>Ga0335398_10000005_pt1 | contig 317199 bp, 346 predicted proteins | sample BON03_FD_205742 | JGI IMG/M metagenome (GOLD analysis project Ga0335398, IMG submission 205742) | Freshwater microbial communities from Lake Bonney liftoff mats and glacier meltwater in Antarctica - BON-03 (spades assembly) (version 2) | ecosystem: Environmental > Aquatic > Freshwater > Ice >...
GTGCAAAACAACTTAACTCTGGTTTCATTATAGTTCTTCTTGAGGATTGGAGTAAAAGAAAAAGATCTGGGCAAGCTATTTTAAGATCTGCTTTTGCTGAAATAAGCAAAGTACCTGGAATAGTTGCATTTCCTGTAATGCCGCAAGCAATTAGAGCTGGTGGAGTTGAAAAACCAGTTCAGTTTGTTCTTCTTGGAAATTCTTATGAAAAATTAAGCTTATGGAAAGAGATTGTAAAAACTGAAGCAAGAAAAAATCCTGGCCTAAACAGTATAGAAGATGACTACGCAATTACTAAGCCAGAATTAAAAGTAGAGATTAACAACCGAAAAGCTGCTGACCTTGGAATATCCATCGAATCTATCGGAAGATCTATAGAGACATTTTTCGGATCACGAAGTGTTACTAAATTTACGCAAGATGGAAAAGAATATAATATAATACTACAGTCAGATCTGTCTAATAGATCGGACATAAGTGGCTTAAATAAAATATTTGTTAGATCTGGAAGTACAGGAAAACTAATATCCTTATCATCTGTTGTCAGCATATCAGAAAGTGCTGCTGCCCCTTTTTTGAGCAGGTATAATAGACAGAGAGCCGTCACCATCTCCGCAAGACTGGGTGGCGAATATACCATGGACAAGGCTTTGGGATTTTTGCAAAATGTAGTTAAAGAAAAATTACCTCCTGAAGTTAGGATTGCCTACAAAGGGGAGTCTGAGGAATACCAAAAAACAAATCTTGGAATATATTTAATTTTTGCCTTAGCGCTTTTAACTGCCTACCTTTCTATGGCAGCTCAATTTGAAAGCTGGGTACATCCATTTACCATTATGTTAACCGTTCCTTTGGCAACATTTGGAGGAATCATTGGAATACTGGTGGCCGGTAGTTCTCTGAATATTTATAGTCAAATTGGATTAATTATCCTCATTGGTCTTGCCGCTAAGAACGGTATCCTGATTGTTGAATTTGCTAACCAACTTCGTATTGAGGGACAAAGCATTGAGAAAGCAATAGTTAATTCTTGCAAGATTAGATTAAGACCAATTTTGATGACATCTCTATCAACGATAGCCGGTGTTCTTCCTTTAATTTTAGGATCAGGTCCTGGCGAAGCAAGTAGACTAACGATTGGGGTGGTTATCTTTTCTGGAATGATATTCTCTACTTTCTTTACTTTGTACGTAATCCCGGCTGTTTATTTAATGATTGGAAAAAATACACAAAGAATAGACGCGATCGATATTGAGCTTGAGAAGCAGTTAAAATCCTCCAACTAAAATAGTATATATTTATTTCTATCCAGGCTTGATTTGCATTTATCAAGCTGTTGTTTGTATTTCTTGGCTTGGCTGTTCACTTCTCTTGCATAAGAAACAACATTAGGTTTTTTTCTGTAGTTTTTATAATTACCCCAGCCTTCATGGTAGGCTATGTACTGGCGGTAATAATCCTTTTTGCTAATTTTTAATTTTTTATAAGTATTGTTGATATACCAACCAATAAAATCAGATGAATCGGAAAATGTTGCTCTCAATGCCAGATCATTTCCTGTATCATTTTTATACATTTCCCAGGTTCCGTTTACTGCTTGCGAGAAGCCAAAAGAGCTAGAGGGTCTAGTCCAAGGAATAATTTTAAAAATTTTTGTTCTCTCTGGTTTGGCCAGCCAATCAAATCCGCTTTCTCTTTTAACAATAGCCATTTGCAACTCGATAGGAGCCCCCCATTTTTTTTCTGTTGCCAAAGCACTTTTAAACCAAAAATATTTTTCAGAAAAAATATCACAAACATTAGCTACGTTTTTGGGTACAGAGACACAACTGAACAACAAAAAACTTGCAAGAATGGAAATGACAATGTTTTTATAGCGAATCACAAGCTTAATTATAAAGCAAGTGAGAATTTTTTTGTAATTTTTATTCTTTATTTAATTGAAGATTTGGCAATTTCAAAAAATTCGTTCATTTTTTTTCTTAAGTCTTCATCGCTGATATTTTTGCCGTCAAGATCGTTTTTTACTTTTTCAAAAACGTCCTCGTCTCCCGCTTTTTTAAAATCCGATGCAATTACTGCTTGAATATAGGCTTCTCTTTGACTTTCGTTATAGCCAAATATATCAGAAACCCACTCTCCTATTAGCTTATTCCTTCTAGCCTCAATTTTGAATTTTACTTCCTCATCCAAAACAAATTTCTTTTCAAAACTTTTTTCCCTATTTTCAAAATTTGACATTTTTTAACACTTTCGTTGCGATTAACGCTAAGAATACACCAGAAAAATTAGAAAACATATCTAAAAATTCAAAGTATCTATTGGGAATCCAAATATGAAATAGTTCTAAAAAAAAAGCCAATCCTAATAAAAAAACTAATAATTTTAAAAAAAAAATTTTTTCCGGATAGGCCAAGAAACCAAAGCCACTTACTAAAAAATAAGAAAGAAAATGATGAAATTTGTCCGACCCAGAAAAGGTCATGTCGTCTCCAAAAAAAACTAAACCAATAAGATTACCTGGGTAAACGGACAGTAAGAGTAACGCGCAAGTACCAGTGTGAAAAATTACTTTATATAAATGCTGAGCTATTTGCGGAATGCTTCTCATGTTTTTTTTATTTTTGTATTGCTCAATTTTTTTTTATACATTAAACGAAATTATATTAATGGCAAATTTAATACTTGTAAGACACGGTCAAAGCCAATGGAATCTAGAAAACAGATTTACAGGATGGTACGATGCTGAGCTTACTGATCAGGGGAAAGAAGAGGCAAAAAAATCTGGAGAGCTAATTAAAAAATTAGATATAGCTTTTGAGCTTGCTTTTACTTCATTCCAAAAAAGAGCCATTAATACTTTGGCAATTATTTTAGATGGACTTGATCAAAAAAACCTAACTACCGTTAGGGCGTGGCAGCTTAATGAAAGGCACTACGGTGGTCTGCAAGGGCTAAATAAAGCTGAAACAGAACAAAAGCATGGGAAGGAACAAGTTATGACTTGGAGGAGAAGCTATACAACACAGCCTCCAAAACTAAGCAGAGAAGATCCTAATCATCCTATTCATAGTAAGGTTTATGACAAAATTGATCCTGAGTTAATTCCTGATACAGAATCCTTGTTAGACACTTACAATCGAGCAGTTCCTTTTTACACCAAAGAAATAGAGACTTTATTAAAAAATGAAAAAAATATTTTAGTATCTGCTCATGGAAATAGTTTACGAGCATTGTGTAAAAAAATACTTAATATTTCTGATAAAATGATTACTAAGTTAGAAATACCTACCGGCAATCCAATTCTTATTGAAATGAATGGGCTTCAATTACAAAGTTTTAAATATTTAGACCAATCAAGAGCTAAAGAAATTATTACAAATCAATAGTTTTGGAACTATTCAGCTGATTATAGATATCTAAATTAGTTGCGTGTAAAAATGTGCAGTTAGAAACGTGCCCATTTAAAGAATTATTTTTTATTAAATCTTCCCAGATTTCATTCATTGAAAAAGAACTGGGTGCATTCTTCTTATTAAAGATATCTGGATTCAAAATTTGACATCCTGTGTAAATATAGTTTTTTTCTTTTTTGTTAAGAAAGCCCTGCTCGTCAATGCCAAAGTCTCCTGATAAATTAGAATCAAAGCTATTCTCCTTAGTAGCCAATAACAATGCTGCTTTATTTTTTCCTTCATAAAAAATATCCGTTAATTTTTTTAAATCAATTTTGTAATCATTGGTCCAAATAGTATCGCTATTTAAGACTAAAAAATTTTCTCCTTGAAAAAAGGGAAGGACGTTCAAAATTCCTCCCCCCGTATCTAAGATTTCTTTTTCGTATGAAATTTTAATATTGGGATATCTTTCATTAACAAAATTTGAAATTTGCTCATGGAGATAGTGAGAGTTGATAATAATATCCGAAACATCGTTGGCTAATAGAAAACTAATAGAGTAATCAAGTAGCTTTTTTCCTTTTACTTCCAATAAGGGCTTGGGCTGCTCTTTGGTAAGCGGGAGCAGTCTTTTTCCGAAACCGGCGGCTAAAATTATTGCTTTTTTAATCACCATATCGCTACTTTCTTTTGTTCATTGGAAGATAATGACTGAGAACCTGGTTTAGTTCATCAAAAATAGGATTTTTTAATCTCTTATGTAGCAATGACCAAGCATAAGGAATTAGCGGAAGATAATGTTTTTTTCCATCTCTTAAGTGCAATCGGTAAAAAATACCGATAATTTTTAAGCTTCTTTGTACTGATAAAATATCAAAATCATTTTGGAATGCAGTCTGATTTAGACTAAAATTTTTATTAGCTTTAGATAGATAGTATTTCAAAATTTGTTCTTTCAGTTTATTGCTAGTTTTAATTCTAACATCGTCAATAAGCGATAAAATATCATAAGCTGGATTGCCAATGAGAGCATCTTGAGAATCAATAATACCAACTTTTTTTTTAAAAGACATTAAGTTAGAGACATGAAAATCACGATGAACAAAATAGCTATTGTTAAAAGTAATTTTAGAAAATATTTTTGATAAAATTATATTTATATCTTTTTTAAAATTTTTAATTTTATTTTTATTTACATGCTGGGTTGCATACCACTCAAAAAAAAGATTGCTTTCTTTGAAAAGAATATTTTTAGTATATGATTTTTTTATAATTTTTTTAGAGGCTAAATTGATCTTGATTGATTGTACTTTTATTAAAGTATCTACTATTTTTTTATAGTGTCTGAGCTTGTTTTTATCTTTACTGATAAGGTCAAAATAAGTTTTATCTCCCAAATCCTCAATGATCATATAGTTCAATTTCAAATCAAGCTTGAACGTGTTGGGAGCTAACAAATTGTGGCTTCTTAAAAAATAATTTATTTCTGAATATTGCTGAAGATTTATTTTTTTTTGTTTACGACAATGAATTAAAATAAAATATTTGTTTTTATCCTTAAATCTATAAAAACTTCTAAAAGAAGCGTCTCCCGCTACTTTTTGCAATTTGTTATTTTTTAAATCTTCCAAAATATTTAACATTGTATTTTCTTAAATCATTATTTTTTGCATGTTTCAAAACTATTTCAATTCTATTTTTGTTTTTCTTTTTAATTAGTTCGGGCCATTCAATTATATTAAGAAAAAATTCTTCTTGATTATAAAGACCTGTATTCATCAAGTCCTTGGCTTTTTTAATTCTATACAGATCATAATGAGCAATATGTAGTTTTTTTGTAATATAATAATACTGAACTATATTAAAGGTGGGGCTAACAACCTCCTCTTGTTTAATTTTATTTTTTTCCTGAATATAGTGTATTAAAAATCTTGAAAAGGTTGTTTTACCAGCACCTATTTCTCCTTTTAAATAAATAGTATCTCCAGCTAAAACTTTTTTTGATATTTGATTGGCTAGTTTTTGAAGTTGCTTGATGGAAATAAATTCCATTATTATTAATATCTGTATGTGTCGTGCTTAAACGGACCTTGCTGGGGAACGCTTATGTAGTCAGCCTGTTCTTTTGTAAGTTTTGTCAATTTTGCTCCTACTTTTTCTAAGTGTAGATATGCAACTTTTTCATCTAGGTGCTTGGGAAGCACATAAACTTTATTTTCATAATTTTCTGAATGATTCCAAAGCTCTATTTGAGCCATAACCTGGTTTGTAAATGAAGCACTCATTACAAAGCTTGGGTGACCAGTGCCGCAGCCGAGATTAACAAGTCTTCCTTCTGCCAATAAAATGATTCTTTTCTTACTTGGCAGTTCTATCTCGTGAACTTGGGGCTTAATTTCAGTCCATTTATAATTTCTCAATGCATCAACTTGAATTTCATTATCAAAGTGACCGATATTGCAAAGAATGGCCCTATCTTTCATCATTCTGACGTGATCAGCTGTAACAATATCTTTGTTACCAGTCGCTGTAACAATTATGTCTGCACTACTAATTGCCTCGTCCATCAAAACTACTTCGTAGCCTTCCATGGCCGCTTGTAATGCGCAAATAGGATCTGTTTCTGTAACTAAAACTCTTGCTCCATTCTGTCTTAGAGATGCAGCGCTTCCTTTTCCTACATCACCAAAGCCTGCAACTATGGCGACTTTTCCTGACATCATAACATCTGTTGCTCTCTTAATTCCGTCCACAAGACTCTCTCTGCAGCCATACAAATTATCAAATTTAGATTTTGTAACTGAATCATTAACATTGATAGCCGGTATTAATAGTTTCTTTTGGGATTCCATTTTTTTCAAAGCCAGTACGCCTGTTGTAGTTTCTTCCGAAACTCCTTTTACTGACTTGAGTAAATCTGAATATTCTTTGTGTAGTAAATCTGTTAAATCTCCTCCATCGTCAAGAATCATGTTGGGCTTCCAATCTTTATTGCCCTCGATAGTTTGTTTAATACACCACCAGTATTCTTCGTCTGTTTCGCCTTTCCAAGCAAATACCGGAATTCCTTTTCTTGCTATTGATGCTGCCGCATGATCTTGGGTAGAAAAAATATTACATGAAGACCATCGCACGGAAGCTCCTAAAGAAGTGAGTGTTTCTATTAATACTGCCGTTTGTATTGTCATATGAAGACAACCAAGAATATTTGCTCCTTTTAGGGGCTGTTTAGCAGAATACTCGGCACGCAATGCCATCAATCCTGGCATTTCTGTTTCCGCGAGAGAAATTTCTTTATCTCCGAAATCAGCCAAATTAATATCTTTTACTTTAAAGTCCATTTTTATAGTTGTCCTTTAACAAGTTAAATGCGTGAAATCAATTAATTATTTCCGCAAGGGCAACTGTATATCAATCACAGCACCTGAATTAGAAGTTTTTGAAAAGTTATAAGCTTCAATAGATCCCTTGTGTGAATCGATAATACTTTTTACAATATTCAATCCTAAGCCTGAATGATTAACGGAACTGTCATCGGGGCGGTCACTATAGAATCTTTCAAAGATCTTACTTACATTTTTCTCGTCAAATCCTGGGCCTTTATCTCGGACTAGTATTTTCACTTTTTTGTTTTTTTGCGAAATAGACAATGTAACTGCTTTATTTCTTGGGCTAAACGAAACAGCATTTTCCAAGATGTTGGCCATCACTTGCTCAATTCTGCTTTCAATGCCAAATATTTTTGCTGTTTTTTGTTTTAGGGACAAATTTTTGAAAACAATAGAAATATTTTTATTCAAAGTTTTTGTATCTGCATTAAAGTCTTCTACAACAGCTTCAATTACAGGTATTAAATCAAATTCTTTTGCAGTAGATCTAGACTGAGTTACCTCATCTTTCAAAACTTGAGAATAGTCAGTAATAAGTCTTTCAATTCTGTCTACATCATTGGATATAATTTTTAACAATTTGTCTCTTTTGATCTTGTCATTCGTCGTATTAAGCAGGTCTGATGCGCCTTTGAGAGATGCTAAAGGATTTCTAATTTCATGTGTAAGATCAGATGCAAATCTTTCAGCTAAATCAATACGGTCATACAATGTGTTGGTCATTTCACTCAATGATCTCGATAACTTTCCAATTTCATCATCTCTATTTTCTATTCTATTAATGAAACTAATTTTTTTTCTTTCAGGAGAAGCTTGATTGGCAAGCGCACTTAGCTCTCTAATTGGTTTTATAATGTATGCATTTAAAAAAATGGAAAAAATTAAAATAATAACCGCAGCTACAATCACAGATCTAAGAACAAAGTTTTTTCTTTCTTCAACAGCTAGCATAATCTCATTTGAAATTTCAGAAATAATTATTATAAGCTGCTCATTATTTTCTAAAAGAATCTTTGAAAAGGTGTGAACAATAAAATTTTTTTTGACTAGCTCTGATTCGCTAAAATTATTTGTATCGCTTAATCTAGTTATGTTTTTTTTTAAAAAACTTTCATTGGAAAGATCTTGTTTTGTATTGCCAATCAATATTTTTTCTTCTTCTTTAGCCTGGCTTCTCAAACTTGATTGCTCAATTTTTAAAGCTTTGGAAAATACTTTTTGGTCAAGATCTAAGAAAATTGAGTCGAACAAAGGCTCTCCTTCTTTGTTCAAAAATCTTATCTGATCTACTTCATCTAATAGAAATTTAGATTTAATTAAAAAATTTTTTAAATCTTTGCTACCAATTTTGGTTTTTTGTATATTTAAATTAGCTTCAATATTTTTGATAACACGAAGATGCTGGTTAGATTGCTTAGATATTAGCTCTGGTTGAATAGCTTTTAGATAAATAAAAGTAAAAAAACCAAGAATAATAAATGTAAATAAATTAAAAACTAAAAACTGAGCCAACAAAGATCTGGAGGACAGCAGTCTAGTAAACATTATTGGCCTACATTCCAACGATATCCACTGCCGTACCTAGTTTCTATAGCTGAAAAATCTTTATCAATTTTTTTAAATTTTTTTCTAATTCTTTTGACATGACTATCAATCGTTCTGTCTTCCACGTCATCACTTTCTTTGTATGCAATAGTCATTAAATGAGACCTCTCTTTAATAACTCCAGGTCTTTTAGCCAATTCATATACAATTTGGAACTCTGTAGTTGTTAGCTTGTCAGGCAAAGCTTGGTTGTCCCATGTACATTCAAGTTGTTCGGGGTCAAGCATGAGCTTTCCTTGCTGAACTGTGTTTTTATTACCTGGAATATTCTGATCTCTTTTTCTAAACTGAACCTTAATTCGTTCTATAAGAACTTTAATTGAAAATCCTCCTGATTTTTTTACAAAATCATCTGCCCCCAATTTCAAACCTAACAACTCATCCACTTCTTCGTCTTTTGATGTGAGAAAAATAATAGGAATGTCAGTTTTTTTTCTAAGTTTTTTTAATAACTCCTCTCCATTCATCTTTGGCATTTTAATATCAATAACCGCCAGATCAGGTGGTGTTCTTGTAATTCCGATGTAAGCACTTTCACCATCAAGATATGTTTGAACTTTAAAACCTTCATTTTCTAAAGCCATAGAAACACTTGTTAAAATATTTCTATCATCATCCACTAATGCAATTATTTTGTTCATCATTTAAGAGTTAATATTATCAAAAAAAGTCAAAAAAAAGACTACTAATTAATGAGCTTCAGTCCAGTTTTTACCGCTTTTTATGTCTACTGTGAGTGGAATACTAAATTGTAGAAGAGGTTCTGATGCGCTTTCCATCTCAAAAGATATTTGTTTTTTTACATTACTCTCATCTTTTTCTTTACATTCTAGGAGTAGCTCATCATGCACCTGTATAAGCAAATTAGCATTAATATTTTTATCTATAATTTTTTTATCAATTTTTACCATTGCAAGTCTGAGGACGTCAGCAGCTGTTCCTTGGATCGGAGCATTGATGCATGCCCTTTCTTGAAAGGTTCTTAAAGTATGATTTTTATCATTAATGCTTGGGAAGTGGCACTTTCTATCGAATAAAGTTTTTACATAACCATTTTTTCTGCAGAACTTTATTGTCTCATTCATAAATTCTTTAATCTCGGGAAACTTTGTAAAATAAGACCTTAAAAAACTTTCAGCTTCTGAATTACTGACAGAAATTTGTTTTGCCAATCCATATGAAGATATACCATAAATAATACCGAAGTTAATTGCCTTGGCTTTTCTTCTCATATCTCCATCCACTTGCTTAATGGAAACCCCAAATATTTGGCTAGCTGTTAAATTGTGAATATCTTCCTTATTTAAAAAAGCTTTTTTTAACTCCTTAACATCTCCCATATGGGAAAGGATTCTCATTTCAATTTGACTATAATCGGCTGAAATAAGACTTGAATTTTTGTCTGTAATAAATGCAGATCTAATTTCTTTACTCTCTATATTTTTAATAGGGATATTTTGAAGATTGGGATTTGCGCTTGCAAGTCTACCCGTTGTGGTAGCTGCCAATAAAAATGACGTATGAACTCTTTTTGTTTTTTTATGAATGTAAGTTGGAAGTGTATCAGTATAAGTATTTTTGAGTTTGGATTTTTGTCTCCAATTTAGAACTAGCTTCGGAAATTCATGACCCTGATCTGCCAAATCTTCTAAAACTGAGACATTGGTAGCAAAATTTCCTTTTTTGGTTTTTTTTGTTCCTGCAATTTTTAATTTTTCATAAATCACATCCCCCAATTGTTTTGGAGAACCAATGTTGAATTCTTCCTTTGAAATTTTAAATATTTTTTTTTCAAGATTTTTAATTTCAATCTCAAATTTTTTTGATAATTTTCCTAAAATATTTTCATCTATCTTAATTCCATTATTCTCCATTGTGGCTAGAATTTTAATTAATGGCTTTTCTAAGTTTTCATAAACTCCCAAAACATTTTCTATAAATAATCTTTTTTCAAAAAACTGGTACAATCTAAGAGTGATGTCTGCATCTTCGCAGGCATAATCTTTGGCTTGCTCAATATCTACGAAATCAAAAGTTACCTGGGCTTTGCCAATTCCAGCAACATCTTTGAATGAAATGGTTTTGTGCTGCAAATGAATCTCTGACAAAAGATCCATATTGTGCCTGTTTTTCCCAGCATCTAAAGAGTATGACATCAGCATCGTGTCTTCTATTGAATTCATTTGAATTCCGTATTTCAAAAAAATTCTATAATCATATTTTATATTTTGACCAATTTTTTTAATGGTAGTGTCTTCCAAGTAGGGCTTGATCACTGCCAAGACATCTTTTGGGTTAAGTTGTTTTTTAACAAGAGGGTCTAATTCTTTTTTATGTCTCAACGGTATATAAAATGCCTCTCCGGCCTTATAAGACAAAGAGATTCCAACAAGGTCTGCAACCATTGTATCCAATGAGTTTGTTTCAGTATCTATTGCAAAGATTCCTTTTTCATCTGCTTTTTCCAAAACATCTTTTAATTCTTGAATGTTTAAAATAAGAGAAAAATTTTTTTTATATTTCTTAGGAGCGGGAGGATGATCGATATTTTTGTCTTCTGATTTTTTTATGTTTTCTAGGGGTGTGCTTGTTTCACCAGAAAATTTTCCGTAGTCGGCTTCCAACCTGTTAAAAAGTCTTGTAAATTCCATTTCTTTAAGAAATTGCAATATTTTATCGGCATTAATTGGCTTCAAAACAAACTCGTCTAATGTGTTTTTGATAGGAACATCTCTTTTTAATGTAACCAACTGTTTGCTCATGAAGGCCTTGTCTTTATTGTCTAGTAACGACTGCCTTCGCTTAGGCTGCTTAATGCTGGCTGCGTTATCTAAGAGATTTTCAAGAGAACCATATTCATTAATTAATTCAGCGGCAGTTTTGACGCCTATTCCTGGAACTCCGGGAATGTTGTCTGAAGAATCTCCGGCTAAAGATTGAACATCAATCACTTTGTCTGGGTACACTCCAAACTTTTCTTTTACCTCCTCTTTGCCTATAAAGCGATCCTTCATAGAATCAAACATGAAGGTATTATCATCAACTAATTGCATCAAATCTTTATCTGATGAAATAATCGTAACCTTAATGCCTTTTTTGGAAGCTTGCTCCTTATATGTTGCGATCAAATCATCGGCTTCATAGTTTAGCAATTCTACGCTGGGGATATTAAATGCTTCCACAGCTTTTCTAATATAGTCAAATTGAGGAATTAAATCTTCAGGAGTATCGTGTCTATTCGCTTTATATTCTTTGTAAATATCGTTTCTAAAATTTTTTCTTGCGCTATCAAATATAACGGCCAAATGAGTAGGACGATCAGCTTTATCTAATGACCTTGCTTCCTCTAAGAACTTATAAAGCATACTACAAAAACCACTTACTGCCCCGACCGGCAAGCCGTCACTTTTTCTGGTGAGGGGTGGTAGGGCATAATAGGCTCTAAAAATATAACCTGAGCCATCTATAAGATAAATGTGCTTGTTGGAGCTATTGTTCATAAAACTAATTTCTTTTATAGAAATTATTAAGTATTAATACAATTATTACTTCATGAATAATTCAATCGCTCTTCAAGTAGAAAAGGTTAGCAAGTCTTACAAGTTGAAAAATGACAAGTCTTTGTTGGCATTGGACAGTGTTACTTTTGATGTCAAGCAAGGAGAGATTTTTGGTCTGCTGGGCCCTAATGGTGCCGGAAAATCTACTTTGATTAATATTTTAGCTGGAACTGTTATCAAATCAGAAGGGACTATTAACGTGTGGGGGTTTGATTTGGATTTAAATCCAAGACAAGTAAGAGCTTCATTGGGAGTTGTCCCTCAAGAAGTAAATGTAGATCCTTTTTTTACACCAAAACAACTATTGGAAATTCAAGCCGGGTTATATGGAGTAGCAAAGAAAGACAGAATTACAGATAAAATATTAGAACTGACCAGTCTAACAGATAAAGCGAATGTATATATGCGATCTCTTTCCGGAGGTATGAGAAGAAGATTATTAGTGGCAAAAGCAATGGTGCACCAGCCACCCCTATTAATATTAGACGAACCAACCGCTGGTGTTGATGTTGATTTGAGACAAAAGCTTTTAGAAAATATTAAAGAACTAAACAGACAGGGAGTAACTATTATTTTAACTACACATTATCTTCAAGAAGCAGAGGAATTATGCGGTAGAATTGCAATTATTAATCATGGAAAAATTGTTGCTTTGGACAAAACTGAAAATTTGCTATCTGAAATTCATTTAAAAAAAATAAAATTTAAAATAAAAAATTTCAAAAATATTGGTGAAAAACTAGATGAAAACCTTGTAATTGAATATTTAAAAACCAACGAAATATCTATCAAATATGACAAAACAGTTACGGGCGTTGAAGATATCATTTCTAAAATTAAAGAAAAAGGACTTGAAATTGAAGATATAATGACAGAAGATGCTGACCTGGAAGACGTTTTTATAAAATTAACTAATAACAAATGATCGAACAAAAAACTTTTGATAAAAAAACTTTAAACAAAACAATTAACTATGTTTTGTTAATATTTTTTTCAACATGCCTCCTAGCAATTTCTTCCAAAATTAAAATTCCTTTTTACCCTGTGCCAATGACAATGCAGACTTTTGTTGTGTTGAGCATTGGTATACTTTTTGGTCCAAGATTGGGCGCAATTGTTCTTGTGACATATTTAATGGAAGGGGCAATGGGAATACCTGTGTTTGCTGGAACCCCGGAAAAAGGCATGGGATTTTCGTATATAGTGGGTCCAACTGGTGGTTATCTAATTGGGTATGTAATAAGCTCTTTTTTGGCTGGGAAGATCAATTTTAATAAAAAATTTATAACAAGAATTTCTCTTTTGATTGTAGCCATTTCCCCAACATATATCTTTGGTCTTGCTTGGCTTGGAATCTTGTTTGGTTTTGACAAGCCCTTATTGAGCTGGGGTTTAAATCCATTTATTTTAGCAGAAGTTTTAAAATTACTTCTATTGGCTATTTTTATTCCTAAATTTTTATCATTTAGAAAAAAAATTTCAAATAAGATATAAATTTCTGAGTTCTTTATTCAATGATCTGGTTGGACTCTGGAGAATTAAAAGAAGCATATCCACACACGCCGTTTCTAGTGGGATTGCCTTTATAAAAAAAAATAAACTGAGAGAAATTGTCTTGCAAGAAAAGTTTCTTACAAATATTAGTAAAAAAAATATTATTTTTGGAGAAAATAAGTATCTAATAAAAAAAAATAAAAAAGAATTGGAATTTTTTTTTAATACTGGTCCAGATGTGGGGAAGCTTTTTCAAAAATTTAGACTAAATAAAAAATCTGATAGCTCTTTGTATTACTGTCTAAAAGACACCTACCAAACTACTTTTTATTGGGTTAATAAAAATTACTTTAGAATTACTCATAAAATTAAAGGTGTGAATAAAAATATATTTATTAATAGTCACTATTATAAAACTAATAATATTAGATTATTTAATGAATTTACTTAGGCGATCTTTTAGACAATATTCTTTGTAGTGTTCTTCGGTGCATTTTAAGTCTTCTGGCTGTTTCAGAAACATTTCTATTACACAATTCAAAAACTCTTTGAATATGCTCCCACTTAACACGGTCTGCAGACATTGGATTTTCAGGTGGTGCTGCTTTTTTATCCGGAGCTGCTAACAAAGCAGCTTCAACCGCTTCTGCATCTGCAGGTTTGGAGATATAATCGATTGCTCCAGCCTTAACTGCCGCTACCGCTGTTGGTAAATTTCCATACCCAGTTAACATGATAATCCTGCTATCTTCTCTATTCTTGTGAATTTCATCTACAACATCTAATCCATTGCCGTCTAGAAGCCTTAAATCGATCACAGCAAAGGCTGGTGGGCTTTTTTTAACCAAAATATTCGCCTCCTCTACACCTTTTGCCAAAATAACCTTGAAACCCTTTCCCTCCATAGCTCTTCCTAGTCTAAGTCTAAACGGGTCATCATCATCCACAATTAGAAGCGTTTTATCTTCAAAATCGCTTATTTTAAGGGAGTTATTGTTATGTTTCATGGCCTCAATATAGGTGCAAATTTCATAACCACAAGGTTAAATTTTATCATGGGCGAGGATCCGGAGAGGTCAGAAATAGTATTTGTAAAAAAAAATATGTGCATACTTTTTATCTTTACATTAATTAAAAATAACCTTAATTGCGAAATTAAGATGGCTTTTTTAATTAAAATTTAAATAGCTGACTAGTAACTAACGAGAGGTTTTATGAGATGGCAAAATTTCAGTCTGTTGACGAGTTGGTCAAGATTACAAGACCAGTAAATCCAGTTTACTGCATTAGAAAAGAAAGTATTCAAACAGCCTCGAAGTGGTTTGTTCAGAATTTCCCGGGCACAACATTGTACGCGGTGAAGTGCAATCCTAATGAACAAGTTTTACAAACAATATTTGATAGTGGTGTCACAAATTTTGATACTGCTTCTTTGGAAGAAATAAAATTAGTAAAAAGAGTTCTTCCTAATGCAAAAGCATATTTTATGCACACAGTGAAAAATAAAGAAAGCATCTATGAAGCTTACTTTAACTACGGAGTAAGAGACTTTTCCTTCGATAGTAAATTTGAATTAGAAAAAATTTTAGAAGTAACAAACCGCGCAAATGATTTAACTCTTTATTTAAGAGTTGCCATTTCAAATGAACATGCGGAAATTGATTTGTCAAAAAAATTTGGCGCAACTATCTCTGAAGCTGTAAGTTTATTAAAAAGTGCAAAAGAAGTTGCAAAAAAAATTGGCGTTAGTTTTCATGTTGGTTCTCAATGTATGCATCCAATATCTTATGCAAAAGCACTTAAGGACATCGCAACACTAATTAAAAAATCAGAAATAACTCCTGATATTATCAATGTAGGTGGTGGATTTCCTTCTACTTATCCTGATTTATATCCAAGACCTTTGAGTGAGTATGTTAATGAGATTACAAATGCTTTTAACAAACTAAACTTGCCAGACACCACTCGGTTAATTTGCGAACCAGGAAGAGCTTTGGTTGCTGAGAGTGGCTCTACAGTAGTTAGGGTAGAATTAAGAAAAAAACAAATCCTATATATTAATGATGGAACTTACGGCTCTTTATTTGATGCTGGAACACCAAGTTTTATTTTTCCAACAAGAATGATTTCAGTAGAAAAATCTTTTTCTAAAAGACTAACTCCTTTTAGTTTTTATGGACCAACTTGTGACGGTATTGATTTTATGAAAGGTCCTTTCTTGTTGCCAAACAATATAAAAGAAGGTGACTACATTGAAATAGGACAGCTTGGTGCCTATGGAATTAGCTTAAGAACGCAGTTTAATGGTTTTTACTCAAATGAAATACATGAGGTTAGTGACAAGCCAATCATGTCTGTTTTTGAAGAAGAGACTGATAGCAACTATCTAGTTGCATAGTTAAATATCAAAAAAAATTATGGGCCATAACAAATCTAGTTTTTTATCTACTGCGGTTGAGCATATCGACATTACCTCTTTTGATGCGCGACCAATTATTGATTCTATGTCAAAAATGTCTTTTACTTCAAGAGAGACTGGAAATGCTGCAAAAATTTTTAACGAAATGGTTAGCGACAAGGACTGTACAATATTTTTAACTTTGGCAGGCTCCACATCTGCAGGTGGTTGTATGCAGCTATATTCTGATCTTATTAAGTACAATATGGTGGATGTGATAGTTTCTACTGGTGCCTCTATCATTGATATGGATTTTTTTGAGGCTTTGGGATTCAAGCACTACCAGGGAAACCAGTTTCAAGGCGATAACGTACTGAGAGAGAATTACATTGATAGAATTTACGATACTTATATTGATGAAGATGAGCTCCAATCTTGCGACAAAACCATTTGTGATGTAGCAAACTCACTTCCTCCTAAACCGCATACATCTCGAGAATTTATTTGGGAATTGGGAAAATACTTAAAAAAGAATTCTAAGAAAAAAAATTCATTAATAGAAACTGCTTACGATCATGGTGTTCCTATCTTTTGTCCTGCCTTTACAGATAGCTCTGCTGGTTTTGGATTGGTGTTGCATCAAGAACAAAACCCTGAAAAACATTTAACTATAGATTCTATCCGGGAATTTAGAGAGCTTACGGAGATTAAAATACAATCAAAGAATTCTGGTCTATTTATGATTGGTGGAGGAGTACCAAAAAACTTTGTTCAAGATACTGTTATATGTGCTGAGCTATTGGGTAAAAATGCTGAAATGCACAAATATGCCGTTCAAATAACTGTTGCCGATTCTAGAGACGGTGCTTGCAGCAGTTCTACATTGAAAGAAGCGAGTTCGTGGGGCAAAGTTGATACTACGAAAGAACAAATGGTTTTTGCTGAAGCAACTAGCGTGTTGCCCCTAATAGCAAGCGATGCGTACCACCGTATGAATTGGAAAAACCGACCAAGAAGAAATTATTCAAATATATTCAATAAATGAGTTCTAAATTCAAGATTGGGATGATTCAAATGAAGATTGGATCAAATCCTAAAAAGAATATTGATAACGCAATAAAAAAAATTAGAAAAGCTAGTAAACTTGGGGCAAAAATTGTATGCCTCCCAGAACTTTTTTTATATCCTTACTTTTGCCAAGAAGAAAATCACAAATACTTTTCTTATGCAGAAACGATCCCAGGACCAACAAGCAAGATACTAGGAGAGCTCTGCAAGGAATTAAAAATTAACTTATTATCGCCTATCTTCGAAAAAAAAGTTCCCGGATTATACCATAATTCATGCTTTGTTATTAATGAGGAGGGAAATATTGTTGGAAACTATAGAAAAATGCACATACCAGACGATCCGCAATTTTATGAAAAATTTTACTTTACGCCTGGTGATCTTGGATTCAAATCTTTCAAAACAAAATATTGCAATGTTGGTACGCTAATATGCTGGGACCAGTGGTTTCCTGAAGCTGCAAGAGCGACTTGCTTAAAAGGTGCCGACATTATTTTTTACCCAACAGCCATTGGTTGGCATCCTAAAGAGAAAAAGAAGTATGGAAAAAGCCAATTGCAGTCTTGGATAACTATGCAAAGATCTCATGCCATTGCAAATGGAGTTTATGTGGTGGCAGTAAATAGAATAGGATTGGAAAAAAGCAAAAAAGACAAATTGGAGTTTTGGGGCAACTCTATCATTTTTGATCCAAGTGGAAACATTATAAAACAGGCTTCGCCCAACAAAGAAGAAATTGTTATTTGCGAAATTGATCTAAAAAAAATAGAATTTGCAAGACAGCACTGGCCTTTTTTAAGAGATCGAAGAATTGATCATTATAAAGATTTGCTAAAAAATCCATCTAATGGATAAAATGATTGGCAATACTGACTTCCGAATGCCTGCTGAGTGGGAAAAGCAAGATTCTACATGGCTGGCTTGGCCTCACAATAAAAACGACTGGCCTGGATTATTTGCTAAAATTCCAGACGTTTTTAGAGAAATTATATCAAGCATAAGCAAATACCAAAAGGTCAATTTACTAGTTCAGGACCGTGCACAAGTAAAAAAAATACAAAAATATTTAAATCAAAAGAATATCCGATTATCCAATGTTCATATTCATGTCATCCAAACCAACAGGGTTTGGACAAGAGATACTGGTCCTATATATTTAATTAACAAAAAAAGAAGAGAAAAAATTATACTCAATTGGGGTTTTAATGCTTGGGCAAAATACAAAGACTACCAACACGATAACTTGGTCCCTTTGGAAATTGCTAAAATTCAAAATATTCAGAGCATTACCCCTATGGTAGCCGGTAAAAAAAATTCAATGCCATTTGTTTTGGAGGGAGGATCTATAGATGTGAATGGACAGGGAACTTTAATTACAACCAAAGAATGTCTTCTAGGAGCTGTGCAGCAAAGAAATTCTGGCTTATCTAAGAAAAAAATTGAAACAGTGATAGCCAAACATTTAAATATTAAAAAGTTTATATGGCTAAACAAAGGTATCGTTGGCGACGATACCCATGGTCATGTGGATGATATAACTAGATTTTTTGATACTAATAAAATATTTACAGCAATAGAGCATAATAAAAAGGACAAGAACTACGGCCCTCTTCAAGAAAATCTAAAAATTTTAGAAAAATCTACCAATCAAGATAATAAAAAAAATGAGATTATTGAAATACCGATGCCAAAGCCATTGTACATTAAGAAAATGAGAGTTCCTGCTAGCTATTTAAATTTCTATTTTGCAAATAACGTTGTTTTAGTGCCTGTGTTTGAAGATAAAAATGACGACATTGCTTTAAACATTATCCAAAAAAATATCAAAAATAGAAAAATTATTCCGATTAACTGCAAAGATTTAATTTGGGGATTTGGCGCGATTCATTGCATGACCCAGCAGGAACCTTCCGTAAAATAATATTTTAATATTATTTGATAACGAAGCTACTTTCGCTCCAAACAACACTGACAAGAGCTCCACCCAGACTACTTTTTTTAAATGTTATTTTGGCCCCAGTTCTTTCTAATAATGTTTTAGATATAAAAATACCAAGTCCAAGACCACTTTTGTTTTTGGCAACTAGGGCGGATTTTATATATGGTTCACCTAATTTTTGAATAACATCCTGAGGGAAACCTTCTCCATCGTCATTTATATTTACACCAATTTTCTTACCCTGATTATAAATTTCAATTTCTATTTTTTGATTTGCAAATTTTAAAGCATTATCAATGATATTTCGCAAAGCATAAATAACTTCTACTTTCCTGCTAACAATAATGTTGTTTGCAATATTAACGTCATTTACCTTAACACTCTTGTTCTTGGGAGCCTCCAAAGAAAAAGTAATTTCTTTAATTAAATTCTTAAAAGAAATGTTTTCTATAAATGAATCTTGTTTATTGGGATCAGTAGATAAATCTTTTAATATATTTTTGCATCTTTGAATCTGTGAATTTAAAAGCTCCACATCTTGTTTAAATCTAGAATCTTTTCCCAATTGTTTTTTTAAATCTTCCACAACAAGAGTTATGGTGCCCAGAGGGGTTGCCAATTCATGGGCGGCGGCGGCGGCTAGACCGCCCAAAGATTTTAATTCCCTTTCTCTTGATAAAGTCTGCTCTAAATTATCAAGAGCCTTTGACCTTTTCCTATGTTCTTCGGTTAGAGAATAGGCATAAAATCCTAAAAAAATAATGCCCACCGTTAAGGAAGCCCAGAGTCCAAGAAGATAATATTCTGGCAAAGAAATATAGGGTCCTGGCAGGGGCAGGTACTGCTTAGTTAAAACACTTAATAATAAAATTGATGTGATGGCAATAATAACACTACTTCTTTTAGATAAATAAGTAACTGCAATGGTAGTTGGGACTATAGTTAAAATCGAAAACGGATTGGTGATACCTCCAGTCAAGTAAAGCAAAAAAGACAGTTGAATTAAATCATACAAAATACTTAGACTTGCCCAAAAATTATTTAATCTTTGAGTGGAAGTTTTAATAAATTCCAAAATACCGTTAAGAAAAATTGATAAAAAGATTGCTGCCAATGCCCATGGATAAGGAAATTCAAAGTGGTAGTAGAATATAATTAGGCAGACAGCAAACAACTGCCCAATAATTGCAATCCACCTTATATTTATAAGAGTTTCTAGTTTAATATTTTCCTGGCTTAGCCCAAAAATATTTTTAAGATTCATTTTAAACGTCTAGATTATTGACGTTAATAGCGTTGGTATTGATAAAATCTTTTCTTTTTGAAACATCATCACCCATAAGAATATCAAAAATTTCAACATCTTCAGCTGATGGGGATGTCTCTTCATTTCCTATCATAGAGAGTTTTTCACTAACGGAAGAATAGTTAACTTGAAGCAAGGTATTATTTTTTGGGTCTAAAGTTGTATTCCAAAGCTCTTCGGGATTCATTTCACCCAGTCCTTTAAATCTTTGGAGAGTAAACTTCGATTTTTCGATTTCAAAAAGTTCCTTATACTGTTCTGAATCTTTTTTTGTAGTCTTCAAGACATCTGAGTGTGAAATAATGAAATCTTCTAAAGCTTGCTCATTTTTAATATAAGTGGATTTTGATCCTTTGGTCATTTTATAAAGTGGTGGTTGAGCAATCCATATTCTTCCTGTTTTAATTAGCTGATTAAACGGCTCGTTGTTAAAAAAGGTTAAAAGTAATGTTCTGATGTGTGATCCATCAACATCGGCGTCGGTCATAATAACAATTTTTCCATATCTTAAATTTTCAATTTGAAACGGATCAAACCCAGTTCCCAAAGCATTAATCAGTGTAATGATTTCATTTGAAGATAGCATTTTTGCAAAAACTTTTTTCTTTTCATCCGGATCATTTTTTTGCTCAACATAAGTATTTAAAATTTTACCACGCAAAGGTAGTACTGCCTGAAACTCCCTGTTTCTCGCTTGCTTAGCAGATCCGCCTGCCGAATCTCCCTCAACAATAAAAAGCTCTGCTTTTTCCTTGTCGCTGGTTTGGCAGTCAGCCAATTTTCCGGGAAGACTGGTGATATCTAATGCACTTTTACGACGCACACTCTCTCTTGCTTTTCTGGCAACTTCTCTTGCGACAGCTGCGTGAATTATTTTTCCTATAATAATTTTTGTTTCCTTTTGATTCTTATCAAACCAAACCGATAATTTTTCACTGGTAATAGTTTCAACAACCGGTCGCACTTCTGAAGAAACTAGTTTTTCTTTAGTTTGCGATGAGAATTTAGGGTCAGGAACTTTTGTAGACAAAACGCAAATCAATCCCTCTCTGACATCCTCTCCAGAAATTGTAACTTTTTCTTTTTTTGCTAGTCCATTATCCGTAACATATTTATTAATAAGTCTTGTAATGGCGTTTCGAAAACCCAATAAATGCGTTCCGCCGTCTTTTTGCGGTATATTGTTAGTAAAACACATTACCTGCTCATTATAAGTTGCGTTCCAAACTAACGAACATTCCACTTCAATGTCATTTTTAGATCCTATAAAATAAATAGGCTCCTCTAAAATCTGTTCGTTAGAATCGTTCTTAATTTTTTCTTTATTTTTATTTAGATCCTTAACAAATTCTTTTATCCCGCCTTCAAATTTAAATTTGTAATGTTGAGGTTTGCTTTTTCTCTGGTCAGTTAAAGTAATTTCTAAACCCTTGTTAAGATAAGCAAGCTCTTTTAATCTTTTTTCTAAAATGCTTGTTTGAAAAACTATGGAAGTAAAAATTTCAGCAGAGGGTGCAAAAGTAACTAAAGTTCCAGTTTCTTCTGATTTTCCAATTTCAGCTAATGGCTTAATCGCTGCTCCATCCTTAAATTCTATAAAGTATTTTTTCTTTTCTCTAGATATTGTTAATTTTAGATTTTCAGAGAGAGCATTAACAACCGATACCCCAACTCCGTGTAGTCCTCCCGAAACTTTATATGTTTTGTGGTCAAATTTACCGCCGGCGTGTAATTGGGTCATGATAACTTCTGCTGCAGAAATACCTTCTGACTTGTGAATATCTACAGGAATACCTCTTCCATTATCTGAAACGGTTACTGTGTTATCGCTGTTAATACTAACATCAATTTTTGAACAATGGCCGGCTAATGCCTCATCAATAGAATTGTCTACAACCTCAAACACCATGTGATGTAGACCCGTTCCATCATCTGTGTCCCCGATGTACATTCCTGGTCTTTTTCTTACGGCATCTAAACCCTTCAGGACTCTAATAGAGTCTGCGCCATAAGAATCTGGTTTTTCTATTTTTTCTAAGTTTTTGCTCATTTTTTTGATTATAAAAGAAGTTCTTTTATATCATTTTTATTGTTAAAATTGGAGTACGGAATTAGGCCAAATCTATAAAAAAAGCTTTGTTTTCAATGGTTTGGAAGATTTTTTTATTGGTTCCTGTATACCAAGCTTGAGTATTAAATTTAGCAACTTCTTGGAAAAAATTCCCCATATTTTTTTCATCTATGTGCGATGAAATCTCATCAAATAACAAAATAAACTCAATACCTTCCTGCTTGTACATCCAGGCAAAAGCCAAAACAATGCTAAGCAAAATAGATTTTTGCTCTCCTGTAGAACAAAGCTCAGAATTTAAATTCTTGTTACAATCAAAAAAATTAATTTGGTCGATGCTAGGACCGAACGTATTGCGCTTGATAGATTCGTCTAAGGAACGATTGTCAAAAAATACCTTGGCTATTTTTTCAATACATTTTTTTTCCTGCAAGAGCTGATTTTCTAGATCATTATATATTTGAATTTTAAACTCTTTAAATGATTTTAATAAATTTTTAGATATTGTATTTAAAGAAAGTATTTTTTTTCTTCTTTCAATAAAAATTGTATACAGAATTACTGCCATTTTTCCTTCTATAATTGAGATCCATTTTTTATCTGAATTATTAATTAAAAGAGCAACTCTTTCTTCTGAAAATTTTTTAAAATCTGTTAAATTTTTTTTAAAATTCAAGTCTAAGTTTGAAGTAATTTTGTCAATAAAGTTTTTTTTAATAGATCCACCTTCATACATGATTTTGTCCATATGAGGTGATAGCCAAATAAAATTTACAAGAGAACGTACCTGCTGATTGGAAACTTTTTTGCTATCTATAAAAAAATTTTTAGACACCTGATTGGATTCTTTAACCAATTCATATGAGATATTGGTGGAATAATCTTTCTGCTGTAACCAACAATCTACTTTTAAGAATTTGCTTTGTATCTCATTTTTTTTTTGAAAAAAATTTTCTAGCTTATTGCCCCTCATTCCTTTTGAGTTTGAGAAAAATGAAAGAGATTCTAATAAATTTGTTTTGCCAATTCCGTTATTGCCGGAGACAACAACGTCTTTGCTTAAAATTTTTGATTGAAAAGATGCGTGGGATTTAAAATTCTTTATATCTATTTGTTTAACAAGTGCCATTAGACATTAGACAACTCTCATGGGCATCACAACGTAGGTTGAATCCAGATCTTTTTGGTCTTTGATAATGATTGGAGATGTTGCGTCTTTTGGTTTTAAAATAATATTATCATCTTGAATGTTACTTGCTATATCCATCAAATAACCTGCGTTAAAACCTATTTCTAAATTTTCACCCTCATAATCTGCGTTAATTTCTTCTATTCCCTCTCCTGACGAAGAATCGTTAACAAAAAATCTCATTTTGTTATTTTCTATATTTATTTTAATTACTCCTTTTCTATCTACTGATAAGGATTTTATTCTATCCACTGCACTGATAAATTCGGCAACATTTGCCCTAACTTCTTTTCTGCTATCAGTTGGTATCACTCTTTCATAATCAGGAAATTTTCCGTCTATTACTTTGGAAATAAGAATAACATCATTGATAACAAACTTTATTTTAGATCTTACTGATAAAATCTTAATCAAAGTATCCGATTCCTCGCTAATAATATTAATAATTTCAAATATAGTTTTTTTGGGCAATATTACTGGGTGAAAACTCTTGTCATCTTCTAGACCAATTTGTGTTTTGCTTAAACGATGGCCATCTGTAGCAACAGCAACTAATTTTGGATTTTCATCTTCTGTTTTGTGCAAGTAGATACCATTCAAATAATGTCTTGTTTCGTCATTGGATATTGAAAATTTAGTTTTGTTTAAAAGTTTTAATAAATGCTTTGCTTTTATTTCTAAGTAATCGCTTTCAATGGAATCTTCTAAGATTGGAAATTCGCTTGCTGGTAAGCAAGTCAAATTAAAATCTGATTTTCCAGATGTCAGCTTTAATCTTTTGTCATTTTGTAAATTTAAATGAATATTCGAACCTGAGGGAAGTTTTCTAACCAAGTCATACAAAACTTGTGCTGTGGTTGTGGTTGATCCTTCTTTGATAATCTCAGCATTAATTTTTTCTGTAATAACAATGTCCAAATCTGTTGCTGAAATTTGTATCTTATCTTCGAATGCTTCAATTAAGACATTAGCCAATATAGGAAGCGTATTTTTCTTTTCAACCACGCCCTGAATATGGGTAAGACATTTTAAAAAAATATCTCTGTCTATCTTAAGTTCCATTTAATTGCTTTTTAGAATTTTGTTACTTATATCCTGAACTTCATATTCAAATTTTTTATCAGCTGCCATTAATTCCTCTACCTTCTTTATAGCATGAATAACCGTAGTGTGATCCCTGCCGGTAAATTTTCTTCCTATATCAGGCAATGATTTTGTTGTTAGTTTTTTGGATAAATACATGGCAACTTGCCTAGGTCTTGCAATGTGTCTGGATCTTCTTGACGATAAAAAATCAGACATTGGTAAATTATAATAATTTACTACCAATTTCTGTATATTCTCTATGGTAATCACAGATTGCATATTGTTTAACAAATCCTTCAGTATTAGCTTTGCATCTTGCAATGTTGGTACCTTGTTCTGAATTCGTGAAGAAGCAATAATCCTATTTAAAACACCCAACATGTCTCTAATACTAGACTTAAATTCGTTCGCTATAAAACTTAAAATTTCGTCATTAATCAACACTTCTTTGCCAAAATAAGTCTCTTCTGTTTTGCATCTATTTTTTAGAATTTGCAGTCTCAAAGCAATATCGGGTGCCTGAATATCAACCACCAAACCTCCGGCTAATCGAGACTTTATTCTGTCCTGAATTCGGTCCAGGTCATTAGGAGGCCTGTCACAAGAAATAATGACTTGGGATTGGTTTTCAATCAAACTATTAAAAGTATAGAAAAATTCTTCTTGAGTAACTTCTTTTCCACTAATGAACTGAATATCATCAAGAATTAAAACATCTACATTTCTAAATACATCTTTAAATTTTTGAGTATCTTTATTTTTAATGGATTTAACGAACTGATACATGAATCTTTCAGCTGATAAATAAATGATTTTCTTATCTGTTTTTTTAAGCTCATTGCCTATTGCATTTAAAATATGAGTTTTTCCTAGACCAACTGTTCCATAAACATATAGAGGATTGTAATGTCCCAACGTTTCCGAAACTCTTTTTGCAGCTGAAAAAGCTAACTGATTGCTTTCTCCAACTACAAAGTTAGAAAAAGTTAACCTGCGATCTAATCTATTCGCAGCGTATCCGGCATCTTTGGAATCTGCCACTTGTGAACCTGTAGCAAAATCAACAATATTTGTTTGATTGCCTTTTTCACTATAAAAACTTTCATGAATTTCAAACTGCACTCTAGTAACTGAATTGTCTAATTTTTGAAAAAAATCTAAAATCTTGTCTGCATAGTGAGAAACAATCCAATCTCTAACAAATCGTGTTTTAACAACTAGCGTAAGTGAGTTATGTTTTGTTTCTTTTGCTTCAACATTTTGAATCCAGCTTTTGTAAACATCTAGACCATAAATTTCTTTAAGCTTCATTTGTACTTCCGACCAATTTTTTTTTAGATCGTCAGTATTTTGTAGTGCTGTGGAAATTGTCATAATTTTTAGAGAACGCTGTTGTACAGATGTGAGATATTAGTGCAAGAATTTTTTTAATAAATAAAAAAAAAAAATATCACTTAAAAGGTGAAATAAAAAAATTATTATTTATTTTTTTTAGCAACCCAAGATTGATTAAATAAAAAAATTATAAAAATAAAAAAAACAACCTTGAATTGATAGGTACCGACTTTATTACTATCTAAAATTTGAATGGGATAAAAAAAAATTACTTAAGAGCGGAAATTTTTTTAGAGATACGAGAAATTTTTCTTGTGGCAGTTTGTCTTTTAATTGAACCTTTTTTCGATACTTTCATCAATTGTGATTGAAAAGTTGCAAAAAATTTATTAGCTTTTTCTTTGTCACCGCTTTTGATTAGGCTTTCCATTTGAGTTACCGCACCTTTATACTTACCGATACGCACTCTATTAATAGCGGTTTTCTTCTTGATTACTTTAGTTTTTTTCTTTGCAGATTTTGTATTTGCCATAAACGCCGTTGCTTATATATGGTGGTTTAAAAGTGGTCAACTACTATTCTTTCTGGCACGAACTACAAAAAAAAGTTGCTCGACCAGCTATAATAATTTTTTTAATCAGCTCATTGCATTTTTTTCTTGGACACTTTTCGTTCTCTTTTCCATAAACTTTAAAAGAATTCTGGAACTCTCCAGACTTCCCTTCGGAGTTGTGAAAGTCACGTATTGTAGAGCCACCTAGACTAATAGACTTTGTTAATATTGTTTTTATAGATTTTATTAAAAGGGTTACCTCCCTGTCTTCTAGGGTTGGAGCCTTCCTATTGGGATTAATTTTAGACAAAAACAAAGCTTCATTAACGTAAATATTACCCAAACCACATATAAATGTCTGGTCCATCAGAATATTTTTTATAGCCTTGTTAAATTGTACAATTTTTCTTTTAAAGAAATTAAAATTCAATTTTTTTGACAAAGGCTCTACGCCTAAATGAATGAGGTGCTGGCATTTTAAAAACTGCGCATGAGTATAGTATTTTATAAAACCAAAACGTCTCGTATCATTATAGATCATGATATTGTTTTTAAATATAAAATACAAATGATTGTGCTTATGAATCGGCAAAGTGGTAGAGTAAAAGCTTGTATCTAACAAATCTTTATCTTTATTTTTACTAATAAGTATCCTTCCAGACATACCGAGGTGAAGTATGAAAAAATTTTTATCAGACAAATGAAAAATCAAATATTTAGAGCGTCTTGTGATTTTGTTTATTTTTTTTCCTTTTGTGTTTGTTTTGAAATTTTTATCAATTTTATATCTTAAATTATAATTATTGATTTTAATATCTGCGATATATTGGTTCTCGACGTATTTCTGCAGTGTTTTTTTGGTGATTTCTACTTCTGGCAACTCAGGCATAAAAAATAAGCTATTATAAAAATATCAATGTTTTATATTTGTACATATTAAAATGAAAACTACAAAACTTAAAAAAGAAATAGTAAAAAAAGTTTTTGACAAAGTTCATCACGAGTATGATGTCATGAATGATATTATGTCTCTTGGTTCTCATCGACTATGGAAAAAAGAATTTATTAAAATAATAAACGCCAAGAAAAATGAATCTATAATAGATATGGCATCCGGAACTGGCGATATAGCAAAATTAATTTGCAAAGAGAATTTGTTTAAACAGCTATTTAGAATTGATCCTAATTACCTAATGCTAAAAACGGGAAGTAATTTTTTTGAAAAAAATAAAAACATAATTGAAATTTGTTCTGCCGCTGAGAATATTCCCCTAAAAAATGAAACTGTTGATACTTACGCTATAAGTTTTGGGATAAGGAATACTTACGATACAAAAAAGGCGCTTGATGAAGCCTACCGTGTTACAAAAAAAGGCGGTAAGTTTGTTTGCTTAGAATTTTACAAAGTAACTAAACCTGTTTTGAAAGAACTGTACAAGCTTTACTCGACTGCTATTCCTGCGATAGGTGAGGCTATAGTGGGCGATAGAGCTCCATATGAATACCTTACTAGCAGTATACAAAAGTTTTATACTCAAGATGAGTTTAAAAAAATGCTAGAACAATCAAAATTTAGAAATGCTAATTATATTAATTTAATGGCTGGAGTTGTCTCCATACATACTGCCTGGAAGATTTAAATGATAAAAAAATTATATAGTTTATTTAAAATTGGAAGATCGCTTGCAAAAGCTGATGCACTTAATTATTTTGAAGAGATTTACAATCCGCCTTTATTTGTAACCATCACATTTAAGATATTGGGTTTTAGAATCAATTCAAAAGAACTAGACAAATCTATACCGGCAAATGAAAAATTTGTTAACGCCTTGAAAGAATTGGGTCCAACATTTATAAAACTGGGTCAATTCCTTGGCACCAGACCTGATATTGTCGGCGATACTTTGGCTACGGATTTGCAAAAACTTCAAGATCGAATGCCCGCCTTTAGCTTGGCTCAAGCAAAAGAGAGTTTGCGGTCAGAGCTTGGCGAAGAAACATATGGCAAAATATCTAATATTTCCGAACCCATAGCGGCGGCTTCGATAGCTCAAGTACATTTTGCATCTCTTAATAACAATGAAAAACAAGTTGCTATTAAGATACTGCGTCCAAATATTGAAAAAATATTTAATCAAGAATTGGAAGCTCTCATGCTTTTTGCATATTTAGTAGAAATGTTTTTGCCCAAGACCAGAAGGCTTAAATTGGTTGAGGTCATTCATTTGCTAAAAGAGATAACAAGCATTGAGATGGATCTTAGATTTGAAGCTGCCGCAGCGAATGAGTTAAAAAACAATACTAGCAATGACCCTTATTTCAAGGTGCCATCTATTTACTGGGATTTTACAAGCAAAAGAATTTTAACATTAGAAAAAGTTGAAGGAATACCGATAAGAGATATTGAAAAAATTAATGCTGCAAATATCGACAAAAAAGAACTGGCAAAATCAGTTATTCAAAATTTTTTAAGGCAAGCAGTCGGTGACGGATTTTTTCATGGCGACATGCATCAGGGTAATTTATTTGTTGATTTAAAAGGCAATATAATTCCTGTTGATTTTGGCATAATGGGAAGATTGGATAAAAATAATAGAAAATACTTGGCTGATATTCTTTATGGCTTTATTCAAAGAGATTACGAGAAAGTAGCTGATGTTCATTTTAAAGCAGGCTTAGTACCTAATAGCGAATCTAAAAAATCTTTTTCTCAAGCATTGCGCTCTATTGGTGAACCCATATTTGGCCAATCTATCAAGAATATATCAGCTGGAAAATTACTTGCTCAACTTTTTGAGATTACTGAAAGATTTAATATGGCTACTCAACCGCAGCTATTACTGTTGCAAAAAAACATGGTAGTAGTTGAGGGAGTTGCCAGATCTCTAGATGAAGAAGCAAATATATGGGATATTTCAAAACCTATTCTTGAAGGCTGGCTTACTAGAGAAATAAGCCCCAAGGCTAAATTGGAACAAGCAATTGGCACTGCTGGTGAAGTACTGGATAGACTTCCAGAAATTCCCAAGCTAATGGATCAGGCAACGAGAGCTTTGGAGTTTTTTGTTGCAAAATCCACTTCTATTAATACCGACCCAGCAATTTCTAAAAATCTAGAAATAGAAAAAAATAAATTAAAAAATGAAAAAAACTCATTCATTATTAAAATATTAATTGTTGCGATTATTACTCTATTGATATTCAAATAAAATTTATGGGAAGTTTAAATAATAAAAAAATACTACTAGTTATCTCTGGTGGCATTGCTGCATACAAAATATTAGATTTGATAAGAAATCTAAAAAAAAAGAATTGTGAAATTAAAACAATTTTAACAGAATCTGCTAAAGAGTTTGTCACAAGTTTATCTATTGCGTCCTTATCTCAAAATAAAGTTTACGAAAATCGTTTTGATTTAAATAATGAAATAGAAATGGATCACATAGCACTATCAAGATGGTGTGATATTATTTTAATTGCGCCAACAACAGCAAATTTGCTATCGAGATTAGCTAACGGTTCCGCTGATGATTTTATTTCCACTGTAGTATCGGCATCCAACAAGGATATTTTTCTAGTACCGGCCATGAATGTAGAAATGTGGAATAATCCAGCAACTAAAGAAAATGTACAAAAATTGATTGGCTATAAATATAAATTTATTGGCCCGGTAGTGGGCGACCTTGCTTGCGGTGAGACAGGTGAAGGGAAAATGTCTTCTATTAATGAGATTGAAAAATCACTTGAGCATTATTTTATTAGAAAAAATAATAATTTTGCAAAACACAAAGCTATTGTAACCGCGGGTCCCACTAGAGAGTACATAGATCCGGTAAGATATATGTCCAATGAATCCTCTGGCAAGCAAGGATATGAAATTGCTAAAAAACTTTTTGAAGCAGGTTTTGATACCACTTTAGTCACTGGACCAACTAATTTGAATTATCCTGATGAGTTGAAAGTAGTTAAAGTAACTAGTGCTCAAGAAATGCTTAATGCTTGCCAAAATTTGCTGCCAGCAGATATAGCTATTTGTGCCGCTGCAGTTGTAGATTTTCATCCTGAGTATAAAAATGAAAAAATTAAAAAAGATCAACTTTCGGAGTACAATTTAAAACTATCGAAAAATATTGATATTCTAGAATATCTTTCCAATCATAACAAACATAGACCAAAATTGGTAATTGGTTTTTCAGCAGAGACTGAAAATGTATTGGAGAATTCTTTAAAAAAACTAAATAATAAAAGATGTGATTGGATTGTTGCGAATGATGTTTCTGACAAATCAATAGGATTTAATTCCGACAGCAATGAGGTTACTATTATTTATAAAAATCAAACAATAGAAAAAATTTCGAAAATTGCAAAATCAGAAATTGCCGTTGAGATTGTTAGCCGTATTATTAACTCTTTGGAAGGTGTGAATGCTAGAAATATTAATTAAAAAACTTTTTAAAGATGTTAATCTTCCCAAGTATGAGACCGATGGCTCTTCTGGTCTTGATTTAGAGGCCTATATAGATTCTGACATTGTTTTAGCCCCGGGTGAAAGAAAGCTAGTTCCAACGGGTATTAGCGTGGCAATGCCAAATAATATAGAAATCCAAATTAGGCCTCGCTCAGGTCTTGCTTCTAAAAATGGAATATCTGTAGTTAACACACCAAGAACCATAGATTCAGATTATAGGGGAGAAATAAAGGTTTTATTAATAAACCTTGGGAAAGAAGACTTTGCAATTAAGAGGTTTCAAAGAATAGCTCAGATGGTTATTTGCCCTATTATTAAGGCAACACTAAAAGAAACCGAGGACCTTCCGGAAACCGTTCGAGGAGATGGTGGTTTCGGATCTACTGGTCAATAGACATGCAAATTACAGGTGAGCAAATCAAAAGATACACTGGCCAAATTAATTTAAAAAAAATTAGTATTGCAGGGCAAAAAAAAATAATTCAAAGTAAAGTTTTAATTATTGGGGCTGGTGGTTTAGGCACTGCTGCATTAACGTATTTATCTAGGAGTGGTGTAAGCAATATAGCTATTGCAGATCCTGACAAAATTTCAATTTCAAATCTGCACCGACAAATTCTTTATGATAAAAATGATTTGGGAAAATATAAAGCTGAGGTAGCAAAAAGAAAAATTCTTTCCATGAATCCAAAACTAAATATCAAAATATTTAAAAAAAAAATTACTAAAGAGAATATAAGCGTTATTGCAAAACAATATGACTTTATACTGGATGGCACCGATAGCTTTAAAAGCAAACTAGAGATAAATGACTACTGTAAAAAAAATAAAAAAATTCTAATTCTCGGAGCTATCAACAAATTTATTGGCCATTTGTTTGTTTTTAATTTTAAAAACAAAAAATTGAACTCTCCTTGTTTAAGATGTTTTATGCCTAAAGCTCCAGAGCAAGAAGAAAATGACTGCCAATCACAAGGTATCATTGGAACCGTGGCTGGTGTGGTTGGTGCACTCATGGCCAATGAAACTATTAAAGAAATATTATCTTTTAAAAATTCAATCTGTGGAAAAATATTAGTTCTAGATTTAGAACAAGCGTCATTTAGGTTGATCAATCTAAATAAGAATTGCAAAAATCATAGGTGATGAAAAAAATAATCTATTTATTTTTATGTTTATTTTTTTTGTATGATTCTCATTCTTTTGTAAATGCGGATGACAATTTCAAATATTTAAGTCTAAGAAACGATAAGGTAAATGTAAGAATCGGACCCTCGCCAACATCCCCTGTTAAATGGGTTTATGAAAAAAAAAACTTACCTGTTTTGATTGTGGACGAATATTACAATTGGAGAAAAATTAAAGATTTTGAAAATGACAGTGGGTGGGTGCACGTTTCCCAGCTATCAAAGAAGAGGTCTGTTTTGTTTGCTGAAGACAATATTTTAATTTTTAATAAACCTACAATATATTCTCGTCCTATTGTTAGGGTGGATAAGCTAGAGGTTGCCTCCATAGCAAAATGTTCCTTGAATTGGTGCAAAGTCAAAAATAATCTTTTTTCCGGATGGGCTAAAAAGAATTCTTTATGGGGCTTAAATAAAAACGAGATTATCAACTAGTTTTATTCATAAAAATTATTTATAATTAATAAATTAAATAAATTAAAATAACCTAAGACAATTTCCAAAATGACTAAAAAAGATAATTATAGCTATCAGGATCTTATAGACTGTGGAAATGGCCTCATGTTTGGAGAGGAAAATGCAAAATTACCTTTGCCTCCCATGCTTATGTTGGATCGTATTACAAAAATAAACAATAGCGGAGGAACTTATAATAAGGGGGTTATAGAAGCTGAGCTCGACATAAAAAAAGATCTTTGGTTTTTTGACTGTCATTTTAAAAGTGATCCTGTCATGCCTGGATGTCTAGGTCTTGATGCCATGTGGCAATTGGTAGGGTTTTTTCTGGGCTGGGAAGGCAATCCTGGAAAAGGAAGGGCTTTAGGAGTTGCAGAGGTAAAATTTACCGGGGAAATATTGCAAAACATTAAATTAGTAAAATACATAATAAGTATTAAAAAAATTTTTAAGAAAGGTGAGACTTCTGTTGGTCTTGCAGACGGGCTGCTTTTGGCAGATAATAAGGAAATTTACAAAACTAAAAATTTAAAAGTAGGATTATTTAAGGGGGCAAATTGAAAAGAGTAGTTATAACGGGTCTTGGCATCGTTTCTTGTATTGGGAACAATCAGGAAGAAGTCTTTCAGTCTCTTATTAATGGCAAGTCCGGAATTTCTTTTGTGGAAGAATACAAAGAATATAATTTGAAAAGTCGTATCCACGGCAAACCGAACATAAAACTTGAAGATTTTATAGATAGAAAAATTATCAGATTTATGGGTGCTGGATCGTCGTACAATTATATTGCTATGCAAGAGGCAATTAAAGATTCTGGGCTTGAAGAAAAGGATGTGAGCAATTTTACTACTGGTATTATAATGGGCTCTGGAGGTCCTTCGATTGAAAATGTTGTTTTGTCCGTTGATAAAACGAGAGCAAAAACTCCAAAATTAATGGGTCCCTTCATTGTTCCAAGAACAATGGGAAGTACTGCCTCAGCTACTCTTGCTGTTCCCTTTAAAATAAAAGGGGTAAATTACACCATCAGTTCTGCGTGCGCTACGAGTGGGCATAGTATCGGTAATGCTATGGAGTTAATTCAATACGGTAAACAAAAAGTAATGTTTGCTGGTGGAAGCGAAGAGCTTCATTGGGCTATGACTGCGATGTTTGATGCTATGACAGCGTTATCATCCAAATATAATGACACTCCTGAAAAAGCATCTAGAGCGTACGATTCAACGAGGGATGGCTTTGTTATTGCTGGCGGCGGAGGAGTTTTGGTTTTGGAAGAGTTGGAGCATGCTAAAGCTAGAGGTGCAAAAATTTACGCAGAATTAACTGGTTATGGGGCAACGTCCGATGGTTATGATATGGTGGCTCCTTCTGGTGAGGGCGCAGTTCGATGTATGCAAATGGCTTTAAGCACTAAGAGAAATAAAAAAATTGACTATATAAATACACATGGAACTTCTACTCTGGTTGGGGACATTACAGAACTTAGGTCGGTGGGCGAAGTTTTTAAAAATGAAATTCCAAAAATTAGTTCAACAAAATCTTTAACTGGGCATCCTCTCGGAGCCGCCTCTGTTCATGAGGCCATATACTGCTTAATTATGATGAAAAATAAGTTTATTGCAGCGTCTGCCAATATTAGCGATATGGATGCGGAAGCTAAAAAATTTCCAATTATTACTGAAGTTCAAAAAAATGTAGAGCTAAATGCTGTACTGTCTAATAGTTTTGGTTTTGGTGGAACTAATGCGGCACTAGTATTTGAAAAATTACAATAATGAAATTGTTAGAAAATAAAAAAGGTTTAATTATGGGAGTCGCGAACGAACGTTCGATCGCATGGGGAATTGCACAAAAATTATCTGAACATGGTGCGGAACTAGCTTTTACTTACGTTGGAGATGCTCTTAAAAAAAGAGTTATACCATTGGCAGAATCTTTGGGCTCAAGATTCACACTAGATTGCAATGTAGAAAATAAAGAACAAATTGTTAAAACATTTTCAGATGTTAAGAAAAAATGGGGAAATATAGATTTTGTAATTCATGCAATTGCCTTTTCGGATAAATCTGAACTTTCCGGAGAATATCTAGATACTACAAGAGATAACTTTTTAAAAAGCATGTTGATTTCCTGTTTTTCTTTTACGGAGATTGCAAAAGAAGCTGCGCCTATCATGAACAAAGGTGGAAGCATGTTAACGTTAACGTACGAATCTACAAAAGTAATTCCAAATTATAACGTAATGGGAGTTTGCAAATCAGCATTAGAAACAAGCACTAAATACCTAGCAAGAGATCTTGGTGCAAAAGGAATTAGAGTTAACGCGATTAGTGCAGGACCCATCAAAACACTGGCGGCTTCTGCAATAGGTGATGCTAAATTTTTATACAAATGGAGTGCTGACCATTCTTTGTTAAAAAGAAATGTGGATATTCATGACGTTGGAAACTCTGCCGTATATTTAGTCAGCGATCTCTCTGGTGGTGTGACTGGTGAAATTCATTATGTAGATGCTGGGTATAATAAAGTTGGCATGCCGGATCCAAAAAATATTATCTCTTAATTTATAATTGTAAAAATTTTAGAAGAAAATTTTTAAAGTTATTAGGATTTTCTTACTTATCTACAGTTTTTCTACCTCATAATTTTCTATATTCGGCTACAAAAAAAATAATATGCGATAAATGAATAGATTGAGGCAGAAACTCTCACTTTTTGATGGAAAATATGAAAAAACTATACTTCTTTAGAGTCTTCTAGGGCTTCTTTCATAGAAAGTTTAACTTTTCCTCTGTCAAACCCTACTACTTTTACAGAAACTTCGTCGCCTTCTTTAACGACATCAGAAACATTTTCTACTCTCTTCGCTGCAAGCTGCGATATATGAACTAACCCATCTTGTTTTCCTAAGAAATTAACAAATGCACCAAATTCCATAATTTTTACCACTTTGCCTTTGTAAATTTTTCCCATTTCTGGTTTGGCAACAATGTCTTTGACCATTTGAACTGCTTTCATTCTAGATTCTTCGTCTGCAGCTGCAATAGTTACCATGCCATCATCATTGATGTCTAACTTGGCACCTGAAAGTTCTACAATTTCTCGAATAGTAGCTCCACCTTTTCCGATCACTGCTGCGATATCTTTTTTGTCTACTTGAATTCTTTCCATCTTAGGAGTGTTTTTAGAAAGCTCTTTTCTAGACTCAGTTAAAGCTTTAGCCATCTCACCTAGAATATGAATTCTTCCTTCTTTAGCTTGATCTAAAGCTTTTTCCATAATTTCAAATGTAATTCCTGTAATTTTAATATCCATTTGAAGAGAAGTAATTCCGTCTTTAGTTCCAGCTACTTTAAAATCCATATCTCCAAGATGGTCTTCATCTCCCAAAATATCACTAAGGATTGAATAGTCGTCACCTTCTTTAATAAGTCCCATTGCAATACCTGCAATTGGTGTTTTGATAGGAACACCCGCATCCATTAGTGCAAGCGATGCTCCGCATACAGTTGCCATAGAAGATGAACCGTTTGATTCTGTAATCTCAGAAACAATTCTAAATGTGTAAGGAAATTCTTCTTTTGAAGGAAGTGAAGAATTAATTGCTCTCCATGCTAGTTTACCATGACCAATTTCTCTTCTTCCAGTTCCAATACGTCCAACTTCTCCAACAGAGTAAGGTGGGAAATTGTAATGAAGCATAAATCTTGATCGTTCAGTTCCATCTAAAGTTTCTAATCTTTGCTCATCATCCGATGTTCCTAAAGTAGTCACCACTAAAGCTTGTGTTTCTCCTCTTGTGAATAATGCAGAACCATGAACTTTAGGCAAAATACCTACTTCACATTTAATATTTCGAACTTCGTTTAGTTTTCTTCTGTCAATTCTTTTTGCATCTTTTAAGATTTGTGTTCGTACAATTTTTTTCTCAACACTTTTGAATTGGTCGCTAATTTCAACTTTAGAATAAGTTTCATCTCCTTCGAACATAGCTGTTACTTTTTCTTTAGCTGCGCTAATCAAACCAGTTCTGATTTGCTTATCAGATTCATCAAATGCTTTTTGCAAATCGTCAGCAACAGCTGAAGAAATTTTGTTTTTAAGCTCTGAATAATCTTTTTCTTCTATTTTCCATCTTTCTTTACCTGCTTCTTTTGCAAATTCTTTAATCAAATTGATGACTTCTTTAGCTTTGTCATGACCAAATTTAACTGCATCTAACATTTGTTTTTCTGTCAGACCTGATGCTTCTGATTCAACCATCAATACTGCATCTTCTGTACCAGCAACTATTAGCTCTAATTGTGAGCTTTTGATTTGCTCTTTAGTTGGGTTTAAAATAAATTCTCCATCGATCATTCCTACTTTTGCCGCGGCCACAGGTCCCATAAAAGGAATTCCTGAAATAGCCAAAGCTGCAGAACTTGCGATTAATGCTAGTGCTTCTGGATCATTTTCTTTGTCATAAGATATTACCGTAGGTAACACCTGAGTTTCATTTCTAAATGAACTTGGAAACAAGGGTCTGATGGGTCTATCGATTAATCTTGAAATTAATGTTTCAGCTTCTGTGGGTCTAGCTTCTCTTTTAAAGTAGCCACCTGGAATTTTTCCAGCTGCATAATATTTTTCTTGGTAGTTAACTGTTAAGGGAAAAAAATCCATATCAGGTTTGGCTTGTTTTGCTGCCACTGCAGTTGCCAAGATAACCGTCTCTCCACAGGTAAGCATAACCGCTCCGTCAGCTTGACGTGCAACTCTACCTGTTTCTAAAGTTAATTTTTTACCACCCCAATTAATCTCTTTTTTTACAATGTTAAACATAAGGTTCTATTTACGCAGACCTAACTGCTCTAACACTTTTTTATAAGTAGAGGGCTCTTTTTTGCTCAAATATTCTAGTAGTTTTTTTCTTCTAGAAATTATTTTAGCTAATCCTGTGTTTGAATGCTTGTCTTTTTTATTTTTAGCAAAATGGGTTGTTAAATATTTAACTCGCTCCGTTAAAATACCCACTTGAACTTCTGATGAACCAACATCAGTTTTATGTTTTTGCAAACTCTTTATAATTTCTTTTTTCTCAATTTTTTTCTTTGGCATAATCCTTTAAATGTTTAAAATTCTTTTGGGATAAAAAAATCCAGATTTTAATTCTCCGAATGCGAGTACCTGGTTTTGATTTTGTGCTATTAACTTCTTAAGATCAATTGCCCCAAACTCTTCCAACATGCTTACTTTCATTCCGTTTTTAATAAGCTTTATTCTTTTATCTTCTAATTTTATGGATGGTATATGTATTAAAACCTTATTAATTTCAAGTAAGTATTTTTGAAAGTCACTTTTTTCCACATTTTTAACGATAAAATCCATATTTAAAGAGGCTTTTTGGGTAAATTGGCCATATCTGCGTCTTAAAATTTTGGAGGCATATCCGAATGTATTTAAAGAATAGGCTATGTCCCTAATTAAACTTCGAACATAAGTTCCCAATCCGCAATTAACTAAAAAAGAGGTTTTTCCCTCGCCATGAGATACCACTCTTATATTGCAAATTTCAACTTTTTGAGATTTTAAATCGAAAGGCTGATTATTTCTTGCTAGATTGTAGCAACGTTCTCCATTAATTTTTTTAGCTGAATATCTAGGAGGAACTTGATTAATAAGGCCAATAAAAGAATGTAGTTTTTTTTGAATATCTTCTTTTGATGGTATTACTAAAGAGGAATTCGTAACTTCTCCTTCCGCATCTAAAGTAGATGTTTCCTTTCCCCAAGTAGCTTCAAAAAAATAAGTTTTTTTTAGTTCTGACAAATAAGGGATGGATTTTGTTGCTTCACCTATAGCTACAGGCAATATTCCTTCTGCTAAGGGATCTAATGTTCCAGCGTGTCCAATTTTTTTAAGTTTAAATTTAGACTTAAGTACATTCAAACAATAAGTAGAAGTGTAGCCTTTTGGTTTATAAATATTAATCCAGCCATTCATTTTGATTTTGAATTCTCAGTTATAATTTTTTCTATTTTTTCTGCATAATCAAAAGATAGATCTAAAACAAATTTTAAATTAGGTAAAAATTTTGCCGTCCAAGATGCCTTGACTCTTCTTTTAACTTCATAAGAAAATTGATTTAAAGTTTCAAGCGCTAGCTCTGGTTTATTTCCAGATAGTGGAACAAAATAAACTCTAGCATGTCTCAGGTCAGGGCTAACCCTAACTTCTGTTATAGTAATATTTCTTGTTGAAATCGAGGGAAGAACAATTTGATCTTTAATAAAAAGATTCGCAATAATCTTTTTTAAAGTTTCTCCTACCTTAAGCTGTCTTTGAGATAATGGTTTAGAGGTATTCTCATAGTCCATTAAATTTCTCTTTCAATTGTTGTTGTCTTAAACGCTTCTAGCACATCCCCTTTTTTAATATCGTTAAAATCTTTCAAAGAAACACCGCATTCCAATCCTGCCTTTACTTCTTTGGCTTCGTTTTTCTCTCTGAATAAAGTGTTTACTTTACCCGTATAAACAACCGCTCCATCACGGACCAATCTTATCTCTGAATTATTTCTTATTTCTCCATCTGTAACCCTAACACCGGCAACTTTTCCTGCTTTGGAAACAGCGAAAACCTCAAGCACTTCACAAGAACCTTGCGTTTCCTCTTTAGTTTCTGGGGCTAACAATCCTGTCATTTTTTTAGTAATATGATCAAGAGCTTCGTAAATAATATTAAAATATAATATTTCTAGTTTATAGCTACGCGCTAAATCTTTTGCTTCTTTGTTTGGCCTTATATTAAATCCAAGTAAAATTGCATTCGATGCCTTGGCTAAAGTAACATCTGTTTCCGTTATCGGTCCAACAGAAGATAGAATAATTTTAGGTTTAATGTTTTCGACTTGTATTTTTTCAATAGCGTTTGCCAATGCTTCTAGAGAGCCATTCACGTCTGTTTTTAATATAATATTAAAGCTTTCTTCAGGAATTGCTTCTCCAAAAATATCATTTCTTTTTGTGCCAGCTATTTTTTTATCCTTTAATTCTTGCCTTCTATACTCAACAATTTCTTCAACTTTAGAATCGTCTTCTACTACTACAAAGTCATCTCCTGCATTAGGTACTCCTTGGAAACCAACAATTTCTACAGGTGTGGATGGGGGAGCTTCATTTATTAATTTTCCAGTATAGTCATAAAGAGCTCTTACTTTTCCATTGGAAGCACCGCTAACAAACAGGTCTCCTTTTTTCAAAGTTCCTTTGGTAATCAATACCGTTGATACAGGTCCTCTTCCTTTGTCTAATCTCGATTCAACAACTACACCAGCAGCAGCAACTGTAGGATCGGACTTCATGTCTAGCAGTTCAGCTTGTAAAATAATTAATTCTTTTAGTTTATCTAAATTCGTTTTCTTTAAGGCTGATATTTCGGCGCTCAAAATATCTCCACCCATTTCTTCGACTACTAATTCGTGCTCTAAAAGTTGGTTTTTTACTTTTGTTGGGTCTGCACCAGGTAAATCGCATTTATTAATAGCTACTATGATTGGTACTTGAGCTGCTTTTGCATGCTGAATTGCTTCTATAGTTTGAGGTTTAATTCCATCGTTCGCGGCAACCACTAAAATAACAATATCTGTAATTTTAGATCCTCGAGCTCTCATTTCCGTGAATGCTGCATGACCAGGAGTATCAATAAATGTAATCAAATGCTTATCATTAACCGTAGTTTGGTAAGCCCCTATGTGCTGGGTAATACCACCATGTTCTGTTGAGACCACATTTGCTTCTCTAAATGCATCTAATAAAGAAGTTTTACCGTGATCCACATGCCCCATTATAGTGACCACAGGTGGTCTTGAAACTGCGTTCTTTAAATTTTTATCTTTGGACAAAATATTTTTCAACAACTGATCTGGCTCTTCGTCTTTAAGAACTTCATGACCAAATGAACTTGCAATAAACTCTGCTGTATCTTGGTCGATGCTATGATTGATAGTTACTTTTACGTTTTTTTCTAAAAGAAATTTAATGACAGCGCTTGCTCGTTCAGCCATTCTATTTGCTAGTTCTTGTATGGTAATAACCTTTGGAATCCTAACTTGTCTTGTAATTTTTTGCGCATCATCTTCCGAATTTCCTGAATGTCTTTTAAACTGCTTTTCTCTAGCTCTTTTAACCGAAGCTAAACTTCGAGCTCTGTTTTCTTCTTCATCTTCAGACAAGGCTTTTGTTACCGTAAGTCTGTAATCTCTTTTCTTACCAGCAGATTTTTTGTCTGCTTTGAGAGATAATTCTTCCTCAATTTTTTTCTTGGCCCACTCTTTTGTAGATTTTGGTTTTTCTGTCTCTCCAGTTGTTTTGGGGGGAACCGTTGCCTTTACGGCAATATCCCCTTCTTTCTTTGCCTCTACAACTTCAATAACGGGTTCTTTGGCTACGATAACTGGTTCTTTTTTTCCAAAAATTGCAGATGTTTTTTGTGATTGTGTTTTATTTACAGAACTGGGAGCGCTACCAGTAAAATTCTTTAGCGTTAATTTTTTTTTCTTTTCTTTTATGGTCATTGTTTTTCACCTTAGTACTCACTAAATATCGAAAACTTTTTTTCGGGCCCGCATAATCAAATCATCAGCATCTTTTCTAGAAATGTCAAATTCTTCAAGAATACCGTTAAATTTTTCTCTTTTACCCTTGATTTCATCATACCCACCTATGATTTCATCTGTTGCCAATTCTGCAAAATCTTTAAGGGTTTTGATATTTTCTTCTCCTAAAATTAATAACATTCCGAGACTTAGTCCTTGGTGACTAGCTAAATCATCTTCGATTCCAAGTTCCTTAACTTTTTTAGCTACTTCATCAGCTTCTTCTTTAAGAAATTCTGTTGCTCTATTTTTTAATTCAGCTGCGGTCTCTTCGTCGAAACCCTCTATTTTTAAAAAGTCTTCAATGCTTGCTAAAGAAATTTTTTCTATAGTTGAAAAGCCTTCAGCAACAAGAAGTTGTGACATTGTTGTATCAATTTCCAAAGCCTTAACCAGTTTCTCAGTATTGGTTTTAAATTCAGATTGTCTTTTTTCAGATTCTTCTTTGTCTGTTAAAATATCAATTTCATAATCTAATAATTTAGATGCTAATCTAACATTCTGTCCTCTTCGTCCAATTGCTTTGCTTAAATTATTTTCGTCTATTACCACTTCAATTCTTCTTTCGTCTTGAGCAATAATAACTTTCATAACTTCTGCTGGAGATAATGCACTCTTAACTAAAGACGTTGCATCTTCTGTCCAATTTATAATATCTATTTTTTCACCTTGCAATTCATTAACTATTGCTTGAACTCGACTTCCTCTCATACCAACGCAAGCTCCCACTGGATCTATTGAGCTATCTTTTGACTGAACACATATTTTTGCTCTACTTCCAGGATCTCTTGCAACTGATTTTATGCTAATAGTTCCTTCATAAATTTCGGGAACTTCTTGATGAAAAAGTTTTGCTAAGAACTGAGGATGTGCTCTTGATAAAAATATTTGAGGTCCTTTGCTCTCTCTTCTTACGTCATAACAATACGCTTTTATTCTGTCTCCGTTTTTTAAATTTTCCCTTGGAATAAGCTCTTCTCTTCTGATGATTGCTTCTGATTTTTGCAAATCAACAATTATATTTCCATATTCTGATCTCTTAACTATTCCGCTTAAAATTTCTCCAACCTTGTCTTTGAATTCTTTAAACTGCCTATCTCTTTCTGCATCACGAATTTGATGAGAAATAACTTGTTTTGCTGTCTGTGCTGCAATCCTTCCAAAATCTACTGGCGGCAACTCTTCATCAATAATGTCGTCAATTTTTGCGTCACTTTTTTTTTCTAAGGCCTCTTCCAAACTGATCTCGGAATGAGTGTTCATGACTTTTTCAACTACTTTTAGTTTTCTTCCTAGCTCAATTTTACCAGTTGCTCGGTCAATTTTAACATAAATTTCATTTTCGTTTCCATATCTCGTTTTTGCAGCTTTCTCTATGGCACTTTCCATGGAGCTAAGAACTAGGTCTTTACTTATAGATTTTTCATCGGCAACTGCGTCGGCAATTCTAATTAATTCAGTACTATCAATTCTGTTATTTAGCATTTGAGTTTTTAGTAAAAAAAAAGGGCCTAAGCCCATTTCTTAATTGTTAATTTTTAAAGAAATTACTCCAATACTTATGATTTTACAATAACTAAAAAATTGACTTTATTTCCCAGTTTTTCGGCCCTGGCAAAATACTTGGTTAAAATAAGCTCTTTAGGGTCTGTTTTTTTTATAATTATAGGTATTTTTTGAATAGGTGGATTAGACAAACACTCCAATGCCTGCTCGTAATAATTTTGATTGTCCGTTGCAAAATACAATTTTCCCTTTGGCGCTATTCTTTCTAAAATTTTTTTAACAAAGATAGCCTGAAACAATCTTCTTTTGTGATGTTTCTTTTTTGGCCATGGGTCTGGAAACAGAATAAATACTTTTTCAAAAAATATTTTTTTAAAACGTTCTAAAAATTCTTGCGCTGGGTAAGGAAATATTAAAATATTTTTAATGTTCTCTTGTACACAAATATTTATTACGCTTGTAACTCCATTCATGAAAGGATCTACGCCCACAATATGTTGTTCGGGATTTTGTTTGGCCAGCTCTAGCAGATTGTGGCCCATTCCAAATCCAATTTCTAAAATAATGGATTTAGATTTTATTAATTTATCAGGATGGAATAGATAAGTTTTGTAGTTTTGGTCTAGAATTTTTTTTTTTCTACTGAAATTTTTCTTGATTGTATTCTACCAAAGAATATTTTTTGCTTAATCATTAGATTTCTTTTTTGAAAATATTCGCTGAATCAACTTTTTCCCAACTAAAAGATCCATCTGCTTCTGGTGATCTTCCAAAATGTCCGTAGGCAGCTGTTTTTCTGTAGATTGGTTTGTTTAATTCCAATTTATTTCTTATAGCTCTAGGGCTTAAATCAAAATTATTTTTTATAACATCAATAATTTTATCAACTAGATTTTGATTTTCTTGAAAAATATCTAAATAAATAGATAGGGGTTGAGAAACTCCAATGGCGTATGACAATTGGATCACAGCTTTATCTACTATGCCTGATACCACTATATTCTTCGCCAGGTATCTTGCCATGTATGCAGCCGATCTATCAACCTTGGTTGGGTCTTTTCCTGAAAATGCACCTCCACCATGTAGTGCGGCTCCACCATAAGTATCTACAATAATTTTTCTACCCGTTAGTCCAGTATCTCCATCTGGGCCTCCAATAACAAACTTGCCTGTAGGGTTTACATAAAACTGCTCTTCTGGACAAATCCAGCTATCTGGAAGAATTTTTTTAACATAAGGTCTTACCATCTCTTTGACTTGGTTTTGATCAAGAGAATCGTCATGCTGATGAGAAATAACCACTGAACTCACGCCGATAGGTTTTCCATTCTCATACACTACCGAAATTTGACTTTTGGAATCTGGACCCAAGAGTTTTAAATCTCCTGACTTTCTTGCCACAGCCAATTCTTTTAAAATTTTATGTGCGTAAATAATTGGTGCAGGCATTAATTCTTTTGTTTCATTGCAAGCATAGCCAAACATTATTCCCTGGTCGCCAGCACCTTCATCTTTTTCATTGCCACTTGAATCCACACCCTGGGCTATGTCTGCTGACTGCTCATGCAAATAGTTAAAGAACTCAAGATTTTTCCAATGAAAGCCTTCTTGTTCATATCCTATGTCTTTAATCTGCTCTCTTATAGCCTGTTCAATTTCTTCTGAATCAATTTTTGGACCCCTAGTTTCTCCAGCAATAATAATTTTATTCGTAGTTACAAGAGTTTCACAAGCAACCCTACTTTCATTAAATTTAGATAAGTATAAATCTAGAACTGTGTCAGAAATAATGTCACTAACCTTGTCTGGGTGACCTTCTGAAACTGACTCACTAGTAAATGTATAATTTTTATTCATTTTTTTTTCTAAAGAAAAGAAGGAGTACAGAGCATAGGAAGGTTAGTAAATAAAAAATTTTATTTTCATAAATACTAAATAAAGTTTTTGCATTTTTCTTATAAATATCAGCAACAATAGTAGAATTTTTTAAAAAACCTGTGCTTTTGTCAATGATACCATTGGGCTTAATACTGGCTGTAATCCCTTGATTACTTGACCTAATTACATGTTTGCCTTGCTCAATAGCTCTATATTGTGAATGTACAAAGTGCTGAACAGTTCCTGCTGATTTTCCAAACCAGCCATCTTCGGAAATATTTAAAATAAAGTCATAGTCTATTTTTTGTAAATCTAACAATCCTGAAAAAATAATTTCGTAACATATGAGGGGTAAAAATGTGATTTCCTTATTAATCGAAATGGGTGTTCTTGAGCTTCCATTGGAAAAAGAGCCGTATCCAAAGGTAATCTTTTTCAAACCAATCATCTCAAAAAATGAATAAACGGGAACAAACTCTCCGAATGGAACTAATTTAATTTTATCATAACTAGAAATGATTTCTGCCTTATTGTTAAGCAATAAAAGACTGTTAAAAAAACCATTTTTTTCATATTTGGTTGATCCCAGAACTATTTTTTGATTTTCAAAAAAATTTTTAGCGAACAGATCTTCGTATTGTCTCAAATTTGCAGAGTTAGAAAAAACTCCCTCTGGCCAAACAAAAAGAGTTTCTTGGTTCTTATAAATTTTTGGATTACTTTCGTTTATTAGCTTATCAACATACTTTGCTTCATTATCTTCATTGCTTAGATCATTAATATTTTGATCTGGCTGCAATAGAACTACTTTAAAATTAGGAACTATGTTTAAGTTGTCTTTTTTAATTAAGTTTTCCCCAAAATAAAAATTTAAAGACAAAACAGAAAATACAAATACAAGAACTATAAAAAGTCTTTTGTAATTAGGCTTGTGTATTAGCAAATAAGGCAAACAAAAAATAATAATTGAGAAAAAATTCAAAGAATAAGTTCCCACAAAACTTAATATTTGGATACTTGCAACTGACCAACTCCAAGTATACGCAAATAGATTCCAAGGAAATCCTGAAAACAAGATCCCCCGTAAAAAATCAAAAGAAGACAATACTAGCGAAAAAAAAATTACAAAATAAAATTTATCTGAAATAAATTTTTTAACCAAAACACATGCCACTCCATAAAAAATAGCAAGAATAGAAGGAATGAACAACAGAGTGAGCGGCTTAAGAATAGTCAGGCTATTATCAAAATTTAAGGAATAAGATACCCAATAAAGGTTAGATAGAAAATATCCATAGCCAAATAAAAAACCAATGCTGAAAATAGATTTTGCAGGCCCGTCTTTATTTATAAAAAGCAAGTATAGAAACAAAGGAAATATCAAAAAAGATACTAATGTAAAATTATATGGAGGAAGAGAGGCGGAAAGCAAACCTCCAAGCAAGAGCGCAAAAAAATATTTATTAATGCTCCCCAAAAAACTTTGCATGTCTTAAGATTTAAAAATCTTTAAAACTTTAATTCTTCTAGGATCTGCATCCAGGATTTCAAACGTATAAAGAGGATTGGACTTTATCACTTCTCCCTTTTGAGGAACTCTATTAATAATTGAAAAAACATATCCTCCTAAAGTATCTATTGTTTCAGAATTAAAATTAATGCTCGTTTTTTCTTCAAACTCTGCAAGTTCCATTTTGGCATCAGCAATAAAGGTTGTGTCATTAATTTTTTTAAATTCGATTACATCTTCGTTGTCATGCTCATCCTGAATTTCTCCAACAATTTCCTCAACTAAATCCTCGATTGTAATTAGCCCATCGGTACCACCATGTTCGTCAATCACCAGGGCCATATGAAGTTTGGTTGATTGCATTTTTAATAAAATATTTAAAACTGGCATAGACGGGGGAATAAAAAGAACATTCCTTACTATATCTTTTAAGTCTAGATTATTCTGCGATTCTTTTGACGTTAATTTAATTAAGTCTTTTATGTGAACCATTCCCAAAACATCATCTAAGTCTTTTCTATAAATTGGAATACGAGAATGGGACTCTGCATTAATAATTTTGATTAAATCATCAAAACTAACAGTGTGGTCTGCGCAAACAATATCTGCTCTTGGTATCATCACATCTGAGGCTTTGAGCTTGTTGATGGTTAGAATATTTTCAAGGATTGTTCTTTCTTTTATTGTCAAATTAGAGTTAGCATCTCCTTTTTTGGAGCTTTCTTCAATTGCGTCTTGAATGCTTTCTCTTAAATTATTTTGATCTGTCGACCCAAATAAAAACTTACTTAATTTTGTAAGAAAACTATCTTTTTTGATTTGTGTCATATTTTTATAAGTAATTTTTTTTCCACCAAAGACATTGTTTTATAATTCTTTAAATTATTATGTTCATAGCCAATTAAATGCAAACATCCATGAATAAATATTTTATTTATATATTCCAGAAAATCTGTTTTTTGTTTTTTTATATAATCATAAGAAAAAGCTAAATCCCCCAAATATAAATTCTTTATTTTGCTATTCTTGGAAAAGAAAATTTTTTCATAATTCGGAAATGACAAAACATCTGTATCTTTAGAAATTTTTCTAAACTTTTTATTTAGTTGTTTCATATTTTTTTTATCTGTTAACAGTATGGACACTTCGAGGTTTTTATTGTTAAATTTTTTCAAAGAACTAAATATTTTTTTAAAGTTTTTATTTAAAATTTTTTCTATGCCAGGAACTTCTTTTTTCCAGTTTCCTGCTTCCACTAAAATACTTGCCTTAAACATCTAAAGAATTTTTTTTATAAGCTTCAATAATTTTTGAAACTAAGGGATGTCTTTGCACATCTGAGGCGTCAAATTTAACTATTTTAATTTCATCAATTTCCCTTAGAACATTTGCTGAATTCATAAGTCCAGATATTTTGGAATTTGGTAGATCGACCTGTGTTGGGTCACCATTTACAACCATGGTCGTATTTTTGCCCAATCTAGTTAAAAACATTTTAATTTGTATTTCTGTTGCATTTTGCGCCTCATCCAGAATAACGAAAGAATCTTTTAAAGTTCTCCCCCGCATAAAAGCTAGTGGCGCAATTTCAATAGAACCATCTTCTATCTTTTTGTTCATTTTATCGTAGCCTATAAGCTCACTCAATGAATCATACAAAGGGATAAGATAGGGGTCAATTTTGTCTTTTAGATCTCCTGGTAAGAAACCCAAATTCTCTCCAGCTTCTACTGCTGGCCTAGATAAAATTATTTTTTTAACTTCTCCAGAAATCAATTTATTAACCGCAATAGCTACGGGCAAAAAGGTTTTGCCTGTGCCGGCTGGTCCTATGGCATAAATAATATTATTTTTTTTGAGAACTTCTAAATATTGTTTTTGCTTTTCCGTTCTTGCATATACAGTTTTTCTTGGGGTCTTAACTGTAAATTCATTGTCAAGGTTTTGCTCCTCAAAAGTTAAACTCTCCGCATTGGTATTGTTAGATTCAAAATTATATACAGATATAATATCATCTTCTTCAAAATAATTTTTTTCAAAAGATTTTTTTAATAAGTTACCCAACACTTTAATAACCACATCGGAATCTTTTTCCTTTCCTTTGATTGTGATCAAATTACCTCTTAAATTAATTTTAGTTTTAGATATTTTCTCCAATAATGAAAAATTTTCATCGTGAGTTCCGCTTATTTTTGCTAGGGAATTATTGTTTTTAATATGAATACTAACCATATCGTTTTTAGAATCCAACACTTGCAACAAGTCGTTTAGTATCGCTGACTTGCTCATTTAATTATTATTCGTTGCTCCAAACAGATTGTTTCTATTACAAGATTGGACCATGACATCTGTCATTGTTCCTGGAGTATAGTTTGTACCCTCAACGAATACAGCCTGCATATGCTCGTTTCTTCCAAAAAACTGGTCTCCTTTTTTAGTAATATTTTCTAATAACACTTTAGTTTTTGTATTAATTTTGCTTTCATTAAACTTTATTTGTAAATCAATCAGTTTATTCTGCAATACTTCGAGTCTAGATTGTGCAATTTCTTTGGGAATCTGCTGATAATCCACTGCTGGAGTTCCCGGTCTTTGGCTATAAACAAAAGAATAAGAGTTAGAAAATTTTACAGTATCTACAAGACTTAACGTCTCTTCGAAATCTTTGTCTGTTTCTCCTGGATAGCCAATGAGAAAATCGCTAGAAAACTCGATATCTTTTCTCACATTTTTAAATTTTTCTAAAAGTTCTAAATAAAATTCTCTCGTGTGATTTCTATTCATTAAAGCTAAAATTTTATTAGATCCTGATTGCACTGGAAGATGAAGCTGCGGCATCAGCTTTTCTTCATCTGTAAAAATATTGATTAGCTCTTCGTCAAAATCATTTGGGTGTGACGTTGTAAATCTAATTCGTTTCAGCTCCTGGATGGAAGATATTTTTTTGATCAGCTTGGCAAGATTAATATCTTCATGCTTATAGCCACTAACATTTTGCCCTAAAAGGGTAATTTCTTTTGTCCCATTGTTAACTAGAGTAGAAATCTCTCTTAGTATTTGCTCTGGGCTCCTAGAAAACTCTGGTCCTCTTGTATATGGAACAACGCAAAATTTACAAAACTTATCACAGCCTTCTTGTATCGTTATAAAAGAAGAGACTTTTGAAGATAGGTTTTGGTAACGCTCTAGAGAATCAAATTTTTCTGAAACATCCAAGTCCGTATTGAAAATATTGGATTGACTTCCCTCATGATCTTTTATTAGCTGTGGCAACTTATGGTAAGCTTGTGGTCCCACTACAATGTCTACAAAGTTACTCTTTTCAAAAACCATTGCGGATTCGGCTTGAGCAACACACCCAGCCAAAACAAAAGTTGTTTTTGTTTTTTTATCTTTTAAAATTTTTTTAAACTTTCCAATATCGGAGTAAACTTTTTGTGTAGCCTTTTCTCTTATGTGGCAGGTGTTAAATATACAATAATCTGCAAGTTCAATTGTATCAACTTTTTTATAATCAGCAGAAGACATTAAATCTGCAATACGATTAGAATCGTACTCATTCATCTGGCATCCGAAAGTTTTTATAAAAAAGTTTTTAGACAATTAGTTTTTCTTTTTTTTACAGTAGAGCTCGAGCCTATGGTCGACAAGGTCAAAACCCAACTTGTTAGCAATTTTTTTTTTAAGTTTTTCAATTTCTTCATCTATAAATTCTATTATTTCTCCTGTATTAACATCAATTAAATGATCGTGATGCGTTTCTGTAACTGCTTCATATCTTGACTTGCCGGCTTTAAACTCATGCTTGTCGATGATATTTGCCTCCTCTAACAATTTTACAGTTCTATATACCGTGGCAATACTAATCCTCCTGTCAATAATAACGGCCCTCTTATGAAGCTCGTCTACATCTGGATGAAACTTTGTATCCATGATGGTTTCTTCTAACAATTTAACTATTATTTTCCGTTGATCAGTAAGTCTAAGGCCTTTATCAATGCACTTCTGCTCTAAGTTAATGGCAAATGGTGAAGTTTTATTTAACATTTTATAAAATAATTTAATATTTTTGCTTTAAATTTTTATCTAAAAATAGTTTTTTTTGCACAAGGACTTCGATGTCTTTAAATCCATATACAAAAGGAACTAAATTTTTCTTAAAAATACCATTGTATTCACAATTAGAAACAACTTTTTTTTTACTTAAAATTCTCTCAAATTCATTGGTTTTTAGTTCTCTAAACTTAACACCAACATTAAAAAAATTTTTATTAATACTCATTATCATTGGGGCTAGATTTTTAGTATTTTTGCAAACAACCTTCCAAAGAGTATTGTTGGTAAAGCCAACTATTTTAATTTTTTTAATAAGCGATAAAACTTTTAGACAAGTTAAAATATTTCTAATTCCAGCATAATTGCCTGGTCCTAGATTTACCAATAAAAGATTTGCTTGAGAAATATCAATGCTGCTCTTTTTTAATATTAGATCAAAATCTTTAGAAAAATTATCACTTTTTAAATAACTTTTGAGACGAATAGTTTTGTTCTTGCCTATATTTGATGTAATTATCAAAGAATTAAGGGTAGAATCTACTGAAATAAAATTTTGTATGCTCACTAGAAAAATTATTTACTTATTAGTTTTGTTGAATTTTCTCAATCCCACAACAAGTGGGGCAGAAGATTTTAAAGAAAAGGGTGTCATATCCTTAATGTACCACAGATTTGAAGAAAACAAATATCCAACTACCAACATAAAAATCTATGACTTTAAAAAACAAATTGAGGCCATAAAAGCGGCTGAGCTTGAATTTATAAGCTTTGATCAATTAAAAAAAATTATTTTAAACAAAGAGCAATATAGTGGGAAAAAAATTTTCCTGACAATCGATGATGCTTTTCAATCTTTTTACAAAAATGCCTGGCCTATTTTGCAAGCAGAGAAAATCCCTTTTATTCTTTTTGTTAATACCAGAGAAGTCGATGCGCGAAACCCCAACTATATGAGTTGGGATCAAATAAGAGAAATTCACAAATCTAAAATAGGAACTATAGGAGGTCATAGCTTCAGCCACGAATATTTAGTTGAGTTTAGCAAAGAGGATGTAATCCAAGATTTAAAAAAATCACACGAAAATTACTTAAAAGAAATTGGAACTATTCCTGAAGCTTTTTCATATCCTTTTGGAGAATATAGCAGCGAAACAAAAAACATAGTTAAGGAACTTGGTTACTTAGTTGCCTTTGGTCAGCACTCAGGAGTGATACATCAAAAAGAGGATATTTTTGAGCTACCTAGATTTCCAATTAACGAGGATTATGGAAAAATAGATAGATTTAATTTTTTACTAAATACAAGCCCTCTTGCTTATAATTTTTTCAAACCAGAAAATAAATTACTTAGCGACAATAACCCTCCCAATATTGAAATTGAATTTACAAACAATGTAAGAAACATCAATTGCTTCACGAACGAAGGTGGTCAGTGGAAACAAAGTGAAATAACTTTTTTAGATGACAACTGGATTAGAGTTCTTTTGCAGAAAGAATTTAAATCGAGAAGAGGTAAAATTAATTGTACAGCAAAATTAAAAGATAATACTTGGGGATGGTTTGGTAGACAATTTGTTGTAACTGACTAAACTATATTTGGCTTCTTCTTGCGAGATAAAACCGAGTCATCAAAATCTGTTAGAAAATTTTGCTCAATTATTTTCCCTAAACGCTTTGAATATTCATAACCAATCTCGGAATATTTATCCAAATACTTAGATAACTTTAAACCTGAAATAGTATTGTCTTTTTCTCTCTGTTTTGCCCTGGCTTCTCTAAATTCCTTATAGCTATTGTGTGTATTTAGATTTTTTTTATAGGAAGAGATGGATGCTCTAATAATCGTAAAACTTCTAACTTCAAAACTCTCTTCCTCTCTTCTTTCAGTTGGGACTATTCCCCTGCCTTTTTTCCAAGTCCTTGCTCCAAACAAAGAATTACCCTCCATAGCAAATCTTGATGTCCCCCAACCACTCTCATAAGCTGCTTGTGCCAAAGCAAGGGAGGGTGGGATAATATCCATTTTTAATGCAAGCTCTGCCATGTCATTATTTTTCACTTTATATTCAGTAAATTTTTTATTTAACCAATCAACTTCTTCTTGATTTAAATTTTTCTCTCGCAAATTCTGATTTAAACGACCTCTATCTTCTAAAATTCTGTTGTTTTCGTAAATAATTAAAGGAAGAATAACTTTAATAAAAAGTTTTTTTCTATCTGCTATGCTGTCAATTTGGGCCATGCCAGATGGAAGCTTAGATAAAAAAATAGGTTCCACAGCCTTACCATCTCTTATGTCTTTTAAATTATAGTCTTCTTCTTCAAACAAACTGATCACTGTACGGGCATCAATATTGTTTCCGAAACCTAACATCTGGCGGTCAGTGAACTCCGAAGACCTTTCTGCTAGTTTTGTGCTTTCCAATCTTTTGCCTGAACCCAATAAATTTTCATCAATGGCCATAACATCTTCTTTTGTATAGCTATTTATAATTAAATTCTTATCAGCATTTGTTTTTGCAAATTGTGTATTTTCAAATCCAGGTCGAAAAAGCATAGCAAAAATAAAAAGAGTAATCACACTACCTTTTGCATATGAAAGATTGTAATGCTTAGCTAAGTGGTTATCTAATTTTATTGGTGATTTTCCTATAACGTAATTATTAAATTTATAAAAAATATCGATATATTTAATAAATTTTATAAAATTTACTCCAAAGGTTTTTTTGGCTATAGAAATAGAATCTAAAAAATTGGTATAATTTTTTTTAATGTTGTTTAATTCTTCGGAAACCATTAAATATCTATTCTAAATTTACAGCTGTTACCGAATGAACTTCTGGAACGTAATGTTTAATCATCCGCTCGACACCTTGTTTGAGGGTCACAACAGAACTTGGGCATCCTGCACAGCTACCTTTTAACATCACTTCTGCTACTCCGTCTTTATAGGATTTTAACTGTATGTCTCCGCCATCCATAGCAACTGCAGGTCTGATTTTGTCATGCAGCACCTCTTCTATTCTTTTGGAAATTTCATCTTTAAAATCAGTGGTCTTGGCAAAAGCAAGAGGTTTAAAATCTGCATTAATCTCCTCAAGAAGAATGTTTAAAATATCCTGTTTTATTTCATCCCAATTTTTTCCGGCAGTTTTCTTTATAGTCACAAAATTAGTGTCTATATAAATCAACTCAGACAGACCAAGAGCAAATATTTTTTCTGCAAATTTAATATCAGAACATTCTTTGATAGATTTGATTTCTTTTGACCCAGATGCAACTATATCAAAATCAAATAGAAATTTTTTTGACTCTGGATTGGGTGTGTCGGTTATGGTAATCATATAATTAAATGGTTAAGATTCTTTCATTTTAACCTAATTAAAATCTAATTGAAACTTCCTAATTAGGCAATTAAATCAATATCTTTTTCCTCTAATGACCCTGGAACAATAACAATAGGTATGGCTAAATCCTTAATTCTTTTACCAGTTAAAGCCTTAATTAATGGACCTGGATCTTCGCTATTTGGCGTTGAAGCTAACACCAAGAAACGGATAGCCTGATCTTCTTTAATCAGTTTTAACAGCTCATCAGCACGATCTCCTATTTTAATAATGATTTCAGTTTCAATATTAAACCTTGATTTAATTTTTTGAGACCACAACCTACAAAGTTTTTTAGCCTCGCTTGTTGCTTCTTGTTCTATAAGATTTTCAATTCTAGCCCATTGCGCATTGATTGCTGGATCCACTATGTACAGCAAAGACAGTTCTCCGTCTGTATGGATTGCTCTATTCGCTGCAAAATAAATAGCATTTTCCAACTCTTTGCTTTCATCAATTACTACTAAAAACTTTTTTTTCATTTTGACAATCCTACTATCTCCTTGATCTCTTTTAAATTTTTATTTGCAACTACATTTGCCTTGTTTTTCCCGTCTTCTAACACTTTTTGCAAAAAATCCTTGTTCAATTTTAGTTTTTGAATTTCTTTTCCTATAGGACAAATTTTTTCAACCAACAATGAGCTTAGTTCTTTTTTAAAATCAGAAAATACTTTTCCTTCCCACTGCTCTACTACTTCTTTTGCTTTCTTGTTGTTCAAGGCGGAAAAAATATTAACTAGATTTCTTGCCTCCGGTCTATCTCTGCCTGTAATTATGTTTTGACTAATTGGCTCGCTATCGGTTTTTGCCTTTTGAATTTTCTTTATAATTAAATCTGCATCATCATTTAAATTAATTCTCGATAAATCAGATTCTTCGGACTTACTCATTTTTTGAGTTCCATTACGTAAGCTCATTACTCTAGAAATATCCTCAGGTATAATAGGCTCTGGCGTTGTAAAAAAATCTTTTTTATTAAAATCATTATTAAATTTAATGGCAATGTCTCTGCATAACTCAAGATGCTGTTTTTGATCCTCTCCCACAGGAACGTGGGTCGCTTTATATAAAAGTATGTCCGCAGCCATTAGTACTGGATAAGTGTAAAGTCCTATGCTTGCTTTTTCTTTATTACTTCCAGCCTTTTCTTTAAATTGAGTCATCCTATTAAGCCAACCGATTCTAGCTATACAATTAAAAATCCAGGCAAGCTCTGCATGAGCTCCCACAGCAGATTGAATAAAAATAGTATTATTTTTTGCATCAATTCCGGAAGCCAGGAAAGCTGCTGCTGTATCTAATATATTTTCTTTAAGAATTTCAGGATCGTGATTAACTGTAATAGCATGCATATCGGCTAACATAAAAAAACACTCAAAGTCTTTTTGCAAGAGCACAAAATTATTGATAGCTCCCAAATAGTTTCCTAGATGAAGATTTCCTGTTGGCTGGATGCCAGATAATATTCTTTTATTTTGATTCATAAGTTTTCACTTTAAAGTCAGCAATACTAAAAGATTTAAACAATATTGAAAGCAGAAAGTAGATTGCTGATGAGCTTCCTACGATTATAAGCAAATAGAATATCTTGCTAAAAGAACTGCTATTAAAAGTGAATTGAAATTCGGATAGCAAAAAGTAGAGGCTAACGCTCATAATCAGCGAACACAAAAAAATCTTACCCATTCTTATTTTAAAAGTTGTATCGAATTTGTGTAAATTGTTTTTTGATAAAAAAAACTGATAAATAAAAGCACCACACCAACAAGAAACCGTTGTTCCTAGGGCAATAGACACAAATCCTAAGTATGAGAAAAGAAGCAAGCTTATTGCAACATTTAAAAAAACAGTTGTTACGGAAACATAAAATGGAAATTTTGTATCTCCTCTTGCAAAATAAAAACTAGAATAAATTTTTAGCAAAGAAAAAGCTGGGAGACCAAACCCGAAAACAAATAAAGCTTTTGAGGTCTGTATAACGCTCTGCTCATCAAAAGAACCATAACCAAAAAGAGTTGAAATAATTGGCTCTGTCGCCATAACAATTCCTATGGTAGCAGGTGCTGACAAAAACAGAGAGAGTTCTATGGATCTGTTTTGTAAAAAAAAACTTCTTCCGTCTTTGTTTTGGAAAATTTCTTTTGATAAAGTTGGCAGTATAACTGTTCCAATTGCAATACCGGTTATCGCCAATGGCAGTTGGTAGATTCTGTCTGCATAGTATAAATATGAGACAGCGCTAGCTTGAAATGACGCAATAATTGTTCCTACTAAAATATTAATTTGCATAACTCCGGATGAAAAAATGCTTGGTAATAATCTTTTAAAAAAAAATTTAACTTCTGGAGAGATTGTTAAATTGAATCTCATACTAGGCTTAAAATATTTTTTTGTATAAAAAAATAACATTATCAACTGTAACAACCCAGCAATGGTCACTGACCATGCCATATAAACCACAAGATTTTTATCAAAAAAATTTGCATAAAAGATAGAGCCTATAAGGAGCAAATTAAGAATAATGGGTGCGGCTGCGGGTACAGCAAATTTTCCTTTAGTATTTAAAATGGCAGAGTAAAAAGAAGATAACGATACAAACAGCAAAAAGGGGAAAACTATTCTGCTTAAAGACACTGCAAGATTATATTTTTCTAAATTGTCGGTAAAGCCTGGGGAAATAATATAAATAACTCCTCCCATGAAAATTTCTGCAACACAAATTAAAATCAAAAGAATAAAAGTTAGCAAATTAAAAACCGAATTGGCAAAATCAAAAGATTTTTTCTGGGCATCTAACTTTGCGTATTGAGGCACAAATGCAGAGTTAAAAGATCCCTCGGCAAACAATCTTCGAAATGTATTGGGTAATCTGAAAGCAACAAAAAAAGCGTCAGCTAAAAAACTTGTCCCCAGAAAGATTGCGATCAAAATATCCCGAAAATAGCCAAGAATTCTGCTGACAAGAGTTAAGAATCCAAACGAGCTAACGGATGACAAAATATTCATAATATTTCTAATATTTATATTGTTTTACAATCTTAATGTTCTAAATTCCCTCCTACAAATAAAAATTGACATTTTCGTGAACCAAAAAAATAAATGACGAATAAGAACTTAATTCAAAAATATACTGACAAAGAAGCTTTAGATTTCCACATTGAGGGGAAACCTGGGAAAATAGAGATAATATCCTCTAAAAATTTATCAACTCAAAGAGATTTAGCCTTAGCTTATTCTCCGGGTGTTGCTGTTCCGTGCATTGAAATAGGGAAAAATCCAGAAACAGCTTACGACTACACAAGCAAAGGAAATTTAGTTGCAGTTATTAGCAATGGAACTGCAATCTTAGGTCTGGGAGATTTGGGTGCACTTGCATCGAAACCAGTGATGGAAGGTAAATCTGTTTTATTTAAAAGATTTGCGGATATTGATTCTATTGACATTGAAATAGATTCTAAAGATGCGGATGAAATTATTAACGTTGTGTCCAAAATTGCAGTTACTTTTGGTGGGATTAATCTTGAAGATATTGCTGCTCCAGACTGTTTTATTATAGAGCAAAAATTAAAAGAATTAGTTGATATTCCAATTTTTCATGATGACCAACATGGTACAGCCATCATCACAACAGCTGGACTAATTAATGCTCTAGATATTTCTGGCAAATCAATGAAGGACGTCAAAATTGTTGTAAACGGTGCAGGAGCTTCTGCGATTGCTTGTACAGAATTATTTAAAAACAGCGGTGTGCCCAATGACAATATTACGATGGTTGATCGTAAAGGAGTTATTTATAGAGGAAGAACTGAAGGAATGGACCAATGGAAATCTAAACATGCCATTGAAACAAAAAATAGAACATTGGCCGATGCAATGAGTGGTGCAGATGTTTTCCTTGGGTTGTCCGCAAAAGATGTTCTTACTAAAGAAATGGTGAAGTCTATGGCAAAAAATCCAATTATTTTTGCTTGTGCAAATCCTGATCCTGAGATCAGACCAGAACTGGTAAAAGAAGTAAGAGACGATGCTATTATTGCAACGGGAAGATCAGACTATCCTAATCAAGTAAATAATTTAATTGGCTTTCCCTATATTTTTAGGGGTGCGCTAGATGTTAGGGCGAAAGAAATTAATGAAGAAATGAAAGTTGCTGCAGCCAATGCAATTGCAAAACTTGCTAGGGATAATGTTCCTGATGAAGTTGTTGCTGCTTACGGTGGGGAAAGACCAGTATATGGAAGAGATTATATTATTCCATCAACTTTTGACCCGAGATTAATTACTGTAATACCAATGGCCGTTGCAAAAGCTGCGATGGATAGTGGTGTAGCGAGAAAACCAATCAAAGATTTTGAAAAGTACGAAAATGAGTTAGCTTCCAGATTAGACCAGTCCATGAATTTTATGAGAGCAATCAACTCTGCAATTAAAGGGAAGAAAAAAAGAGTTATATTCGCCGAAGGTGAAGATCCCGAAACATTGAAAGCGGCAGTTGCTTTTAAAAATAGTGGCTTAGGTGAGCCAATACTAATTGCGAATAAAGAAAAATTAAAAGAAACTTTTAAACAAATAGGATTAGATGAAAACTATAATATGGAAGTTTCAAACTCTGCGGATAAAGAAAAGAGCGAAGAATATGTTAAGTTTTTATACAACAAGCTTCAACGCAAAGGCGTTCTAGAAGCAGACTGTAATAAGCTTGTAAAAACAGACAGGGCAACATGGGGATCTTGCATGGTTTCATGTGGTCATGCCGACGCCATGGTTACTGGGAACACAAGACACTATGCAGCAACTGTTGAAAAATTAATGCACTCTGTAGGTTCAAGAGAAAATGAGCTTGTGTTTGGCTTGTGTGTTTTTGTTCAACAAGGGAAAACAATTATTATTTCCGATACCAATGTAATTGAATACCCAGACTCTGAAGAATTGGCAAAAATGGCCATATCCTCTGCGAGAGTAGCTCGGATGTTAGGATTGGATCCAAAAGTTGCTTTCTTATCGCATTCTACATTTGGCCAACCTGAGACGGATCGAACCAAAAGAGTTGCAAAAGCAGTCGAAATTTTAAAACAAAAGAAAGTTGATTTTATATTTGATGGTGAGATGCAGCCCGATGTTGCTTTAAATAAAAAATATCAGTCTACCTATTCTTTTTCTGAGGTAGTTGGAAATGCAAATATTTTAATTATGCCCTCTATTCACGCTGCAGCAATATCTATCAAACTGTTAAAAGAATTAAGCAGGGGAAAAGTGATTGGTCCGATGCTAATAGGATTGGGACAACCAATTGAAGTGGCTCCCTTGAGATCTACGAGTTACGAAATTTTAAATTTAGCTTCTATCGCTGCTTATTCCGCGGAAACAATTAAATATTAAATTTATTTTTTATTTTTAGACAAATCATCCACTAAAAAAATAGTGGCATCAACGCTTTTAACATCTTTAATTAGAGATGCCTCATTCATAATTTCTCTGCGTTCAGCTTCGTTTGCTGCAATTCCAAATATAAAAATAACTTGGTTTACTGTATTCACCTGGTAATTGGGCATGCTGATTTTTTTATTTGCAAACAACGCAACTTTCATTTGTGATGAAATTAATACGTCTTGGGAATAGTTTTTTAATGAAAATTTATCTTTTACTTCAATATTATTTTTAACAGACCTTGCTCCTTCTGTTTTCCATGCAAGTTTTGTCATTAAAATTTTCTCATCTACTTTTTCTACTACGCCTGTAAGGAAAATATGTCCATCAACTACCTTGGGAGAAACATCTAAAATATATTTTTTATCTGTCTTGGTAATTCTGATTAGCAATGATTTTTGCATAATGGAGTCGTCTATTTGCGTGCCTAAAGATCTTGGATCTAAATATATGCTAACTCCCGTTCCCAGAACTCCTTCTGAACCAACCCCTACGCAACCAGTAAGAATTAAAAATGAGAAAATAACAATAACTATTTTTTTCATTTATTTATTTCTAATATATTTTGGTAAATAATTTTTTTACTCATTTTTAATTTTTCCGCAAGGTACTCCGCTATATCTTTTGATGACATTTTATTAAGCAAAAGTTTTATTTCATTAACAAGATCTACATTGTTGGTAATTTTAAGATCTACTGATTTGCTACTAATCACAAGAGTTATTTCTCCTTTTAAATCATTGCTGCTAATACTTTTCAATAATTCAGGTATGCTACCAGATAAGTAGGTCTCGTGTATTTTTGTAATTTCTCTTGCAATGAGTATTTGTCTGTCTGCAAAATGTGGTTGAAATTCTTTTAAACTTTTTTTTAGATCCCGTGCTGGCAAATATAGAACTATCGTATTAGCAATTTTTGATAGACTTTCTAGCTCTTGGGTTCGTTCATTATTTTTTTTGGACAAAAATCCAAAAAAGAAAAATTTTGTATCAAATCCAGATACGGATATAGCTGCTGTCACTGCAGACGGTCCAGGGATTGGAATAACCTTAACTTTCTGCTCACGCGCAGATTTTATCAAAAACTCTCCTGGGTCAGATATTAGTGGAGTTCCTGCATCAGATATTAGAGATATAATTTTACCATTATCAATGTCATCAAAAATTTCTTTGATATTTTTCATTTCGTTAAACTTGTGGAATGAAATTAGTTTTTTTTTGATATTGTAAAAATTTAGGAGCTTTAAAGAATGCCTAGTATCTTCACATAGAATATAATCTGATTGCTTAAGAACCTCCAGTGCCCGCAGGGTTATGTCTGATAAATTGCCTATAGGGGTGGAAACAACATAAAGAGCGGGGTCAAGTAGATTGTTTTTTCTGTTTTCCGACATATATTCATCTATATCATTAACATAATTTTATGAAAAAATTTTCTATTAAATTTTTTTTACTTTCTTTTCTTTTGCTTAATTTAACACTTGTAGCAGAGAGCAAGAATCAATCCTTGAGAATTGGAGCCATCCTACCTCTATCCGGGGACTATAAAGAAATAGGAAATAAAATATTAAAAACTTTTGAGCTCACTATATTCGAGCTTTCCAATGTTAATGTTACTCTAATTCCATTTGATAACCAAAGCACGGAGACAGGCACTAGATTTGCCTTTAAAGAACTTCAAACCCAAAAAGTGGATATTGTTTTGGGACCTGTTTTCATGAAAAATTTATTATCCATCTCGAATGAAGAGGGATTTTCAAAATATATTTTTATATCCTTAAGCAATAATAACATAGATCTGCCCGGGAATGTTATTTCCTTTGGTCTAAATATCGATAGCCAGATTTTGGCTTTGCAATCTGTTCTTAATCAAAAAAACACATCAAAAATTTTTTTCGGCAATGATACGAAATTTTCACAAAATGTTTTAAAAAAGATTGAAGAGTTAAAAGTGCCGCTTAAAGCAAAATATCAATATTCAGATTTTAAGGAGATTGATACAAAAGCAAAGTCTGCAACATCCTACTATTATAGACACAAAAAATTACTTGAACTGGTTGCTGAGCTAAAGAAATCAGAAAACAATAAGGATTTAGAAAGAGCAAAAATTCTCGAAAAAACAGACACGTTAGGCGGTGTAAACTACCAGCAAGTAATAGTTCCTGCTTTTGACGATGACTTAATAAGTGTTGTTTCTTTTTTTGATTATTACGATGTTAATTATAAAGATGCTACGTTTATTACTCTAAACCAGTGGTTTAATAAAAAAATTTTAATAGAGCCGTCACTACAAAATATTATTTTTCCTTCTATTAATTATGCAAGTTTTCAAGAGCTAAACAAAAAATTTAAAGAAAATTATAATATTGAAATTTCCAATATTGAAATTTTAGCTTACGATATCATTCCGCTATTAGCGTCTACTTGGTATGAAAAAAAAGACAATTTATTTGTAACTGAAGATTTTGTTGGAAAAGAATTTCGTGGCAAAAGTGGTGTCTTTAAAATCAACAAGTTAAATTTTGCAGAAAGAAAATTAGATCTTTATCAAGTCAAAAATAATGAGTTTGTAAAAATTAATTAAAGTTAAAATATTTTTTTATTTTTTTAAAAGCCTTGTATCGGTGTGAGATTTGATTTTTATACTTAGGTTGCAGTTGTCCAAAAGTTTTATCCTCTCCTCTTGCCGTAAAAATAGCGTCATAGCCAAATCCTTTTGTGCCTTTTGCAGGAAAACTAACTTGTCCAAAAACTTTACTCTCGAATTCAAAAGTCTTTCCTGAAGGAAATCCTATAGAGATACAGCACGTAAAATTGGCTTTAGATTTTAATAATTTTTTTTTAAGAAGAAGTTTTCTTACCTTCTCCATGGCAAAACTGAAATCTTTCTTTTTTCCTGCCCATCTTGCAGAATAAATTCCAGGCTGCTTATTTAAACTTTCTACTTCAAGTCCAGAGTCATCAGATATTGACATTAGGCCTGTTTTTTTTACGCAATATAAAGATTTAATTCTGGCGTTGTCCTTGAATGTTTTTGCTGTTTCTTTTGGTTCCTTTAAATCAAAATCTTTGGGCTTAAAACATTTTATTTTTTTTGGTAATAAATCTTTAATTTCTTTAAATTTTCCAGGATTGTTGGTAGCTATAAGAATAGAATTTATTTTTTTTAATTCTTTTAATTTATGCACTTAAAACTTTTTTTTGTAGTGCGATAATATCCCCTATAGATTTTTTAGAATACTGAAGCATTTCTAAAAACTGAGTTTCGCTACAGGTTGTTTTTTCACCAGTTAATTGCAACTCTATTATTTCATTTTTATCATTCATGACATAATTGGAATCTATATCTGCCTTGCTATCTTCTTGGTAATCAAGGTCCATTAAAATTTCTCCATCAACAATACCGCAGCTAATTGCGGCAACGTAGCCTTTAATGGGATTGTGGTTAATTTGTTTTCGCTTGATCATTAAATCTATGCATTTTTTTAAAGCCACAAAGCCACCGGTTATCGAAGCAGTTCTAGTTCCGCCATCTGCTTGCAAAACATCGCAGTCAATTGTAATCAAATACTCACCCAATAACTGAGTGTCAATTGTAGCTCTTAATGATCTGCCTATTAATCTTTGAATTTCTGAGGTTCTACCGCCAATTTTTCCCACGGACGCCTCTCTTCTCATTCTTTCATGAGTAGATCTGGGGAGCATTCCATATTCGGCTGTGACCCAACCTTTGCCCGACCCCTTGAGCCATCTAGGAACCTTATCTTCGATAGATGCTGTGCAAACTACATGTGTGTCACCAGATTTAATTAGACACGATGCATCCGCATTTTTTATATAATCCGTGATGATTTCCATATTTCGTAGTTCTAAATTTTTTCTATTATTTCTCATAATTTAGCCTTGGAATTTAATAATTAGTTACTATATATGCTTGCATTATAAATTATAAAAAAAAATGAATACAGAAGAAAAAATAGAAAATCCTGATTTTAATAAAGAAATAGAAGGCGAAGAAAAGTCTGAGACTGCAGCAGAAAATGCCGAAACTTCTAATGAACTAGGTCAGCAGACCCTTGAAGATCCTCAAGAAAAATTAGAAAAAACCATATCGGAACTTAATGATAAAATTTTACGACTTCTTGCTGAAAATCAAAACTTAAGAAAAAATCACGAGAAAGAAAAAGAAGACATTCTAAAATACGGCTCTTTTAACTTTGCGTCTGGAATTTTAAGCTTAACGGACAATCTGGATAGAGCCTTTTCTATTTTTAAAAATAACGAAAAATTTAAAGATAAAGATAAAGAATTCGTTGATATAAAAAACGGCATAGAGCTAATTGAAAAAGAGCTTTTGATCACCTTAGAAAAAAACAATATTACCTATGTAGATTGTTTAAATAAAAAATTTGACCCCAATTTTCATCAAGCGCTAAGTGAAGTTGAAAGTAGAAAAGAACACGGGACCGTGGTAGAAGAAATCCAAAAAGGTTATCTATTGCATGATAGGCTTTTGAGGCCATCCCTCGTAAACATAGCTAAATCAGGCAAAAAAGACTAAAAAAAAATATTTGCTTTAGAGGTTGTAATCCCCAAAACACCCCCCATATCCAATACACAATTAAGAACCAAGACTACTAAAAAAGGAATAAAAATTATGTCAAAAATTATAGGAATAGATTTAGGAACAACGAATTCATGTGTTGCCGTTATGGATGGTGCAACGCCAAAAGTATTAGAAAATTTAGAAGGCGCAAGAACTACTCCGTCAGTAGTTGCTTTTACAGAAAGTGGAGAAAAATTAGTTGGAATGTCTGCAAAACGACAAGGTGTTACTAATGCCGAAAATACTTTCTTTGCAGTTAAAAGATTAATTGGAAGAAAATTTGACGGGGATGCAGTAAAAAAAGATATCAAAGGACTTCCTTACAAAATTATTAAAGCCGACAACGGCGATGCATGGCTTGAATCTAGGGGAGAAAAATATTCACCAAGTCAAATTTCTGCTTTTGTGTTGCAAAAAATGAAAGAGACTGCTGAAAAATATTTAGGCTCTGAAGTAACAGAAGCAGTAATCACAGTTCCTGCATATTTTAATGACTCCCAAAGACAAGCAACCAAAGATGCGGGAAAAATTGCTGGCCTGGATGTAAAAAGAATTATTAACGAACCAACTGCTGCTGCATTAGCGTATGGCTTAGATAAAAAAGATGCAAAAACAGTTGCCGTATATGATTTGGGTGGAGGAACTTTTGACGTATCTATCTTGGAATTAGGAGATGGAGTGTTTGAAGTTAAATCAACTAATGGAGATACTACATTAGGTGGCGAAGATTTTGATGCACATATTGTTGATTATCTTGCTGCTGAATTTAAAAAAGATAACGCTATTGATTTAAAACAAGACAAGCTAGCTTTGCAAAGATTAAGAGAAGCTGCAGAAAAAGCAAAAATAGAATTGTCTTCTGCTACACAAACTGAAATTAATTTACCGTTTATTACTGCTGACAAAACTGGTCCAAAACACTTGAATATAAAATTATCAAGATCTAAGTTGGAATCAATTGTTGCGGAATTAATCGAAAGAACTATTGCACCTTGCAAAACAGCGTTGAAAGACGCTGGTTTAAGTGCTGGAGAAATTGGCGAGGTAATTCTTGTTGGTGGAATGACAAGAATGCCAAAAGTTGTGGAAACTGTTAAAAACTTTTTTGGAAAAGAACCAAACAAAAGTGTAAACCCGGATGAAGTAGTTGCAATGGGTGCCGCTATTCAGGCTGGGGTATTGCAGGGTGATGTTAAAGATGTATTGTTATTAGATGTAACTCCACTATCTTTGGGTATCGAAACTTTGGGCGGAGTTGCAACTAAACTTATTGAAAAAAATACAACAATACCAACCAAAAAAAGCCAAGTGTTTTCAACTGCTGAAAACAATCAACCTGCCGTATCGATTAGAGTAGTTCAGGGAGAGAGAGAAATGGCAGCGGACAACAAATCTCTTGGTAATTTTGAACTAACAGGAATTGCTCCTGCTCCAAGAGGTATTCCTCAAATTGAAGTAACTTTTGATATTGATGCCAATGGTATCGTCAATGTTTCTGCGAAAGACAAAGGAACTGGTAAAGAACAAAAAATCCAAATTCAAGCTTCTGGAGGTCTTACGGATGAAGAGATTGATAGAATGGTTAAAGACGCTGAAGTAAATAAAGAAGCCGATAAAAAGAAAAGAGAAGAGATCGATGCTAAAAATAGTGCTGACAGCTTAGTTGCTTCTACAGAGCAGAGTTTAAAAGAGCATGGAGATAAAGTTCCAGCAGAAGACAAAAAAACAATTGAAGCTGATCTTGAATTTTTAAAAGAAGCTATCAAGGCAGATAATGTAGAAGATATAAAAACAAAAACACAAACTCTTATGCAGTCTTCTATGAAGATGGGAGAAGCAATCTACAAGAGTCAACAAGCAGACTCTGCTGGAGAAGCTGGTGAAGATAAAGCATCTGATAATGGGAAAAAAGAAGATGTGGTTGATGCAGAATTTGAAGAAGTAAATAAAGACAAAAAAGATAATACTTAATTTATAAATAGGCGTTCAATAGAAGCATGGCTAAAGCTGACTATTACCAAATATTAGGCGTTGGAAAAAATGCTTCTAAAGAAGAAATCAAATCTTCTTACAGAAAATTAGCAATGAAACACCATCCGGATAAAAATCCGGGAGATGCAGCTTCTGAAGTAAAGTTCAAAGAAGCCTCTGAAGCTTACCAGGTATTATCTGACTCTCAAAAAAAAAAAAACTATGATCAATTTGGTCATGCCGCTTTTGAAAATGGAGGCGGTGGTGGAGGAGGTTTTGGTGATTTTGGAGGCTTTGATTCTGGATCTTTCTCAAATATTTTTGATGATTTTTTTGGTGATTTTGCGGGCGGTGGCAGAAGAAGGCCATCCTCTAGATCCAAAAGAGGCTCTGATTTAAAAATTAATATCGAAGTAACCCTAGAAGAAGCTTACCAGGGAAAAAAGCAAAATTTTGATGTGCCAACATCTGAAAAGTGTTCTGGGTGCTCTGGAAGTGGTGCTGCAGCAGGTTCTAAATCTACTACTTGCGATACGTGCGGCGGTCATGGTCAGGTAAGAGCTCAACAAGGATTTTTTACCGTACAACAAACGTGTCCAGATTGTGGAGGTGAAGGGAAAAGTATTTCGAACCCATGCAAAGTCTGCAGAGGTTCTGGGACCAATAGAATTAACAAAACACTATCTATTCAAATTCCAAAAGGAGTTGATGATGGAACACAAATGCGTTTAGCTGGCAAAGGTGAGGCTGGGCCTAGAGGCGGAACTCAAGGTGATTTGTATGTCTATATATCTTTAAAAAAACATCCTATTTTCAAAAGAGAAGAAGAAAATTTATACTTTGAATTACCGGTGTCTATGGCTGATGCTGCCTTGGGAACAGCTATCGAAATTCCAACCATTGATGGTTCTAGATCAAAAGTAAAAATTCCTTCAGGAACACAGACGGGGAAACAATTAAGACTCAAAGACAAAGGAATGCCCCTTCTAAGGGGAGATGGTTTTGGTGATTTATACTTACAAATAAAAGTTGAGGTGCCTATAAATCTAAACAAAGATCAAAAAATACTGCTTGAAAAATTTAAAGAATTAGAAGACTCTAAAAACAATCCGGAAAATGAATCTTTCTTTAAAAAGGCAAAAAGTTTTTGGGGTAATTTAAGTTAATGAAAAAAATTAATATTACAGTTAGTGGCGGCTTAGGTCGCATGGGTTCTCTGCTCATAAAAAAAACTATTAAAGACAAGCAGCTACATTTATCAAGCATTACAGAGCACAAAGCATTAACGAAAAACGGTGTTAAATACCAAAAAAACTCTATCGATTCTCTTAAAAACTCAAATGTCATTATTGATTTTACTAGACCAGCATGTACCTCTGAAATTTTAAAACTAGCAATAAAGTTAAAAAAGAAAGTAATTATTGGAACTACTGGGTTCAATAAAAAACAGCAGGCGGAAATAAACAAAGCCTCCAAAAAAATTGCCATTCTTCAGTCTGGAAATATGAGCCTAGGAATAAATCTAATGCAATATTTGTCTGGAATTTTATCGGAAAAGATTTTGAAAGAATACCAAATGGAAATACATGATGTTCATCATAAAATGAAAGTTGATTATCCGTCAGGAACAGCTCTTATGCTAGGACATGCGGTTGCTAAGGGTAAGCAAAAATCTCTAGATCAGTTAAAAGGAAACATATTTTTAAATAAAAAAGGCAAGGGGAGATCTGGTAAAATTAATTTTTTTATTAAAAGACAAGGAAAAGTTCCTGGAACACACTCTGTTATTTTCCAGACTGAAAAAGAAATTATAGAGTTAAAACATATTGCAAAATCAAGAGACCTATTTGCAGATGGCGCTATTAATGCAGCTAAGTGGTTAGTAAATAAAAAACCAGGCTTGTATAATATGCATGACGTTTTAAAGATAAGATAAGTGAATATTCAAGGCGAAAAGATATTCCAAGAACTCAGCAAAATTATAAAAAATCCAAAAAGCGATTTAAAATATAGAAGTAAATTTACACTATTGGTTTCCGTTGTTCTTTCTGCTCAATGTACGGATGTAAACGTGAACAATGTTACTAAGGACATCTATCCCAGATATAATAAGCCTGAAGATTTTGTAAAATTGGGTCAAAAAAATATAGAAACCTTAATTAACAGAATAGGCTTGTTCAGAAACAAGGCTAAAAGCGTTTATCTACTTTCCAAAATTCTTATAGAAAAGCATGGTAGTAAAGTTCCCAATGACTTTGAAAAATTACTTTCCCTTCCAGGCGTTGGGCGGAAAACCGCTAATGTCGTACTTAATGAGGGCTTTGGTCAACCTACCATTGCTGTTGATACTCATATATTTAGAGTAAGCAACCGTACAGGTCTTGCTCCGGGCAAAGGTCCTGACCAAGTGGAGCAGAATTTGCACAAGGTGGTTCCAAAAAAATACTTAAAAGAAGCACACCACCTACTCTTGCTTCATGGAAGATATACTTGTAAAGCAAGAACTCCAAATTGTAAGGAATGTGTAATTATCAAACACTGCAAATTTAAAGAGAAAGTAATGAATTAAATGAAAATTGTTGGAATTGGAAATGCAATCGTAGATGTAATCTGCAAAGTAAATGACGAATTTTTAGTACAAAATGACTTAACCAAAAGTACCATGAAATTAGTAGACGAAACTGAATTTAAAAAACTTTTGTCTAATTTAACCATCGAAGAAACCGTAGCCGGTGGTTCGGTTGCTAACAGCATTGTAGGGTTGTCTCAGTTGGGAAATAAAGTTTCTTTTATTGGGAAAGTTAGTGATGATGAACTTGGTAATAAATATGAACAAAGTTTAGTTAACGAAAAAGTTACTTATTTTTATAACAAAAAAAAAGAAGATACACCTACCGGAACTTGCTTGATCTTAATTACTCCAGACTCGGAAAGAACCATGTGCACCTTTCTTGGAATTGCTGGAAAAATTAATGAACAAGATATAAATGAAGAAGCTATCAAAAAAAGTGATCTTGTTTTTTTAGAAGGTTATTTGTGGGACGAAGGAGAGCCGAAATCTGCATTTGAAAAAGCATTTAAAATGGCTAACAAAACAGCTATGTCCTTATCGGATAAATTTTGCGTGGAACGACATAAGGATAGTTTTTTAGATTTGGTAAAAAATAAATTAGACATCACATTTGCCAATGAACAAGAAATTTTGCATCTTATCGGGGCCAATTCATTTGATGAAGTATTGGAATTTGGAAAAGATCTTGGAAAATTATTAGTTATAACCAGATCTGACAAGGGAAGTGTGGCTATTAATAAAAATGAAGTTTTTGAGTGTGAAAGCCAAAAAAACCTTGAGTTAGTGGACTTAACAGGAGCAGGAGATTTATTTGCTGCTGGTTTCCTGCATGGACACATTAACAACATGTCTATTCAAGAAAGCTTGGGGAAAGGAACCGAAATGGCTTCTAAAATAATCCAAAAAATTGGTGCTCGATTAAATTAAATCTTCTTTCTTTTAAAACTACCCTTACCTTTTTTTGCTTTTACCACTCTTATTTTGTATTTAGAAGTTCTCAAGTCTTTGGCTATAGGATTTTTTTTTCTCATACTTCCCTACTGATTAAGAAAATATTTTCCATCCTTGATTTCAATAAATTTTTTATCCTTTAACTTGCTATGAATCTTTTGACGTAATCTATAAAGGTGAGTTTCGTAAGTGTGGGTGTCTACCTGGTCTGAGTAAGACCATATATCTTTCATAATATCTTTTTTGCCTGCTCCATCTTTTTTTCCAAATAAATAGACAATAATGTCCTGCTCTTTTTCAGTTAACTTAATATTTTTTCTACCCAAAGATAATGTTCTTTTATTTTTATCCAAAATATACCGACCCATTTCAACTCTTGTCTGAAAATGAAACTTAAATTTTAAAATCGATAGTTTAATGATTTTTTCTAAATCAAAAAAATTAATAGGCAGCTGCAGAAAGGTACTGAACAAATTGTCTTTTTTTAAATCTTGAAAATTTTTAGAATCAGAAGAGAAAAATATTTTAGGAAACATAATTTTTTTAACTTCACTGCTTTTTATTTTTTCCAAATCGTCTAAAAAAAATAAAAATACAAACCCGTCTTGAACATTGTAGTTTTTAAAAAGAGAGTTTACCTCCTTGAAACTCTTTAATTGATTGATATTATAATCCATCTTTTGTTCGCTTATGCACTCAAAAAATACATCGGAACCAACAGTGACTATTGAATAATTTTGCATACAATGAAATTATAAATTTTTATGATCATAGTAAATAATAAGGGCGAGCTTTGGTACAAAAAAAAACGGTATAAATGTGCCTATGGCAAAAATGGCTTTACTAGATTCAAAAAAGAAGGTGATGGTTGCACTCCAATTGGCACATTTAATCTCCAAAGACTGTTTATCAGAACGGATAGAATTAAAAACCTAAAGACTAAGCTTGTCTGCACGACAATTATTGATGAAATGGCCTGGGAAGACAATCCAAGGAAGAAAAATTATAATAGGTTAATATCTATAAAAAAATCTTCTCATAAAGAAAAGATGAAAAGAAACGATCATCTTTATGATTTAATTTTAATCATCGAGTACAACACACGCAAAATAGTTAAGGGAAAAGGAAGTGCTATTTTTATGCATTTAGCAAAACCAGGTTACCAACCTACTCAAGGATGTATCGCTTTAAATAAAAAAAGTTTTTTAGATCTTTTAAGAAAAATGAAAGCTAAAGAAAAAATTAAAATTATTGGCTAGCTCTAGAGCCAAAAATTTTACTCCCCACCCTAACATGTGTTGCTCCCAATTTGGCAGCATCCAGATAATCATTGCTCATGCCCATGCTCATCATTTCCAAGCCAAGGTCATTGTTAAGTTTTTTGGTCAAATTAAAAAATGGGGTCGGGTCTAAATCAAAAGGAGGAATACACATCAGTCCCACAACTTCTAATTTTTTTTCACTAAGACAAAAATCCAATAAACTAGAAAGATCATTTTGAGCAACTCCCGACTTCTGCTCTTCTTGTCCAACATTTACTTGGATAAAATATTTTCTTTTTACTCCAAACTTTATTTCTGCTTTTGAAAGCTCATTCGCTAGCTTTATGCTGTCTACAGAATGTATGTAATCGAATAACTCAACCGCTTCCCTTGCCTTATTTGACTGCAGACCACCTATTAAATGAAGCTCCAAGTCTTTGGTCTGAATTTTTATATCTGCCCACTTTTTTTTTGCTTCTTGGACCTTATTTTCTCCAAATACTCGGTGTCCATGATCAATGAGTGGCTTAATGTGTTCCATTGGAAAGGTTTTGCTAACTGCAATAATAGTTGGCTTGAGACTGGCTTGACTTAATTCATCTCTTATTTTTATAAAATTTTGTATTATGTTGCTCATAATGAAAAAGACACAAATTTATTTTTTTTTAGAAGAGCTTAACAGTATCAATATTCCCATACTAAAAAAATTAAAAAACATATCAATTATTTACAGAAACTATTCTAAAAATAACTATGTGGCTAGAGCCTTTAAAATTAAAAAATTTTCACAGCTATATGGCCATAATCTTTTTGTTTCTAATGATCTGAAATTGGCAAATAAAATGGGAGCAAATCTTTACATACCAAGTTTTAACAAGCGGCTCAGGTACCTTGGTAATAATTGTCAAAAAAAAATTAAAGTCATTGGTTCTGCTCATAACCATTCAGAAATAAACAATAAAATTTTACAAGGCTGCTCTGGTGTCTTTATATCCCCGCTATACACAACGGACTCACACACGAAAAAAAATGCCCTAGGATTTTCTAGATTTAATAATCTAAAACAATATTTTAAATCTAAGCTGGAGGTTTATGCCCTAGGAGGCATTGGTGAAAACAATTTGGCAAAAATACATTCATTAAACGTATCTGGTTTTGCCTTAAAAAGCTTTTTGGAGAAAAGACAAAGTCAAAAAAGCTTGGGTTTTCTTAATTTAATTGCACGATCAAATGTAATAAGTTAATTGTAAAAAAATGTTAATAGAAAAATTTAATCATACTGTAGCTGAAAAAAAGTGGCACGATTTTTGGGAGAAAAACAAAATTTTTAAAGCCAGTGAAGACCGGTCATTAAAGAAATTTTACTGTCTAGAAATGTTTCCTTATCCCTCGGGAAAAATTCATATGGGGCATGTAAGAAATTACACGCTGGGAGATGTTATTGCTAATTTTAAAAGATTAAATGGCTTTAATGTTTTGCATCCAATGGGCTGGGATTCTTTTGGCATGCCCGCTGAAAATGCGGCTATTCAAAATAAACTTCACCCAAAAAATTGGACGAATAGCAATATAAAAACTATGAAATCTCAGTTAAAATTATTGGGATTTTCTATTGATTGGGAAAGAGAAATTTCAACTTGTGATGAAAATTATTACAAGCATCAACAAAGTTTTTTTTTAGAGCTTTATAAAAAAGGCTTAGTTTATAAAAAAGAAAGTCTGGTAAATTGGGATCCCATTGACAATACTGTTTTAGCCAATGAGCAAGTTATTGATGGAAAAGGATGGAGATCGGGTACTGATGTAGTTCAAAAAAAACTATCTCAGTGGTTTTTTAAAATTACAGAATTTGCAGACGATCTAAATGAATCTTTAGACACATTAAAAAACTGGCCGGATAAAGTTAAGTTAATGCAAAAAAATTGGATTGGAAAATCTAAAGGATGCGAAGTCGAATTCAATCTTAACTCTTCTAAAGAAAATAAAAAAATTACAATTTTTACAACAAGACCCGACACCATGTTTGGAGCATCTTTTATTGCCCTAGCGATTGACCACCCTATTGCCAAAGAGTATGAGAAAACCAATGAATTCAAGGCTTTTAAGGAAGAGTGCTATAAAATTGGGAATACTGATGAAGCAATTGCCAAGACAGACAAGTTTGGGTTTAAAACCGATTATCTTGCTGACCATCCATTAATTAAAAATAAAAAATTACCCGTATATTTTGCAAACTTTGTATTGATGGATTATGGAACTGGTACAATCTTTGGATGTCCGGCGCATGACCAAAGAGATCTAGATTTTGCTAGAAAATACAATTTAGAAGTCACACCTGTGATTCTTCCTCCCGAAATAAATGAAAAAGATTTTACAATTGACAAAGAAGCATATGTTGAAAATGGAACTTTGATTAATTCAGATTTTTTAAATGGGTTAGGCGTAGATGAGGCTAAAGAGGCTGTTATAAAGATATTTGAAAAAGAAAATAAAGGAAAGGTCAAAACAACTTTCCGTTTGAGAGATTGGGGCATTTCCAGGCAAAGGTACTGGGGTTGTCCTATACCAATTTTATATCGAGAAGACGGTGCAATTATTCCTGTTCCTGCAAAAGATTTGCCGATTAAATTGCCTGAAGATATCAGTTTTGATAAGCCAGGAAATCCTTTGGAACACCATCCTACATGGAAGTTTACGACCTGTCCTGAAACTGGAATGAAAGCAGTTAGAGAGACTGATACCTTAGATACTTTTGTAGATTCTTCCTGGTACTTTTTAAGATTTTGCTCGAGCCAAAACATGGACAAAGGTTATGATATAGATGATGCAAAATATTGGATGCCAGTTGACCAGTATATTGGGGGTGTAGAACATGCTATTTTACACTTATTGTACTCACGTTTTTTTTCAAGAGCAGTGAGTCTTGGCACCAAATTCGAAATCAAAGAGCCTTTCCAAGGTTTGTTTACGCAGGGAATGGTGTGCCACAAAACCTTCAAAACTGAAGGTGGTCAGTGGGTATACCCCGAAGATGTTACCGAGAAAGATAATAATTTTTTTGAAAAGAATACAGATAAAAAAATAATAGTTGGATCTTCTGAATCTATGTCTAAGTCCAAAAAGAATGTTGTCGACCCTCATTCGGTTATAAATATGTATGGAGCCGATGCTGTTAGGTGGTTTATGCTATCTGATAGCCCTCCAGAAAGAGATATACAATGGAGTGATGAAGGCATTGCTGGCTGTTATAAATTTATTCAAAAAATTTGGAGCATGTCAGAAAAAATACAAAGCATCTCTGATCCAAAAAAATTAACCGTCATTGAAAAAGCTGGTTTAGATAAATTAATTAATAAATTTATTAAAGAAATAACTTTGAATATAGAAAATTTCCATTTTAATGTTGCTGTCGCGAAGTTTTACGAATTCACAAATAGCCTAAATAAAATCTTGAATGATAGAAATTGCGACAAAGAAGAGTTCGCTAGTATCCTAAAGCAGTTTTTAATTTTGATCTATCCATTTACACCCCACATAGCTTGTGAAGTTTGGGAAAAAACCACCAAACAAAAAGATCTTCATACTCAAAAATGGCCTTCTTTTAAGGAAGAGCTTTTAAAACAGAGTGAATTTAACATTGTAGTTCAAATAAATGGTAAAAAAAGGGCTGTTTTGCTTGCTAAAGAAGGCGAGACCGAGGAATCTCTATTCCAAATGAGTTTGGAGTTAGATAATGTTAAAAAGCTTATAGAAAATAAAAAAATTATCAAAAAAATATACATAAAAAATAAACTAATTAACTTTGTTATAAATGAATAAAAAAATCTTCCTTTTTTTAACCCTTGTTCTGCTTGCTGGATGTGGCTTCACACCTGTGCTTAAAGATTTTGACATACCAAAAATAAATGTCCAAAAAATTAATTACACTGGAAAGAATGATCTTTCTTATTTGGTCAAGAGCTACCTTGATATAAAAGAAACAAATAGCCCGAACGGCTTGATATTAAATATTTCAATTACGGAAAATATTTCTTCAGCAGCCAAAAATTCTTCTGGGGTTAATACTGAAGAAGATTTGAGCATTGTTATCGGCGTTAATGTGTCTGATGGTAAGGGGAGTAATTTATTAACCGATAGCAACTCTGCTGCGAGGAGACTATCTGTGAGTAATAATCTTAGTTCTGATGAAGAGATCAGAAGAATAGAAAGAAACAATCTTATACGCACTCTTACTCAAAAAATTAAATTCAGATTGCAGCTGATTGCCAAACAAACTCCATGATATTTAAAAGTTTTGGTTTAAACTTTAGAGATCTTGTAAATAAAAATTTTGTCCTCCTCTATGGTGAAAATCTATCTCTTATTTCAGAAATAGAAGAAAAAATTGTATTGGAAGCCAAAGATCATCTGAGCTTATCTATAAAAAGATACCAGGAAGAGTATTTAATCCAAAATCCAGAAGTCTTTGATCAGCTCATCAATTCCGATAGTTTATTCGGTGAACAAGAGCTTGTCGTTATTGCAAAATCTACTGAAAAAATTTTAGAAATATTTAATGAAAATGCATCAAAAAATAATGAGAAAAGACTAGTTTTCTTAGCAAATACACTAACTAAAAAATCTAAACTAAGAGCTCTAGCTGAAAGCTCAGCCAACTTTGCTTGTATTGCTTGTTACAATGACACCCCGGAACAATTGCAGGCCATCTTAGCTCAAAAATTAAAAGCCAATAAAGTTATGGTTTCAAGAGAATTTATAAATTCAATATTTGAGATTAACTCTTTAAACAGACAAGACATTAATGATGCCATTAATAAAATACAATTAATCAAAAAATCTTTAGAGGTTAGCGAGGAAACATTGAAGGATATTTTTCACTCTTCAAATGAAAGTGATAATTTTGAAATTATTAATTTTTGTCTATTAGGAGATAAAAAAAACATAAATAAAACACTCGGCAATATCTATGCTCAAGGCATCAACTTTAATGAAATACTTTCTGCATTAAAGTACAAAGTTAATAAGCTTATTGAAATTTTAGAATCAAATACAAGTAATATGAACATCGGACAATTAGTTGATGCTTACAAGCCACCCATATTTTGGAAAGAAAAAAATATTGTAAAAGAACAGCTCAAGAGATGGAGCAAGCTAGAACTAAATAGGTTAATGGATATTATATTTGAAACAGAAACTAGTTGTAAAAAGAACTATGAAATATCAACCACCATTCTGCAGCAATTTATTGTCTCCACATCAAGCAAGGCCTGCTTGGGAAATAGATTTTTCTAACTTAGTATTTCTCTAAAATAGCTTTAATTAGCTGGTCTAGTTGCGCAAGATTTGAATATTTGAAAATTATGCGCCCACCTTTGCTTTTATTATGAAAAAGTTCCACAGAGATACCTGTTTTATTTTGCAAATTCTCTACCAATGAAACAATGTTTGGATCTTCTAATGTTGGCTTGCTATTTTTTTTTGAAGAGCTAGCAGCATTAGCTTTTTTAGCCAAAAACTCCGTTTGCCGTACTGATAGATTATTATTAGCGACTGTTTTGGCTAATTCGATGTTACCAATAACATCAATTAAAGCTCTAGCATGTCCTGGTGTTAGAAGCCCACTAATAATCATATCTTGGATCTCCTTTGGTAGCTTTTTTAGCCTCAACGTATTTGCAATATGAGCCCTGCTCTTACCCATCATTTCAGAAAGTTTATCTTGGGTGTAATTGAATTTACTCATAAGCAATTCAAAACCGTTAGCTTCTTCTAAGGCATTCAAACCCTCTCTCTGGATATTCTCTAGCACAGCAAACTCTGCGGCAAGCATGTCGTCCACATTCAATACAACTATTGGCACTTCGTGTAGCTGAGCTAACTGAGCAGCCCTCCATCTTCTCTCTCCTGCAATTATTTCAAATGTATTTTCATCTGATTTTCTAACAACAATGGGTTGGATAATTCCTCTTGCCTTAATAGATAGGGCTAGGTCTTCTAGTTGCTGTTTATCAAAATTTTTTCTAGGCTGAAATCTGTTTGGTTTTAAAAAGTGAATCGAAACATTTTCTGTATTAAAAGTCTGCTGTATTTTTTTTGTATCACCTGCATTAGATTCTCCGAGCAATGATGCCAAACCTTTTCCTAAACCTTTTCCTTTAAAATTCATCATGCTGCAAAGTTTAATTTTTTTTGTTTTTCTAAAATTTCTAATGCTAGTTTCTCATAAGCAACAGATCCTGCGCAATGTTTGTCATACACTATGACTGGCACTCCATGAGAAGGTGCTTCCGAAATTCTGACATTACGTGGGATTACAGTTTTATAAACTTGTTCGCCAAAATACTTTCTTGATTCACTCTCAACCTGCAAACAAAGCTTGTTTCTTTTATCAAACATAGTTAAAATAATTCCTTCGACTTCAAGGTTTTTGTTTAAGCTTGATTTAATTCTTTCAATTGTTTTTAATAGTTGGGTCAATCCTTCTAGAGCAAAAAATTCTGCTTGCAGAGGCACAATTACAGAATTTGAAGCAACAAGCGCCATAACTGTAAGAAGGCTCAAAGATGGTGGGCAGTCAATAAGTATTTGATTATATTGATTTTTTAACCTTATTTCTTCCAAAATACCCTTTAAAATAAAGGCTCTGTCTTTATCTCCAGCAACTTCGGTCTCGAAGCCGGACAGTTCAACATTTGCACAGATAATATCTAAATTTTCTATTTTTGTCTGTTTCACGTAATGTTGCCAATTATTTCCTTCTGTCAAAAGTTTATAAACTGAATTTTCTCTTTGGTCGTTTTCAACCCCCACCCCTGTAGATGCATTACCCTGCGGGTCCAGGTCTATGATCAAAGTTTTCTGACCAGAGTTTGCAAAAGCACAGCTCAAGTTTATCGTTGAAGTCGTTTTTCCGACCCCTCCTTTTTGGTTTATGACCGAGACCACATGGTTCATTATTTAAATTCTTTCCACACTATTTATTACCAAAACTTTCGAACCAGGGTTGGTTACACTTTCATGTGTATCACAGTTTATTACCCAATGCTTCAAAGCTTGATCCATTTCAATTTGATAACTTTCACCTTTTAAAAGTATTATTTTATTAAAACTAATGCGGCTTTCCTCTAAAATTTCAAAAAAAGAAACTAAAGGCTTAAAGGCTCTGCAAACCAAAGTGCTATAATATTTTTTTTTTAATTTTGCAACATCTTGATTGTGTATTGCCACATCTATTTTAAGATAATTGCAGAGCTCCTCTAGATAGCTGCATTTCTTTAGGCTCTTCTCTACAATATCCATTTTGAAGTTCATATTTAGATCTTTTTTAATCAATTCCATAACTATCCCTGGAAATCCTGCTCCAGAGCCTATATCAAGTATTCTTGTATCGCTACTGTCTATATATTTTAACATTTGCGCAGAATCTTCTATATGCCTGCTCATAATTATAGACTCGGATGATTTTGATATTAAATTGAGATTTTTGTTATATTCTATCAAAAAAGCACAATATTTATTTATTTTGTCTAATGTTTCACGTGAAACAATGCTGTCTAGGTATTTATTTTTAATCATTTAAGCTGAATGCCTAAACTTATATCTTTTTGTGTGAGCTAGCAAAAGATTAATAGCTGCTGGGGTTATCCCCTCTATTCTTAATGCCTGCCCAAACGTTTCTGGCTTAATTAAGGTCAATTTCTTCTTAACCTCTTCTGTTAAGCCACTTATTTTATCATAATCTATATTTAGTGGTATTTTTAAACCCTCATCTTTCTTAAATTTTCTTATGTCGGCATCTTGTTTTGAGTAATAACCTTTGTAATGATTTTCTATTTTAATTTGATTTATTACATCCTCATCTGCTTCTGGTAGGTCTTTGAATATTGATTTTAGCTTATTGTAATCAACATTTTTGTAACCCATAAGCTCAATACCGCTTCTCTTAACGCCATCCATAGATATGGATATTTCATGCTTTTTAGCTTGATTTGGGCTTAAAGATAATCCAGAAAGTATTTTTTTAAGGCTGTCTATCTTATTGGACTTCTCATTAAATTTTTCAATTCTTTCTTCGCTAACACATCCCAATTTTATTGCTATTGGAGAAAGTCTTAAATCAGCATTGTCTGCCCTAAGGGTTAATCTATATTCTGCTCTAGAGGTAAACATTCTATATGGTTCAGCTACACCTTTTGTGATCAGATCATCTATCATAACTCCTATATAGGCTTGCGATCTATCTAGAACAAAAGGATCCAATCCTTTTGCTGCTAGAGCTGCATTGAGACCTGCCATCAGACCTTGAGCAGCAGCCTCCTCGTATCCTGTGGTGCCATTAATTTGACCTGCCAAGTAAAGAGAGGGTACTTTTTTTAATTCTAGGGTGGACTTTAGCTCACGCGGGTCTACATAATCATATTCTATTGCATATCCTGGCCTAATCATCTTAACATTAGATAAGCCGTTGATATTAAACAATATTTCTTTCTGAACCTCTTCTGGAAGCGATGTGGATATTCCGTTGGGATAAATCGTAAAATCATTTAGACCTTCTGGTTCGAGAAATATCTGATGCCTTTGCTTATCAGCGAACTTTACAATTTTGTCCTCTATCGAGGGACAGTACCTTGGTCCTACACTTTTTATGTTCCCTGAATACATTGCTGATTTTTTGATATTACGAGCAATAATTTTATGAACTTCATCATTCGTGTAAGTGATGCTGCAAGAAACTTGTTTCGAATTTATTTTTTTAGTATCCGTCGAAAAGAAAAAGGGATTATCATCTGCTTCTTGTTTCTCCAAACCATCAAAATTAATTGTGCGAGCATCAAGTCTTGGTGGGGTTCCTGTTTTTAATCTTCCAAATTTTAAATTAAATTTTTGCAACTGCTCTGATAATCCCAAAGTCGATGCTTCTCCAAATCTACCTGCTGGAGTCATTTGAGATCCAATGTGGATGACTCCATTTAAAAAAGTTCCTGTTGTTAAAATAATTTTTTTAAATTTAATTTCTTTTCCTGACGCTAGAATAATGGATTTAATTTGATCTTTTTCAAAAACAAAGGATGTTACGGGATCATAAATAATACTTAAATTACAATGACTTATTAAGGATTCTAGCATATATTTTTTGTACAATGCCCTATCCGACTGTGTTCTTGGTCCACGCACAGCTGGGCCTCTACTCGCATTTAATAATTTAAATTGTATTCCTGATGCATCAGAAACTTTTGGCATCACTCCATCAAACGCATCTATTTCTCTAACCAAATGTCCTTTACCTAATCCACCAATTGCAGGATTGCAGGACATCTCACCAACGGAATTTTTATTGGTTGTTACCAAAGCGGTACTCACGCCCATACGTGCAGAAGCCGCTGCAGCTTCGCAGCCTGCATGACCTCCTCCGATTACAACGACATCAAAACTTTCCATGCCGGAAATGTATATCTCGGTGATTAATTTACAAGTAGCTAATAAAATTATAGACCAGCATTTTACCCCTATTTGCCTACACAAAAATCCTGGAAAATACGTCCCAAAATCTCTTCTACCCCTATAAACCCAACTATTTCACCTAGGTAATTGGAGGCTATTCTTAGCTCTTCAGCCACTTTTTCTATGTCCTTAGATTGTGAAATTTTAAGATAGTTTTTTAAATGCTTTGAAGTTTTGGCCAATAACGTTCTGTGCCTTGTCCTTGATATTAAGGTGTCAGATTGATTTTCATACAATGCATTTAGAATATTTTCCAAATTCTCAATTAAATTTTTATAACCAAATTTTGTTAAAGTTGAAACTTCGTGAACTGCTAAAATATTTTTTTGTTTTAAATCTTTAACAACTGACCTTCCAATAAATGATTTTTTATCTTGTTTGTTAATTATGACTAAAGTTTTTTCATTAATTAATTTTCTTATTTCCAGAGAAATTTTTTTTATCGTTCCGTCTAAGATTAGAATATTTAAATTTGAATTTTTAATTTGTTTCAGCGCTAAATTTATTCCAATTTTTTCTATTTTGTTTTTAGTTGTTCGGATGCCTGCCGTGTCTGAAAGCATGACAGGAAAATTTTTAATCTGAAGCTGAACCTCAATGATGTCTCTAGTCGTGCCCTTAATCTCAGAGACAATAGCCGCTTTTCTTTTGGCTAATAGATTCAAAAAGCTCGATTTTCCAGAGTTTGGAGGCCCAAAAATGGCTATTTTAAAGCCTACGCGCATGATTTCACCAACTTTGCTATCATCTAGCATGGCATCAATTTCATCCCCGACTTCTTTGATTTTTCGGTCATTTCCATCCAGAATGCTTGGGGGAAGATCCTCTTCAGAGAAGTCAATAGCTGCCTCACACTTGCTCATAACATCTAAAATTCTTTCTCTCCATTTCATAAGTAAAGGAGAGCTATTTTTTAATCTTAACGCCTGAACTCTCTGCCCTTCAGTTTCTGCATTCAAAAGATCAGCTATACTTTCAGCTTCGTACAAATTTATTTTATTATTTAGAAAGGCTTGCTTGGTAAATTCACCTGGTTCTGCAAGTTGGCAGTCTAAACGTAAAGAAAGTTCATTTAAAAATTTATTAATTACTGCTTTGCTACCATGCACATGAAACTCTACAAGATCGTCACCGGTGTAACTTTGTCCCTTGGGATACCAAATGACAATACCTTCATCGATAATTTCTTTTTTGGAATCATAAAATGTTTTAAGCAAAGCCATTCTCGGTTTATCGACAGGGCTATGAATTATGTCTTTAGCAATTTTGACGGAATTGTTTCCTGACAATCTAATAATAGCAATTCCAGAAACTCCTGGTGCTGTTGATAGCGCATAAATTGTCATGACCTCAAAACCTCAAACCTTTATCTGCAATATTGATAATCTTTTTCATAACTGCTGGCTGAGAAATAATTGAAAAACTTTTTTTTCTTAATTGCGAAATGGCAGGGGACTGTTCTCGAAATGCTTTTCTTATTAAATCAATGGACATGGCGAATAATAAATTGCTGGCTTTAGTTTCTCTTTCAAATTCTTTAAGAATTCCCATGTCACCAAGGTCGTAACCCTTGTTTAATTTTTCCTTAAAGCACTCAACTAGAATATCAATATCTCTTAAAGTCATATTCCAACCTTGTCCGGCAATAGGATGAATTTTGTGTGTTATGTCCCCCATGAATAATACTCTCGAAAGCGCAGTTTTCCTCAAGAATTCGAAGGTAAGGTGAAATTTTTCTACCTGCTTTGTGGACCCGGTAACATCATAGAAACTAGACGAAATTTTTCTTAAAAAATTTAACCTATCATCAAAATTTAAAATAATTTTTTCTGCATTAGATTTGTTTTTAACTGACCAGACCACTGAAGTTTCCGTGTTAGAGATTGGCAAAAAGGCTAGGGGACCGTCTTTCAAAAAAAATTGTCTTGCTGAATGGTTGTCTGTTTTTTTATGTTGAATTAAAAAAGTATAGGCAGTTTCAGTGTAGTCCCAATTATATTTTTTTTCATTTGATAATAGCTTCAGGTTTCCAAATTCCGTAGCAATGATTAAATTATATTCTTTTTGTTTCTTATTTTGAAAAATTATTTTTTTTAAAAAATTATTACTTTCAATGGAAATAATTTTATTTTTGATAAATTTAATTTTTTTTAATTTTTTTGACAATTCTTTTTCTAAAATAATTTTTTTTACGATGTGGGTTAAATCCTTTTTATAATTAAAATTACAAAACTCCGTGTCTGGCAAAGACTGCTTTTCGCCACTATCAAAAAGTGCAATTTTTTTTATAGGCCAAAATAAAGATTTCTTCTTTTTAACACCAATTTTTTCAAGAATTTTAAGGGAGGCATCGCTAATAGAAAGTGTAACGTTTGATTTGGATTGGACTGGAAAAGATTTCTCCTGGACGAGATCAATCGATACATTTAGATCGGAAAGGGCGATAGCTATCGCCTTTGCAGTCAATCCAAAGCCCAAAATGGCTATCTTTTGTTTATTCAAGGTTTTCACGATTAATTTTCATCAATTGTACAAAAAATGTTAAAAAACAACAGTAAATGATTCGTTAAATATGGAAAAAATTTTAAATTTCATAAAATTAAGGGTAGTAGAAATATTGGGTTTAGCTGTTGTGGCGACTGGTATATTCATATTTTACTCCATTATAACTTACTCACCTGGAAATCTGACGATCATATTTCCAGAAAGCGCAGATGGTAGAGCTCTCTTAATTAAATACGGAGCTAATTTTTCTGATTTTGTATTGCAGGCTTTCGGGTTGGTCGCTTTTGGCCTGTGTGCAAATTTTATAGCCTGGGGTGGAAAATTAGGATTTGAAAAAAAAACAGCGAGTCCTTGGTTCCAATTTTTATTTATTGTCCTTTATTTAATTTTCGGCTCTTTATTCTTTAAAATTTATAATGACCAAAATTTTTGGCTGCCAGATAATGGCAACGGAGGATTTTTGGGGGCTTATGTTTTAAAATTTCTAAGTATGCTTAAAGACCAATTCAAAATAATTGCTCTTGCATCACTTGTTTTAAGTGCTGTTTTTTTTATTTTAAGTCTCGGACTTTCTTTTTCTAATTGGAAAACGATTTTAGCAACTATTTGCAAACCAATTTATTTTTTAAAAACAATCGTTACTTCGCGCTCATCTAACATTGAAGATCGGAACATAGACAGTTTAGAAACGGACGGCTTGGTTAAAGTTGAAGAAGAAAATTTTATTGAGGAAACACAAACAAACTTGCCTTTGCAAGAAAGCTCTAAAACAAAATTGTTTGAGTATCGATTACCATCATTGTCTTTTTTAAAAGATCCTGACAATAAAGTATCGGACACTGAATTAAGTGATAGCTTTGAAAAACAATCTAAATTCCTAGAAGATACCTTGCTTGATTTTGGCATTATGGGAAAAATTAAAAGAGTCAGCGCTGGTCCTGTAGTAACTCTTTATGAATTTGAACCTGCGGCAGGAATCAAAACTTCTAAAATAATAAATTTATCTGACGACATAGCTAGAAGCACCAGCTCTATTGCCACTAGAGTTGCGACGGTACCTGGGAAAAATACAATAGGTATCGAGATTCCCAATAAAAATATTGAGCCCGTGTACTTAAAAGAAATTCTCTCAAGCAAAGAATTTGCTAACAAAAATATTAGATTGCCGATCACTCTTGGAAAAAGCATTTCTGGCTATCCAATTGTTGGTGATTTAGTGAGCATGCCACATTTGTTAATAGCCGGGACTACCGGTTCTGGGAAATCCGTTTGCATTAACACACTAATTCTATCGATTTTATATCGACACAAACCTGAGCACTGTAAACTAATTTTAATTGATCCTAAAATGCTGGAACTGTCTATTTACCAGGGTATTCCTCACTTGTTATCACCTGTTATAACCGAACCAAAGAAGGCAACAGCAGCCCTGAAGTGGGTCGTGGGCGAGATGGAAGGTCGATATCGAAGAATGACAGAGGAAGGGGTGAGAAATATTTCTGGCTACAACGAAAAAATGGGAGCGGATCCAAAAAAAATCATTCCTTACATTGTTGTGATCGTGGATGAGATGGCAGACCTAATGATGATTGCGGGAAAAGAAATCGAAAATTATATCCAACGTCTTGCTCAGATGGCGAGAGCTGCCGGCATACATATTGTTATGGCTACTCAAAGACCCAGCGTCGATGTTATCACGGGAACTATCAAGGCCAATTTTCCAACTCGAATTTCATTCCAAGTAACATCAAAAATAGACAGCAGAACTATTTTAGGGGAGCAGGGTGCTGAGCTATTATTGGGTAAGGGAGATATGTTATTCATGTCTTCAGCAAGTAGAGTGATTAGGATTCACGGTCCCTTTGTATCCGATGATGAGATTGAGCGAATTACAACTTTTCTAAGATCTCAAGGAGCTCCTGATTATTTAGATGAAGTAACTAAGGTTCAAGAGGGCACTGATGAAAATGGGAGTTTTCTAGGAAGTAATGAAAAAGACCAGTTATTTGATGAGGCTGTTCGACTGATTAAGTTGGAAGGAAAAGCTTCCACTAGCTATTTGCAAAGAAAGTTACAAATTGGTTACAACCGAGCGGCACGAATTATTGATCAGATGGAAGAAGCAAAAATTATTAGTCCAGCAAATCATGCAGGGAAAAGAGATATACTTCCCTACTAATGCTTAAAAAAATTATTTTTTTTATTCTATTTTTTTTTATACCTCTAACAGCACAGTCAAAAAACAATTCTGAAATTATCAAAAAATTTACAGAAAAATTTGAAAGACTCAACAATATCAAATTTGATTTTATTCAAACGGGTAATGGCCCTAGTGAAACAGGGACTTGCTTCCTTTCATATCCAAAAAAATTAATTTGTAGGTATGAGGGCGATGAAAAGAAAGAAATTATTATCAAAGATAACACGCTTGCTATTATCAAAAGAAAATACCAAAGAGTTTATTATTACCGAGTTTCTGACTCTCCATTCGCAACTATTCTCGACAAAGAAAAAATAATAGAGCAAATAACAAACATTAAGAATATCTCTTCACAAGATGGGAAATTATTCTTTGAATTTAATAATGAAAACAGCACATCCTCATTGCAATTATTCTTAAACAAAGACACCCTTGATATCGTTGGATGGAAAACCACTGGTTATGATCAACAAACAATAGTTTTTACAATAAAAAATAGTCAAATTAATACTGATATTATTGAAAAATTTGAAATTCCTGAATTTAACTTATTTGGGAACGGAAACTAATTCTTTTTTAAAGATACTCATGCCTCTAGCAATATAATTCCGCAAAGCATTGGGGTGATCCAGTGTACATGTGTGCACCCAAATTCTTTTAGGATTGTGTTTCCAACCACTTTCTAAAGCGTGTGTTAACAAATAAGCACCTAATTTTTTTCCAAAATAATTTTTGAAAATTCCCATGTATGTAATTTCAACTTCTTGTTTATCATCATGATGCAGATATTCATAATATCCTGCAGGCTCTTCTCCTACATAAGCAGTAAAAAATTTTAACTTTTCATTTTCGAGATAGTTTGCCCAATCATCAATGGACCATGCCAATCTATCTTTCCAATAAAAATCTTCGCCTATTTTTTGGTAAAGGAATTTGCAAAATTGTGGGTCTTCTTTTCCTTGTTCTGCTATGCTTAAATTATAAATTCCACAGACAGCTGGGTTGAAGTTTTTTTTATTCTTTATTTCTAAAAAATACCTTTGAACTTTTTGGTCCATATCTACTTTTTAGAAACCATTCTTCCTAGGGCTTCCCCGCCAACAATATGAAAATGCAAATGAGGCACTTCCTGGCCTCCATCTGGACCATTGTTTCCAATATAACGATAGCCTTTTCCTTGTGAATATTCTGAAACACCGGTTATTTTTGCTACCACACCAAGAGCACGAATTAACCCAACAATCTCAGCATTTTCGGCATTTTGCGAAAAGTCATCCATGTTTACATACGCTCCCTTTGGGATAACCAACACATGCACTTTTGCCTGGGGGTTGATATCCTTAAATGCTAAGGCGTGATCATTCTCAAGCACTTTCTCACAGGGAATCTCTCCTCGTAAAATTTTAGCGAAGATATTGTTAATATCGTATTTCATTTTAACTTCTATTAGCTTTTTCCTCTAAACCAGATTTGCTTTTTCTTTTTTCAAGTTCCTGCAAAACATCTTCGATCTTAATGTTGTGGGACTCCAGCAAAACTAGCAAGTGGTAAAATAAATCTGCCGATTCATGAATCTGGTTTTGGTTAATTTTTATAGCCTCCAATAATTCTTGGAACTCTTCTTCTGCTTTTTCGACGCTTAATTTTTTATTATTTAATAGCTGATTAGTATAAGATTTTTCTGAATTAGAATTTTTCCTGTCTCTAATGGTTTTCACCAAATCTTCTAAAGTTTTAAACATGTCTATATTCTTACAGGAACACTTTGTGACTTCAAATATTCTTTTACCTCTGCAATAGAATATTCTCCAAAATGAAAAATAGACGCTGCCAACACTGCGCTAGCGCCTCCTAGTGCTATCCCATCTCTAATGTGTTCTAATGTTCCCACTCCGCCAGATGCAATAACTGGGATTGTTAAACTTTCTGAGATGGCCCTAGTAAGCTCAATATCATACCCCGATTTAGTTCCGTCTTTATCCATAGAGGTTAATAAAATTTCTCCTGCTCCTTTATTTTGTGCTAATTTAGCGAATTCTAAAGCATCCAAGTTAGTTGCTTCACGTCCGCCATGAGTAAATACTGTCCATTTATTCTCTGCTGTTTTCTTGGCGTCTATTGCAACAACGATACACTGGGAGCCAAATTGTAAGGCGCTTTCTTTGATTAGCTCTGGGTTTTTAATCGCTGCAGTATTAATGGAAACCTTGTCTGCTCCTGCCAATAAAAGATTTCTTATGTCCCGCACCGTTCTCACTCCTCCTCCAACTGTAAGGGGCACAAAACAACACTCGGCTGTTTTTTTAACTGTGTCTAATAAAATATCTCTATTTTCATTGGATGCCGTTATATCCAAAAAACAAATTTCATCTGCTCCGCCCTTATTGTAGATTGATGCCTGCTCGACAGGATCTCCCGCATCTACCAAATTTGTAAAATTTATTCCCTTAACTACTCTTCCATTTTTCACATCTAGGCAGGGGATAATTCTTTTTTTTAACATATGGTTTAAATTTTAGATAACTCTTCTAGATCAATTGATCCGTCATAAATAGCCTTGCCAATAATAACGCCTTTAATTTTTTTAGATTCTTTAATTTGAATAACGTCATTTATATTTGCCACACCACCGGATGCAATTACTGGAATGCTGCTGAGTTCTGCTAATTTTAATGTTTCTTCCAAGTTTACTCCCTCCTTGGTTCCATCTTTGTCTATATCTGTAAAAACAATACTTTTAATTTTTAAATTCTTAATGGTTTCCATAAAACTTTCGACGGATAATTCTGTTTGATCTGTCCATCCTTTTAAAGCTAAAAAACCTCTTCTAACATCAATGCCCACTGATATTTTGTTTGGAAACTTAGAGCATACTTCTTTTAATAGTTTCGGGTTTGTAACAGCGGCTGTTCCCATCACAATATTTTCAACACCAAGATTCAAAACTTCCTCTATATCTTCCAGAGTTCTCATTCCGCCTCCAACCTGTATTCTGAGCTTTGTATTCTCGGCGATCTCTTTGACTGAACTTAGGTTGGACTTATTAGAATCTAGAGTTCTATCTAAATCTACAATATGTAAGTTCACGAAACCAAATTCTTCAAATTTTTTTGCCTGGTCTAAGGGTGAATTGTTAAATACCTCCTGCTTGGCAAAGTCTCCTTTGTACAGTCTTACACATTTTTTATCTTTTAGATCAATTGCTGGATAAACAATCATAGAGCTACCAATTAATAAAATTTTCTAAAATTTTTATTCCGTTATTTTGACTTTTCTCAGGATGAAACTGGGTTCCAAATATATTATCCTTCAAAATAGCCACTGTAATTTCATCCTGATATAACGTAGACGCAGCAACGTTTTTTTTGCTTCTTGCCACAAAGTGATAGCTGTGTACAAAATAAAAATGCTTATCGGCGCTTAAGTTTTTAAAAAGACTATGGTTATTTTTAATATCAATTTCATTCCACCCCATGTGTGGAAGTTTTAATTGTGGATTTTTAATATTTATTTTTTTTACTTCCCCTGCAATCCAGCCCAATCCCTTGTGGCCACCATCCTCGTCTCCTGAATCTGCAAAAAGCTGCATCCCGACACAAATACCAAAAATATGTTTTTTCTTTTGGATCACAAATTCATTAAGTTCACTAATAGCTCCGTCCATTTTAGTCAGTGTGCTAGCACATTGTTTAAAAGATCCTTGTCCTGGCAAAATTATTTTATCTGAAGATTTAATTTTATTAACGTTATTAATCACCTCGACAGATACGGGCTTACCCAAATTTAAGGCCGCAAACTCTACTGCCTTTGAAACTGACTTGATGTTGCCAGATCCATAATCAAGAATGGAAATAATCATTAAAAACTTAAATCGTGCCTTTGGTTGAAGGAATTATATCTTTCATTCTTTGGTCTACTTCGAAAGCTGTTCTCAAGGCTTTTGCCAGACCTTTGTAACAAGACTCAATAATGTGGTGGCTATTATCACCATAAATATTTTCTATGTGCAGAGTAATTCCTGCAGCTTGCGCAAATGCTTGGAACCATTCTTTGAACAATTCTGTATCCATCTCACCAAGCTTTTCTACTTTTAATTTTACATTCCAAACCAAATAAGGACGATTAGAAACATCCAAAGCAACTCTGCTCAACGTTTCATCCATTGGAATGAGCGCGTGCGCATATCTTTTAATTCCTTTTTTATCACCCAGGGCTTTTGCAATAGCTTCTCCCATTGCTATACCTGTGTCTTCTGTTGTGTGATGAAGGTCAATGTGCAAGTCTCCCTTTGCCTTAACCTTCAGATCAATTAAAGAGTGCTTAGAAATTTGCTCCAACATATGGTCCAAAAAACCAATCCCTGTTTGAATCTCATACTTTCCTGTACCGTCCAAATTAACTTCGACGCAAATGCTGGTTTCTTTTGTTTTGCGCTCTATGCTTGCTGTTCTCATGATTTGTGTTCTGTTTTATTATACTAAATAGTCTAAAATTTATATCTTGAAGATATAAATTTAATTTTCACTTAAAGATTACTAATAAAATATAGCAAAATAAAGACCTATCTAAATTTTTTATAATTTTTTTAAAGTTACTATCATTGATCCTTCTCCACCCAATGCTATCGGGCTAACCTCTATAGAATTTATTCTTGCTGAATAATTTTTTCTTATATAGTCGGGGACAGCATAGCGTAATAGGCTCATATCTTTAGATGCATAAGGATCACTGTCTTTGTTGGAGTGAAGCCCCTTACCAGTAATAAGAAGTATCTTTCTAATATCTTTTTCTTCTACAAACTTTAGTAGGTGATCCATTTTCTCAAATGCCTCTGCAATGGTGTACCCGTGCAAATCAACTCTTAACTCATAACTTCTTGGATCTTGTAATTCGTTTGGTGGGGAAGATTTCAAATCTTTGTCTTCAACGGACTTGGTTTGATTAATAAAATTATTCCAGGTTTCTAAATCTTCTTTAGAAATTTTAGTGTTTGGTTTCTTTTCCACCAGGATCTGTTTCGGCAGATAACTCTGTTAAATACCATGTAGGATTATTATCTTTTAAATCTCTTTCAAAATTCCAAACATCTGTTGTTGTTTTTGTTTTTTCTGGATCACCCTCAACCACTTCTCCTTTTTCGTTCCTTAAACATGTAATAACTTGACTGATAAAACGAGCTGTCACTTTATATTTGGTTTCTACATTCGTTACCTTGTCTATGGACAGCTTTTGTATTCCAACAAAGGTTAGATCCGACTTTAATTTTTTTTCATTTCTTTCGTCAATAATTTTTTCAAAATCTAAGTATAGTTTTTTAGTGAGTAACGTTTTTAAATTTTTTTTATCTCCACTCGCAAAAGAGTTAATGATCATTTCATAGGCGTATTCGGCACCCTTCTTGAAAGATGCTTCATCAAAAACAAGCTCTTTTGCTTTTTCCTTAACCTCTTTAACAAAAGAAAAGTTTTCTTCGGCCTTGTTTACAAAGTTTGATTTGATGGGGGAATTGTCCGCTCCCTTGCCCAGAACATTGCGCAAACGAAGAAAAATAAAGCCAGCCAGCATAGCAAGCAGAATAATGTCTATATAACCAAAGTTTTCATTCATATTTAAATTTTTAATATTAGTAATTATATGTAATAATAAATCATCTATATGCAATTAACACTACTAATTTTTATCTTATTGCCGCTGGTCGAGATCTATTTAATGATCAAAATAGGTTCTATTATTGGCGCTTTTAATACCATCTCCATAACCATTATAACCGCAATCGTCGGTGTTTATTTTGCCAAGCTCCAGGGCCTATCCACATTGAAGTCAGCGGTTGGGAATCTTCGGGTCAATAAAGGCTCCATCGGAGAAATTCTTGGTGGATTTTGCCTGGTGATTGCTGCTTTTTTATTGATTTTACCTGGTTTTTTAACTGATTTTATTGGTTTTTTATTATTAATACCCTACACAAGAAATTTAATTTTAAAAAAATTTATTCCTAGAACACAGGAAAACAACATTAATATAATAGAAATTAACCCAGAGGAGATAGAAGAACATGACAAATTCAAATAATAGCAATTACGAGGTAGTTGCAAAATATATAAAAGATATTTCGTTTGAAATTCCTGACCCAGATTGTTTTATTGATGCGGCTCAGTCTTTAGAAAAATACACCACTAAATTAGATATAAGCAGCAAACCATTTAAAAATGATTTGATTGAGTTAAATTGTAAATTTGTTTTAGAAGCTCCAGAAAAAGTAGAGAAAAAAATATATACAGAAGTTTCTTTAGCTATTGTATTTAGAATTACTAACGCCAAGACAACTTCCGAAGAAGTTAAAAAACTAATTTTAGTTACTATTCCAACAGAACATTTTCCTTTTATGAAAGAAATGGTTTCAGACCTGTTTCGAAAATCAGGCTTTAAAAAATTTGCTTTTACCAAAGAAGTTGATTTTGAAGAGCTCTACAAACAGCAATTTCCTATTTCAGCATAAAGGACTTTGGCACATGAGTTTTTAAAAACTCTCGATGTAACCTTGTCTCTTCATCGGTCACAGGAATAATAATTTTTTTTCTATTCTCATTAATTTTGTAGGACGAATTTTCTTCGTTGGCATTGATGGCACTCTGCTTCAAATCTAACATGGGCTCTTTTTTGTCTAGTAGCTCGATATAAATTTCAGTAAGCAAATTACAGTCTACCAATGCAGAATGTTTTTCTCTTTTTGAAGTATCAATTTTAAATCTTTTGCACAATGCATCTAGACTTGCTTGAGCGCCTGGAAATTTCTGTCTCGCAAGAGACAGGGTGTCGATCACACGGTCTTTGGTTATGGGCTCTAAATCAATATCCTGAAGAGCCTTATTTAAAAAAGCCATATCAAAATCGGCATTATGGATAACAAGCTTGGAATCTTTGATAAAAGCCAAAAATTCCTTTGCCACATCTTTAAATACTGGCTTGTCTCTTAAGAATTCTCGAGTGATACCATGTGTTTGGTAGGCTCCATCCGATATGTCCATTTCTGGATTAACGAACGTATGAAAAACATTCTTAGTCGGAATTTGGTTTTCCAATTCAACACAAGCAATCTCAATAATTTTATCAGAATTAAAAGATAAGCCGGTTGTTTCTGTATCTAAAATAATTTCAAACATCTAAATCACTATGTTATCAAGAATCTGTTTTACTCTCAATCTTGTTTGTTTCCGTTTGAAATCATTTTCAATAATAATATCAGCTGCTAATTTTTTTCTTTCCGCATCTAATTGGATCTTTTTTAATAAATCTACAGTCTTTTTATTGTACCCGAATCTTTTCTGTAAATTTTTTTTTATTAATTTTTGTTTAGCGCTAACAAAAATAATAACATCTTCTGGAACATTGAGTTTATTCTCCAAAAGAAGGGGTATATCCAGAACTAGAATTTTTTTCTTTTTGTTTTTGGTTAAAAATAAATTCATTTTTTTTCTTACTTCTGGATGGATGATGTTAATAATTTTTCTAAGGTTGTTTTTATTGTTCAAAATAGCTTCTGTAAGCTCTTGTTTTTGGGTGGGAAAATATTTTATAAATTTAGGGATTGCTTTTTTTAGTTTTGCAAACACCTGCCTGCTAGAAGCATAAATTTTTCCCACCTCATAGTCCGCATTGAATAGGGGGTATTTTGTTCCAGCCAATAGTTTTGATATGTGTGTTTTCCCTGAACCAATGTCTCCAATTACACAAATTCTAATCATTTAATTTTTTTTCTACTAGGTTCAAAAGCTCTTGATCTATAGCCGGTTTGCCACCATTCCAAATTTGGTAAGCTGACTGCGCTTGGTACAAAAACATCATTAAACCATTGACTGCTTGATGGCCTTCTTTGTGGGCTTTTTTTAAAAAGTCTGTTTGGGAAGGATTGTAAATGACATCATAAAAAATCGTTTTTTTACTAATGTTAGAGAAATTAAAGTTAAGCGTTTCCTTTTCTTTCAACCCGAGGCTTGTTGCGTTGACCACAAGATCCACGCTAAATTTTGTGTGAGGAAAATCTTTCCACAAAACCTGTTTCAATATAGGGCCAAAGTTATTGCGAAGCACGCTAAATTTGTCGTCTGTTCGATTGGTAAGAAAAATTTCTTCGGCATTTAAATCTTTTAGGGCATGAATAATCGATGGGGAAACACCGCCAGCTCCTATTAAAAGAGCTGACTTAATTTGTTTTTTTTTAGCATTTTCTAAAAGGGAGGTTTGGAAACCCGACACATCTGTATTATCGCCAATAATTTTATTATTTTTTTTATAGACCGTATTAACGGAATTGGTCGCTTGAGCAATTTGCGAAAGCTCGTCTAGAAATGGAATAATTTTTTGCTTGAATGGTACGGTAATATTAATTCCGAAGATCTTTTCTTTTCGGATCTCTTGAATAATATTCTTGAGTTCGCTTTCTTCTAATTGTTTTTTTTCATAACTGGCCTCTACTTTATTTTTTTCAAACCAATGATTATGAACGAGGGGGGAGAGAGAATGTTTAATTGGATTTCCAATAACTATAAATTTTTTCATTGTGTTTGCTGATTAAAATAATCGGTTACAGCAGTAATGGGTATTCCCAAAATTGAATTAGTATCGCCGTTTATGGTTTCAAATAAATTTTTTCCCTCTGATTCTATTTGGTAGACCCCATATTTTTTCATTGTTTCTGTGCCCACGATCTTTAAATAATTTTCTATTTCTTGATCGGAAAGCTCTTTCATTTTTAAAGATGAGGTTTCATGATAATGCCAAACCATACTTCCATTCTTAGAAACACAAACGGCGCTATGTAGCTTGTGGGTTTTTCCGTTTAATTGTTTAATAATGATTTTTGCTTCTTTGTCATTTTTTGGCTTACTAATGCAATTTTCCTCCAAATCTAACACCTGATCTGCTCCCAGAACAAAATAATTTGAAAATTTAGAACTAATTCGGTTAGCTTTGTGTTCCGCCAAACTTTTTGCAATGGCAACACAGCTTGCATTGTTTGCCCTCATAGATTCTTTTATTTCATCTTCATCCACATTGGAAATCTCTACCTGTATTTCAAAACCAGCATCCTCTAGTATTTTTTTTCTTACCTCGCTCTTGGATGCTAAAATTATATTTCTAATCATATTCCTTTTCTAATTTCATACATTTTTACAATTGCAGCAGCCGTTTCTTCTACGGACTTTCTGGTAACATCAATGGTTGGAATTTTGTGTGAGGTAAACATTTTTTTTGACTTTATTATTTCTTCTTTAATAAAATCAATATTTGCATAGCCCTGCTGCTTATCGTTTAAAAGATTCATTCTGGTTTTTCTAATATCAACCAGTCGGTCTGGGTCTATAAATAGGCCAACCAAAAGAGACGGAGCGTTAAAAATAAAATCTGGAACTTCTTGATGAGATACTAGCGGAATATTTCCAGTTCTAAATCCTTTTTCAGCAAGATAAATAGATGTTGGTGTTTTGCTTGTTCTGCTCACTCCAAGCAAAATTATATCAGCGTCCGCCATGCTCTCCAGCTGTTGGCCATCGTCATGAGCAAGAGCGTACTGTATGGCTTCAATTTTTTTATAATATTCTGTGTTCAGCTCGTGCTGACCGCTTGGTCTGCGCGTTGCTTTTTCTCCAAATAAAGATTCGAATTGGGGGATTAAATGATCCAAAACTCCAAAACATGGAATGTTGTGTGATTTGCTTTCGTTTTTAATAAAGTTCGAAGTTGAGGGCTCAACCAAAGTATAAATAATAATTGAGTTTTTTGTTTTTTTGCACCGATCCATTAATTCTGCTGTTTGAGCGCTCGTTCGCACAAAAGAGAAGTGTTTAAGAGAATATTCCATATCTCTAAATTGGGCTTTTAGGGCTAAAAAAATTCTATCCAGGGTTTCACCAGTGGAGTCAGAGACTAAAAAAAAATTATATTTCTTGTTCATAAGTCTGTTAGCAACAATCTATAACCCAAATCAATACATTTATCATTAGTCAGCTAACCACTCGTTACATATCCATATGCATTTTTCATAAAACTATTAGACTTTATTAAAAATTTAATAAAAAGTTAGTTTTGTTTATAAGTATAATTTTTGTTACAAATTGATAAAAAGACGTCAAAGTAATTGTGTATAAACTGTTAATAAAAAGTTAACCCCATTATTAACCGAGCCTACTAATACCAATACTTATAATTAATTATTATATATATGAGTGCTCTAATTAAAAAATCTTTAGAAAAGAAAAATCCTATCTGGTTAATGAGACAAGCAGGTCGTTATCTTCCTGAATATCAAAATATAAGAAAAAAACAAAAAAACTTTATTAAATTTTGTTTAAATATAAATGCGGCAACCAAAGTAACTTTACAGCCAATAAAAAGATACAACCTAGACGCTGCAATTATTTTTTCAGATATTTTATTAATCCCATATGCTTTGGGGCAAGAAGTTAATTTCAAAGAGAGCATTGGACCAGTGTTGGGGGAATTTAATTTAACTTCATTTAAAAAAATAAAAGAAAAACAATTTATTAATAAATTAAAAAATGTGTACAGCGCAATTTCTAAAACAAGAAAACAATTAGATAGAAAAAAATCTCTAATAGGCTTTGCGGGATCTCCTTGGACAATTTTGGTTTACATTTTAAACCGAATGTCTCCCAAAAAAAACAGTGTTTATAAAAATATTTTAAAAGACAAGGAGCAAGCAAAAGAATTGTTAAAAATAATAGAAAAATTTATTTGCGTTCATTTAAAAAAACAAATTGAATCTGGGGCGGACACAATTCAGTTGTTTGATAGTTGGGCTGGCCTATTAAACAAAAAAGACCTAAACCAATTTTGTTTTCAACCAACCAAAAGAATAATAAAAAATATTAAAAAAGAATACCCAAAAATTCCAATTATTTGCTTCCCCAAAGGAATAGGGAAGGAGGTGGTAAATTTTTGCAATATAACAAAACCAGATGCGCTGAGCATTGACAGTAGAACAAACCCCAATCTTATATTGAAAAAAATTAACAAAAAAATAGTCATACAGGGAGGATTGGATCCAAAATTTTTACTGGGTAACAAAATTGCAATGAGGAAAAAAATAGAATTTTATTTAAAGAAATTTAAAAACAGAAGTTATGTTTTTAATTTAGGCCACGGAGTTCCAAAAGAAACTAGCCCCGAGACTATTTACGAGCTGGTTAACATAGTAAAAGAATTTAAATGAACGAGTTATTAGAGAAAACAAATCACCCTCCAGTAAAGTATGGAAAAACAGGGGTTTTAGTAGTTAACCTGGGAACGCCCGACAGCACGAGCTGGTGGGACGTTAGACGATACTTGAAAGAATTCTTGTCTGATAAAAGAGTTATCGAAACAAACCCTTTTTTGTGGTGGGTTATTTTAAATTTTATTATTCTAAATTTAAGGCCACACAAGTCAGCGAGAGCTTATAAAAAAATTTGGATGAAAGAAACAAACGAGTCGCCCCTTCGTTTCTACACCAAATCCCAAGCAGAAAAACTAGTAGCTAAATTTGGCCAACAGAAAAATATTATAGTTAATTATGCAATGCGCTATGGAAACCCAAGCATAAAATCAAAATTAGATAATTTGCAAAAACAAGGATGTGAAAAACTTATTATTCTTCCATTGTACCCTCAATATGCGGCGGCAACAACGGCAACCGTTTGCGATGAAGTTTATAGAAATTTAATGAAGATGCGTTGGCAGCCGAGTCTACAAATTATACCGCACTATGAGTCTGAACCGCTATATATCGAGGCGCTCTCGAATAGCATCAACGAGCACTTAAAAAAAATTAGTTGGGTTCCTGATGTTATTTTATCTTCTTTTCACGGCATCCCAAAAAAATATTTTGACAAAGGAGATCCCTACCAATGCTATTGTCATAAAACTAACAGATTATTAAAAGAAAAATTTGGAAACAAAATTCCAATTGAAATTTCTTTTCAATCTAGGTTTGGGCCTGCGGAATGGTTACAGCCCTACACAGACAAAACACTAGAACGATTAGCAAAAGAAGGAAAAACAAATATTTTAATGATCTGCCCAGGATTCTCAGCGGACTGCGTAGAAACACTGGAAGAAATAGAAATGGAAGGCCAGGCAACTTTTAAAGAAAGCGGTGGAAAAAACTTTTCCATGGTTCCTTGTTTAAATGATAGCGAAGATCATATAAATCTTTTAGAATATCTAATAAAAAAACATCTAGTTTAATTATGAACATTTATCTTTTACTTAAAGCTTTGCACATCATAGCAATCATTTCATGGATGGTGGGCCTTTTGTATTTACCAAGAATTTATGTGTACCATTGTCAGACTCAGTTTGGTTCGGAAGCACACGAAAAATTTGTTCAGATGGAATACAGACTCTTAAAATTTATTATGAACCCAGCTATGATTTTGTCCTGGATTTTGGGTATTGGCCTACTATTAGTTTTGGGCCATGAAGCAGCAATGCAACTTTGGGTCCAAGCAAAACTGTTGTTGGTGTTAGCAATGTCAGGCTTCCACGGTTTTCTAGGAGCTTGCAGAAAGAAATTTGAAAACAACAAAAATGTTAGATCAGAAAATTTTTACCGCTTAATAAACGAAGTGCCGACAGTTATAATGATCATTATTGTTTTTTTAGTAGTTTTTAAACCGATATTGTAGGCTTGCAAAACAACCAGTATCCACTATATAATAATTTCATAAGTCAAAATAATCTTCCTACACAATGAACCTCCAAGAACTTAAAGACAAAACGCCGGCCGATTTAATATTAGAAGCAGAAAAGCTCGGAATTGAAAATCCAAGCACGATGCGTAAGCAAGAAATTCTTTTCGCAATATTAAAAAAATTTGCAGAAAAAAACGAACAAATTACAGGAAGTGGAGTTCTAGAAACTTTACAAGATGGCTTTGGTTTTTTGAGAGCTATAGAATCAAACTACTTACCAGGACCCGATGATATTTATGTTAGCCCAAGTCAGATTAAAAGATTTGGTTTAAGAAAAGGAGACACGGTTGAGGGAGAAATTAGAGCACCCAAAGAGCAGGAAAGATATTTTGCCCTTTTAAAAGTAAACAAAATTAACTTCGAAGATCCTGAAAAAACAAGAAACAAAATTAACTTTGACAACTTAACTCCCCTATACCCACAGGAAAGATTAAAGTTAGAAATTGAATCAACCAAGATTGAAAAAAAAGCAGATGTAACAACAAGATTAATAGATCTAATAGCCCCGATTGGAAAAGGACAAAGATCATTAATTGTTTCTCCGCCAAGAACAGGAAAAACTGTTGTTCTGCAAAATATTGCCCACGCCATTACAACTAACCACCCGGAAGTTTATTTGATCGTTTTGCTAATTGACGAACGACCAGAGGAAGTTACGGATATGCAGAGATCGGTTAAAGGAGAGGTGATAAGTTCAACATTTGATGAGCCAGCCATGAGACACGTTCAAGTCGCCGAGATGGTTATAGAAAAAGCAAAACGTTTAGCGGAACATAAAAAAGATGTTGTTATTTTATTAGATTCTATCACTAGATTAGGACGAGCTTACAACGCGGTTGTTCCAAGTTCTGGAAAAGTATTAACCGGAGGTGTGGATGCAAACGCCCTACAAAGACCAAAAAGATTTTTCGGAGCAGCAAGAAATATTGAAGAAGGTGGATCTCTAACTATTATTTCAACGGCTTTAATTGAAACCGGATCAAGAATGGACGAGGTGATTTTCGAAGAATTTAAAGGAACAGGTAACTCAGAAGTTATTATGGATAGAAAAGTTGCCGACAAAAGAATTTACCCTGCCATTGATATTACCAAGTCAGGAACTCGAAAAGAAGAGCTGTTACTTTCCAAAGATGAATTACAAAAAATAAATGTTCTTAGAAGAATTATCAATCCTATGGGCACCATGGACGCTGTCGAATTTATTATCGGAAAATTAAGAGACACAAAAAATAACGCAGAATTTTTTGACTCTATGAATAAATCTTAATTAGTTTTTAATTTTTCTAGCTTCTTCAGGAAGCATAATGGGAATTCCATCTTTTACCGGGTAAGCCAAACCAGATTTTTTAGCAATCAATTCTTGCTTTTCTTGATCGTAGACCAACTTTTCTTTCGACAGAGGGCAGACCAGCATGGAAATAAGATTTTGTTTTGTGTTCATGTTAGTGGATCTTTTTTTGAGTGTTGGTAGTTGTATTACCCAAAATATAAAAATTAATAATTTGATTTAAAATACTGTTTCTTTCCTGCATGGAGGTCGTTTCGAGTAGGCGCTGTTTTTCTCCTACAGAAAAAGGACAAATCATGGCTAAAGAGTTGATTAGCTGACCAGGATCTACTTTTTCGACAACGCTCCAGTCCGTCGACAGTTGAAACATTCTGAAAAATTTTTTTGTTTTATCAATTAGTTCCAATAATTCGACATCAGTTATTGCTTTGGTATTGTTTTTTTCTTTTAGGTCTTTTTCGTAGTCTGAATATGAAACTTTAAACTTTCGGTATAATTTTTCAGTCGGCAGTTCTTTGACAATTTTAAATCTTGTTACACCCTCTAACCTAATTAAATATTTTCCATCCGAGCTTTCAGCATGTTTGCTGATAACCCCAAGACACCCGACATCAAAAACAGCTGGCTTTTCGGACGGAGCAGTCTGGGTGTTGGGCTGAGAGATTCCAATAAATTTATTTTGACCAAGAGCATCCTTAATCATTTGTTTGTATCTTGGTTCAAAAATGTTTAAAGGCAGTATCGTGTTAGGAAAAAAAATTGCATTGGACAAAGGAAATACAGGAATTTCCTCGGGTATATTTTCTAAGTCAATTTTATTTTTGTTCATTTAATAATTTGTATTGAAAATATATATTATAAATAATACTTTAAACACAAATTACAAGCGGGTGTAGCTCAGTGGTAGAGCGAATCGTTGCCAACGATTAGGTCGTGGGTTCAATTCCCTTCACCCGCTCCAAAATAATTATGTTCGATGATTTTGAGAAATTAGATGTAAAAGTTCCCGACCATGGTTATGGCGAGGCAACGATACGCCTGAGGAGAGGCGGGGAAGGCCCACCACTTTTGTTGTTACATGGAAATCCTATGTCGCATGTTACGTGGCACAAGGTTGTTCCCGAGTTAAAAAAACATTTTCATATTATCGCTGCTGATTTAAGAGGTTATGGAGACAGCATTGGCCCAGAAGACGGTGGAAAAAATCATATCAATTATTCATTTAGAGCCATGGCAATGGACCAGGTAAATATAATGGAGCAGTTTGGTTTTAAAACTTTTCAAGTTGCTGGCCACGACAGGGGAGCAAGAACCACTCATCGCATGTGCCTTGACCATAAAGATAAAATAGAAAAAGCTGCAATTTTAGACATCATGCCGAACAGACATATTTGGACAGTACAAAAAAAAGATTGGGCAAAAAGCAAATGGCACTGGTTATTAATGATGCAGCCTTATGATCTTCCAGAGCGAATGCTTTCATCTGTTCCTGCTGAGTTTTATTTAGAAAAAAAAATGTCCAAAAGAGGCGGCGGTTTGGATTTTTGCAAAGAAACTTTTAAAGAATATGTAAGATGTTTTAATTTAAAAACTATCAAGGCCTCTTGTGAAGATTACAGAGCCTCTCCATCTTGTGATCTTGAAATGGATAATGAAGATTATGACAAGCAAAGCAAAATAGACTGTCCGACATTAATTTTGTGGGGAGGAAAAAGCGACACAGGAACTGTTTGGGGAGATGTGCCAAACGTGTGGAAAAACTATTGCAGCAAAGATATAGTTAGTTCCGCAGTGGAGGACAGTGGCCATTATATACAAGAAGAAAAGCCCGAAGAAACTATTGATCATTTTCTAAAATTTTTTAATAAATAACCATGGGAAATTTGCATAAAAAAAAATGCATAGCATGTAGTGGGGATACTCCCGCTCTTTCAGAAATAGAAATTAAAAGCTTTAGAGAACAAGTTGACAACTGGACGCTTATTAAAAATCAAGACGGTATTACTATGCTTAGCAAGTATTTTAAGTTTGAAGATTTTGAAAGTAGTTTAAAATTTATTAACCAAACATCCGTGATTGCAGAAAACGAAGGGCATCACCCTGATATTACATTCGGATGGGGTTATGCGAATATTACAATTTTTACTCACGCGGTTAGGGGGCTAACGGAGAGTGATTTTATTTTAGCTGCGAAGATAGACCAGATGCAATAGCTTTAAATATTAGTTTGAAAAAAAGAATTAATTAAAGGTTTTAGTTTTCCTCTTTTTTTTAATATAGGCGCTGTATTGTGGTCGCAGTTACTAATAATAATTTTCTTAATATTTTTTTGGTTGGGTATTTTGTTCATATGGTACATTTCTTCTTTAGTGTCCCCAAACACTAAGCAATATTCAGTTTTTTTATTAAATAATATTTTGTTAAATTTCCATTTCTTTATACTGGCAGCATAGTTCAAATAAGTTTTGTCCTTTGAAATGTTGGGATGTATTGAAAATTGAGGAGAAAATGCGAGAATTTTTTTTATAGGATAGAAATTTGAAAACATAATTGCATTAAAAGCACCCATGCTATGACCAATGCAACTGACCTCTTTTGTTTGTAGAAAAGATTTTATGTGTTGTACATCCACACTATTAAACCAAGATCTTTCAATATCCTTAACGAACAAAACATTAAATTTTTTTGTTAAACTAAAAAATTCATTTGTTTGGATTGATCGTTTGGAGCCCGCAATACTTGAAAAAGAAATGATACTAGTTTTTTGGTTTTTAAAAAAATATTCTACTCCTGTTTTCGGGTATTCAAATTTTTTTGGGAAAAAAAGATACTGTATTTTTTTTAAATAGTAATGAAACATTAGTTAATGTTTGAAGTTTCTTATTCCCGTAAATACCATGGCAACGCCAGCATTATCAGCAGCATCAATTACTTCTTGGTCGCGAATAGATCCGCCCGGCTGTATAATCGACTTAACTCCAAGCTTCACTAGCTCTTCCAAACCATCTGCAAACGGAAAAAAAGCATCAGAAGCAGCTCCGCAACTTTCTAACTGACCGTTAAAAAACTTTCTTGCGTGGTCACAAGCAATTTCACTAGATCCAACTCTACTGGTTTGACCAGCTCCTATTCCTAAAGTTTTATTGTCTTTAGTGATTACAATTGCATTGGACTTTACGTGTTTGCATACTTGATTTGCAAATAATAAATTTTCTATTTCTTTGTCCGTTGGTTGTTTTTTCGTTACTATTTTTAAATCATCTTTCGTAAGCTGTTTAAAATTTTCATCTTGAGCCAAAAAAGTTTTTTGTAAAAAAGTTAGGTGTTGGGTTTTGTTTTTTTCTGGATAGTTGTATTTCAAAACTCTTAAATTTTTCTTCTGAGACAAAATTTGCAAAGCGCTATCGTCGATATCAGGCACTAAAATCACTTCGTAAAAAGTTTTAACAAGCTCTTCAGCAATTTCCTCGGTAATGCTGTAATTGAAGGCTACAACCCCCCCAAAAGCACTGATAGGATCGCCACTAAGGGCCTTTAAATAGGCGTTTTTCTTATTAGGGTCTATTGCACACCCGCAAGGGTTATTGTGCTTAATAATAGCACAAATTTGGTGTTTTTGATCAAAATCAGTGACTAAATTATAAGCACTATAGCTATCCAGGTAATTATTGTGGCTAAGTTCCTTTCCCTGGAGCTGTTTTAGCTCTGAAAATCCTGGTTGAGCATTTGGAATCTCGTATACAGAGCTTTCTTGGTGCGGGTTTTCTCCGTAACGTAATTTGGAAACAAGTCTTCCACCAATTGTTTTTTTATCTGAAAATTTTTCACCATTAATTTGGCTCATCCAATTAGAAATCATAGAATCGTAATATGCCGTTTCATTAAGAGTTTGGTTGGCCATTCGTGTTCGGAAATTTAAATCTACAGAGCCATTATTTTTTTTTATTATCTCAATAAATTCTCTATAATATTTGGTTGCCGGAAGAACAGTAACGTGTTTAAAATTTTTTGCAGAGGAGCGCAGCATCGACGGACCCCCAATATCAATATTTTCAATTAAAATTTCGTGAGTAGATTTTGGATCTAAAAGTTTTTCTTCGAAAGGATAAAGATTGACCACTACAAGATTAATCTCAGGGATGTTATTTTCCTGCATTGCGTTTTTGTGATTTGCCTTATCGATATCTCCTAATAGGCCACCATGTATTTTGGGGTGAAGAGTTTTAACTCGTCCATCCATAATCTCAGGAAAACCTGTGTAGCTAGATATTTCTACGCAGTCATAGCCCTTGACTTTAATAAATTCGTATGTGCCACCCGTACTTATGATTTCGATGTTAAATTCTTTTAAAATTTTTAGCAAATCTTCGAGATGCGTTTTGTCAGAAACCGATATGAGCGCTCTCGATATTTTTTTTAATTCCATTAATTCGTCTCTTATAAATGATTAATTGGTTTTTTCTATAGACCAGACAATCTTGTTGATTTCTTGTTTTAAAGTTCCTTCCACCACAATACAGCTAGTTTCTTGGACTTTTTCATGTTGAGCGAAGTACAGGCTATTTTCTATTTTTACATCCTGGTTTTTGCATTGAAACTTCCAACCTTGATTTTTAACGCTAATTAGAATGTCCCCACCGTGGGTTTCAATTAATTTGGTACCAGGCAAAACATGAAAACGGATTGAAAAATTTAAAAATGCATAATCATTTTTGGAAACAGCGAGGGTATCTTCGCCATTAATTAAATTTTCCTCTCCATTCATAATAATTTTTCTTTCAAATAAAGTCGAATATTTTTGAGAATATCCGTTGTGGGCAGCATGTAAGGTAGCAAGAATTTTATCGTTTTTAAATTCTCTTTTGGTTACCTTTGACTTTTGCAACAAGGCATTTCCGTAATACTTTCGTAGCGCAAGATTTTTCTGAAATATGCAGGATGAAGTATCGTTAATAACAAGAGAAGAGTGGGCGGCAGTGGACTGTGCTATGTAAGACAGCTCTTTAGAAAAATTTTTTGCCGATCCAGTATTAGTAATAATTTTTATGCCAGCATACAAAAGCTCAAAAGACAGACATCCGGCTTGATAGTTTTGCGCATAAGAATCTGAAGGAGGGTTGTTGGCATCCATCATTACTTCTAGTTTTTTTATTTTTCCAAATAAGAAATGGGTATCGTTATTTTCAGAATCAAATTTATAGCCTTTTAGTTTTAAGAAATTTAAAAACTGCGAGCAGTCATAATATTTGGCTCCGTTAAACAATGGTATCGTGTTATCTGAATATAATAGAGACGAAAAATATTTTCCTACAATTTCAATAGTATCTTCAAGAGTTTCTGGGGTAGGATTTTGAGAGATTTTTAAACTTTCTTTAATCAAAACAAGATGATGCAGCAACCAAAATTGATCTTCTATACTTTTGCTTTCCACAAACCCCTTCTCGTTCAAAAGTTTTTTTGTTTGTTCGTTAAGTTTTTTTAAAGAAGATTCGAGTAGATTTTTATAGCCCTCAAAAGCGGTACTTACTAAAATCAGTGAAAAAATGCCTAAAATCCTATCTATTTTGCTATGAATGAGGGACAGATTTCTGGATAAGTGCAGGGCTTGTTTTAAAACATTATTAGTAATTTTAGTTCTAAAAATTAAATCTTCGTTTCGGATAGTGTTAGGAGCATTAGTGACCCAAAAAATAAGTCGGTGAGCAATAATAGTTGGATGCCAAACAGAAGATTTGTAATTTGAAAAATTATCCAACCATTCTTGGATAGTAGCCTTAACAAATTCGCGGTCCTTCTTAACATCCGCATGGGAAAGCCATGAAAATTTATGTAAATTATCAATTCTATTTTTGTTTAAATTATTAATTTTCCAAAGATTTTTTTTAAACTTTCGAGCTAGTAAATAATTTTTCTTTTCCCTGTCTTGTAGCTCGCCCAAAATATGAATATTATGAATATCGTATATTCTTGATACGGGTTCAATTTTTAGTGATTGATTGTAATATTTGGAATTAAAATAAATAGTTCGAAACTGTGCTTTGGTGTATCTCCATAATGCAGTTAGCCATAATTTTAAAAAACCAACTTTCATTTATAGAATTAACAATTTCTTAATTTTTGAATATTGTTTTTGAGGCTATCTTTGCTATCAAACAAGGTTGTTCCAGATACCAATATATCTACGCCGGCATCTTTTGCTAATTTTGCAGTTTCAAAATCAATTCCACCATCAATTTCAATATCAATATTAAGTTTTTCTCGATCTATTTTTGCTCTTAATTCTTTTACTTTGGATAAAACTTCAGGCATAAATTTTTGTCCGCCAAATCCAGGGTTCACACTCATAACCAATACAAGGTCAACCAAGTGCAAAACGGGCAGTATAGAGTCCAGGGTGGTTTTGGGATTAAGAGAAACCCCAGCCTTTTTGCCAAGAGACTTAATAAGCTCGATCGTTTGAACTAAGTTATCCGTTGCTTCCGGATGAACTGTAATAATATCAGCACCGGCATCAGCGAAATCTTTAATATATTTGTGAACAGGAGTGATCATTAAATGAACATCAAATGGTATCGTAGAATATTTTCTTATTTTTTTAATCACCGGAGGACCAAAAGTGATATTAGGAACAAAATGACCATCCATTACATCCACATGAACCATCTCAGCACCCGATTGATTTAGTTCTTCTAGTACCTCTCCTAGTTTGCTAAAATCAGAAGACAGTATAGAGGGAGCTATTTTTATCGATTTTGTCATATTTTGTTTGATTACTTATAATCTTTATGCAAAAAAAAACAAAAAAATTTGCTTAGATTTAAACTGTGGATGGTTAGTGTTGCTTGCTGAAAAGAGTAATTAAAAATTCAGTAATTTCGCTTTCTAATGGGAATGAAAGCATACCCATTACAGAGTAACCCAAAATATAAGGCATTAAATAAAAACGGAACATATAAAAAAACCAGGCAACATATAAAGGAACCATGGGCTTGATAAGAAAACTAGGAATTATAATTTTAAATACTCTGATTACTGGATCTGTAAGTTTGACAAAAGCCTTCATAAAGAAAAACTCAGAGTCTTCCCTTTGAAAAAAATTCATGGCAGCCCTTCCGATAAGGGTCCACATAATTAATCCTAATATGTAGTCAAAAACGAGAATACTTGGGTGCATTATTTTTTTAGAATTTTGTATTAAAAAAGGGGCGAAAAATTAATTCGCCCCTTTAATTTAAATAGTAACTAATTAGTTTCCTATAATGGTTTTACCGCTAGGGATCCTAATTTCATCAATCATCGCTTGCGTTTTAGCATCTGGTTCGTCGGTCATTAAGCTTACAACAACCATAAGAATCAAACATACCGGCGCACCGATAATTCCAAAACGTAAATGGTCGATACCTAACCACGGTGTCATAGCCATAAACTTAGGCCCAACGTAGATTAGATAAGCTGTTCCTGCAGCAAGTCCACCAATCATACCAGCGATTGCACCTTCTCTAGTTGCTCTTTTCCACCATACACCAAGTACTAATGGGAAGAACAATCCAGACATTGCAAAATCGAATGCCCAGGCAACTGAACCAAGGATTCCAGTTAGTCTCATGGAAGCAATGTATGCTCCAAAAATACCAACCACAACTAGTAGCACACGTGCTACCATTAACCTTTTAGCTGTGTCCGCTTTAGGATTGATCATTTTGTAATACACGTCATGTGACAATGCATTAGAAATTGCTAGAATTAAACCATCTGCTGTAGACATTGCTGCTGCCATACCGCCGGCTGCAACTAGTCCTGAGATCACATATGGTAATCCTGCTATTTCTGGAGTTGCTAACACAACAACACCACCTCGCATGAACCACTCATTTAACTGAAGTATTCCGTCACCATTAAAGTCGACAATTGCAACTTGCTTAACGGCCATCCAGTTTTTAACCCATTCAATGCTTTGGACATCAGCAATTGATTTACCAATAATTCCAGTTGGAAGATTTGGATCCATCAACGCGATTTTAGATAATGTCGCTAACATTGGAGCTGAGAAGTATAACAAGAAAATAAAGAACAATGACCAAGCCACTGATCTTCTTGCTGATGTTACACTAGGAGTAGTGAAGTATCTCATTAGAATATGAGGTAAAGAAGCTGTTCCTACCATCATACAAATCACCAATGAAATATATTTCCAAGCTGCCATTGCGCCAGCCGGAACCGCAGAATGGGCAATATTAATATACGCCAATCCATTTGTTTCAGGGTGAGCTGCTAAAGCTGCCTTAGTGTTTTTAACTAAACCAAATTGTTTTTCTAGTTCAGCTATTCTCGCAACTTCATCACCCAACATAAAGTGAGGGAAGAAGCCTGCTCCGATTTTATTACTAATCCAGAATACTGGAAGCAAGTAAGCAATAATAAGAACGATATATTGAGCCACCTGGGTCCAAGTCACCGCTCTCATTCCACCAAGCATTGAACACATCAAGATACTTGCTAGACCTACATACACCGCTGTTTCGAACGGTATACCTAGAGCTCTAGAAGCAATAGTTCCTGTTGCATTAATTTGGGCAGTCACATAAGTGAACGAAGCTAATACTAGAACGATTACGGCACAGAAACGTGCAACGTTTCCACCATATCGAGTTCCAATAAAGTCCGGCACCGTGTAACATCCAAATTTTCTCAAATATGGTGCAAGTAAACTAGCCACAAGGATATATCCTCCTGTCCAACCCACTAGGAATGCCATGTAAGTGTAACCACCGAAGTAAATTCCACCAGCCATTGCAACGAAAGAAGCACCAGACATCCAATCGGCAGCTGTTGCCATACCATTGAATACCCCAGGAACTTCTCGTCCTGCCACATAGTAAGCATCTGCCTGCATCGTTCTGGACAAGTATCCAATGAATGCATAGATCGCTACCGTGAAAGCTACGAATAGAACTCCGATTGTTTTACCAGTAAGACCTTTAGTTTCTAGAAATGCCATTAAAAGACAGAATACTAAGAAACCTCCAGTGTATACTCCGTATATTTTTGGAAGGTTGTCTACAAATTTTCCTTTAAACATTAATCATTCCTCCCCGCATCGCTTACGCCATGCTCTTCGTCGATTTGTTGCTGTTTTCCAGTTGACCAGAAAAGTATAATTACGAAAGCAACAAGAGAACCTTGTGCCGTCATATAATACGCTAAAGGATAACCGAGAAAACTAAATTGATTTAGTTCAGTACCAAACATAAAAACCACATATCCGAAGAAAAACCACAGGGCTAATGTAACTTTCATTAGTCCAGATGTTTTACTCCAATGTGCTTCTTGATTTTTTGATGCCATTGTTTCCCCCTTAAGGTTGTTAATTATATAATTAGAATAAACTATATGGTTCTGATAAATCCAAGTCAAAGTTTTAATAAGTGCTTATTTTTACTAATAAACCATTGATTATATGGATAAAAATCTGTTTTTGTGATAAGTAACTGTTTTTATTGCATTTTTTTAATTTAGACGCAATATAGCTAATAAATTGGTGCTTAAATCCATGTTTTTGATATTGAAAGCTAATGATTAAAACAAAGAGAATTCACGAATATTTAGCTGCCCTGAAAGAATACTTTGTAAATCCCCTTAAAGGCATTTTTAAAGGAGAGGATAAAATTAAAAATCCTAATGATTTACGAAAATTTATCCAAGAAAAATCAGCCTTGGTTTCCCAGCAAACACTTTATGGGTATGTAAAAACAAGAATAGGAACAAGATTTGTCATGATGTTTAATGACGATCAGTTTGCCAAATCAATCGATATTGCCAAATGGAATATATACGTAGTCTCGTTGCAGGATCTTTCTTTCTTTTGCTTATCTTATTTATATGCACACAATCTTTACAAAGATACCGATTTAGCAAAATCTATTTATCTTAAAATTTTATCGGAAGAGAAAAAAAACGGTTTAGAGGAAGCGGTTTATCAAAAAGCTATCAGTCAGTTTGAGGAAAGATTTTCTCAAATAAACTGGACTAGTCATTATCAATCAGATTGTTTTCTAACAAGCTCCCAAGCACTTTATTATTGGGCGCCAATTGCAGACGAATTAAAAAAATTAGACAAGGCAATTGTTATCAATTCCATGCACCTCAAGTGGGAAAACCTAAAAAAAGACTTTTCAAAATTACTAGTCTTTACCAAAATTTAAATATGAAAAAATTTGAAGAGATAGCAAAAAAAGCTTTAGAAGAAGCCGAAATAAGAAAAAAAAACTTTTCTTCAAAAGAAATAAAGTCGAAAGAGATTGGCGGACCTAAAGGTCCGGAACCAACCAGATACGGTGATTGGGAAAAAAAAGGAATAGTCTACGATTTTTAGATTATTTATTTAATCTATTATCAACTAAACTTTGAACTACCGTCGGATCCGCTAAAGTAGAAGTGTCCCCAAGATTATTAAAATCATTCTCAGCAATTTTTCTTAAGATTCTTCTCATGATTTTTCCAGATCTTGTTTTTGGAAGTCCGGGAGTAAAGTGAATTAAGTCCGGTGTTGCAAGTGGTCCAATTTGTTTTCTAACCCATTGCACTAATTCTTTTTTTAAATCATCAGAACCTTCAAGCCCCACATTCAAAGTAACATAACAGTATATGCCATTTCCTTTGATGTCGTGTGGGTATCCAACTATGGCAGCTTCAGATACTTTTGGATGAGCTACGAATGCACTTTCAATTTCTGCCGTTCCTAAATTATGACCGGAGACAATAATAACATCATCTACTCGACCAGTGATCCAATAATATCCGTCTTCATCACGTCTACAGCCATCTCCTGTAAAATATTTACCCTCATAGGCAGAGAAATAAGTTTCTATAAATCTTTGATGGTCACCGTACACCGTTCGCATCTGTCCAGGCCATGACTCAGCGATACATAAATTTCCAGAACAAACTCCTTCCAGCTCATTTCCTTTTTCATCAACGATTACAGGTTGAATGCCATAGAATGGTTTTGTTGCAGAGCCTGGTTTTAAATCGATCGCACCTGGTTGAGGGGAAATTAAAATTCCACCTGTCTCTGTTTGCCACCACGTGTCGACGATAGGACAGCGAGAGTCTCCAACTACCTTATGATACCAAAGCCATGCCTCAGGATTAATAGGTTCACCAACAGATCCTAAAAGTTTTAAAGATTTTCTGCTATGTTTTTTAACCAAAGCATCACCCTCTCTCATCAGAGCTCTTAATGCTGTAGGTGCAGTATAAAAAATATTAACTTGATGTTTATCGCAAACTTGCCAGAAGCGTCCAGCGTCAGGATAGTTTGGAACTCCCTCAAACACTAAAGTTGTGGCTCCGTTGGCAAGAGGACCATAGACAATATAGCTGTGTCCAGTTACCCAACCCACATCGGCAGTACACCAGTAGACGTCTCCCTCTTTATAATTAAAAATATATTCATGAGTCATCGATGTATAGACCATGTAGCCTCCGGTCGTATGCATAACTCCTTTTGGTTTTCCAGTTGATCCAGAAGTATAAAGAATGAACAAAGGATCTTCGGCACTCATTTCTTCAGGTTCACAAGTAGTAGACTCGTCTTTGATTAAATCGTGATACCAAACATCCACATTATCATTCCAGTCAATGGTTCCACCCGTGTGTTTTAAAACAATATTTTTTTTAACATCGGGACATTTTTTTAAAGCTTCATCAGTATTTTTTTTAAGTGGAATTGCTTTTTTACCTCTCACACCCTCGTCCGCAGTAATTACATATTCTGACTTACAGTCGACAATTCTTCCAGCTAGAGATTCTGGTGAGAATCCTCCAAATACTACAGAGTGAATAGCTCCAATTCTTGCGCAGGCAAGCATGGCGTAAACTGCTGCCGGAACCATTGGCATATACAAAGTAACCCGGTCTCCTTTTTTAATTCCAATTTTTTTTAATCCATTTGCTAATTTGCAAACTTCATCACTTAATTCTTGATAGGTAATTTTTTTAGATACAGAAGGATCATCCCCTTCAAAGATAATGGCTGTTTGATTTCCTTTTTTTGCTAGGTGTCGGTCAATACAGTTATAGGATGCATTGAGAGTTCCATCATAAAACCATTTAATTTCTGTTTTAGCTTTGCTGTAAACTACGTCTTTGATTTTAGTATAGGGTTTAATCCAGTCAATCCGCTTACCTTCAGCAGCCCAAAAAGCATCATTGTCTTTTATGGATGTGTTGTATTTTTCTTCGTAACCTTTTTTATTTACGTGACCGATTTTTGACCATTCATCGGAAACTTTAAAAATTTTGTTATCGCTTTCTAACGTCACTTGTCCCCCAATTTTTTATAGTGTTGTACCCATCTTACAAATAATTTTCCAGCTTTTTGGATCAATTGGCATAACGGACAACCTGCTTTGTGTAATAAGCCCCAAATGGCTTAATTCTTGTGTTTTTTTTACATTTTCCAAGGTCACAGGTCGATCTAGTTTCTGTTTAAATTTTACCTGGACTGCGACAAATCTTTTTTCTTCGTCTGTGCTATCCAAAAAAGCTGTTTTAACCACCTCTATTATTCCAACAACTTCTTTGCCAATGTTGGAATGATAAAAAAAACAAAGATCACCTTTGGCCATTTTTTTTAAATTATTTGCCGCTTGATAGTTTCTTACTCCATCCCAAGCCGTTCCTTTTACACCAGCTTTTTTTTGCTGATCAATGGACCACACATTGGGCTCTGACTTCATTAACCAATAGTGCATCTAATTGTTTCTCCAATGTTTACTCATTTTTTTGAACACAGCACTTTCGTTTTTCTTTATATTTGACAAATCGGTACAGCCATATGTACAGCCATATGAAAATTAATATTAAAAATATTAATTAATTAGAAGATTTGTTTATAGAAATTTAATTGCTGTTTCAAGTGAACGATGGGTTAATGAATACAACCCAACGAAAGAGCAGATTCTTGATTCGTTCTATGTAATGTGGTCTTCAAGAGAGGTAGACTAATGGATCCAGCAATAGGGTGGACGGGTAATAGTTTTGGGAAACTTGAATTATGCAATCCACCCTAGCCTTTAACTCTTTAGACAAGAATTATATTATTTAATGCACTTACTAATATAATTATTATTTAGAATAATTGCTACTGGTCTGTGTCCTTTATTAATCCTTTAAAACTTAATAGTATTTCCTAGACCAATCAAAGTTATCTTCTGCTTCTTCCATAGCTTTGTCGTACTCATCTTTTACTTTAGGTTCCAATGCAGTCCACCTCGTGGAATCTTTAGGGGCTATATAGTTAGGTCCTGTAATCATACCTCCGTAATTCTTAGGGATAGACTTAGAGACATGTCTTTGTATCTTTTTGTTATGCTCTTCTTTCCATTGGTCAAACCCAGAGACATACTCTTCGGCAACCTCTGGAGACACTTTCTTTTGTAATGAGATTAACTTCTTGAGTTCATTGTGAGCCCGAAAGGCTTCATTAGGGTACTTGGCCTTCTCATGGTTTCCCCTATTGATTTTCTTTTTGGTGACTACAGGTGTATCTGGGTTATGATCTTGGTTTTCACGCAGTGCCTCTTGAGGTCTAAAAAAGTATTGCCCATTGCGTACCACATATTGGTCCTTATAGTTTCCTCTACGCATAGCCTGTTTGACAGAACCTATGGTTTTACCAATAGTTTTCGCAAAGGCACTTCGGGTCAAGGTGTATTTATTATCGTTCATTCAAAGTAACTCCAGTAAGTTTTAGGTCACATCAGTGTACCCACTAGGTCTCACGCAATCCAGAAAAGTCTATCCTTTAAACAACTACTCCCACCTCCCAGACCTCCCAGACATATTTATCAAAGTAGCTTTTAAGAGGGGTCCCTATGGATTTGCTTTTTTGGAAGTTTACAAAAGAGGTAGGAGGTGTGGGAGTAAAAAAGGGAACCAGAAAGATCACCTTTACACTTGGATCTATAGATAAGCTTCCGGAAAATAGTTATTTGGTTTTAAAAGTGAAGGTCAAAAAAATTATAAAATTTATATTACAAAAAATTATGATATGGATATTAAAAAAATTAAGGACTTGGCAAGTGCCTCTGTATTTTTAATATTAATAATTTTGATTATTGAAGTATTTTATTCATTATTAATAAAAATATAATTATTTTATTTAGTTACATTAATTTCCAAACATTGTGATCCATTTTTATATGTAAGTTTTATTACAATACAGAAGAGACTGAAATCTTTATTTAATTATTAAATAATATTAGCAATTAAATGATGCCGACATATTTCTGATTAAATCAAAGTATAAATTTTTACCTTTATTTAGGTTTGCACCTAATGGATCCAAGATACCAGTTTTAACATTTGTATCTTTGGCAATAGATTTAATTATATCTGGATTAAACTGTGGCTCTGATAATATGCAACTCACGTTGTCATGTTTAATGATTTCATGTATTTTATATATCTGTTCAGCACCAGGCATGACGTCAGGATTAACAGTAATAGCACCCAGTATATTTATATTAAACCTATTTTCATAATATTGATACGCATCATGAAATACTACATAACTAAGATCCTTATTAGTTTTAGTTATTACATCAATTATTAATTTATCAATTTCAGTTAATGCTTTGGTTAAATTAAATTTGTAAGTAGATGCATTTTCAGAATCATTTTCAATTAGATGCTCAGTTATTTCATTTAATATTATTTTTGCATTAATTGGATCTAACCAAATGTGTGGATCATATTTGGTATTACCATGTTCTCCATGTTCCTCTTTTTTAGCATCGTGCCCATGTTCATCGAAAATATTTCTTTCTCTAAATTTTAACTTGTTTATTCTTTTTATCTCTATCAACTCAATTTTTTCTGCTTTATTAGCAATTGAATTTAGCGGTTTTTCTAAAAAATTTTCAAAATCTTTACCAACCCAAAATATGATATCTGCCTGTTCTAACATTTTAGCGTGTGATGGTTTTAATTGAAAACTATGAGGTGAATTATATCCATCAACTATTAATCCTGGCGAACCTACACCATCCATTATATAACTAACCAACGAGTGGATTGGTTTAATGGAGGTTACTACTTTTAGGTCTGCTTTTGCTAATGTTGAAAATGCTAATAGCCCAATTAATGTTGTTATTAAATGTATTTTTTTCATAGTTTTAATTTGCTTTAAGTTAATGTTACAGTATAACAAAGCGTAATAATATAACATATTTAATTAGTCAAGCTGTTATTTAAAATAAAATGAATTTAGTTAAAAAAGAAATATTAATAAAATTAGAAAACGTTGGTATTTCTCAAGATAATAAATGGTTAGTTCATGATGTATCTTTAGAAATTGAAAGAGGTAAAATTTTAACTTTAATAGGTCCTAACGGCTCTGGAAAAACCACTACAGCAAAAATTGCATTAGGAATTCATAAAAACATTAAAGGAAAAGTTATAAAAAACACAAATAAGATTGGTTATGTGCCTCAAAAAATATCAATCGATTGGGCGTTGCCAATTAGAGTAATTGATTTTATGAATTTAACTCAAACGCTTCAATTTGATGAAGTTGTAAGCGCTTTAAAATTAACAGAAGTAGAACATCTTAAGTATAATGATTTAAGAAGTCTGTCTGGTGGAGAATTTCAAAGAGTTTTAATGGCTCGAGCAATAGCAAAAAAACCAGATTTACTTGTTTTAGATGAACCAGTTCAAGGTGTAGATTTTTCAGGAGAAATTGCACTTTATGAATTGATTAAAAAAATTTCTGATGAACTTAATTGTGGAATATTGTTAATTTCTCACGATCTAAATGTGGTTATGTCTAAAACTGATTATGTTGTTTGTTTAAATGGTCATGTTTGTTGTTCCGGAACTCCAATGAATGTTGCAAACAATAAAAACTACAAAGAATTATTTGGAGATCAAGCATCAACACTATTGTCTGTATACGAACATAAGCATGATCACACACATTCTACTGATGGTAGTATTAAAGAAAAGAAGCATTGATAATGTTAGATGATTTTTTTATAAGAGCACTAATTGCTGGCATAGGCGTTGCTTTAGTTGCCGGTCCTCTTGGATGCTTTGTTATTTGGAGAAGACTATCTTTTTTTGGTGACACTTTATCTCATTCAGCATTATTGGGTGTAACTCTAGCTTTATCTTTTGATATTAATATTGCTTTATCCGTTTTTTTGATTTCTTCAGCTGTTGCACTAGTTTTGTTGAAATTACAAAAAACCACTAACTTACCAGGAGATGCTTTATTAGGTTTGCTGGCTCACTCATCATTAGCTCTAGGTTTGGTAGTGATTAGTTTTTTATCCTTTATTCGTTTTGATATAATGGGATTATTTTTTGGTGATATTCTTGCTGTAGCTCCAAACGACATGTTTATTATTTGGATTGGCGGTGTGTTAATATTATTGGTTTTAAAGATTATTTGGAAACCTCTTTTTGCTTCAACAGTTAATTATGATCTAGCAGAAGCTGAGGGAATGAACCCAGCAAGAGTAAATGCAATTTTTACTATTTTAATGGCTGCTATAATTGCAATTTCTATTAAAATGGTAGGATTATTGCTAATTACAGGTATGTTAATTATTCCAGCTGCAATGGCTCGTAATCTTTCTAATAATCCAGTTCAAATGGTTGTTTATTCAGTAATAGGTGGCTTGTTGTCAGTAATAATAGGTTTATTTTCTTCATTAGAGTTAAATTCACCATCAGGGCCATCTATAATTACAGCTGCATTAGTATTATTTATTTTGTCTTTAACAAAAATAAATAAATTCACTCGATTGAAAAACTAGTGTGTAATTGTTAGAAGCAAATATGAATCATAAAGAAGAATTTTTATCAAAAAATCAACAAATCATATTTGATTTTATTGAAAAAGCTAAAGAGCCACTTAAAGCTTATTCCATTTTATTTAATGTCCAAAAAAAAGGTATTAAAGCACCGCTACAAGTTTATAGAGTACTAGATAAATTAGTAGAGATTGGAAAAATACATAAAGTAGAAAGTAGAAATGCTTTTATAGCCTGTAAAAGTTCAAGTTGTAAAATTTCTAAAACAACAGCTTTTTCAATCTGTACTAAGTGTGAAAATATTTCTGAAATAAATAATCCAAAACTTTCTAAATATTTATCAAATTTTGAAAGTAATGATGGAATGAAATATAATAAATACAATTTAGAATTTTTTGGTTTATGCATAAAATGTTTTACAAAATAGATGAATACAGTCTCTTTAACTTTAAATGAAATATTAGAATTAGCAAAAAAAACACTACTAGCCAATGGGTGTGATGATGAAAATGCTAGTATATTAGCAGATACAATTACAAGGGGGTCATTTTTTATTTTTTAATCTCCAAATACTCTCTGCAACTTTACTCTCAAACCTTGGTTCACTAATCACAGATCCTCCAGAATATCTGGATACATCGACCTCTACAATGTCAATGCATTCCTACTCTTAAATTCTTCTTTAACCAAAGTATTTATAACAGCACAAAGAATCTACTGCAACTATACGGCAACGATTTAACAAAATAAAAAGGGATTTTACTTATAGATTCAAAAGGGACCCATAACCTTTCTCAAATCTGAAAGTTCTTAAACACCCCCACCACCTGAAATCAAAAAATAGGGTACCTAAATCTTACCCTTTACACTTGGATTTGAACATTTAGAGGCGGGGGAAAGTTAATCGGTTTTAAAAGTGAAGTCTAAAAATATTATAAAATTTTAAAACTTTTTGAAGTAAAAGATTAACGATGAGTAATCAGCGGGCACGAGTCTCATGAAACGCTCCTTCCGTTGTATTAAATATTTTTTTAATCTCATATATTGTTATGTTCTTAATGTTTCTTAATGTGTTCAGAGTGTGGGTCGTCGCCTGATGCCATAGCCCAATGATGAGGCTGATGATGATTACCATAAGCCATAATACCAATATAGCCAAGACCTCTTAACTTATTAACATCCTGTAATTGATTGGTGGTAACTGTTAATGTAAAAATACCATTATTGTTAGTAACTAACATATCCCAACCTGTTTCTTTTTTCATTTGGCTTGGATGTGCTGATAGCACTCGAATCATAGATTGCAATGCTCGATTTGTTGTAGGAATGATAATTGCTTTAAAACCTAACTTGATAGGTTCTTGTTCGACATTAACATTAAGTGTCATATCTTGCATCTCAACCAAGTGTGATCTTAAGGATTCAATATTTACCATCGACCAATCAGTATCGGGATTTGCTTCAAGTAATGTAATCACCTCCTGTATCACAGCAAAAGGATCTGTCCCTGCCTCAGTTAATACGTTGCTAGGGCCTCTAGCAATTGCGTGATTATTTGAATTTATATTATGACTCATATGATTGGAATGTTCCATACCACTCGAATGTACCATATTAGCATGATGTATTTTTTTGTGCCCGGATAATAAGATAACCGTCACAACTATTATTACAGCAATAACTATTAGTGAATAAATAACTTTTTTATTTTTTTTCATTGAATATCTCCATAAGTTTAATTAATAAATCGATTTTCATTTATAAGTAGGTTGATTATATAAGCTGATGTTAACCAGCTATATGACTGAAATCATATATTTCTAAAATAATTTGTGTAGAATATTATGCTATGATTTATAGTGAGTTACAAAACGTTTTAAGCTCAAAGACCATCCACCTTAAAAGTGGTCAGCATCTTTTTACTCAAGGCGATTCCGTTAAAAATATCTATTGTGTAAACAAAGGCCGAATTAAACTGGTACGTGACACCTTTGAAGGTACGCCGATTTTAATTCACGTAGCATACGCAGGAGAAAGTATTGCTGAAGCTTCATTGTTTTCAAAAAAATACCATTGTTCTGCATTGGCAGGAACTAATACAGAAGTTACCGTTTATTCTAAGAATGAATTATTAAAGATCTTGCAAGAAAAGCCAAAATCAATGATGGGTTTATTGAGGCAGCTTACTACGCAGGTGCGCGACTTAAGAATGATTAATGAAATCAAGAGTATTTACAATGCAAAAGAAAAAGTTTTAACCTATTTGGCTACTGAATTTCATAGAGATAAAGAATCAGACTTACCACTTAAAGATATTGCTCAGAAAATTGGTATGGCCCACGAAACTTTTTACCGTACGTTAAAAACACTTGAAAAAAATGGAAAGATTAAACGGAGTAAAAGTCAAATTAAACTAACTGATTTATGATTATAGAGATAATGGATAAAAGTCCAAATCCTCTTTGATGTAAGAAGGGGATATTAATGGTTAGCTAACTATGTACTCAAACTTTTCAATCAGGCATAAAAAAATCCATACCTAATTATAGGTTAATATAAAATTGAAATAAAAGTTCTTAAATCATACCAACTTTTTGATCCTCTTTTTGAACTTCTTTCTTCTTCAATAATAGTTACTTTTTTTTAAGATCTTTATGTTTTTCTTTTATCTTCATTTATTTTAAAACCCTGTTACTTAAAGTTTTCATTATACCTGATTTCGGATGCAATGTCCTTGATGCATTGGGGTTGGTTTTATTGTCCCGGTCCCTGTTTCTTGATTATAATTGAGAGTCAAAATTAAAAATATTTAATAGTTTTTTTTATAAATACATTTTACAATAAAAATCCTGTAATAAACTTAAAATTATAATCATAAATATGAAAACAAGAGATATATTTATTGCATTAATAGTGCCTATATTATTAGGGTTTGGTTTTGTTATCGCAAAACCAGCTATGGAATATTTTCCACCATTTTTACTGATGGGTTTACGTTTTACTATACCTGCGCTAATTCTTGTTTGGTGGTTCCCTGTACCTAAAGGACTATTATTAGATATATTTAAAGTTTCATTTATTGGAAGTTCATTACAGTATGGATTAACTTATTCAGGTTTAAACCTTATAGATGCATCTTCAGCTGTTCTTCTTGTACAGTTAGAAACTCCTTTTGGAATATTAATTGCATTTTTTTTATTAAAAGAAATACCAACTATAAAAAATATAATCGCTTTAACGATTAGTTTTATCGGCGTAATAATTTTAACAGGAGCACCTAATCTTGAAGGTCAATATCTTGGAGTTTTTTTGACAGTATCTGGTGCGTTTATATGGTCTCTTGGAGCTGTTATGGCAAAAACTCTTGGTAAAAAAATTGGTGCTTTTGCACTTATGACTTGGCTTTCTGTGTTTTCTGGACCAATGTTAATAATTATTTCAATAGTTTTTGATGGCAATCCAGTAAATTATATTTTATCAGCAAATCTTAATAGTTGGTTAACCTTAGCTTTTCTTGGACTTGTTATGCAACCAATAGCTTATGGTGCTTGGTATTTTGTTTTAAGTAAATACCCGGTGAATAAAGTAATGCCTATTATGCTTTTGCTTCCTATCACTGGTCTTATAACAGCTATAATTTTGCTTGATGAAGAACCTTCAAAACAAGTATTTCTTGGTGGAGCAATTATAATCTTTGGTGTTTGTTTAATATTGTTTAGAAATACAAAAAAAAATAAGTCAAAATTAAAATAGATTTTAAAGCCAAAGGTTTTCCTGCTGAATTAGATTCAGAATCTCGTTGAAAATTGTGCCTTTTGGCAATTCAACTCTGATGTAAAAATAAGTATTATAGAAGCACGGTCCATGGTCCACGAAACATGGCTGATGGAATGTAGCTCTAGGTTTATCTGCTAGAGATGTCCGTGTTATCAAACTAAGAAGTGTAAACTTTACTCATATGCTCTTTACTATGTCTTTTATAAATTTCTTTAAATTCTACTAAACTAATAGAGCTGTCTTTATTTAAATCCATTTCTTTAAATAATTTGTCAATAGAGCCGTGTTCTTGATCACTTTTATGATTATCATTGCTGTGCTTTTCGTAAGTTTGATAGGTCGCTAATAACTATTTGATTTTCTAACATTGATACAAGTATGTAGTTATTAATACTCTTATTACAATTAATTAAAATATATTCACATTTTTTAGTCTATTTAATTAAGATTTTTTACTAAAAAATTTGACTTACTTAAATTATTTATTTAATTAACTTTTATATTCTTTTTTTTAAGAATATCAGTTTCTGGGGTGCTATAAAAAGCTGAGAATATACCCAAAGAACCTGTTGTATAATCACAACGAAGGGAAAAATGAACACAATATATCTAGATCAATCAACTACTATTATTACTCTACTTTTAACTTCATTAGCTTTTGCTGCTATTGGAATAGTTTATTCAAAAGGTAAACTTTCAATTAATTCATATTTGAATGCAGATAGATCTATTGGGAAAAGATCTTTAACAGCATCATTAGTTGCATCTTGCTTTGGTGTATGGATATTAATTGGTCCATCAGAAGCTGCTACTTGGGGTGGTTTAGGTGCCATAATTGGTTATGGCTTAGGTCAAGCTCTACCTTTTTTAGCTTTCATTACAATTGGTCAAAGAATGAGGAAAATTATGCCTAACGGTAATACTCTTACTCAATTTGTTCTGATTAGATTTGGTAAAGCGATGTTTCGTTTAGTTTTATTGCTAACAATAATGTACATGTTTGTATATTTTGCAGCAGAAGTTACAGCGATTGCAAAAATTGTTAACCTAATGTCTGGATTTCCTCTTTGGCAAACCTCTCTTGTAATAATTGTTGCTACCCTATCATACACTCTTTATGGAGGACTTAGAGCTTCAATTTTTACAGATAAGATTCAATTTATTATAATTATAATTTTATTAATATTTGCTATTAACCACATTTTTAATTCTGGAAATAATAATTTTTCAATGGGTTTGGTTAATGAAAAAGCTGGAACACTAATGAGTGGTAAATATTTTTATGGCTATACTGCTGGCTTAACTTTCTTCATTGCTGTTTTTGCAACCAACTTATTTGATCAAGGTGTTTGGCAAAGAGTATTTGCAGCAAAAAGTTCAGATGATTTAAGAAAAGGATTTATGTCTGCCTTCTTTATTGTAATTCCGTTCATGCTTGTTTTAGGTTTCTTTGGAATTCTTGCAGTATCAGTTGATAAAGCAGCTGATCCAAGTACTTTATTTTTTAAGCTTTCGCTTGAGCCATTCTCTGGAATTAATTCTTTGTTAACTATTTCAATTTTGATTTTAGTCTTAGCTTTGGTAATTAGTAGTATGGATACACTTATTAATGCTATTTCAAGTACAATTATTATTGAAGGAAATAAATTTATTAGTTTAAAAAATAAGAATAGTTACCTTACGCTTTCTAAATATTTAATATGTGGTCTATCTGTAATCATTTTTTTAATAGCGTCAAAAGGATATAGCGTATTATTTATGTTCTTATTTGCAGACCTACTATGTTGCGCTGCAGTATTTCCTATCTTTTATGGAATGTTTAAAGGTGATGTAAATGAGAAACTTTCTTTAGTATCTGTTATAATAGGTTTAATTTCAGGTCTTCTATTATTTCCCAATCAAACTTTTGATAAAAGTATTTTAATTGGTGGATTAATTCCTGCTGATGTTTTTCCATTATGGATATCAACAGCATTATTATTTTGGTCTTTTGTTCTAGCAACATTTACTCCGATGATAACATTATTGATCTTTAAAAAAGATGCTAAGTTTGATTTTTCTAAAATTATAACTTTGATTAAGGAATAGTGGATATTTACAATAATAAAAAAACTTATTTTTATAAATTAAAGAGTAGCTGCGATAAAGAATGGTCTGAATATACTGAACATAAATTTTTATCTGACTTAGTTAACAATAAACTTCCAGATAAAAATTTTAAAAAGTATTTAGTTCAAGATTATATATTTTTACAGCAGTTTCTTAAAATTTTAGCTCTAAGTATCTATAAATCTAATTCGTTTGAAGAGGTTAATAGATCAGTAAATTTTATTAAAGGGATTGATCACGAAATCAAACTTCACATTAATTATTGCAAAAAATGGAAAATACCTCTTAAATCTCTTGCTAACATTAGAGTTGAGAGAGCCAATAGCGCTTACACTGACCATGTTTTAAGAGTCGGTAAAAATGGAAGTAATCTTGATATATTCACAAGTTTATCCCCATGTATTGTTGGTTATGGAGAGATTGGATTTAAACTTTCAAAAATTAAAAATTGGAAAAAAAGTAAATATAATTCATGGATTAAAATGTATTCATCAAAAAAGTACCAACAAGTTGCCAAAGATAATATTGATTATTTAGATATTCTTTTTAAGAACCATACGAATAAAAAAATGAGTAAACTTAAAAATAATTTTAAAAAATCAACTATCCTAGAAAGAAATTTTTGGGAATGTTTTGTGGCAAAATAAGAATTATAGAAGCACGGTCCATGGCTCATGGCTCATGGAACGATCTATGCAAACTACTAGTTTGATGAATTTATATCAGTAAAGCTTTGTTGCAATTTTTATATTTTGCTGAATATAGGTCCGTCTACGCCTGTTTCTTTTTAATGCGCTTAAATTTAGTCTTAGGCATAACCTTAACGCATAACGTATCTGGTAAATTTTAATAATCAAACATGGTTAACTTTACCTTTAATTATGATGTCTTTCGCCTGTTGAAGGGCTGTCTCGTAATTTGTAGAAAAACTCACATAGGATTTTTCTTCGTCGATATGAGCATTTTTCAACATCTGCATAGGCTGATGTTGAAGGCCGCTAAAAATAATCTGTGTACTACGATCCTTACATTGTTTAACGACTGACTCCAGTACGCGCTCTCCTGTAGCATCTAGATATGGAACAAGACGCATCCGTAAGATAAGAACTTTAGGCATTGCACCCATAGCCTTAAGCGCATCAACTAAGTTGCTTGCAACGCCAAAGAAGAGGGGTCCTGTGATCTGGAAGACTTCCACTCCTTGAGGAAGATCATGACGTTGCACCTTATATTCCGCATTTTCATCGTATAACTTGTTGGATTTGCGCCATTCAGATTTAATCTCCACTGTCTGACTCATATTCTTTATAAATAATAAGGAAGCCATTGTTACCCCCACGCCAATGGCAACTGTCAAGTCGACCAGAACGGTGAGCAAAAAGGTCAGTATCATCACTAAGCGATCAGTGCGAGACAAACGGAAGATATGAATGAAATGGCTAATCTCGCTCATGCCCCATGCCACAATAAACAAGATTGCTGCTAAAGCAGTCATTGGCACAAAGGCCATAGTGTCCATGAAAAAAATCATAAAAAGAAGAAGGAACAATGCGTGAAATACTCCTGCCATTGGCGTTTTAGCGCCTGCTTTAATATTGGTTGCAGTGCGCGCGATCGCACCAGTCGCAGGTAATCCACCAAACAGGCCTGATGCGATATTAGCAAAGCCTTGTCCCACCAACTCCTGATTAGAGCGATGCTTATAACCAGTCATGCCATCGGCCACCACGGCAGACAGCAATGACTCAATTCCCGCTAGAAAAGCGATGGCAAAAGCAGAAGGGATTACATTTTTCAGTTTCTCAAAATCCCACGCTGGAAGTTGTGGCATTTGCAAACCATTAGATATATCTGGAAATCGTGAGCCAATGGTTTCAATAGGGATATGAAATAGGGAAACAGCAATAGCTGATAAAACAACGGCAATTAGATAAGCAGGTATTTTTGGAGTAACGCGACGCAAAATGATAATAAACATTAAGACTGCAAAACCTACGCCAAGCGTAGGCAAGCTCATTGTGCTAATGGATTCAAAATAAACCTTCCATTTTAGAATAAAGTCAGTAGGAACATTTTCTATTTTCAAACCCAGAAAATCCTTTACTTGAGATGAAACAATAATTAAGGCAATTCCTGCTGTGAACCCTGTCACTACTGGGTGTGGGATAAATTTAATGATCTGTCCCATCTTGGCATATCCTGCGAACAGCAAAATCACTCCCGCCATGAGAGTTGCCAAAATAAGCCCGTCATACCCATAATTGGCGATCACATTAAAGATCACAACAACGAACGCCCCTGTCGGGCCACCTACTTGCACACGTGATCCTCCTAAGAACGAAATAAAAAACCCAGCAATTACCGCAGTAATAAGACCCTTCTCTGGCGAAGCCCCGGAGGCAATCGCTAACGCCATAGACAGCGGTAAGGCAACAATTGCTACTGTCAACCCTGCTATCGCATCGCTACGAAAATCTAAGGTTGAATAGCCGTTTTTAAGAATAGTTAAAAGTTTAGGGGTGAATGTGCTCATGATTATTTTTCTTATTCTTTGCTTTTTAGCAGACGTACACTGTGCCCCCTGTCCGTTACTTGGAGCATATTTTTTACAACACTGATCTTCATTGGCAAAATCTTTTTCATGAGCCGTGATCTTACCAAAATATCTTCAAATAGAGAAATCAAAATAAAGGGTGATGATTCAAGCTCAAAAAATACATCTATCTTTTAAATAATGTGCATTTAGAAGACAAAAAATTTGAAATTGAAATTGTAGATGGTTTAGATTTTAAAGCTTCTAAGTACTTTGATATTCCTAACAATCATTGGAAGCTAGATAAGCTGGTACCTTCGCTAGTACAAGCCAATAAGCTCTGTAAGGAAATGTCCCATATTAAATCTTAAGTTGGTAAATTGTTTATTAGTAGTTCAACTGTGTTGCACCATAAGGATTATAGAAGCACGGTCCAAGGCACATGGCACATGGCACATGGCTCATGGCTCATGGAACGAGCCTTTCTTACCTTTAGTCAAAGTTTCTTCCAACCCTTGGACACAATAGAAGCCAATGAGTTGACAATAGTGATAGAGAAATTTCTACTAAACCAAATTAAACTTATGGATATTAGAAATAAAAAGTAATTTAATATTGTGTTGTATGTTTTTAGCTTCTTTTTTTTAATTAACTGTTCTGGTCTGTAGATTTTGTTTGGATTTTTTTTGTTCCAATCGTTAAATGCCTTTCCTGGTATTCTCCACTCCATATTTTTATCAATAAATTTAAAATATTTTCTGCTTCTCCATAGTTCAGCTGATACAATCGTACCACCGATATTTACTTCCCTAGGGGCACCAACAGCGTCGATAAAAACAGGGGCACAAGAAAGCCCTCGATCTCTACAAACTTTAAAATAGGTTACTGTAAAAACAGTATCTCCAAGAAAGTCATTACTAAAACTTCCAAACCATGATCTATCGTGCTTTGGAAATACAAAGGCAAAAAAGGATATCAATACAAAAGCAAAAACGTACGTTAAGCGATATATTTTTTTTTGGTTATTTTTAACGCTCATCAACTCTTAATTAATTCGAAAAAATCATTGAGGTCAAGGACCACTTTGAAACCTACCCTAGCCTCCCCGAGTTTTACCCCTTTAAGTTTCACTTTGTGTGTGCTTATATAATTTAATCTTTAAGTATAGTTAGGGTCGGTAGGGTCGGTATTAATCTTTAATTAATTCTAGGAAGTGATCAAAGTCTATTACAACTAACGGGACTCTAGCATTCATCTTCATCAGCAACTCCCATTCTTCCTGGCTCTTCGGATAGTCTCATAGGCTTGTTCAGGGTCTTCTCCAGGTTTCACTTCAAAGAATTCTTCATATCCATCTAACTCTTTAAGCTTATCATTAACTATAGAGATATCTCCCATAGACATATTCCAAATGGGTCCAAAAGTTTTTTCATCTGTGGGCAACCAATAATCATTACATATAGATGACATTGACTTGTCACAGAAAAAAGCAAAATTTCTTAAAATCCACATTGTAGGTTTTCTTCCGGTTCTTTTATGTTTAACTTCACCTACTCTTTCACAACTAAGTTTAGTTAATACATCTGCAAGGTCATTAATTCTTCCCGGAATTTTCTTATTGGTCTTTAACCAATCAAAAGCATCTTGAATAGAAATAACACTTTGATGAAAAGGTGTGGCCCTCTCATTAAATAAAGGCTTAATATCTTTTAACATTGGGTGACCCCCCTCTTCACTCATTGTCTCCAGGAATTTAGTTTTAAGTGAAATAGTTTTTGGATTAAAGCCAATGGTGATTTGTCTATTAGTTAAAAACCATTTAACAGCCTCAACAACACCATCAATAAGTTTTCCTGCAGATGTCCAAAAGAGACTGAAGAATTCATCCCCTCCTATTTGGTCCCTGGTTTTACCTATATCAATCATTGTGTATCTGGCTTCGTTAATATCAACTGCCAGTGCATCTTTATGATTGGTAAAGAGCATAAAACAACAAGTTGAATAGATATCTTTCCAATTATGAAATAAAGGTCTTATTCTATGATCTTCATTTGTCATCATAGGCTTCATATTGTTTAATGTTGAGATTTTCTTTTTGAAGTCACCATCAAGTTTTATTTCATCAATTAATACTAATTGGTGTTCAAGAAATCCTTTGGCCTTATCAATAGCTTCAATGGGATTGATCACAGCGCAATTATCTTTGCTTAAAGCTTGTTGCACTATTGAGAAAAAAGTATTTTTTCCAACCTGATATTCTGAAGAGTGAAACAAAATAGCTGATCTCACTTTATTCCCAGGTTGTTGGAATGGCATTGAAAGATGGTCTAAAACATATTCATAAAGATCAACTTCCTTACCTTTGCTATCACTACCAGTCCCTTCGTTTTCAGTAAGTCTTCTCATTAATGTCTTAAAGTTCTCTATATGATCTTTATTTTCAATAGCTTCAACATCACTAGGTCTATAAGTATTTAACTGAAGTAACCCTTTTTCATCTTTTATTATCGGGTCATCAATAGACTTAAACAAGTCAGGTCGATAAACACTTTGCTCAACTAATTGTGCCTCATCAAACGCTACAAAGTTTTTAATTACATCTGATATTCTGCCACCAAAGATATGGCCGTAAGTAACTTGGACTGCTTTTTGACTATACTCTTTACCTGTTTTCTTATCGTACCAAAGGTCATCATTCTTTATGTAGATAATATTCTTTAAGAATTCTTTAACCTTTTCCTCTTGTTCGGGATCAATAAAGCCCTCTAATACACCAACACCTTTAAGGTCTTTTCGCCAATACCCATTAATCTCTTTTAGATAGTTTTCATAATGGCCCTTTAGATACTCTTTAGAATACTTACCTTGATAATCTTTTTTTTCGTGTGAATTAATTGCTCTAGATAATTCTGGTTCTGTTAATAGTTCGTTAAATTGATCATTAACTTCTCTTGATGTTAAATCTAAATCATTATGTTCGATAACCATCTTTGCCATAAATAGAAATTTCTCTCTTCCACCTTGGCCTGATTGAGCACCAACCATTGATCTTATTATTGGTTGGTTTCTCCAGTGTATCGCAAACTCAATTTGTGATTTTGTTAAAGGTTGTCCTGAAGGTGAATAACCACAAGTATTTTTATTCTTTAATTCTTCGTGAGGACAATAAGGTTGGAACATCCAATATCCAGGCTTTCCTTCAGCTATATTGTAAGCTTTAGGCAGTGAATGTGAGGCATCTACCTTTAAACCTTTAAATGTTTTCTTAAAAATTGCTTCATATTTAACAACTATTTTTCTAGCTTCATCAACATCTATATCTTCATCAAAGTATTTATAAACGTGCCATCTATTACTTGAAGTTTTATAATAGAATAAATCTGTTGCTATCTTAAAGATTGCTCTACAAAATATTTCGGGTTCTTGTTCAAAATCTAAATCCCATGCAACCCAACGACAAGACCCTTTGCGCCCAGTTTTATCTTGAGTAATTTTAACTGGTGACAATCCAAGGTATTTATCACCCTTAAAATGTTTCTCCCAGTCCATATGTTCGTACTCATATGTTGCGTCTTTTTTTGTATTACCATTTTTATCTTTTAGGTAGCCACTAAATCTTCCTCTTTCACCTATTGCACCTTCGTGCCTTTGTTCTAGTTTTTGTATGGTTGAAATATTATGCTTTACAGTACTGTTTAGTATTTCGTTCATTGTCGATATGTTCCTTATGGTTTTCCTTTTCGAAACTATCGCTGATGAGTTTTTCTACTGTCTTTGCATTAGATAATATATTTCCTGGCTCAAGAGTTTCAGAAAGAGTTTTAATTTTATCCATTGTTTGACATCTCAAGCTGATACTTTTGTATTTATATTTATCAGTCAAGAGTGCCTCCCATTGGTTCACAATTAGTTTTGCTTTCATTCTTTCTGTTACTCGGTAATTCTTTGTTCATATTATGATCCTAAATATTTTCCTATGATTGCTCCTACGCCACGATCCAAATCAGGATCTTTTGGGGTCTCGAAGTTAGGCTCTGATATCACCTGGTCAACTCTGGGAGTAACCACAGGTGTAGGGTTGTAGTTCACCTTGGGTGTAACTACAGTTGTAACTCTTCCTTTGATTACGTTATCGAGGGCAGTTTCCATCGATTTCCTGATATGTAAAGGTCCAGATTGATAGGTATCAAAGTCTGGCGCAGTCATGGATCTATTTAGCTTATTGTTATCTTTAATAATTTTTGAAGCTTCTTTTCGTACTTCGGAATTGACCTTTTGGCTCTGATTGTAATTGTATTTATTGCCGTGAATATCTCTGAATTCTTTTACGTCTTTGTTGAATTTAATATTCTTTAATTTTAAGGATCTCAACTCAACTTCATCCAATTCCTTCTGCTCTTCTTTATCGCCAGTCTGCCTCATAATCTTCCAAGTATCTCCTAACCCAGAGTGATATTTTTCTTCGTACTCGCCTACCTTTAATCCCCAGGTTTCAGGATCTCCATATTCAGGTATGTCTTTAGGATCTTTAGTCATTGCCGATTTTCAAAGCCTTCTCTAAATCTTTTTTAAGATCTTGTAGTGTGTCATGATCTAGCCAATTAGAAGGACCAGAACCACCTTCTAAAGCTCCTATAAGCATTTCAAGTTGTGCAATATCATCATCTGCAACAGAACCTCCTGAAGCTAATTTTTGTCTGACTTCAAAAATAATTTTTTTCATGTCAGGAGTAGATTTGGTTGTGTAAGAATAATTATCTATTTTATCTACCATGCTAGGATTGTAATTTAATCCTGCTAGAACTCCTGCGTTGACAGTTCTAGCAAATGCACCAGGTGTCTCTTCTTTAACTTCCGAACCTTTTGCAAAGTTTTTTCTTTTTAAATTCTCTCTTTGTGATTTTAACATATTCGAATAATCCTTTAGTAGTTTAATCACATCATCTGGATTAATTGGTAGGTCTTCTTTTTTCTTTTTATTATCTGTCATTTACAAGCTCCTTAAATTCTGAAATTGTTTCATTAATTATTTTTTGGGAAAATCCAAAATATTTCATAGCTCCTTTAGCCTGATCATATTCTTTATTCAGTAAGAGTTGCTCTATGTCTCTTGTCCACAACTCGGTTAATCCATTTTCAAGTTTTTTTTTATTTTTTTGGTTCATATTAATGCACTCCTTTTGTTGTATTGTTAATAACGATTTTGCCTGAAGAAATTAGCTCTTCGACCTGTCTATCTGTCTGCTTCCAAATATTGATCATCTTTAATTTTATATCTGGCTTTATTTGGTCCCACCAAGGCTGTTCGTACAAACTCTTCGTTAGGTCTACTTTTAATTTTTTCATAATTAAAATCCTCCTTCGGTTGGTCCTGGTAATGATGAAATAATAGGTTCTACTTTGTCAAAGCCTGTGGCACCTCCTAGAGAACCCTCGACTAACTTTTTGATCTGAACACCTTTTAATCTCAAGGTTGCTCCTATTCCAGTGGAAGCCACATTGTAACCAATGGGTTCATAGTTCACTCTCAAGATTGTTCCAGACCAAATAGATTTATCATCTGATAAATCATTTAGGTTATGATCAACAACTTTAGGTTTCTGTGTGAATGTTTTGTTAGTTAACCTATTAACACCGCTAGCTTTAAGTTTGAATTTAAACTTAACCATATTTCCTTCTAGTAATTCATATGGCAGTGGTGCTTTTTTAATCTCCTTACCAGGATTTTTAGCTATCTCTTCTTCAATAACTTTATTGATAACCTCAATATCAGGTTGAGCTTCTTCTTGGCACATCACTAATTTTAGGTGATAGAGGCCTTCGCTTTTGAAAGTATAGTCGGGTGATGTTAAGTATGGGTATTCAGCTTCACCAAAAGCTGTAGTTTGTAGTTTATACATTAGTTTACTCCTTGTTTATGGTTAATGCTAACTATCTTCAGAACATGGTGTAACTTCTCTTGTTCAACAATTTCATAGTCATAAAGTTGTTGTGGATGTTTTTCAGTTCTTAAATGTAGCTTTTCATTTTCGATGAATAGAATAAACTCACCAGGATTCCAGAGGTCGTACTTACTGCCCTTGAGTTGATAGCAACCCATCTCTCTCAAATCCCTTTTAGACCTTTTTAATTCTGCTTTCCATCTATCAACCGTAGATGAAGCGACAGAAATAATTTCTAAAAGTTCCTTGTAACGATATAGTGATTTAGAAAATTTGTATTCCATAATTCAATATATTGTTTCCCATTTGATTATTCATTGTGGTCAGTATAAATCATTAATTAAACATCGTCAAGTATATTTTGACGATGTTAACAAGTAAATAAGGAATAAAGCAAGAACATCGTCAACTAATTTATGACGATTTACCTTAATTTATCAATAACTGATTGTGGAATATTTTTTTTTGTCCCTTCATAGACAAAGTTTTTCGATATAAACTCTTTGTTTTGTCTTGGTTCAGCGATTAATTGTGTTAGATTTTTGATTTCTCTATCCGGATCAAAGAGTGGAAGAGGGAACGTCTCATACAGCCTTTTATATTTTGCTTGTAGCACTACTCTTACTACCGAACTGCTTCTAGTCCTATCTTGCACACCTCTTTTTGCTTCGTCAATTCTTCTCCATAGATACAATGTAAATCTCCACATCTTCCAGGTTCGTTTATAAGGAATAGATGTTGAGATATATTTAATAGCATCATCCTCTGAAATTCCTTTTTCATCCAAGAATTTTAATAGTTTTTTCATGAACATCGTTAGTATTAAAGTTGACGATGAGTGTCAACTTCGAGTTAACTCTGTATATTAAGCTCTTCGTTTCACAAAGTTTAGGACTTTGGCTAATTGAGTTGAGTTTTTATAAACCTCTTCTCTAGTCGTACCATCATACAAGCTCTCTAGAACTGCCTCTGATTTATGTCTAGTAAAACGTTTTGCAATATCTGATCTTCCACCAAAAGCAGCTTTTGCCATATGAGTATAAGTTTTTCTTAACATTTTTCCCGTACACAGCAATTCATCTCTAATACCAAGGCCCAATCTCTTTTTCATTTCTACTTTGATTTCATCCCAACAATGCTTATTAGATCTCAATCTAGTCTTTTTGCTTTTTCTATATTCTACATCAAACATTCTAGTTTCTCTTATTTGTGTTGTACAAAATAACCAGGGTAATTTTTTTGCATAGGCTAGGGCATAGTTCCTGTGAGACAAATTAAACAACTTACTGTGGTAGGTAAAATGTTGTTCTGGTATTTTTTTAATATTATCTAAACAATCTTTAATCGGTTCATTAATAGGAATGAATTCTTCAATACCCATTTTAGAAACCGATGGTCTTATGTGTATTTCACCATATATATTTTTACCCTCATAAACTTTCGGTTGAGAAAAATATTTTATATCTGTTTTTTTTAATTTCCAGGCTTCTTCTTTTCTTAATCCAGTGAGCGCTTCTAGGACTATACCATCAGCCTGCCATGGAAACCTTGAGGATAGATCATTACAAACTTGCAATAACAGTTCCCATTCTGTTTCGGAAAATATTTTAAGTTTATATTTATTTACAGTAGCTCTGCCTTTTTTAATTGGAACCAGGTAGGTAGGATTTAACATTGCGTCGTTCTCCATATATCCTTTGTGAACTGCAAAGTGCCAAAGAGAACGGAAGCATTCTAAAACATCTTTTTTAGTAGAAAAAGAATTGTATTGATGAATATAATCAACCATTAATTTGGTCCTTAATTCCTCAATATTTATTTTTCCGATATCATGATCATAAATAGATTTAAGACCATGGAGATTAAATTGGTGGTCTTTTAAGATATGTTTCCCTGGAGGATACCATTTAAATAGCTCATCCCAATCTTTTGGTGCAGGCTTATTAATATTTTTTATTTCACCTGTCTTGGTTTTTAAATTCTTACTTGGAACAAATCTCACAAATCCATCCCCATTATCATGATCGTCATATTCAAAATGTTTAGTCCTCAAGTTATATCCAAACATATAACGAACTTTATCTCTTATGGAATTGCCTCTTATTTTTTCTGCGTTCTTCATCTTCTCAAATCCTTGTTTGGCATATTCTTCAATTAATTTTCTAATAGTGACAGATTGATTAATGGAACTAAAGGCAATCGTAAGACTTGGGTCCTTCACCCATTTACCGTACTCATCCTGGTGTTCTTTGGCTATCTTAAATAATCTTTCTTGGCATTGCTTAACTCCAAATTTAGTTTCACCTGTAATGACATCTTGGGTTAAATCAAATTTACCTAAATTAAATATACGTTGGTTTCTTTTACCTTTTAGCCTGAATAAGATTACAAAGTGTTTTTCTCCCCTAATGTATTCACAAAGATTTAAGCCTCTAAATTGAGTTGTTTTACCCAAATGGAACTGCGTGTAAACTCTGGGTTTAGATTTTGCCTTTGAGTTAACTCTGGGTGTAAAGTTGGACTTCCAGTTTAATATATCTTTATTCTTAAATAATAATTCAGCCATATAAGTTTCCCGACATCGTCAAATCAGTATGCACGATGTACAGCCTTTTTATAATCGTCTTTTGGCTTTAATCAATCGGTTTCCTTTTAATTTGTAAACAAAATGTAGGGTGGGGTCGGTGGATGTTTGTCAGTAGAAGCGAACTATTATTTTCATTAACCAATAATTCATGAATGATCTACTCCAGCTCCTTTTAAGAATGGTGCCTTTTCATCGAGAGGCCATCTTGGTCTCGCAGTAAAAGTTACATCATCAATTAGATTTTTTTTGTATCGCTCTATCCCTGCCCAAGCAATCATGGCAGCATTATCAGTACATAGCTCCAGAGGAGGAAAAAGATGCTTAAAATTATTTTCCTTGCACACTTGTTGTAAAGTTTTTCTAATAGTTTTATTTGAGGCAACACCTCCAGCTATGACAAAGTAATTTTCTTTATTTTTTTTATTATTGTTTACAAATAACTCCATGGCTTTTTTGCTTTTAACTTTTAGAATTTCATTAATAGTATGCTGAAAACTGGCTGCTAAATTATACTTATCTTGTTTGTTTTTAATTTTTTTAGAAGTATGCAGCACAGCAGTTTTTAATCCTGCAAAAGAAAGGTTACAGCCGCTTGTATGCAAAATTGGCTTTGGTAAAACGAACCCATTTTTGTCGCCTTTTTCGGCGTATTTTTCAATCTTGGGTCCACCAGGAAACTCTATCCCAAGTATTTTTGCAGTTTTGTCAAATGCTTCTCCCAAGGCATCATCAATAGTTGTGCCAAGCCTTTTATATTTGTTTACCCCGCGCACTTCTAAAAATTGACTGTGTCCTCCCGAAATTAATAAAAGCAAGTAAGGAAATTTTATTTTTTCAACCAGACGAGGACTAAGAGCGTGACCTTCTAAATGATTGATGGCCAAAAAAGGTTTATTTAAAAATGTAGCAATTGTTTTTCCCGCACTCATTCCCACCATTAAACAAACTAACAATCCCGGACCAGCGGTAGTAGCGACGCCAGTTATTGATTCAATAGGAACTTTGCTTTTTTGGATAGCTTTTTTTATGATTGTATCAATTTTTTCAACATGAGATCTTGCAGCTAACTCCGGAACCACTCCGCCAAAAGGCTTATGCTCTTTAACCTGGCTAGAGACAATATTGGACAGGATATGGACCTTGCCATTTTTGTCTTCTTTAACAATAGATGCTGCAGTTTCGTCACAACTGCTCTCAATTCCTAAAAAAATCAACTCTTTGCTCATTTTATGCGACCTCCCGTCGCTTAATATTTAATACTAATATAATGGAAAATAATATTTAAACAGAAAAAATGACAACAAAAGAAAAATTAATAATTGGTAGCAGAGGCAGTAGGCTTTCTCTGGCTCAAGCAGAGCATTTCAAGGACGAACTTCTTTTGGCCAACCCACATCTTAGAACTGAACAAGTAGAACTAAAAGTAATCAAAACATCTGGTGATAAATTTAAGACAGAAAATTTAGCAACTATGGGAGGCAAGGGTCTTTTCGTAAAAGAAATTGAGCAAGAACTGATTAATAAAAATATTGATTTTGCCGTGCACTCACTAAAAGACGTTCCTACTTTTGGGCTGGAGTCTTTGGTGCTTGCAGCTTTTTTAAAAAGAAAAGATGAGAGAGATGCCTTTATTTCACCAGTTGCAAAATCGTTTGATCAGCTCAAGCCCGGTTCTACAGTTGGAACTTCTTCGGTTAGAAGAATCGCGCAATTAAAAAAATTAAGAAGTGATTTAAATATTATTAGCATGCGAGGAAATATCGATACCAGGATTGAAAAAGTTAAAGAAGGAATTTACGATTCTATTGTTTTGGCTTACGCAGGATTAAAACGACTTGGGTTTCACACCCACGTTTCTGAAATTTTTGAAAAAGACAAAATGTTACCAGCGGCAGGACAAGGGGTAGTCACTATCCAGTGTAGAGCAGATGATTTTGAATCAATCAAACTTGTAGATTCTGTTAATGATAAAGAGACACAAATTATTGTTAGCGCAGAAAGAAGCTTTTTACACCGAGTGAACGGAGCTTGCGATACTCCGGTTGCAGTCAACGCTGTTTTAAATGACGACGGTGAAATTTTTGTGCGTGCTGAATTATTGTCTTTAGACGGAAGCAAAGTATTTCATGCTCATAAGACAGGCATCTCAGAAAAGGCAGTCACGATAGGCCTGGATGTCGCGGAAGAAATTTTAGATAAAGCCGGCCATGATTTTATAGTCTCGGAGACTAAACTTGCACATACTATTCACAAGACCTGAGTTAGACTCAGTTTACCTTGCTAAGCAATTTATCCAATTAGGACATCAGGTTAGTATTTTTCCAGTTCTAAATATTATTAAAAAAAAATTCTCAAACATTGATCTTTCAAATTACAATTCCGTTGTGTTTACTAGTTCGAATGCCATTTTATGTTTAGATCAAGATATTGCCTCCAATATTAAATGTTTTTGCGTGGGACCAGTGACAGCAGAGCAGGCAAGAAAAAAAGGTTTTACAAATATTGTAAGTGCTGGCGGCAATTATCAGGATCTTAAAGAAACCATTATAAGTAGCTCAAACCAAAAGGAGGGAAAATTTTTATATGTGCGAGGAGAGTACATTTCTCATGATTTGGAAAAAGACCTAAAAAGTGAAGGATACCAGGTTGATAGCTTGATTAATTATACTAGTTCACCAAATCCTGATTTCGATCAACAAACATTAAAAATTTTTAAAGATCAGGATATAGATTTAATTTTTGTTTATTCCAAAAGATCTTCAGATCATCTTTTGAAACTGATATTTAATAATAATCTCCAGTCTAAATGCGGTTCAGTTCAATTGAGATCTATAAGCGAAAATGTTTTTGAACCTCTAAAAAAAATTAAATGGCAAAATACAAAAATCTTTTCTCCTGGAAAAGAACAGTTTTGCCTTGATTAGATCTTAGTAGGGGTATAATTTTATATTTAAAATCATGGATATTATAAATAATTTTACCAAATTGTTCGGAAATGTTTGGGACACAGGACTAGGAGGAATAAACTTTTCTGAAGTCTTCTTTGCTATCATTATTTTTTTATTATTTTTATTATTCAGGGGACTTTTTTCAAAAATTATTATTTCAAGACTGGAAAATTTTGTATCCAAAACTTCTAATAAATTTGACGGCAAACTAGTAGATGCTTTGGAGGGTCCAGTTAAATTCTTCCCACTAGTCATTGGTTTTTTTATTGCCACTAGCTATTTGAACTTTGAAGGAAAGTCATCTTTTTTTATAGAGAACTTGAATCGTTCTTTAATTACAGTTTTAATTTTTTGGTTTGTACATCAAATTGTTGAACCAATTTCTTTTCTGGTTAAAAAAATTGAAGATGTCTTGTCTAAAGATTTACTAAATTGGATATTAAGAGCTTTTAAAATCATCATCATCATTTTAGGTACAGCAGCTGTTCTTGAAGTTTGGGGTATTAAAATTGGTCCTGTTATTGCTGGTTTGGGTTTATTTGGTGTTGCGGTTGCTCTAGGCGCTCAAGATTTGTTCAAAAATTTAATTTCAGGCATTCTGGTATTAGTAGAAAAAAGATTTAAAGTTGGGGATTGGATTGAGGTCGAAGGAGTTATCGATGGGGTTGTAGAACAAATTGGCTTTCGTTCGACTGTTATTAGAAAATTCGACAAATCTTTGGCCACTATTCCCAATTTTCAGTTTGCAGAAAAAGCAGTTATTAATAATTCCGAAACCACCAATCGAAGAATTGATTGGCTTATTGGCCTAGAGTACAGAAGCACCTCAGATCAACTTGTAAATTGTAGAGACGGAATAGAAAAGCATATTATGGCAAACCCTGATTTTTACATTTCCGATGACACACCATTAACTGTTAAATTGAATCAGTTTTCAGCTAGCTCAATTGATATTCTTGTTCGCTGCTATACTAAAACCAATGATTACTATGAGTTGAACAGTGTAAAAGATCATTTAATTATTGCGATCAAAGAAATAGTTGAAAAGAACGGTGCTTCTTTTGCTTTCCCATCACAATCTTTATATGTGGAAAAATTTGATAAATGAAATTAGCTTTTATTTTAATAGATAATATTTTTCAGCTGTACTTGTGGGTCGTTGTCATTAATGCAGCTATAAGCTGGCTGGTTGTGTTTAATGTTATCAATACTTCCAATCGATTTGTTCACAGTTTGATTGAAATTTCTTATACTTTAACAGAACCTCCTTTGAGATTAATAAGAAAAGCCATTCCTACCATCGCTACTATAGATTTTTCACCTGTTATCTTAATTTTGGCGCTACTCTTTTTAAGAAATGCATTATTTGAATTGTTTGCACCTTATTTATTTTAATGATTATTGACGGAAAAAAAATCGCAGAAAATCTTAGGATAAAATTAAAAAAAGAAATAGAGCAATTACCCGCATCGCAAATTAGACCTGGTTTAACAGTCATTTTAATAGGAGATGATTCAGCTAGTCAAATTTATGTTCGTAATAAAGAAAAATTTGCACAGGAAGTCGGAATTCGCTCAAAGATTTTGAAATTCGACAACACCATAACAGAGCAAAATTTGATTAATGAAATTCAGAAACTAAACAGCGATATATCGGTTCATGGAATTCTAGTCCAGCTACCACTGCCCAATCATATTAATTCTAGAAAAATTATTAGCGAAATAGACTCAGGTAAAGATGTGGACGGTTTCCACCCGGTTAATGTAGGAAATCTTTCTGCGGGAAATGAAGCGCTAGTTCCTTGCACGCCTTACGGATGTTATCTTCTTCTAAAAGAGGTTGTTTCAGATCTGAGCGGGTTACACGCAGTTATTATTGGCAGATCCAATATTAATGGAAAGCCGATGGCTCAGTTATTATTAAAAGAAGATTGCACAGTTACGATTGCTCATTCCAAAACTAAAAATTTAAAACAACTTTGCTTGACAGCGGACATCTTGGTTGCAGCTGCTGGGAAAGCTCATATGGTCAAATCAGATTGGGTCAAGTCAGATTGCGTTGTTATTGATGTTGGAATTAATCGTTTAGAAGAAAATGGAAATAAAAAAATTGTAGGCGATGTCGATTTTGAAAATATTAAAAATAAAGTCAAAGCAATCACGCCAGTCCCAGGAGGCGTTGGCCCTATGACTATTAGTTGTTTATTAAACAATACTCTTAAGGCATATAAAAAAATTAACTCAATTTAGTCTTAATATAATTAGTGGTCGGGAGCGGCTCTTCGGTATAATTACCAGAAGAGCCCCCTTAAGAATGACCTTTCGGTCGAACTCATTTAGAAAAATGAGTTCTTTTTTGTTCTACTTTTAAAGGTATGTTTTACTTACCCTTCAAGTTTCAGGTGGTGACATTTATAGTCCTCCTCCACAAATTACTTTCTGCTTTTCTAATAAAAAATGCAAGTTACGGTCTTGCCTATGAAAAGTGAATTACTTGATAATAAAATCAGATACTTATTTGATCTTTTTAAACTTAATAAATACCAGCATTCCGCTCAAACACGCTTGAATAGCGGTTCATTTTTTTAATTGTAAAAAAAAAATATTTTCTTGTTTGTTTTCAGTGTCTTAAATTTCTTTATTGTAACCTTTAAAAAGCGTAAAATTTTTTAAATTTTTTTTGACAAAAAATTTTCCCACAAATATTAAATTTATTATTTTCGAAGCAGTCGACAATGCTTTTGAATGAAATTTTCTACATTTTTTTTATCAAATGTTTTGTTTTCTTCAAAAGAAACTTTTTTTAGAGAGTAGGCTTTGCTTTTTGATTGTCTTGAGTAGACAGTAATATTCCCTTTATATAAAGCTAATTTAATAGATCCATTTACCTGGTTACGCTTTTTATCAATTAGCTTTTGTAGCTTATATCGCTCGTTAGAAAACCAGTAACCATTATAGATTAGCTCGGCATATCGAGACATAATTAAATCTTTCTCGTGCATAGTTTCCTTGTCTAAAGTGATAGATTCCATTGCTCTATGACCAAACATTAAAACAGTCCCACCTGGTGTTTCATAAACACCGCGAGACTTAATTCCTATAAATCGATTTTCCACAAGATCCACTCTTCCAATTCCATTTTTTCCGGCAATGTCATTCAATTTTCTTAATAACTTTGCGGGAGAAAGTTTTTTATTATTTAAAGAAATTGGGTCTCCATTTTTATATCCTATCGTTACGTAAGTAATTTTATTGGGAGCTTTTTGCGGAGAAACTGTTCTTTGAAAAATAAATTCAGGAGCTGGCTTTTTTGGGTCTTCTAAAACTTTTCCCTCAGTGGATGTATGATAAAGGTTGTCATCAACAGAAAAAGGAGGAGCCCCTTTTTTATCTTGAGGTACAGGAACATTATTTTTTTTTGCATATTTAATTAAGTCGCTTCTTGATGCAAAATCCCAATCTCTCCAAGGAGCTATTATTTTTATTTTTGGATTAAAATAATAGTAGCCTAACTCAAAACGAACCTGGTCATTGCCTTTGCCAGTCGATCCGTGAGAAACTGCCTGTGCTTTAAATTTTTTTGCAACTTCAATCTGTCTCTTTGCTATTAGCGGTCTTGCGATCGAAGTTCCGAGCAAATACATTCCTTCATACAAGGCATTTCCACGTATCATAGGAAACACGTAGTCCTTTACAAAAACTTCCTGCAAATCTTCTATGATTATTTTTTTAACCCCAAGTCTTTTTGCATTCCGCAAAATCTTTTTTCTATCTATGTCTTGTCCTAAATCTGCTGTGTAACAAATAATTTCAGAACCATACTTCTCTTGAAGCCATCTCAGGATTACAGACGTATCCAAGCCACCAGAGTAAGCTAAAACAATTTTATCTATTTTTTGCATTTATTTTTTGCAGAATTATATGCATCTGTGAATCCTAGCAAGGAATAAGTATCTGTAGTTTTGTTGCCTCTTGCTGAAATTCCAATAACTTTTGCATCATTTTTCTTTTTCATTAAGTTAATCAACTTAATTTCTTGGTCTTTAGTTGCTAGCCAAGCAAAGTTTTCAGAAGACTCAAACTTAAAATTAACATCTTCAATGGTTACATCTATTTTGGCATCTTTTTTATATGGATAACCACCCGTAACACTAGCTTCATCTTGAATATTGTTTTTTGTTCTAAATGTCACAAACATCCGGGCTTCTGCTCGGTTAAGATTTTGGGGCTCCTTTTTGGTTGGCTGGGATAAGGCAAAGCAAACAAGTTCTTTGCCTTCCTGGGTAAAATGAGATTCCCAGTTTTTAAATTTACCTATCACCTTAATAGCTGCAAAACTTTGTCCACCGAATAGTAGCGAAACACAAATAAAGAAAATAAATTTTTTTAAGGACATGGATTTGAATAAATTAGTTGAACATTGTTAATATCTTTTATTACTTCTTCATCTAAGTTTAAAGACATACTGTCAATATTGCTTTTGAGTTGCTCCATTGTGGTTGCGCCAATTATTACAGAGGAAACAAATTTCTGTATTTCACAAAATTTAATTGCCATTTGGCAAGGGTTTAAACCATGTTTTTTAGCTACCTCGTGATATTTTTTGGCAGCAGCTTCAGCATTCAATGTTTTATATCTAGGGTATCTATTTCCAAACAAATCCATCCGGCTACCTTTGGGCATTTTTCCATCAAAATATTTTCCACTCAAAATTCCACTGGCTAAAGGAGAGTAGGCCAATAAACCAACTTGTTCACGAATAGAAATCTCTGATAGACCAACCTCAAAACTTCTGTTCAAAAGATTGTAAGGGTTTTGAATAGAAACTATTTTGGTCATGTTTTTTTCAGAAGCAATTTTTATAAATTGACTAGTACCCCAAGCAGTTTCGTTAGAAAGACCGATGTGTCGTATTTTTCCTTTTTTAACTAACTGGTCTAGAATCGATAAAGTTTCCTCAATTTTTATGACATTGTCAGTTTCTGAATGTTCATACTCCAAGCCACCAAACACATTGATAGGACGATCTGGCCAATGTAGCTGGTATAGATCAACACAATCTATCTGTAAATTCTTTAAAGTTCTATCCAGGGAAAATTCAATTTGGCTTTGATCCAATCTCGTTTCAATGCCGCCGTCACGAAACCATTTCATTCCAGACCGGCCAACAACTTTGTCGGCTATAATTATTTTGTCTCTAACTTTTCTGCTTTTAACCCATAAACCCAAAATTCTACTTGTTTCTCCTTGAGTTTCTTTAGAAGGGGGTATGGGATATAATTCTGCACTATCAAAGATATTAATCCCCTTTTCAAAGGCGTAGTCCATTTGCTCAAAAGCTTCTTCCTGAGAATTTTGCTCTCCCCACGTCATGGTTCCCAAAGCTATAGTGCTTATTTTAAGTTCTGAGTTACCTAGTTTTTTATAATTCATTTTTATAATTAATAACCTTAATTGATTCTACCAAAGTTTGTACAAAACTGTAGTTTTAGTTTATTAAACCATGGACTATTATGGATGTAGCAAATTTTATTGACACCTCGCAACTTATTATTTTATTTCAAATTATTTTAATTGATTTGGTATTGGCAGCCGATAACGCAATTATTATTGGAATGATAGCCTCATCTTTTCCTGCAAAACTTAGAAAAAAAATTTTATTTTGGGGTGTGGTGGGAGCAGTGATTGCTCGAGTTATATTTGCACTAATGGTTGCTTGGTTATTACAATTTGATGGGCTCAAGTTAATCGGTGGAATAATATTGCTGTGGGTTTGCTACCGTCTTTATAAAGACGTGGTTCAAAATAAAAATAAGCAAACCAGTCATTCTAAAGTCCGCAAAAAAAAGCTAAATTTTTTTGGAGCGGTAATGACAATTCTTATAGCTGATTTAAGTTTGAGTTTAGATAATGTGTTGGGTGTTGCCGGGGCAGCCAAAGACCATTTTGGTCTGCTAGTATTCGGATTATTACTTTCAATTATTATGATGGCTACTATGGCTAACTTAATTTCAAAATGGGTTAAAAACCATTCTTGGATAGCTTGGTTAGGTCTTCTGGCAATTTTTATTGTAGCTTGCCAGTTAATTTGGGCTGATAGAGCAATTCCTCTTTCTTTTTTTTCTTAATAAAATCAATATTTTGTTAAAGGTCTTGAAATTGCCTAATTTAATAGTCATATTGTGAGCTAATTAATTAATACAGAAAAAAAATATGAATCTAAATAATCGAATTAATACAATTAGATCTGCAACCACCAGATCTGAAGCGGTCAATGAAGGCTTAAGAACCTACATGCTGTCCGTTTATAACTTTATGGGTTCAGGAGTTCTTTTAACTGGACTTATATCTTTGTTATTTTTTAAATTAGCAGTCATCACAGATACGGCAGGAAATATTACTGGATTTACAGCTTTAGGAAATGCAATGTACAACTCGTCTTTAATGTGGGTCGTTGCTTTGGCTCCACTTGGAATAGTTGTGTACATGAGTTTTGGCATTAACAGCATGAGCAGCTCTAGAGCTCAAACTGTTTTCTGGATTTTTGCAGCGCTAATGGGAGCGTCTCTTTCATCTATTTTTGTTCAGTATACCGGAACTAGTATTGCCAGAGTTTTCTTTATTACAGCGGGAACTTTTGGAGCAATGAGTCTTTACGGCTATACAACAAAAAAAGATTTAACAGCCCTTGGTTCTTTTTTAATGATGGGACTTATAGGAATTATTATTGCTTCTGTAGTTAATATTTTCTTAAAATCATCAGCAATGCATTTTATTATTTCTATTTTAGGAGTTTTGATTTTTGTAGGCTTGACTGCATATGATACTCAAAAAATAAAAAATATGTATCTTGCTAGCGATGGCAATGAAGTTATGAGCAAAAAAGCAATAATGGGTGCTCTGACATTGTACTTAGACTTTATAAATTTATTTATAATGTTGCTTAGACTTTTTGGTCAAAGAAGATAATTCATTAACAAATTTTATAATCAAGGCCTTCAAATTAAATTTTGGAGGCCTTTTTTATTGCTAGTTATTTAACTAGTTTTAATTTTTTTTTGTTGATGATTTGCAGGATATTTTTTAATTCTCCTGATTTTTTTAGAATAGCACCAGACTGATCCTGTATAGAAAATTTTTCATTTTTATTCTTGGCGTTTAAGTTTTTACCAATTTGGTAGAGAGGATTTTCAGTGGCTCTTCTATAAATATTAAATCCAACAATATTGTTATTAATAAAAATAGCGTAATCCTTCCACTCCCCGACAGAGACCATAAAGCCGTATAAATTTAAGATTTCACCCAATTCTTTTTTATTAAAAAATTTTTCTTCTTCGAATTTTTGGTTATGAATGACTTTGTATTGAAACATTAATTATCAATTTTATATTTATTAATTATAGAAACTTGGAATACTGTAAAAATAATTGTAATGGGTAACATGCCAAATACTTTAAATTGAACCCACAGATCCTCAGTTTGAGTTCTCCAAACCGCCTCATTTAAGATTGCTAAAAAAATAAAAAAATAGATCCAGCGGTTTGTTAAAATATTCCAGCCTTCTTCTGCTAATTTTAAACTTTCTCCCAGAACCTTTTTTAATAGAGATGTTTTTAAAATTAACTGCCCATACAGCAAGACCAATGCAAACATTAAGTTGATGATGGTTGGTTTCATGTAGAAAAATGTTTTGTCATTAAAGTAAATGGTTAGACCACCAAATCCGGCTACTAAAATTGCACCAATTAAAGGCATTGCCGGTATTCTTTTCTCAGTTAAATATATGGCTATTACCGATATGACAGTGGCTATAATTAATGGGATAATTGCTTCTTCCATCCCATATTTTTTGTAAAATATAAAAAAAATTAGCAATGGGCCAAAATCCGTAATAAATTTAATTAACGATTTATTCATGAAAAAAAACTTTATTCTTTTTTGTATATTATTCAACTTTGTAACACAAAACGTGTCTGCAAAAGAATATGATTATGATGTTTATGGTTTAAATTTTCGATTTATGAAGATTAAATTCTCAAACATCAACAATAGCGAATTTAGAACAGACATAGAAAGCAAAAGTTTTTTAAATTTTTTTTACTATTTTAAGGGAGTGGGTATTACCCAAAATCAACCAAGAGGTGCAACTTATAATTTTGCTTATGAAAAAAAAGATAAGCAAAGATCAACTACGGTTATTTTTAAAGACCTCAAAGTTATTCAAAATTTTTCAAAACCAGAAAGAAAGAAGAAAAGCAATATAGTTTCTGTTGCAAAAAAAGATTTAGAAAATGTTGTGGATCCGCTAAGTGCTATCCAGCAATTAATTTTTGAACAAAGCAACAAGCTTAATTGCAATAAACAACAAAAAGTATTTGATGGTTCGAATGTTTTTTATTTGCAACTATCCCAACCTGACAAAGACGACTATGTTATTAATTCTTCCAAACTCATTTACAAAAAGCCTATGCAAAAATGCAGACTTACTTACAAGGCAGTTTCCGGACACGAAGTAGAAGATGAGGAAAAATTAAATAAGAAGTATGTGGATATTTTTTACGGAAAACTAAATAAAATCTTTTTTCCTTATTTTTTGACTACCAAATCAACAGTTACTCTCGAAATGTTCCTAAAATAAACTATTTAATACTTGATTAATTTTGGATCATAACTATCTTAAGATTATTAATGCAGACTAAACAATTAAAAAAAGCAAAGTTTTCAATTGGGGAAGTGGTCAGACACCGTTTATTTGAATTTAGAGGAGTGATCTACGATGTCGATTTTCAATTTAATAATTCAGATGAATGGTATCAATCCATTCCTAAAGATGTTCGTCCAAGAAAGGATCAGCCTTTTTATCATTTGTTAGCTGAAAATGATGAGATTACATATGAGGCGTATGTCTCCGAACAAAATTTGGTATTAGACGATAGAAATGATCCCATTGACCATCCTTTAGTTAATGAGATTTTCAAAGGAAAGACAAAAGACGGCCTGTACCGTAGACTGACTAACTAGTCTCCAAGACTGCCCTAAATTCAACAAGATTAGCACAATTAATCGACAGATTGTCCGGATATTGAACATGCTTGTCTGGCTTGGATTGATTTGTCCCAAAATCTCCCCTCTCCAAGTCAGACAGACTTTGTCACATTTCTTCTCTTTTTTTTTGTATATAATCCCAACCCTAATGTTTGGTTTATTTCAGTTAAAAAAAATTTTTCAGTTAAATGACAATTTTTTTTATTGGTTAAAAATTACTTTTCTTTCCATTATTATATTTGGATTAATCTTGTCATTGTTTGTATCCCCCAAAGATTATTTGCAAGGAGATACTGTTCGCATTATGTACGTGCATGTTCCTGCGTCATGGCTCTCACTAATGATTTTCTCTGTAATTGGAATTTGTTCGCTTATTACTTTAATTTTTAAAATTAGAATTTTTACTATTTATGCAAAAAGCTTGGCACCTATAGGTTTTACTTTTTCTTTAATTTCTGTTTTTACCGGATCTTTGTGGGGCCAGCCTACATGGGGAACTTTCTGGACGTGGGATGCAAGACTAACCTCCATGCTATTGTTAGTATTTTTTTATATTTTTTATATTTTAAGTTGGAACTTAATAAAAAATTTTTTTACTGCTGAAAAATATTCATCAATTATAGCGATTGTTGGATTGGCTAATATCCCCATTATCAAATTCTCAGTTGATTGGTGGAATACATTGCATCAACCAGCCAGCATTACATTGACCCAATCGCCGGCAATTCACGCTTCTATGCTAACCCCTCTGTTAATTATGTTTCTTGGCTTTTCATTATTTTCCTTATTTATTTTTTTTATTCGTTACAAAACAGAGATTTTGAAATTAAAGAAGAACAAGCTTAACAATATATTGAAATAAAAATTATATAATGCGCCCTACTACAAAAAAAAGATTAAGTTATTTTTTAATATCCACCGTTGTTTTTTTAATTGTGGGGAGATTTGTTTTAAATTCTTTGCAGGGCAATACGGTGTATTTTTTCTCTCCAAGCGAACTAGCTTTGCTGGGTGAAAAGCCCAATGGCTTAATTAGAGTAGGTGGCTTAGTTAAGGAAAAATCTATTCAAGAAAAACAAAAAGAAGCTATTTACACTTTTGTAATTACAGATTTAACAAATGATATTTACGTAGAATATAAGGGTCTATTGCCAAATTTATTTCAAGAAGGAAAGGGTGTAGTAGTCGAGGGCTTGCTAAAAGATAAAAAATTTTTAATAGCTCAAAAAATCTTGGCTAAGCACGATGAAAACTATATGCCACCAGAAGTAGCAGAAGCATTAAAAAAAAGCGGTAATTGGAATAAAAAGTATGGTCAGTAATCTTGGTTTTGTTAGCTTGGTATTTGCCCTTATTCTCAGTCTATTAATTGTTGTTTTGTTTTTAAAGCATAGCTTTTTAAAGAGTTCTCTTAACCATGAAAATTTTATTTTATTTTATAATATTAGTTTTTTTTTAATCCTTTCTTCTTTTGTCCTGCTGGTTGTTTCTTTTGTTCTTTCCGATTTTTCTATCATTTCTGTTTATGAGAATTCACACACAGACAAGCCACTATTTTATAAAATTTCTGGCACCTGGGGTAATCATGAGGGAAGTATGCTTATGTTTATATTGGTTATTTCTTTGTATGGTTTTTTATTTTCTTTATTCTCTAAGCACTTAAATTCTCGATTAAGAGCAGCCACTATTTTTTTCCAAAGTATTATCCAATTTATCTTTTTGTCTTTCTTAATTTTTACCTCTAGCCCATTTGAAAAAATTTTCCCCGTACCAATCCAAGGGTTGGGGCTGAACCCTATTTTGCAGGACCCACTTCTGGCCTTGCACCCTCCCTTTTTGTACCTAGGGTATGTTGGTTTTTCTTTGGTGTTCAGTTTGCTTTTGGCCGGTCTTATTTCTAATCAATACAATTCAAATTGGGCAGCCATAGCCAAACAATGGGTTTTTTTGCCATGGACTTTTTTAACTTTCGGAATTGGCTTGGGGTCCTTTTGGGCATACTACGAATTGGGTTGGGGTGGCTATTGGTTCTGGGATCCAGTTGAGAATGCCTCCTTGATGCCATGGGTAGCATCTACTGCTTTAATCCACTCTATTTTGGTAATGGAAAAAACCAAAAAACTTTTTAATTGGACTGCAATTTTAGCAATTTTAACATTCGTATTAAGTTTGTTTGGAACTTTCCTAGTCAGGTCTGGAATTTTAAATTCAGTCCATGCATTTGCAAACGACCCGCAGCGAGGACTTTTTATATTGTTAATTATTTCTATTATTACTTTTATCGCCTTGGTAATTTATATTCTGAAATCTTCCAAACAACCGGGGGATAACAATGGCTTTGTTTTGTTTAGTCGTGAATTTTCAATTTTAATAAATAATTACCTATTAATATTTGCTTTAACAGTAATAATCATTGGAACGACCTATCCTATATTGTTGTCAGTATTTTTGGGTGAAAGCATCTCTGTTGGACCTCAGTATTACAATACTATTCTAGCTCCTTTCGTTTTTGTTTTTTTAATTTTAATGGCAATGGGCCCGTATATGAAATGGTCTAATAATTCACTTTATTTGTTTAAAAATAAATTTATTGGTTTTCTTGTACTGTCGCTTATCGCGACAGTTATTTTTAGTCTTGTTCTAAAAAAACAAAACTTTATTTTTTTATTAGGAGTCTTGTGTTCTCTCTACTTAATTATTTCAGTTCTGTACGAAGGATTCTATTTCAAAAATATTAAATCGAGAAATTTAAATTTTGCCAGATTGTGCGCACACGCTGGTTTTGGCTTGTTAATACTATCCATTACTTTAAATCACTTTTTTTCTAAAGAATTTACTACTAAAATTAATATCGGAGATTCTGCTTCTTATCAAGATTTTAAAATTAAATTTTCCAATTCATCTTCCAAACAAGAAAAAAATTATCAAGAACTTTTTGGTGAGTATGAAATACAAAGAAACAAAGAAACGATTGTCTTAAATCCAAGTATTAGAAAGTATAGCCAACCACCGCAATTTACTTCAGAGACGAGTATAAAGAGCGACTGGCTTAGCGATTTTTATATTGCGATGGACTATTCAAGTGATCCATCCACCGGGATAGGAATAAGGTTTTATTATAATTATTGCATCAGATTAATCTGGGCAGGATTTATTTTAATTACAATCGGTGGTCTTTTAAGTTTTGTTCAGAGGCGAAATGAAAAATCAATTTAAAGTAGCAATTTTATTATTATCATTCATTTTATTTTTTACGGTGTTTTATTATGCATTAAAATCCAACACCAAAAATAACCCCCAAGTAATGGTTGGCACCAAGCTACCAGCTATAGAGCTTCTTTCTCTTTCAGAGCAAGGAAAAAAAATTATTCTACCAACGATTAATAAAGATAAATTTTATTTAATAAATATTTGGGCCTCTTGGTGTGTTCCCTGCAAAGAAGAGCATCACCTCCTAATGAAATTAAAAAACGAAAAACAAATTAAAATTTTTGGAATTAACTACAAAGACTCAAAACCAAATGCGGTTTCTTTTTTAGAAGATTTGGGAAATCCATTCTATTATGTGGGAGTAGATTCGGACGGGAAAAATTCTATTGAGATAGGAGCTTACGGAATTCCAGAAACTTACATTATTAACTCAAATGGCATTATCGTCTTTAAACATGTTGGACCAATAAACAGTGTTATTTATGAAACTATTGTTAAAATCTTAAAATGAAAAATTTATTTTTTTTGCTTTTTGTTTGTTTGGCTATTTCATTGCAGCCTGCATTTGCCTCACAAGAACGTGAAGTTGAAATTTATAAAAACATTAGATGCTTGGTGTGTCAGGGGCAGTCTCTTAACGATTCCAATTCTGATTTTGCAAATGATTTAAAAAAAATTATTAAAAAAAAAATTGACCAAAAAGAAAATGATCAACAAATATACCAATACTTAGTAGAGCGTTATGGTGATTGGATTTTATTTGACCCTCCGCTCAAAAAATCGACATTACTATTGTGGCTGACGCCCCTGCTGGTTATGATGATTTGTCTATTTTTTTTGTTCAGAAAAACGATCTACAAAACAGCAAAAGCTGATTCAACCCTAAAAAGTAAGGGTAATTAAGCTTATATTAAAAAGGCTAATTCACTGTATTTTTTTACTTACATTTATTATAAATAAGCTAAGTAAATTATGAAAAAATTAAGCAAACTAATATTTTGTCTTTTGCTAATGGGAACAGTTGGCTCCAAAGCTGGAGAACTAACAGGGTCTGTTGGAAATTTTGACTATAGCGACAAAGGCAAAAGTGCCTCAATGTTTGACTTAACATATGCATTCACAGAAAGTAATGTGGAATCACCAATTGGCGTTATTAAGCCGGTTATGGGAACTTTTTTTACTCAAGATTCTGCTGTCATGGCTTATGCAGGAGTAAAGATCGATTACAAATTAGGAATGTTTGTCATAACTCCAAGCTTTACTCCGGGATTTTATTCCAAAGGTAACGGAAAAGATTTGGGAAATGTTTTGGAATTTAAATCTCAAGTAAATATAGGATTAGATTTGGGTAAAGATTCTATATTGGCGGTTGGATATAATCACATATCAAACGCTAGTCTTGGAGATAAAAATCCAGGAGCGAATAGTTACTCTTTTAATTTTTCAAAACAGTTTTAATTCCCCATGAAACTCAGCGACTGTTTTAATGTCGATGATTTTAGAAAACTAGCTAAAAAAAATTTACCTTCCCCTATATTTCATTACATTGATGGAGGAGCAGATGACGAGGTTACTTTAAAACGTAACACCAGCTCTTTTGATAGTTGCGATCTTATTCCTTCAGTTTTAACAGATGTAAGCAAAGTAGACTTGTCGACAACTGTATTGGGACAAAAAATAGATTTTCCTCTTTTTTTATCTCCAACAGCTATGCACCAAATGTATCATCATGAAGGAGAAGCGGCCACTGCAAGAGCAGCTGAAAAGTTTGGTACTTTTTTTAGTCTCTCAACCATGGCAACAACAAGTATTGAAGAAGTATCATCCCTTTCAAGCGGACCAAAAATGTTTCAACTGTATATTCATAAAGATCAGGGGTTAACAGACAATCTAATAGAGCGATGTAAAAGTTCAGGGTTTAAGGCAATGTGTTTAACGGTAGATACAATTGTTGCAGGAAATAGAGAAAGGGATCACAGAACAGGATTCACAACTCCACCGTCTTTAACTTTGTCCAGCTTGCTAAGTTTTGCGATGCACCCTTCTTGGAGTTTGCAATATTTATTTGGAAAGAAATTTAAATTAGCTAACATTGCTCATATGACAAGCAAAGGTAGCAGCATTGAAATGTCCATCATGGATTATATTAATCAACAATTTGATACGACCATGAATTGGAAGCATGCCGAATATGCTATAAAAAAATGGAATGGCCCCTTTGCTTTAAAAGGAATTATGTCAGTAGAGGATGCAAAAAAAGCCGTTGATATTGGGGCAACGGCAATAATGATATCTAATCATGGCGGAAGACAACTTGACGGATCTAGAGCACCCTTTGATCAATTAGAAAAGATCGTAGATGCGGTTGGAGATAAAATAGAGGTTATTTTAGATGGTGGAATTAGAAGAGGAACGCACGTATTAAAAGCATTAGCTTTAGGAGCAAAAGCTTGCTCAATAGGCAAAGCTTATTTATATGGACTTAGTGCAGGAGGTCAGCCAGGAGTGGAACGATTGATTGGAAGATTAAAAGACGAAATTCAAAGAGGGATGACTTTAATGGGCTGTAGGTCTGTTAAAGAATTAACCAAAAACAAAATTTCTTTTAGATAATTTATATGAAGATAGCTGAAAATTTTTATAGATTGGGAACAGAGTCTGCTTTTGTAGTTCTTGCAAAAGCAAAAAAACTAGAGTCAGAAGGAAAAGAAATAATTAACCTTGGGATTGGTCAGCCAGATTTTAGAACCCCACAGCACATTGTAGATGCTGGCAAAAAAGCCTTAGAAGATGGGCATCATGGCTATACGGCCGCCAACGGAACCTTGGAATTAAGACAGAGTGTGTGTGCACATATTAAAAGAATGTATTCAGCAACCATCGATCCATCCAGAGTGCTAATTACTCCTGGAGGAAAACCAACTATGTATTTCGCAATAATGCTTTTTGGCGAACCTGGTGCAGAGATTATTTATCCAGAACCAGGATTTCCCATTTATGAATCTATGATTAATTATTCCGGAGCTAAAGCAGTTCCGATGTATTTGTCAGATAAAAATAATTTTTCCTTTAACTGCAAAGAAGTTCTTTCATTGATTAATGATAAAACGAGACTATTGATTTTAAATAATCCACAAAATCCTACGGGCGGACTCATTCCCAAAGAACAAATTGATGAGCTTGTGGAAGGTTTAAAAAAATATCCTCATGTGGCTATTATGAGCGATGAAATTTATAGCAGACAGATTTATGATAATAAAAAAATGCCTTCTTTTTTTTATTACCCAGAATTATATGACCGACTTATTGTTCTAGACGGTTGGAGCAAAACGTATGCAATGACAGGATGGAGATTGGGCTGGAGTGTTTGGCCTGAGCAATTTATTGAGCCTGTAACTAGAATGGCTATTAATAGTTATTCATGTGTTTCAGCAGCCAACCAAGTTGCAGCAATGGCAGCACTGGACGGACCACATGACTTTCTAGACGACATGATGGAGAAGTTTGACAAGAGAAGAAAATTAATTGTCGATGGCTTGAATTCTATTGATGGCATTACATGCAATAATCCAGGAGGAGCTTTTTACGTTTTTCCCAATATAAGTGGAACCGGTTTAAACGGATCACAGTTCGCCGAGAAGTGCTTGTATGAAGCTGGTGTTGCAATTGTTCCAGGAACTAGTTTTGGAAAATCAGCTAATGATTTTGTGCGTTTTAGTTTTGCAAATTCTTATGAAAATATTGAGAAAGCATTAGAAAAAATTAAAAAAATTCTTTAGTTTGTCCAAATTAAATACTTAATTATCTGTAAAAAGTATTAAATTTATTATAGTTTTAGAGCATGTCTTTAATTATGCCAACACCAGACCAGGTGACTCTAGATAAGTCCGAAACTATTATTAGTGATTTAAAAAAAATTTCAAAAAACGTTCTTTCGGAAGAAGAGGAAAAAGCTGCCTACGAAACGGATGGTTTAAGTATACATCGACAAAGACCTATAGTGGTTGTGTTGCCAGAAACAACGAAAGAGGTGAGCAAGGTTTTAAAGTATTGCTACGATCATAATATCAAGGTTGTACCTAGGGGCGCCGGAACAGGTTTGTCCGGAGCAGCACTTCCATTGAAAGATTCGGTACTCGTTGGCTTGGGAAAATTTAATAAAATTTTAGAAATAGATTTTGAGAACCGATGTGTGGTTACTCAGCCAGGTGTTACCAACTTAGCAATTACCGGAGCAGTTCAGCACGAGGGTTTTTATTATGCCCCAGATCCATCTAGTCAATTAGCATGCTCCATAGGAGGAAATATATCAACCAATGCTGGAGGAGTTCACTCCTTAAAATACGGTGTTACGACAAATAATGTTCTTGGAGTCGAGATGGTTTTAATTGACGGAACAATTATTCGTTTAGGAGGAAAAAATTTAGATTCAGAAGGCTATGACTTATTAGGAATTGTTACTGGCTCCGAAGGGCTGCTAGGCGTGATTACTGAAATAACTGTTAAAATTTTAAAAAAACCACAGTCTGTCCGAGCAGTATTAATAGGTTTTAATACAAATGATGATGCCGGAAATTGCGTAGCAGATATCATAAGTGCTGGAATTATTCCTGCCGGCATGGAGATTATGGATAAACCTTTAATTATCGCAACCGACAATTTTGCAAAAGCGGGATACCCAAGAGACGTTGAAATATTATTAATTGTTGAACTGGATGGAACGGAATCAGAAGTGGGAACTTTGATAGGCAGAGTTTTGGAGATAGCAAAAAAAAACAATGCTTCTTACAATAGAGCAAGCGAAAGCGATGAAGAAAGACTTCGTTTTTGGAAAGGAAGAAAAGCAGCCTTTACCGCTTTAGGTGTGATTTCTCCAGATTATATTTGTATGGATGGATCGATACCAAGAAAAAAATTAGGAAACGTACTAAACGAAATAGCGCGCTTATCTCAAAAATATGGTCTAGCCGTAGCAAACTGTTTCCACGCAGGAGATGGTAATTTACATCCTTTAATTATGTTCGATTCAAATAATGCAAAAGAATTAAAAAAAGCAGAATCTTTTGGTGCAGATATTTTAAAGTATTGCGTTAAGGTCGGAGGCGTTCTTACGGGTGAGCATGGAGTTGGAATAGAGAAGCGAGATTTGATGTGTGAGATGTTTAATAATGACGACATTCAACAACAATTGAACCTTAAAAAAGCTTTTGATGAGAAAAGTCTTTTGAATCCAGGAAAAGTTTTTCCAATTTTACATAGATGTGCTGAAGAAGGCAGAGTTCATGTTCATAAAGGAAGAACAAAATTTCCAAACTTGCCAAGATTTTAATGTCCGAGACTTACTGTCCAAATAATCAGGAAGAAATTTCTCAATTTATTTATGATTCTTATGAATTGAATAAACCTATAGAAATTACCACTCTCAATTCAAAACCTATTGGCCGTAGTATTCAATGTTCGCAAACACTAGACCTAAGAAAAAATAGCGGAATCACAGAATACCTTCCGGAGGAACTTTACATCAAAGTTAAAGCAGGGACACCCTTGATTGATATTTTAGAACTTCTAAAAACAAAAAACCAAACTCTTGGATTTGAGCCGGTTGATCTAGGCTACTTGTATAGCGGGAAATCAAATTATGGATCTGTAGGTGGCATCGTATCTTGCAACTTATCAGGACCAAGAAGATTTAAATCTGGAGCACTAAGAGATCATCTATTAGGATTTACAGCGGTCAATGGAAAAGGAGAGTGTATTAAGTCCGGGGGCACAGTGGTCAAAAATGTTACAGGTTATGATCTAAGTAAATTATTGGCAGGTTCTTATGGAACACTTTCTGTTTTGACAGAGCTAATTCTAAAAGTGGTCCCACAGCCAGAATATGGAGAAACTTTTATTTTGCACGGTCTTAGTCCGCAAAAAGCTCTGGAAGCTTTTTCCAAAGCAATGAAAACTTCTCTGGAGATATCTGGTGCATGCTACTATTCCAAAAATAGCATAAATTTTCTTCGTTTAAATGATGTAGACAATTCAAAATCAGTGACAGCATTGCGAGTGGAGGGAACCAAAAAATCAGTCCAGGAAAGAATTGAGAGTCTCAATAAAATTTTTCCAGAGGTAAAAGAAAAAACAACTCTAGAAATTTATCAATCTGATATATTTTGGAAAATTACAGCTAACCTTGAATGTTTTAATAATTCTCAAAACTTAATCGCAAAGATTTCATTGCCACCAACAGAAACTAATAGTTTTATAAATCAGTTTTGCGAAGAAGAAATGCTAGGAATTAACAATAGATATTTCGTGGAGTGGGCTGGAGGATTGGTCTTTCTTGAAATTGGAGATTTAGATCCTTCTTATTTAATTTTAGAAAAAATTAAGAAATTCTGCAAAGAAAAAGGCTGTCACATTACAATTATTAAGGCTAATGCGACTTTTAGAAGGACTGGTTTCTTCATCTCTAGTTCAGACGCAAATGTCAAAATATTAACATCCAAAATTAAACACAGCTTTGATCCAAAAGGTATTTTAAATCCAGGAAAAATATATGCAGGTATCTAATGCAAACTAATTTTACTAAAAAACAATTAGAAGACCCGGAGATAAAAAATACCGAGAGGATTTTGAGAAAATGTGTGCATTGTGGAATGTGCAACGCTACATGCCCAACTTTTCAAGTGTTGGGTGATGAGCTGGATGGTCCAAGAGGTCGGATTTATCTTATCAAAGACATGATCGAAAATAATAAAGCTCCAACCGAAAAAGTGGTGAAACACATAGATAGGTGCCTATCCTGTTATGCGTGCATGACCACCTGTCCTTCAGGGGTAAATTATATGCACATCATAGACCACGGAAGAAATTATATTGAAAGAAATTTTAAAAGATCTTTTTTTGATAGGCTTATTAGAAATGTTCTTTCTTATGTTTTGCCAAGAGCTAATGTTTTTTTATTTCTTGGGTGGGCAACAAGAATTGTAAAGCCCCTTTCTTTTTTAATGCCTGAAAAAATCAAAGACATGATTGCTTTGATGCCAACTAACTTTCCAAAGTCAGTATTAAAAAATAAAAATGTATACAAACCAAAAAACAAAGTGGTTGCCAGGGTTATTTTGCTAACTGGTTGCGTGCAAAAAGTAATCTCACCGCAGATCAATGAATCAACAATAAATATTTTAAATCGACACGGGGTGGAAGTATATGTTGCAAAAGAAGCGGGTTGTTGTGGTTCATTAAACCATCATTTGGGAAAAGAAGAATTGGCCAAGCAATCTTTTATAAAAAATATTAATGCCTGGTACGATATTTGCCAAAAAAAACCAATAGACGCGATCTTGGTTAATACATCCGGATGTGGAACCACCCTTAAAGATTACGGGTTTATTTTTGCAAACCATCCAGACAAAGAACTTAGTAAAAAAGCAAAAGTAATTTCAGAGATGTCAAAAGACATCACGGAATATTTGGGAAAAAATATTAAATTAAATTTTGTAGGAGAAAAACAGTCGCATAAAATAGCCTACCATTCTGCATGCTCTATGCAGCACGGTCAAAAAGTTCATCAGCAGCCAATAGATTTACTGAAGCAAAGTGGACATGATATTGTGGAAATACCAGATGGTCATTTATGCTGCGGATCTGCTGGTACATATAACTTATTGCAAGGAAAGATGGCTAAAGAGCTGCTGGATAGAAAAGTAACCAATATCAACAAAGTAAAGCCAGACTTTATTGCAGCCGGTAACATTGGATGCATAACTCAAATTGCATCAGGAACATCCATTCCAATTGTGCACACGATAGAGTTGTTAGATTGGTTTACAGGTGGTAACAAACCAAAAGAAATAAATCACTCATGAAAAAAATATTAGTTACTAGAAATTTATTACAAGATAACGAGACAAGAGTTGTTAATACATTTGAAGCAAAGTTAAATAAGGAGGATAAAGTTTTGTCCTCAGAGCAAGTAATTGATTTATCCAAAGATTGCGATGGCATTCTCTGTGTCGGAGGAAATAAGTTTGATAAAGAAATTATTAACAAGCTTTCACCAAGTGTAAAAATTATAGCAAATTATGCGGTGGGCTATAACAATGTCGATATAGATGCAGCTAAAGCTAAAGGAATTGCAGTAACCAATACTCCCGAAGTATTAACCGATTCAACAGCGGATGTTTCCATTTTGCTTTTGCTAGGAGCATCGAGAAGAGCTTACGAGGGAAGAAAAGCTGCTGAGCAGCAAAATTGGGTTTGGTCTACTAGTCTTTTGCTTGGAAAACAAATGTCCAACCGAAAATTAGGAATTCTAGGAATGGGTAGAATCGGCAGGGCAGTAGCTCAACGAGCAAAGGGATTTGGGATGGAAATTCATTATCACAATCGAAGCAGACTATCTCCAGAGTTAGAAAACGGGGCAACTTATCACCCGGATATAAAATCTCTTTTTGCTCAAAGTGAATTTTTATCTATTAATTGCCCAGCAACTTCCGAGACAGTGAACTTGCTAAATGAGGAAACTATCAAATTTCTGCCAGATAAAGTGGTGGTAGCAAACGCTGCAAGGGGCGATGTAATTAATGATGACGCGATGATCAAAGCCATGAAGAGTGGAAAAGTTTTTGCCCTAGGTCTAGATGTATACAATGGAGAACCTAAAATTAATGAAGAGTATTTAAAATTAGATAATCTTTTTTTATTGCCACACTTAGGAAGCGCAACCAAGAGAACAAGAATAGATATGGGTGACAGAGCCATTGATAATCTTCAAGATTTTTTCTCTAATAAAAAGCCAAAAGACCAAATTAATTAGCTTACAATTCTAAGTTGTGCTTACGGTTCAAAATGTGCGCAAATCAAGCATTTTTTTTTAATTTTTGGTTACTATTTTAGAAGACAGGCTGTTTTTTTTTTGATTAACTAATCTAAGTTAAATTTAACTAAACTAACACGGGAGAAAATAAACATGTCGAAAAAAACAATTACGTCTGTATCAAGACGTAAATTTTTTAAAGCAGCAGCGGTAACGGGTGCAGCAGCAGTAGCTACTGTAGCAATGCCTAACGTTGGTGCTTTCTCAGCTGCACACGGTAAAACGGTGACGTTGAAAATGCAAGCCGCTTGGCCTGGAGGAAAAAATATCTTTTTTGAAATGGCTGGTGACTATGTGAACAGAGTAAACACAATGTCAGGCGGAAGTTTGAAAATTGAATTATTGCCAGTTGGAGCAATTTTAAAAACTGCCGAGATCGCAGACGGTGTGAGCAAAGGAGTAGTAGACGCTTCTCACTCAGTGTCAGCATATTGGTACGGTAAAAACGCAGCTGCGTCTCTATTCGGAACGGGTCCTTCATACGGATTCTCATCTCAAGAGTTAATGGGATGGATTGAGTACGGCGGAGGAAGAGCATTGTACGAAAAGACACTTAAATCTATTGGTCTTAACGTAACAGGTTATTTCTGTATGCCTATGCCTGCTCAGCCTTTTGGATGGTTTAAAAAACACGTTACAAAAGTATCTGATGTTAAAGGTATGAAGTACAGAACAGTTGGACTTGCTACAAACGTTCTTCAGAAAATGGGAATGGTTGTTAGACAATTACCAGGTGGTGAAATTCAACCGGCTATGAAAACTGGTTTGATTGATGCTGCTGAGTTCAACAATCCTACATCAGACAGAGACTTTGGTATGCAAGACGTTTCTAAGCATTATCACTTAGGAAGTTTTCATCAATCTCAAGAGATGTTCGAGATGCATTTCAACACGGCTAAACTGAAAAGTTTATCACCGGCACACCAAGCGCTTATCAAGTATTCAGCAGAAGCTGCTAATACTGATAACTACTATAAAGCTCTAGTTAGATACACAACCGACCTTGGAAAGTTAATGAACGAATCCAAAGTTAATGTGTACCAAACTTCTGACGCTATCCTAGATGCTCAATTAGTAGCATGGGATTCAGTTATGAAGGACTTTAGAAAAGATGCGTTGTTTAATGAGATTATTTTATCTCAACAAGCGTATGCTAAAGGTGTTATGAAGTATCTATTCATGAACCAGCCTAATTACAAACTGGCTTATGAAAGAACTTTCGGTAAAGTAGATAAAGTTAAACTATAATACTGCTTTAAATTTAAAGGGGGTGAAATTTCACCCCCTTTTTTTTGTAGCTTTTGTTAGCTTTTAAAATAAAAGGATTTCCGTGAGGTTTTTAAATAAATACATAGAATTTTCTGACAGCCTAAGTATTTGGGTTGGAAAAGGTTTTGCTTGGGCAATTGTTATTTTATGTTTTTCAACAATTTATGAAGTGACCATGGCATACGCTTTTAATATGCCTACTTTGTGGGCATTTGATTTTAGTTTGCAGATGTATGGAGCTCTTTTTATTATGTCCGGTGCTTACACTCTATGTAATGCTGCACATGTTAGAGGAGATGTAATCTACCGATTGTTTCCGATCAAGACACAAGCTTCAATCGATATTGTTTTATACTTCTTATTCTTTTTTCCTGGAATTTGTGCTCTTGCATTTGCTGGAATTGAATATGCAGGGAATTCATGGATGCAAGGAGAAACGAGTTGGAATAGCCCAGCTCAAATTCAAATTTATATGATTAAAAGCTTAATACCTGCTGCTGGTTTTTTATTAATCATTGCTGGTATCAGTGAGGTGTTTAGAGCGATTATTGCACTTCGAACTGGAAAGTGGCCAGAAAGAACAGTTGCTGCTGAAGAGACAGAAAAAATATTGATGAAAAAAAATTCTAAAGGAATCTTGGTTGATATTGGCCAAGACAAGCCAAAGATTAAGAAAGGAAGAAGATAATGTTTGGCCTGACAGATCCACAAGTAGCTTTGTTCATGATGGGAATTTTCCTGCTTTTAGTTTTATTGGGTTTTCCAATTGCATTTACTTTGTTGGCAATGGGAGTTGGTTTCGGATATTACGCTTACTTCGATGCTACTAAGTTAGTTAGTGTTTTTGATAATAGAATTTTCGACCTTGTTGTTCAAAATACTTATTCTGTTATGGACAATAACGTTTTGACCGCCGTCCCGCTGTTCCTATTTATGGGATACCTAGTAGAAAGAGCTGGAATTGTTGCCAAATTATTTTTTGCTATTCGTTTAGCGTCACACAGATTGCCAGCTTCTATGGCAGTAGCTGCTTTAATTACTTGTACTCTTTTTTCTACAGCCACAGGAATTATTGGTGCAGTTGTGACTTTAATGGGCTTGTTGGCTTGGCCAGCAATGATCAAAGCTGGTTATGATAAGAAGTTTGCATCAGGAATCATTTGTGCGGGTGGTTGCCTTGGAATCTTAATTCCTCCAAGCATTATGTTAATTGTTTATGCCGTGATTGCTCAATTATCACCACTAAGATTATTTGCGGCAGCAATGTTACCGGGATTATTATTGGCAGGACTTTATATTGCTTATGCAATTATCTTTGCAATCTTAAAGCCAGAAATTGCACCCAAGCCACGCTTGGATGAAATTCCTCCAAGAGCAGAAATTTTAAAACAGGTTTTTTATTCTTTTGTTCCACTATTCGTTTTAATTATGTTGGTTCTGGGAAGTATTCTAGGAGGGTTTGCAACTCCAGCAGAAGCTGCAGGTGTTGGAGCTTTTGGAGCTATAATTATGGCGTGGTTTTACAAAACTTTAAAATGGAAATCTTTTAAAGAATCCGTTTTCTTAACAGCAAAAACTTCAGCTATGATTATGTGGTTGTTCATTGGTTCTTGGACATTTGCTTCTGTATTTTCTCTTTTGGGAGGACATCACGTTTTTGAACAATTCTTTATGGGTTTAAATTTAGAGCCATGGCAGTTTTTAGTCATCACTCAGATCATTATTTTCTTATTGGGATGGCCTTTAGAGTGGACAGAAATTTTAATTATTTTCGTTCCTATTTTCTTGCCACTACTAGAAACATTTGGAATTAATCCATATTTCTTCGCAATGTTGATTGCTTTAAACTTACAAACTTCTTTCTTAACTCCACCCATGGCTATGTCGGCCTATTATCTAAAAGGAGTGCAAAGTAGAAACGTTGAGCTTATGGATATTTTCAAGGGTATTATGCCATTCTTAGCAATTGTAGTTTTTGCTATGATTATTCTGTATAATTTTCCAGGACTTGCACTGTGGTTGCCAGACAAGTTATTTGGACCAGCATAAACCTAGATGTCTGAGCTTTGTTTTTTAAGTGTAGTAGAACTTAGCAAGCTTATTCACGAGGGAAAAATATCATCAGAAGAGCTAGTTCAAAGTTACATTCAAAGAATTGAAGAAGTCGATGGTAAAGTTCAAGCCTGGGCAAATTTTGACAAAGAGCTTTTACTTGCCTCTGCAAAAGTATCCGATGATTACCGAATAACAGGAAAGCCCATAGGACCTCTTCACGGAATACCCATAGCAATCAAAGATATTTTTGGCACAAACGACTTGCCAACAGAATGCGGAACAGTTTTAAGAGAAGGGGTTCGTTCAAAGAGTGATTGCGAAGTAGTTAGTCTATTGAGGAGTTCCGGTGCTTTAGTAATGGGGAAAACTGTTACTACAGAGTTTGCCTACTTTGATGCGGGGAAAACAACCAATCCCCACGATCACACAAGAACACCAGGTGGCTCTTCTAGCGGTTCTGCAGCAGCAGTTGCTTCATTTATGGCTCCAGTAGCCATAGGTTCACAGACGAATGGGTCTGTTATTCGACCAGCATCTTATTGTGGAGTAATTGGTTATAAACCCACTTATGGCTTGATTAGTAGACACGGGGTAATGAAACAATCAAACATTCTAGATCATGTCGGTGTTTTCTCTCGAAGCATTGAAGACCTTGCTTTTGTAACAAAAGAAATAATCAAAAAAGACCCACAAGACAAATCCACTGTTTCATATTCAGTTTCTGACATCATGAACATTGTGAAATCAAAACCAGCTTTTGATCCTCAGTTTGTTTTTTTCAAAACTACTAAATGGAAGAATTTAGATAAAGAATCGGCTAAAAGTTTTGAGGCGTTTATTAAGAAACTTGGATCCAATGTTACAGTCATTGATGCGCCCTCAACCTTTGACAAGATTTTTGAATATCATCAAATTATTCATGAATCAGATATGGCGTATACTTTTTCTCATTTTTACCAAAGAAGAAAAGCAAAATTGGGAAAAAAATTAGTAGAGGCTATTGAAAGAGGAAACAAATACAATGCCAGAGATTACGCAGAGGCTTGTGAAAGCAGAGATCATTTCTATGAGCAATTCCAAGAAGTCTTTCATGATTATCATGCAATACTAACACCAGCATCAACAGGTGTGGCTCCTAAAGGACTTGAATATACAGGTAGCCCAGAGTTTTCAACTGTTTGGACCTATTTAGGTATGCCCTCAATTTCATTGCCATTATTGCATGGATCTAATAATCTGCCTTTAGGAGTTCAAATTGTAGGGGAGAAATTCGATGATCCTAGATTAATGAGGACTGCCAATTGGTTAATAAAAAATTTTAAAAAAGGGAAAAAATAATGATGAATAAAATAAATGCAGTTGTAGGAACTCTTTTTGCAATGCTCTTCTTTGGAGGAATTACCATAACTCTCAATAAGTCTAATATGATTACCTTTTTTGATGTTCTGCCAGTCTATATTATTATGTTGGGAACATTTTACATGATGGGTGTGGAAGTGTATGAGTGCTTAACAGCGGACACTAAGAAAAAAAAAAAATAATAGCATAACCTCTCTTTAATCTTTGACCAATTCTTCAAATAAGTTTTTTCATTTCTTATTGCTATTTATTCAGCCAGTTTTTATGACTAGCAATATCGCTATTGCTAAAGGAGCGTTAGGTAATATCCCACCCGTTTCGCTTGCTTTTTGGAGGTGGTTTTTTGTTTTTTTAATTATTGTTCCTTTTGTATTTAAGGAAATAAATAAAAATAAGAAATATTTACTGCAAGAGCTTCCAAGACTACTATTCCTTAGTTTTACCGGCTTTGTAATTTGTGGAGCTTTTCCCTATATTTCCGGACTCACTACAACAGTTACTAATATGGGAATTATTTACGCTTTAGCACCTATTGCCATTGTTATGTTTGCCTCTTTTTTATTTCATGAAAAGCTTAGTCCAATCCAGTACATTGGAATTTTTACAAGCTTCTTTGGGGTGGCATTTGTAATTTTTAAGGGATCTTTATCAAACTTATTTAATCTAAATTTTACATTAGGTGATTTATGGATTCTGGCTGCAGCTATTAGCTGGGCCTTTTTTTCAATTTATTTGGTAAATTGGAAAAGTAAATTTTCAATATTTGCTCGATTTACAATTATGAGCTTTTTTGGTGCAGTTATTTTATTTCCCTTTTACATGATAGAAAATTCTTACTTTATGCAAACCATCTTTAACGATGATTTTGTAATTTTTGTTATTTTAGCATCTGTATTTCCAGGGGTGTTGGCCTTTACAATGTACACAAAGCTGCAGCAACTGATTGGCGCGTCTCTTGCTAGCTTAACGGTTTATTTTATGCCTATTTATGGTGCAATTTATGGAATGATTTTATTTAATGAAACTTTAAAAATACACCATTTTTATGGAGCTATCCTTGTTTTGCTCGGTATTTTTTTAGCCAATCGAAGAAAATATTCAAAATAAATTTAATGAATTAATGCCCTCGCATATTCATCAGCATTAAATTGATTTAGGTCATCTTCCTTTTCACCCACGCCAATAGCAACGATAGGAATTTTAAATTGATCGGCGATTGCAACCAGAACCCCACCTTTTGCAGTACCATCTAATTTTGTCATAATAATTCCAGTAATATCTGTAATTTTTTTAAATTCTTCTATCTGGGTGATTGCATTTTGCCCGGTGGTTGCATCCAAAACAATCCATATTTCTTGCGGTGCTTCAGTGTCAATTTTTTTTAATACCCTTACAATTTTTGCAAATTCTTCCATTAGATTTTTTTTATTATGAAGCCTGCCCGCAGTATCAATGATGCACAAATCTTTGCTATTATTTTTTGCATATTCTAATGTTTTAAAAGCAACGGACGCAGGGTCAGACCCCACTTCAGACTGAATCATATCCGTACCGTTTTTATCACACCAAATTTTTAATTGGTCGATGGCTGCAGCCCGAAAGGTATCAGCGGCCCCAACAACTATTTTTTTATTCTTTTCTTTGAATAGCTTGCAAAGTTTTCCGATTGTTGTTGTTTTTCCAGTCCCATTCACACCGCATACAATAATTGTTTTTAATCCCGCATCATTACTAAGAATATTTTTTTCTAATGGTTTCAAAATTTTAGAAATTTCTTCAGAAAATATTTTATAAAAGTTTTCTTTTTTGAGTTCATCTTCCGAAAACTTTTGACTTGCGAGTAAAGATTTAAATTTTTGTGAAACGCTTACGCCAAAATCAGCCCTAATCATAAACTCTTCAATTTCATGGAGCAATATATCATTAGCCTTAGTTTTAATAAAAATATCAGAAAGGCCTTCGGTTATATTCTTAGAAGATTTAAACAAACCTTCTTTTAAATTTTTAAAAAAACCCATCTATTTAAATTTCAATATTTACTTCTTGAATTTCAGATACAGGACCTGTCATATAAATTCGGTTATCTGATTTCCAATCGATTGCTAGTTTGCCACTATCAAAATGAATATGTACCAGCCTATTTGTTAAACCTTTTTTATTTGAAGCAATAGCTGTTGCACAGGCACCAGTTCCGCAAGCTTTCGTCAATCCTGCACCACGCTCCCATACTTTTATTCTTATATTTTCTTTGTCCAACACCTTTGCGAATGTAACATTACATCGCTCAGGAAAATAATTATGATGCTCTATAGCAGGGCCAACTATTTTAAGTTTTGTAGTTTCCATTTCTTCAAAAAATATAATGTGTGGATTGCCTACGCTAAGAGAGTAGCCATTAAAACTTCCTTGATTTTTGATATTTATTTCGATGCTTGAGCAGTCCATATCTTTAGAGAGAGGAATTTTATTCCATTCAAAAATAGGCTCACCCATATCAATGGTAATATTTTTGTTTCCATTATCTAAAGATTTTAGAATCCCACTTTTGGTATGGATAGATATTGATTTTACTTTTTGTTCATTCATTAATAAATGAGCAACACATCTACTCCCATTCCCACAGGCAGCAGACTCCCCTCCATCTGAATTGTAAAATAAAATATTAGGAATAGAATTTTTACCCTCCTCTATGTAAATGAGCTGGTCAAACCCGACGCTATTTCTATTAGCTAGTTTTTTAATCTGTTCAGCAGTTAGGCGGGTCGGATTGGACCTTTGATCAATGATCAAAAAATCATTCCCTAATCCATCCATTTTATAACCTTTAATATTCATAGCTTTTAGTATTACCCCAGTTTCCTTGACTTTTAAATTGTTACTATATAGCTTCTGTCCACTTCCACAAATTACTACAATTTTGTGGTGTCCTCTTAGGAGGAGATCAACACTAGTCAGCGAGAATTCGCCCACTAGTGAAATTGTTGCTGGAAGAAGGAAAAAATATGTTTGAAAGTTTAACGGATAAAATTGAGAGTGCTTTTTCTTTTTTTAATCGAATTACTCGATTAGACGAAAATCAGGCAGATGAAGGACTGAGGAAAATCAGGCAAGCCTTGTTGGAGTCTGACGTTTCCCTTTCTGTAGCCAAAGATTTTATAAATAATGTTAAACCGAAAATAATTGGTCAGGAAGTTTTAAAATCAGTTACCCCAGGACAGATGATCGTCAAAATAGTTTTTGACGAATTGGTTAGTATATTGGGAAGTGAGAAAAAAGAGATCAATTTAAATGCAGTGCCTCCTGTTAAAATTTTAGTAGTAGGGTTGCAAGGCTCTGGAAAAACAACTACAGCCGCAAAATTAGCTAAATACTTAGAAAAGCATAACTCTAAAAAAAGCATGTTGGTAAGTTTGGATGTTTATAGACCAGCTGCCCAGAAACAATTAGAGATTCTTGGTCAAAGTAACTCGATCAAAACTTTGCCCATTATGGAAGGCCAATTTCCCTTGGAGATTGCCAAGAGAGCTATTAATGCCGCCTCCTTATCGGGAGAGGATATTATTATTTTTGATACTGCAGGAAGAACTCAAATCGATCAGCAAATGATGATGGAGTTAAAACAATTAGAAAATGACATTCAACCAACAGAAATTATTCTTGTGGCAGATTCTTTAACAGGACAAGATGCTGTCAATATTGCGACCGAATTCAAAAAAACAGTTTCCCTAAGTTCAATTATACTTACTCGTATAGACGGAGACGGAAAAGGTGGAGCTGCATTAAGCATGAAGGCAGTCACGGGCTGCCCAATAAAATTTTTAGGAACTGGTGAGGGTATTAATGAAATAGAGGTGTTTCACCCAGACAGAATTGCTAATAGAATTTTAGGAATGGGAGACATAGTTTCTCTTGTTGAAAAAGTATCCGAAGATTTAGACCAAGAAAAAATTGATGAATTAGAAGAAAATTTTAAAAAAGGAAGCTTTACTTTTAATGATTATTTAAAACAAATTAGACAAATGAAAAAAGCAGGTGGCATGAGCGGTGTGCTCAGCATGTTGCCAGGTATTTCTAAAATTAAAAAACAAATTGATGAATCTAATCTTGACGAAACTTTGCTTGGAAAACAAGAGGCAATTATTTTGTCAATGACTAAAAAAGAAAGAGACAATCCAAAAGTGATTGATGGCTCTCGGAAAAAAAGAATTGCAAATGGATCCGGAACGGACATTTCAATGGTAAACAAGCTTCTAAAGCAGCATAAAATGATGACAACTATGATGAAAAGAATGTCAAAAGGCGGTAGAGGCGCTCTTGATGGAATGAATAATATTTCACCAGAGTTTTTTAATAACTTAAAATAGAAAGGTAAAAATGTTAAAAATAAGAATGTCTAGAGGGGGTGCTAAAAAAAGACCCTTCTATAAAATAGTAGTAGCCGATTCTCGCAGACCAAGAGATGGAAAGTTTATTGAGAAAGTTGGATTCTTCAATCCTTTATTACCAAAAGACAAGACTGAAAGACTAAGCCTTGATCTTGAAAGAATAAAATATTGGTTAAGCCAAGGCGCTCAACCTTCAGAAAGAATTGCAAGATTTTTAGGAGAAGCAAATGTTATTCCTATGCCAAAACAAAGAAATAACCCAATCAAAGCATTGCCTAAAAAGAAAGCTCAGGAAAAACTAAAAAAAATCGAGGAAGCTAAAAAAGCCGCAGCAGCAGCTCCAGCTCCAGCTCCAGCTCCAGCAGTAGAAGCAGCTCCAGCAGTAGAAGCAGCTCCAGCAGTAGAAGCAGCTCCAGTTGAAGAGGCTAAAAAAGACGAGGAGCAGAAATAAAAACTGTAATGTGGTCTGCTAAAATATTTACTTTGTACCCAGATTTTTTTCCTGGTTTGCTTGATGTCGGAATGTACAAGAGAGCAAGAGAGAAAAACATTTGGGAACTGAACGTTGTAAATATCAGAGACTATGCGCTTGATAAACACGGCTCCGTTGATGACAAACCCTTCGGCGGAGGTAGAGGAATGTTGATGCGCGCAGATGTAGTCGACCACTGTTTAAAAAATAACCAAAATAAAAACTCTACTATTTATCTTTCTCCTCGAGGAAAGACACTAACCCAGGAGACTGTTAAAATTTTTTCTTTACAGGGTGGATTAAATATTTTGTGTGGTCATTTTGAAGGTGTTGATCAAAGAGTAATAGAAAAAAATAATATAGAAGAAATAAGTATTGGCGATTATGTTTTGTCTGGAGGTGAGACGGCAGCAATGGTCTTGCTAGATAGTATCCTAAGGCTTTTGCCCGGTGTTGTAGGGGCAGAAGGATCTTTAGAAGAGGAAAGTTTTAATAATCACTTACTGGAATATCCTCATTATACTCAACCAAGAGAATGGAATGGCAAAAAGGTGCCAGACGTTCTATTATCGGGAAACCACGCGGAAATAAAGCGCTGGCGTTTAGAACAGTCCAGGGGTATAACACAGCGCCTAAGACCAGATATGTGGCAGAGGTATAACAAAAACAAAAATTAGAATGAATTTAGTCATGAAAAATATTGAAGATATCAACAAAGAGCAGATTAAAAAATTAACTGAAAACAAGACAATCACAGATTTTAATCCTGGGGATACGGTTAAAGTTAACGTCCGAATAATCGAGGGAAAAAAACAAAGAATTCAAGCATACGAAGGTGTGTGTATTGCAAAAAAAAATAGGGGCATTAACTCCGCATTTACAGTTAGAAAAATTTCTTTTGGTGAGGGCGTGGAAAGAGTATTTCAACTTTACAGCCCAAATGTAGAGTCTATAGAATTAATGCGATCAGGAAAGGTCAGAAGAGCTAAACTTTACTATCTGAGAGATAGAAAAGGAAAATCAGCTAGAATTAATGAAAAGATTAAAAAGAAAATTGGTTCAGACGTTACAGCAAAAAAAGTTGTAGCCAAAAAAGGAGCTGCTGAAAAAGTGGCTGTTAGTGAAGATACAAAGAAGTAATTTGTAATGTCCCAAACTCTGTACGACAAACTATTTGAAAGCCACTTAATTGATAAGCAAGAAGATGGAACATGCCTTCTTTTTATTGACAGACATCTCGTTCATGAAGTAACAAGTCCACAAGCATTCGAAGGATTGCGAATGAATGGAAGAAAAGTAAAATTTCCAGAATTTACACTTGCTGTAGCTGATCATAATGTTCCCACAACAGATAGAAGCAAGCCTATTGAAAATAAAGATTCGGCTTTGCAATATGAAACTTTGCAAAAAAACTGTAAAGATTTTGATATAAATTTTTTTGGCTTAAATGATATTAGGCAAGGAATTGTTCATGTAATTGGACCAGAGCAAGGTTTGACCCAGCCCGGAATGACAATTGTATGTGGAGATAGTCATACAGCAACCCACGGAGCGTTCGGTGCTTTGGCTTTTGGTATTGGAACTTCAGAAGTAGAACATGTTTTGGCCACCCAAACTTTAATCCAAAGAAAAGCCAAAAATATGAAAATTGAAATTCAAGGTAAGCTTTCACTTGGTGTGACTGCTAAGGACATTATTCTTACTATTATTGGAAAAATAGGAACGGCCGGAGGAACTGGTTACGTTATAGAATATTGCGGTGAGGTAATTAAAAATTTATCGATGGAAGAAAGAATGACTGTTTGCAATATGTCTATTGAGGCTGGAGCAAGAGCGGGAATTATTCAACCAGATGAAAAAACCATAGAATTTATGAGAAATAAACCTTTGGCTCCCAAAGGAGACGATTGGGGAAAAGCAGAAGCATTTTGGTTAAGTTTGCATTCAGACAAAGATGCAAAATATGACGAAACTATAGTGCTAAAGGGAGAAGAAATTGCACCTTCTGTTACTTGGGGAACTAGCCCAGAAGATGTTTTGCCAATTACCGGTACTATTCCTCACCCAGATGATTTTACCGATCCTGATAAAAAAAATTCAGTTGTTAGGTCTCTTAAATATATGGGTCTAGAATCAAATAAAAAATTAGAAACAGTTGTCATAGATAAAGTTTTTATAGGATCTTGTACTAACGGAAGAATTCAGGATCTAAGAGCAGCAGCTGCCATATTAAAAGGTAGAAAAATAGCACCTCATGTTACAGGATTTGTTGTTCCGGGATCTGGCTTGGTTAAAAAACAAGCAGAAGAAGAGGGTTTAGATAAAATTTTTATCGATGCAGGATTAGAGTGGAGAGAGGCAGGTTGCTCAATGTGCTTAGGTATGAATCCGGATCAATTATTGCCAGGAGAGAGATGCGCATCAACTTCCAATAGAAACTTTGAAGGAAGACAGGGAAGAGGAGGCAGAACTCATTTGCTTAGTCCCGCAATGGCTGCAGCAGCAGGAATTGAAGGAAAATTAACAGACGTGAGAAAATTCTTATAATGGAAAAGTTTAAAACAACCAAAAGTATTCCAGCTTATCTGCCCATAGTGAACGTGGACACAGATATGATGATACCAAAACAGTTTTTAAAAACTATTAAGAGAACAGGATTGGGTGAAAGTTTATTTTTTGAAATGAGATATGACGATTCTGGAAAGCCAATAGAAAGTTTCACTCTTAATCAAGAGCCTTACAATAAATCAACAATTTTAATCGGAGAAAAAAATTTTGGGTGCGGATCTTCAAGAGAGCATGCGCCATGGGCACTATTAGATTTTGGCTTTAGAGTTATCATAGCACCTAGTTTTGCTGATATATTTTACAATAACTGTTCTAAAAATGGGATCTTAGCTATTGTTTTGCCAGAAGAAAAAATAAAAGAACTTGCAGATTTTTCTAAAAACAAGAAAGAAATTGAAGTTAACTTGGATCAGCAAAAAATTACCAAAGGAGACAATCAACCCATAGAGTTTGATGTGGATCCTTTTCAAAAAGAATGTTTAATAAACGGCCTAGATGACATTGGAATTACATTAAAAAAATCTGAAAATATTACTAAATTTATTTCTAATCAAAAAAACAAAACACCCTGGCTTTTTTAAATGGCTAAAAAAAATATTTTATTACTAGCTGGAGACGGCATTGGTCCTGAAATAATGACCGAAGCAAAAAAAGTTATTCATTGGTTTAATGAAAATAAGAAATTAGAAATAGAATTTTCAGAAGAATTGGCAGGTGGAGCTTCATACGACGAGAGCGGAACTCCATTAACAGACCAAGTTTTATATAAAGCAATGGATAGTGACGCGGTTCTTTTGGGAGCGGTGGGAGGTCCCAAATGGGACAACCTAGAGTTTTCTAAAAAACCAGAAAGAGCACTTTTGCGCCTAAGAAAAGAAATGAGATTGTTTGCCAATTTAAGACCGGCAATATGTTTTGAAGAGCTTGTTAGCGCATCTTCTTTAAAGCCTGAAATTATATCTGGTTTAGATATTCTAATAGTTAGAGAGCTAACAGGAGGAATTTACTTTGGAGAGCCGAGAGGAATTGAACTAATGGAAAATGGAGAAAGAAGAGGTGTGAATACTCATGTCTATACTTCTAAAGAAATTAAAAGAGTTACTAAGGTAGCTTTTGATTTGTCACTAAAAAGAAATAAAAAAGTTACATCAGCTGACAAGTCTAACGTGATGGAAGCGGGACTTTTGTGGAAAGAGGAAGTCCAAGCATTCCACGATGAAAATGCAGCTTACAAAGAAATCGAATTAAGCCATATGTTAGCAGACAACTGTGCAATGCAATTGGTTCGAAACCCCAAACAATTTGATGTGATAGTTACAGACAACTTATTCGGCGACATGCTATCGGATGAAGCTGCTATGCTAACAGGATCTCTTGGAATGTTGCCATCTGCTTCTTTAAGCGAAAAAGATAAACATGGAAGAATTAGATCCATGTATGAACCGTGTCACGGCTCAGCACCAGATATAGCTGGAAAAGGCGTGGCCAATCCTATTGCTATGATTTTGAGTTTTGCCATGGCTTTAAAATATTCTTTAGATTTTGACAAAGAGTCAGATTTGTTAGAATCTGCAATTAAACTAGTTTTACAAGATGGTTTAAGAACAGAGGATATTATGGAAAAAGACAAAAAGAAAGTTTCTACATCTGAAATGGGTGATGCAATAGTTGCAAAATTAAACTTGCAAGAATGAAGCTTAATATAGCAATTGCCGGAGCAACGGGAAACGTTGGCAGGAAAATAATAGAAGTTTTAGAAAGAAGAAGCTTTCCTTTAGACAATCTTTATTTGCTAGCTTCTAAAAATAGCGCAGGAAAAGAAGTTAAATTCAAAGAGAAAAAAATAATTATCGAGGAATTAGATAGTTTTGATTTTTCAAAAGCAGCAATCACCTTTTTTTGCTGCGGCTCAACAGTCTCAAAAGCATTGGCAGAAAAAGCAGCCAAACATACGGTTGTTATTGATAATTCGAGTCTTTATAGAATGGATCCGGATATTCCGCTGATTGTTCCAGAGGTAAATTGGGAAGATTTAAAAAATTATAAAAAAAGAAATATCATTGCAAATCCTAACTGTTCTACAATTCAGTTAGTAGTTGCTCTAAAACCTTTGCATGACTTGTTTAATATCAAGAGAGTGGTTATTTCTACTTACCAGTCAGTATCAGGTGCCGGTAAAGAGCCAATGGATGAGTTGATTCAGCAGACGAAACAGTTTTTGAACAATGAAACAATTCAACCGAAAAAATTTACTAAACAAATTGCCTTCAATGTCATTCCTCACATTGATGTTTTTTTAGATGACGGATACACAAAAGAAGAATTAAAAATGGTCAATGAAACTAAAAAAATATTAGATAGTAAAATAGAATTAACAGCCACTTGTGTCAGAGTTCCAGTTCTGATTTCCCATGGTGAATCTGTTAATATTCAGTTTGAAAAATCATTTTCACTAGATCAAGTTCGATCAGCACTTTCTTCAGCAAGCGGATGCAAAGTAATTGATGAGAGAAAAGATGGTGGTTATATAACGCCATTTGAGGCTCAAGATAAATTTGAAACTTACATTTCTAGAATCAGAGTGGACACAACTGAAAAAAATTGTTTAAATCTTTGGATTGTTTCAGACAACTTATTAAAAGGAGCAGCGCTAAATGCTGTTCAAATTGCTGAAACTTTAATACAAAAGAATCTTATTTAAAAATGGAAGATTTAAAAAAAGATAGACCTTTGTCGCCTCATTTGCAGGTTTATAAGTGGCAACTATCTTCTTTATTGTCTATTACGCATCGCTTAACATCGATTATTAATACGGCCGGAATTTCTTTAATTTGTTTTTGGATCATTTCTTTGCATATGGGAGAAGACTGTTACAAATATTTCTTAATTTTTTCGTCGAGTTTTTTAGGTAAATTTATTTTGGTCGGTTTTACCTGGTCATTTTGTTACCATATGCTAAATGGACTAAGACATTTATTTTGGGATTTGGGATATGGTTATGAGATCAAAATCGCCAATTTATCTGGTATTATCGTTTTGATAAGCTCTTTTTTATTAACAGTAACATTATGGATTATTTCATGAAAAACATAGCTGTTACAAAATGGATTTTGCAAAGAATAACAGCAGTTATTCTTTTGCCTTTACTTGTTTGGTTTTTGTCATTTTTTGTAGGTTTGGTTCAAAAAGATTATCAAACTGTCCTAGTTTTTTTTAAAAACGATATTAATTTTATTGTTTCCATTATTTTCTTAATTTTAGTTTTTTCCCATATGAAAATTGGCATGGGAGAAATATTTGAGGATTATATACAAAACAATCGATACAAAAATGTCGCGAATTTTATTATATCCGTATTTGCGACTACCCTTCCGCTAATAACTATTGTATCTCTAGTTTTGATTAAATTTAGTTAAAATTATGAGCAAGTACAAAATTATCGATCACGAATATGATGCTATCGTTGTTGGAGCTGGTGGCTCCGGTTTACGAGCGGCCGTTGGTCTTTCAGAGGCTGGCCTAAAGACGGCCTGCATATCCAAAGTATTCCCAACAAGAAGCCATACAGCTGCGGCCCAAGGTGGTATTTCAGCGGCCCTAGGAAATATGGGTGAAGATGACTGGCGTTGGCATATGTATGACACGGTAAAAGGAGCTGACTGGTTAGGTGATCAAGACGCTATTGAATTTTTATGCAAAGAAGCGCCGCAAGCAGTGGTGGAGCTGGAAAAGTACGGAGTTCCATTTAGCAGAACGGAAGAAGGAAAAATTTATCAAAGACCTTTCGGAGGTATGACTAAAAATTACGGAAACGGTGTTGTGCAAAGAACTTGCGCAGCAGCTGATAGAACTGGGCATGCAATCTTGCACACTCTCTATGGGCAGGCTTTGAAAAAAAATACAGAATTTTTTATAGAATATTTTGCTCTCGATTTATTAATGCACAATGGCAAGTGCCATGGAATTCTTGCCTGGTCTTTGCAAGATGGAACTCTACATAGGTTTAGGGCTAATATGACTATTCTTGCAACAGGTGGATATGGAAGAGCTTATTTCTCGGCGACATCGGCTCACACATGTACTGGTGACGGAGGAGGAATGGTATTGAGAGCAGGATTGCCATTACAAGATATGGAATTTGTGCAGTTTCATCCAACAGGAATTTATGGAGCCGGATGTTTAATTACAGAAGGTAGTAGAGGTGAGGGTGGTTTTTTAGTTAATTCAGAAGGCGAGCGATTTATGGAAAGATACGCCCCATCTGCAAAAGATTTGGCTTCTAGGGATGTTGTTTCAAGATCCATGACTATTGAAATTAATGAAGGAAGAGGAGTTGGGAAAAACAAAGACCATATTTTTCTTCACCTGAATCATTTAAATGCAAAAATTCTACATGAGAGACTTCCAGGAATCTCTGAGTCGGCCAAGATTTTTGCTGGAGTTGACGTAACTAAAGAGCCTATACCAGTGATACCAACGGTTCATTACAATATGGGTGGCATTCCCACAAACTATCATGGTGAGGTTTTAACCAAGAATGCAGATGGTTCCGAAGGTATAGTGGAAGGATTAATGTCTATAGGAGAAGCAGCGTGTGTTTCTGTTCATGGTGCAAATAGACTTGGATCTAATTCATTAATCGATCTCGTTGTGTTTGGGAAGGCTGCTGCAATTCGAACAGCACAAGTTGTAAAACCAAATTCAAAACATGAAACAATACCAGAATCTGAAACGCAAAAATCTTTAGACCGTTTTGATAAAATGAGAAACGCAAATGGAGGAACATCAGTTTCTGTTTTGAGGGATAAAATGCAAAGAACCATGCAAAGCAAGTGCGCTGTTTTTAGAACGGACAAAACTCTCAAAGAAGGTTTGCAGGAAATTCAAGAACCATGGGATGGATTGAAAGATATTCGAATTACAGACAGGTCTTTAATATTTAATACGGATCTTGTGGAAGCGTTAGAATTCGATAATTTAATTAGACAATCCATGGTCACAGTTTCATCTGCCGAAAATAGAAAAGAAAGTAGAGGAGCTCATTCTAGAGAAGATTACAAAGATAGAGATGACCAGGAGTGGATGAAACACACTCTTGCTTGGCATATAGATGGAAAAGTAAGTGTTAAATATAGAGATGTTCATTCTTTTACCTTAACTAACGATGTTCAGTACTTTCCACCAAAACTGAGAGTTTATTAATTATGGTTCAATTTTCTTTACCTAAGAATTCAACAATAGAAAAAGGAAATTATTTTTCGATTGAGAGTGAATCAAAAAATATAAAAAAAGTTAATGTCTACCGATGGAATCCAGAGGACACTAAAAATCCTAGACTAGATACGTACGAAGTTGACATGGAAAATTGTGGCCCAATGGTTTTGGACGCTTTAATTAAAATTAAAAATGAAATTGATTCAACGGTAACATTTAGAAGATCCTGCAGAGAAGGAATCTGTGGAAGTTGTGCAATGAATATTGATGGCGCCAATACTCTAGCCTGCACAAAGTCAGTAAAAGATATTAAGGGAGATATAAATATTTATCCATTACCACATATGCCAGTTGTTAAAGATTTGGTTCCAGATTTAACGCAACTGTATAAACAATACGAATCTATAGAGCCATGGATGCAATCAGAAACGTCAGGGGAAAATGGAATTGAAAAATTACAAACCGTGGAAGACAGGTCTAAATTAGATGGATTGTACGAGTGTATATTGTGCGCATGTTGCTCAGCATCGTGCCCTAGCTACTGGTGGAACGGAGACAAGTATTTAGGACCAGCAGTGCTACTCCAGGCTTATAGATGGATTATAGATAGCAGAGATGAAGAAAGAAAAAAAAGATTAAAAAAAGTTGCCGATGAATTAAAGTTATTCAGGTGCCATACTATTATGAACTGTGTCAATGCTTGTCCAAAAGGTTTAAATCCTGCAAAAGCAATAGGCTCAATAAAAAAAATGCTAGTTACTGCTTAATAATAGCTAATATTAGCGCATACAAAAAATAGATTTTTTCTTAATTAAAATTGACAGCTTAAAAGGCAATCTATAATTTTAACGCTCTTATGAAAAACATTCATCATTTTGTTAACGGAAAAATTTTTGAAGGAGAATCTAAAAAAACTTCTGACGTATACAATCCAGCAACAGGGGAAGTAAACGCAAAAGTTACTTTGGCTACCAAAAAAGATGTGGATAGCGTTGTTGATAGCGCGCACAAAGCATTTGGAGCATGGTCCAATACTCCTCCCTTGCAAAGAGCTAGAGTTCTTTTTAAATTTAAAGAGCTGATTGAAAAAAATTATGATGAGTTGACTAAAACAGTAGTTTCAGAGCATGGTAAAGTTTACAATGATGCCAAGGGATCTATAACTCGTGGATTAGAGGTAGTTGAATTTGCCTGCGGCATTCCTCATTTGCTAAAAGGGGAATTCACTGAGAATGTAGGAAGAGATGTGGATAGTTGGTCGCTTAGGCAGCCGCTAGGTGTTTGCGCTGGAATTACACCTTTTAATTTTCCGGCAATGGTTCCAATGTGGATGTTTCCCATCTCTATTGCTTGTGGAAATACATTTGTTCTTAAGCCTTCAGAAAAAGATCCGTCGTGTCCTTTAATGCTTGCTCAATTATTTAAAGAAGCAGGATTACCAGACGGTGTATTTAATGTTGTGAATGGAGATAAAGAAGCAGTTGATGCTTTACTAGAAAATAAAAAAGTGAGCGCTATAAGCTTTGTAGGATCGACACCAATTGCAAAATATATTTATGAAAATGCAGCTAAAAATGAAAAGCGAGTTCAAGCTTTAGGAGGAGCAAAAAACCACGCTGTGGTAATGCCAGATTCAGATCTTGATCAAGCAGTTAGCGGTTTAATGGGAGCTGCGTTCGGCTCTGCAGGAGAAAGATGTATGGCACAGTCTGTGGCAGTTGCGGTTGGAGATATAGGAGACGAGCTAGTTAAGAGGCTGGCAAAACAAGTTGAGGTTTTAAAAGTAGGACCAGGAATGGATGAGCAATCAGAGATGGGACCGCTGGTTACCAAAGAGCATTTAGAAAAAGTTAAAAGCTACGTTGATATTGGAGTTAAAGAAGGAGCAAAATTAGTAGTGGATGGAAGAAATTTAAAATTACAAGGTTATGAAAAAGGATTCTTCATGGGTGGCTGCTTGTTTGATAATGTGACCGACAAAATGAGAATTTATAAGGAAGAAATATTCGGACCAGTTCTTTCAGTGGTAAGAGTTAAAGACTTCGAAAGTGCTGTAAAATTAATTAATGACCATGAATATGGTAATGGAGTTAGTCTTTTTACAAGAGACGGAGATTCAGCAAGAGCATTTGTTAATAGAATTCAAGTAGGCATGGTGGGAATCAATATACCCATTCCAGTTCCTATGGCATTCCACAGTTTTGGAGGATGGAAGAGATCTTTATTTGGTGATCAGCATATGCACGGAATGGAAGGTGTGCGATTTTATACCAAGCTAAAAACAGTTACATCTCGTTGGCCATCAGGTATAAGAAGCAATTCTGAATTTATAATGCCAACAATGAAGTAGAGATGAATAGAAAAAAAATAGCATTAATAGGTGCCGGACAAATTGGCGGAACATTAGCTCATCTAATTGCTACTAAAGAATTAGCAGACGTTGTACTTTTTGATGTTGCAGAAGGTTTTGCAAAAGGAAAAGCCCTAGACATTGCACAATCATTAGCGGTAGATGGGTCTGGCGTGGATCTTGTCGGAACGAGCAATTATGAAGATACAAAAAATTCTGATGTAGTTATTATTACTGCAGGAGTTCCTAGAAAAACAGGAATGACACGAGATGATCTTTTGGGAATAAATTTAAAAATTATCAAACAGGTTGCGGAAGGAATTAAAAATACTTCTCCGAATGCTTTTGTTATTTGCATCACCAATCCTCTAGATGTGATTGTAATGGCTTTGCAAAAATACTCTGGACTTCCAAAAAATAAAGTTATTGGTATGGCCGGAGTTTTGGACACTTCTCGTTTTAAACGTTTTTTATCACAAGAGCTTCAAGTGCCAATCAAAGATGTAGATTCTTTTGTTTTGGGAGGACACGGTGACACAATGGTCCCTATGCCAAATAGAACCATGGTAGGAAAAGAAAAATTATCAGATTTAGTGAAACAAGGAAAAATTTCTCAAGAAAAATTAAACGAGATAGTAGACAGGACAAGAAATGGTGGGGCAGAAATTGTAAAATATTTAGAAAAAGGTTCTGCATTTTATGCACCAGCTGCAGCAGGAGTTCAAATGGCAGAATCTTATTTAAAAAATGAGAAGAAAACACTTCCTTGTGCTGCTTTCTTAAATGGGGAGTATGGAATTAAAGACTTGTATGTTGGAGTTCCAGTAGTTATTGGATCAAACGGTATAGAAAAAGTTGTTGAGCTAGAATTGGATGCGGAAGAAAAAAAATATTTTGATATTTCAATTGCAGCCGTTAAAGACCTCTTCGAGGCTGCAAAAAAAATAGATCCTAGCCTGTCATAAATGAAGAATGTTTATTATTGGTAAAAAAAAATTAATTAAAACTATTAAAATTGACAGCTTAAAAGCCAAGTTGTAGTTTTAGATTTCTTATGAATATTCACGAACATCAAGCCAAGGACATTTTAAAAAAATTTGGAGCACCGGTGCCCACAGGAGTGCCCATTTTTTCACTTAGTGAAATTGATGAAAAGGTTAAAAATATTAAAACCAGCAAAATTGTATTGAAGGCGCAGATTCATGCTGGAGGAAGAGGAAAAGCGGGTGGCGTTAAAGTCGTTGATAGTATTGAAAAATTAAAGGAAGAAGCCAAAATTTTATTGGGTAAAGTGTTAATTACGCATCAGACAGGCCCACAAGGCAGAGAAGTTAAAAGACTCTATATTGAAGAAGCTTCTGAGATATCAAAAGAATTCTACCTTTCTTGTTTGGTTGATAGAGCTAGCTCAAAAATTGCTTTCATTTCTAGTGCCGAGGGTGGCATGGACATAGAAGAAGTTGCGAACAAAACTCCGGAAAAAATTATTACTACTAGAATAAGTTTAGCCAATGGATTATCTAAAAATGATATAGCTCAAATTTTAAAACCTTACAATCTTCCAGCAGAATCCGTCGGACAAGCTGAAAAACTTATTCAATCTGTTTTTGATGCCCTGGTTAATACAGATGCAAACTTGATCGAGGTTAATCCTTTGATTTTAACTAAGGACAACCAGGTAATGTGTCTTGACGCAAAAATCAATTTTGATCCCAATGCATTGTATCGTCACCCAGATATTTTGAGTTTAAGAGATTTAAATGAAGAAGATCCAGCTGAGATAGAAGCGAGCAAATATGACTTGGCTTATATAAAGCTAGATGGTGAAATTGGCTGCATGGTGAATGGAGCTGGGTTAGCGATGGCAACCATGGACATTATAAAGCTTTATGGTTCAGAACCTGCAAATTTTCTAGATGTGGGTGGTGGAGCTACTAAAGAAAAAGTATCTGCGGCTTTTAAAATAATTTTATCTGATAAAAACGTTAAAGGAATTTTAATTAATATTTTTGGTGGAATTATGCGTTGCGATGTTATTGCTGAAGGAGTGATAGCTGCAGCAAAAGAAACAAATCTTGCAGTACCCCTGGTAGTCAGACTCGCAGGAACTAAATTTGAAGAGGGGAAAAAAATATTAGAGCAGTCAGGTCTTAAAATTATCCCTGCAAGGAATCTTTCGGAAGCAGCTCAAAAAATTGTTGAGGCTATTAAATAGGTATGTCAGTTTTAATTAACAAAAATACAAAAGTTATTTGTCAAGGTTTCACAGGAACCCATGGAACATTTCACTCAGAGCAGGCTCTTGCATATGGAACCAATTTAGTTGGTGGTGTTACACCTGGAAAAGGTGGACAAAACCATCTTGGAAAACCAGTTTTTAATTCAGTTGAGGAGGCAGTGAAGCTTACTCAGGCAGATGCAACTATGATCTATGTTCCTGCAAAATTTGCGGCTGCAGCTATCATAGAAGCTATTGATTGTGAATTGCCTTTAATCGTTTGTATTACAGAAGGAATACCGATTTTAGATATGATTAAGGTAAAAGAAAAATTGAAGGGTTCTAAATCAAGATTGATAGGTCCAAACTGCCCAGGAATTATTACTCCCGGTGAGTGTAAAATTGGTATTATGCCAGGGCACATCCATACAAAAGGCTCAGTAGGTATAGTTTCAAGGTCAGGAACTTTGACCTACGAAGCTGTTGCCCAAACATCAGAAATTGGGCTGGGGCAATCTACCTGCATCGGTATTGGAGGGGATCCTGTTAATGGAACCAATTTTATAGATTGTCTAGAGCTATTTTTAAAAGACGATAAAACGGAATCTATAATTATGATTGGCGAAATTGGTGGAACAGCAGAAGAAGAGGCTGCTCAGTTTATTAAGGATTCCAAAACTAAAAAACCTATTATTGGATTTATAGCAGGATTAACAGCCCCCCCAGGAAGAAGAATGGGTCATGCTGGAGCAATTATAGCAGGTGGAAAAGGTGGAGCCCAAGATAAAATAGAAAAAATGAAATCTTGTGGAATTATTGTTACAGATTCCCCAGCCGAAATTGGAAAAACATTAAAGACTAAACTTCAAGGTTGAGATATATTCAGACTACAAAATGTCATCTTCCAAAAATAAAATATTCGAAACAACTTCGTTTTTAAGCGGAGCCAACTCATCATACATAGATGAATTGTATGAAAAATTTGTGAATGACCCCAATTCAATCCAAGAAAGTTGGAGGAAGTTTTTTTTAGGTTTGGCAGAAAACAAAGAAACAATTAAAAGAAATTCACAAGGAGCTTCGTGGTCACCTGAAAAAATAAAAAATAATCAGAATGGTGACTTGGATTATTACGAAACTTTACTTCCTAAGATCAATGTATTGGATATCCAGAAAAAAATTATTAAATCAGAACCAAAAAAAAATTCAGAAAATTTTGACGTAGAAACGGTCACTAAAGATTCTGTAAGAGCTATTATGATGATTCGAGCATACAGAGCTCGCGGGCATTTAATTGCAGATTTAGATCCGCTTGAATTAACTCCCAATAAAGATCATCCAGAATTAAATCCAGAGACTTATGGATTTTCTAAAAAAGATAGGGATAGAAAAATTTTTATAGATGACAGGCTTGACCTTAAATATGCAACTGTTAATGAAATTTTAGAAATTTTACTTAAGACATATTGTTCAAAAGTGGGCGTAGAATATATGCACATGACCGATCCAGATGAAAAAAGCTGGATACAAAATAGAATTGAAGGAAAAAATAAAGAAATTTATTTTACTGAAGAAGGAAAAAAAGCAATTCTCAACAGGGTTCTCGAAGCAGAAGGATTTGAAAAATATTTACATACTAAATTTGTAGGTACAAAAAGATTTGGACTTGATGGATGTGAATCTCTTGTTCCTGCAATGGAGCAAATTATTAAACTAGGAGGATCTTTGGGAGTGGTTGAGGTTAAAATTGGAATGCCTCATAGAGGAAGATTGAATGTTCTAACTAATGTTATACAAAAACCTTTAAAAAAAATATTTAAAGAGTTTGGTGGAGAAGCTGGTCCAGCCATTGGAGGTGTATCTGGGGATGTTAAGTATCATTTAGGTGCGTCTGCAAATAGAGAGTTTGATGGAAATAAAGTTCATGTAAGTTTAACTGCAAACCCATCACATTTAGAGGCTGTAAACCCAGTTGTTCTTGGACAAGCTAGAGCTAAACAATTTTTTCACAAAGACAAGAGTAGAGAAAAGGTAATACCGATATTATTACACGGAGATGCTGCGTTTGCAGGTCAAGGTGTAGTTGCTGAGTGTTTTGCCATGTCAGGTGTTCCAGGACACAACATTGGAGGCACTATTCACATTATTGTGAACAATCAGATTGGCTTTACAACAACCCCATCTTTCGCAAGATCTTCACCTTACCCTTCTGAAGTTGCAAAAATGGTTCAAGCTCCAATTTTTCATGTTAATGGCGATGATGTAGAGGCGGTAGTTTATGTTGCTAGAGTTGCAACTGAATATAGACAAAAATTCAAAAGAGATGTTGTCATAGATATATTTTGTTACAGAAGATTTGGACACAATGAAGGAGATGAACCTTCATTTACTCAGCCGCTAATGTACAAAAAAATAAAAAATCATCCCTCTATATTAGCGGTTTATTCAAAACAATTGATTGAGGAAGGATTGTTTACCAAAGAGCAAATTGAAAAACAAAAATCTGATTACAAGAAAAAATTAGATGAAGAATTTGAAGATTCTAAAAACTATGTACCTAATGAACAGGATTGGTTTACAGGAACCTGGTCAAAATTTACAACCGAATATGGATCGGACCGCAGAGGCGTTACCGGTGTTGATTTAAAAATTATTAAAAATCTGGAAAAAAAATTATGTACCACTCCAGAGGATTTTGATGCCCACCCTACTATTAAGAGAATATTAGAGACTAAGAGAAAAATGTTCGAAACAGGAAAGGGGTTTGATTGGTCTACCGCTGAAAGCCTGGCATTCGCTACTTTGTTGGAGGAGGGATATCCAGTGAGACTAGTTGGTCAAGATTCTGTTCGTGGAACTTTTAGCCAAAGACATTCTGGTTTAACTGATCAAACCACAGGTGAAAAATATTTTCCTCTAAATAATTTAAGCAAGAAACAGGCAAAGGCAGAAATAATAGATAGTCTGTTATCTGAAATGGGAGTTTTAGGATTCGAGTACGGGTATTCACTAGTTGAGCCAGACACACTAGTTTTGTGGGAAGCTCAATTTGGAGATTTTGCTAATGGTGCACAAGTTATTTTCGATCAATTTATCAGTTCAGGTGAGAGCAAGTGGACAAGAGCAAGTGGACTTGTCATGTTATTACCTCACGGATATGAAGGACAGGGACCTGAACATTCTTCAGCAAGAATAGAAAGATACTTGCAGGCTTGTGCCCAAGAAAATCTGCAGGTGGTAAACTGCACGACTCCAGCCAATTATTTTCACGCTTTGAGAAGACAGATTCATAGAAAATTTAGAAAGCCTCTAATTATCTTTACTCCCAAGTCTTTACTTAGGCATAAAAAATGCGTTTCAGAGTTAGAGGATTTCTCAAAAGAAAATTCATTCCACAGAGTGCTGCCTGATCATGCAGAGTTTCCAGAGTACAAATTAATTAAATTAGCTGCCGATAAAGATATTAAACGAGTAGTTTTGTGTTCCGGAAAAGTATATTTCGATCTTTTAGAAAAAAGAGAGCAGATTAAAGATAATAGAGTTCAGCTTATTAGGGTAGAGCAACTTTACCCTTTCCCTGCAAAAGCTTTAGCCAAACATATTAAAAGATTTATTAATGTGGAAGAATATATTTGGTGCCAGGAAGAACCACAAAACATGGGTTGCTGGAATACTGTTGAGCGATATATCAATTGGACCTTAGACCTGATAAAAGCAAAGTCGAAAGAAGTTAAATACATAGGAAGAGGACCTTCGGCATCTACAGCCACTGGCTACCTGAAAAAACATGTTGCCCAGCAAGAAGAAATTGTTACAAAAGCATTAACTATATAAATGGCTGATAAAATTATTGTTCCAACATTAGGCGAATCCATCACTGAAGCAACCGTAGCTAAGTGGTTAAAAAAAGTAGGAGATTCAGTTGGGGCAGACGAAGCTATTGTTTCTTTGGAGACAGACAAAGTTAGCGTTGATGTAACGTCTCCTAAAGATGGGGTTTTAACGGAAATTTTGGCATCGGAAGGATCCACGGTTCAGGTTGGAGGAGCACTAGGTTTAGTTGGAGCTCCGTCATCCAAAGCTCCAGAAAAAAAAGAAGAAACCAAAATTGTAGAAATTAAAAAAGAAGAATCTGCTTCTTCAAAAAAAATAGAGACTGTAAGCAAAAAAAACGAATTGTCTCCAGCAGTTAAGCGTATTGTGGAAGAAAAAAATATTGATATCGAATCTATTTCGGGATCAGGTAAAGAAGGAAGAATTTTAAAAGGAGACCTTGTTGGTCTTATGGGTTTTAGCCCCTCTCCTAATAAGAAAAAAATTGAAGCAGGAGAAGAAGAAAGAGTTAAGATGACTCGCCTCAGATCAACAATAGCAAAAAGATTAAAAGATGCACAAAATAATGCAGCTATTTTAACCACTTTTAATGAAGTTGACATGTCGATGATTATTCAAATTAGAAAAGACAACAAGGATGAATTTGAAAAAAGATATGGAGTTAAGCTTGGATTCATGTCTTTTTTTATAAAGGCTTGTGTGAATGCCCTGGAAACATTTCCAGCTGTAAATGCAGAGATACAGGGTGAAGAAATTGTTTACAAAAACTATTATAACATTGGAGTTGCTGTTGGCACAGACAAGGGTTTAATTGTACCCGTTTTGAGAAATGCAGACGAGCTTTCTTTTGCTGAAATTGAAAAAGAAATTGTTAACTTGGGTACAAGAGCTAAAAATAATCAGCTATCGATTGATGAGTTACAAGGCGGAACATTTACTATTACGAACGGCGGAATATACGGCTCAATGCTTTCAACGCCCATTATAAATCCACCGCAATCTGGAGTTTTGGGCATGCACAATATTGTTCAAAGAGCGGTAGTAATCAATGGAAAAATTGAAATTAGACCTATTATGTATCTTGCACTTTCTTATGATCATAGAATTATAGACGGCAAAGAGGCAGTTTCTTTTTTAGTAAGAGTTAAAGAAATTCTGGAAGATCCCAGAAGATTATTTTTGAGCTTATAGTATTATGGAAGAATTTGATGTTGTGGTTATTGGTGGTGGTCCCGGTGGATACGTTTGCGCTATTAGAGCTGCCCAGCTAGGAAACAAAACAGCTTGCATAGAATCTAGGGGTGCTCTCGGTGGCACTTGTTTAAATGTTGGTTGCATACCCTCAAAATCATTACTTCACGCTTCTGAAATGTACAGCAAAGCGCAAAGTGAATTTCAGCATATAGGAATTAATACAGGCGCTCTTTCTTTGGACTTAGCAAAGATGATGGACCACAAAGAAAAATCTGTTGAGGGGCTAACCAAGGGAATTGAATTCTTATTTAAAAAAAATAAAGTTACTTATCTGAAAGGACATGGAAGCTTTAAAGACAAAAATACTTTAGAGGTAAAAGATTCTCCCGGCTCTGTGCAGGAAATTAAAGCTAAAAATATAGTAATAGCAACAGGATCTTCAGTGCTCTCTTTGCCAAATATTAAAGTAGATGAGGACACAATTGTTTCTTCAACAGGAGCCCTTTCTTTAAAAAAAGTCCCAAAAAAATTAATTGTTATTGGTGGAGGAGTTATTGGTTTAGAGATGGGGTCAGTATGGTTGCGACTGGGGTCAGAAGTGGAAGTGATAGAATATATGGATCATATTACTCCAGGAATGGATAGAGAAATTTGTGATAATTTTTTAAAAATTTTAAAAAAACAAGGAATGAAGTTCCATTTATCTACTAAAGTATTGGATGTTAAAAAGAGCTCAGATGGAGCCACTGTTTTTGTTGAAAACAACGGTCAAAAAATGGAGATGACTGGCGACATTGTTCTGATGTCAGTGGGAAGGAAGCCAAATACAGAAGGTCTTAATTTAGAAGCTGCTGGTATTAACAAAGATCAAAAAGGAAGAATTTCAATAGATAAAAAGTTCAAAACAAATGTAGACAATGTATATGCAATTGGAGATGTTGTGGAAGGTCCCATGCTAGCCCATAAAGCAGAAGACGAAGGAATGGCAGTTGCTGAATTCATTTCAGGAAAATATGGTCATGTAAATCATGATACGATTCCTGGTGTGGTTTATACTTCTCCAGAAGTTGCTGCAGTAGGAAAAACAGAAGAGCAGTTAAAGCAAGCTGGTATAGAATATAATGTTGGAAAATTTCCATTTATGGCAAATTCTCGAGCCAAAATTAACAATGATGTAGATGGATTTGTAAAAATTTTAGCAGACAAAGCCACAGATAAAATTTTAGGGGTACACATGATAGGACCCGATGTTGGAACTATGATTGCAGAGGTGGTTCTGGCGATGGAATTTGGAGCGAGTGCAGAAGATATTGCAAGAACTTGTCACGCACATCCAACGCTTACGGAAGCTGTGCGAGAAGCGGCTTTAGCAGTTGATAAGAGAGCTATTCACTTTTAGTTAATTTGTTTTCCACTTTTTTTCCAATCAGACAAAAAAGATTCTAAACCTTTGTCGGTCAGATCATGCTTGTACAGTTCGTGGAAAACTTTAGCAGGAATAGTAACGACATCGGCACCAATTTTTGAAACCTCTTCGACATGTTTAGCAGAACGAATGGAGGCTGCCAATATCTCTGTTTTAATATTATAGTTTTGATAAACAGTTTTGATACTTTTTATTAGATCCAATCCATTCTCGCCAATATCATCTAATCTACCAACAAAAGGAGAAATGAATGTTGCTCCGGCTTTTGCAGCTAGCAAAGCTTGAGTTGCAGAAAAACAAAGAGTTACATTTATTTTAAATTTTTTCTTACTTAAGTAATTACATGCAATGAGTCCGTCTAGAGTTAGGGGAATTTTAATAACAATATTTTTTGCAATTTTTTGTAGTATCTCTGCTTCTTCAATCATTCTATCTGCTTTGATCGCAGTCACTTCCGCACTAATAGGACCTTTAACTTCAGACGCTATAGATTTAAGAATTTGCTTAAAATTGCCATGTTGTTTTGAGAGCAGGGAAGGGTTTGTTGTAATACCATCAATTAAACCAGTTTTGTTCAATGGCTTAATTTCATTAATATCTGATGAGTCCAAGAATATTTTCATAATAGTGTAACTTATTGTTTAAAAATATATAAATCAATTTTTATATGAAGATAAATGTTTTATTGCCAATAAAATTTGATCACCCGTTTACCTATTTATCTGATCTTTCGTTAAAACTCGAAAAAGGAGATTATGTCTGCGTTCCTTTCCGCAATAAAGAAATGGTGGGAATAGTATGGAACACAGAAGTTCCAGAGCCAAAAAATATCAAGATAAAAAAAATTATTTCTAAAATAAATTTTCCAAAACTGTCCGAACAAAACATTGAGTTTATTAAAAAATTTTCACAATATAATCTTTCCAATTTAGGAATGACTCTTAAGCTTTTTTTATATGAGAAGGGACTGGTATCTTTAAATAAAAAAAAGACCAATGAAAATTTGGATGAATATAGTATTGCAAAAATTAAAAGTGAGAATTTGAGTGCTGTCCAAAAAGATGCTTTAAAGGAAATTTGTCAGCAATTAAAATTTTCAAAATATTCTACAACGTTACTACATGGAGTAACAGGTTCTGGAAAAACCTTGGTTTATTTTGAAGTTATTAAAAAGGCATTGGAGCAAAATCAGCAAGCCCTGGTCCTTCTCCCAGAGATTGCTTTAACCAGACAAATTGCCCAGAGATTTAAGGACTATTTTGGAAGCGAGGTTGCTTTGTGGTATTCTAGCATAGGAGACAAGAAGAAAAAAATTATTTGGCGGGGTATTGCAGAAAATAAAATAAAACTTGTTCTTGGAGCCAGGTCTTCTATTTTTCTGCCTTTTCAGGATTTGAAATTAATAGTTATTGATGAGGAGCATGACTCTTCTTACAAGCAGGATAAAGGTGTCGTCTACAATGCAAGAGACATGTCTATTCTCAAAGCATCTATAGAAAAATTTCCAGTTTTGCTAATATCGGCAACCCCCTCTGTTGAAAGTTATTTTAATAGCAAAAATAAAAAATATTTTTACGTTAGTTTAAAAGAGCGATACAAAAACGTTTCTCTACCAAAAATTGAAATTGTTGATTTAATTAAATTTGCACCTGATAAGGGAAAATTTATTTCCAATGATTTAATTCCTAAACTAAAAAAAATTCTTAAAGATAAAAGCCAAGTTTTGTTTTTTTTAAATCGTCGAGGTCATTCAACTTATATTATGTGTTATCAGTGTAAAAAAAGACTGGTATGTCCCAATTGCTCTATAGGATTAGTTTTTCACCAGGTCACCAATGAGGCTATCTGTCATTATTGCGATTACAAAACTAAATTGAATCAAAAATGCAATAACGATAAAAATTGTGATTTTACTTTTTATGGACTAGGTGTTGAAAAAATATTTGAAGAAGTTCAGTCCATATTTCCAGATGAAAAAATGCAAATCTTCTCTTCTGACACAATAAATAATAATAAAGATTCTGAAAATATTATTAATGACATTGAAAAAAATAAAATACCTATTTTGGTAGGTACGCAGTTAATTTCCAAGGGTTTTCATTTCCCAAGTTTAAATTGTATAGTTGTTGTCAATTCTGATACTAATTTTTTAGGCAGCGATATACGAGCATCAGAAAAAAATTTTCAATTATTGCAACAACTTTCAGGAAGAGCGGGAAGAGAAGAGAACAGGGCAATAGTTTTTTTGCAAACAAATGATTCAAAAAATAAAATTCTCCACTCTCTTTCAAGTGCCGATCCAGAAGTATTTTACGAGGAGGAGTTGTTGTTTAGAAAAAAAGCTTATCTTCCCCCGTACTCAAAACTTGTTTCCATTATTGTTTCAGGAGCTAACCAATTTGAAGTAGAGAAAGTATCTAAAAAATTAAAGCAGCTATTTCCCAGCCAAAGTAAAATTAAACTTTATGGTCCAGTAACAGCTCCAATATTTCGCGTACGTGGAAAATTTAGAATGCGTTTATTGATAAAATATGATGTTTCTCTCTTTCCTCAACAATTTGTAAAAGATTGGTTGGATTTGAACGTTATAAACAAAGATATAAAACTAGAGGTTGATGTTGACCCTATAAATTTTCTGTAATTAAGAGAAAACACCCAAAATATCGCACTTGATCAGCAGTTTCCACTGTGCTACGAACAGCCACACAAATAAAAAAGCAAAAGGATTATCTTGGACAATCATTCAAACTCTTTTTCTGACGCAACGGGCAGATATGCCAAGTCTATATTTCAAATAGCAAATGAGAAGAAAATCCTGACTGAAGTTGAAAAAAATTTTTTACAAATTCATTCTTTACTAAATGATTCTAAAGAGTTTAAAAAATTTGTAACCAATCCAACCATTCAAAAAGGATCGAGAATCAAAATAATAGAGACTCTTTCCCAAGAATTTGGTTTGAATAAGTACTTTGTAAACTTTCTTAAACTGATTAATGAGAAGGGAAGATTCTTTTTTTTAGAAAAAATAGTGAAAGATTTCTTTGCAATTTTGTCTCAAAGCAAAGGAGAAGTAGTGGCAGATTTAATTATCGCCAATGAGATTTCTGAAAATAAAAAAGAAGAGATCAGAAAAGAACTTTCATTGCTTTATAAAAAGGAAATTAAGTTAAATTTTTCAATCGACGAGAGCTTAATTTCAGGATCAATCTTGAAAGTGGGTAGTAAAATGATAGACAATTCGGTAAAAAGTAAATTTAACAGAATTTTAAACAATATTTAGGAGAAACATAATGGACATAAACCCATCAGAGGTAACAAAAGTAATAAAAGAGCAAATAGAAAATTTTGGTTCAGAAACTGAGGTTTCGGAAGTTGGTCAAGTTCTTTCAGTAGGAGATGGAATTTCTAGAATTTACGGATTGGATAACGTTCAAGCGGGAGAGATGGTCGAGTTTTCCGAAGGCACTAAAGGAATGGCTCTTAACTTAGAAAGCGATAACGTTGGAGTGGTTATTTTTGGAGATGACTCAAAAATTAAAGAAGGCGATATTGTTAAAAGAACAGGAAAAATTGTTGATGTTGCAGTTGGAAAATCATTATTAGGAAGAGTAGTTGATGGACTTGGAAATCCTATAGATGGAAAAGGACCAATAGATCCAAAATCCGAGAGAAAAAGAGTTGATGTAAAGGCACCAGGAATTATTTCTAGAAAATCAGTTCATGAGCCTATGCAAACTGGTCTTAAGGCAATTGACAGCTTGATTCCAATTGGAAGAGGACAGAGGGAATTGATTATTGGTGATAGACAAACAGGGAAAACTGCTATTGCAATTGATACAATTATTAATCAAAAAGAAATTAACAAATCTACAGACGAATCTAAAAAACTTTATTGCATCTATGTTGCGATTGGACAAAAAAGATCAACCGTAGCCCAAATAGTAAAAACCTTAGAAGATACAGGAGCGCTAGAATATACAATCGTAGTTGCTGCAACTGCATCAGATCCTGCACCTCTTCAATTTTTGGCTCCATATATTGGATGTACGATGGGTGAGTACTTTAGAGATAATGGGATGCATGCACTGATTGTTTATGACGATCTTTCAAAACAAGCAGTAGCTTATAGACAGATGTCTTTATTGTTAAGAAGACCTCCAGGACGAGAAGCTTTTCCAGGTGACGTATTTTACTTGCATAGTAGACTTCTAGAAAGAGCAGCAAAATTAAGCGATGACCAAGGAGGAGGGTCTCTTACAGCATTGCCTATCATTGAAACTCAGGCCAGTGACGTATCTGCCTACATTCCTACTAACGTTATTTCAATTACTGACGGACAAATATTTTTAGAAACAGAGCTTTTCTTTAAAGGAGTTAGACCGGCTGTAAACGTAGGTATTTCCGTTTCTCGAGTTGGTTCGGCAGCACAAATTAAGGCCATGAAACAAGTCGCAGGATCTATTAAATTAGAATTAGCCCAATACAGAGAGATGGCTGCATTTGCGCAGTTTGGTTCTGACTTGGATGCATCAACACAACAGTTGTTAAATCGAGGATCTAAATTGACCGAACTTTTGAAGCAAGGACAGTACTCCCCTCTAAAAGTTGAAGAACAAGTTATATCTATTTTTTGTGGTGTTAAAGGTTACTTAGATAATCTTGATCTTGGAAAAATTAAACAATTCGAGAGCCAACTATTAAGCCAAATCAAATCAGATGCCCCAGATATATTGAGCAATATAAGTTCAACAGGGAAATTAGATGAGGCTAATGAAGCGAAACTTAGAACTTTTATAGAAAACTTTAAAAATAAATTTGAAAAATAATGGCAACTTTAAAGGATCTTCGCAATAGAATTAAAAGCGTAAAATCTACTCAAAAAATTACCAAAGCAATGAAAATGGTTGCTGCTGCTAAGTTGAGAAAAGCACAAGATAGAGCAGAAAAAGGAAGACCTTATTCTGATAAAATGAATAGCATTATTACCAATTTGAACAATTCTATAGTTGACAAGGCTTCTGCACCCAAACTTTTAGTGGGAAACGGAAAAGATCATAAGCATTTGTGTATAGTAATGACAGCAGATAGGGGATTGTGTGGAGGTTTCAACACGAGCATTTGCAGAAAAGCTAGATTATTTTTTAATGAAAAATTGAAATCTGGTAAAGAGCTGTCAATTATTACTGTTGGAAGCAAAGGCAATGATCAGCTCAAAAGAATTTTTGGAAAATACATTATAGACAAAATTAGCTTTAAAGACCTAAAGCAAATTACCATTCATGAAGCTAATCAAATTACTTCAAAAGTATTAGATATGTTTGGTAAGGAAGAGTTTGATGTTTGTACTATTTTCTATAATAAATTTAAAAGCGTAATATCTCAAGAACCGCAAGCGCAGCAAATTATTCCAATACCTTTGATGGATAATGAGACCAAAAGCTTAGAAGAGTTAAATAATCAATCTCACTATGAATACGAACCAGAAGAAGAGGAAATTTTAGAAAATTTGTTACCCAAAAATATTTCAACACAAATATTCAAAGCATTCTTAGAAAATGCAGCAAGTGAGCAAGGATCTAGGATGTCAGCCATGGATAACGCAACAAGAAACGCAGGAGATTTAATTAATAAGTTAACTATAAATTACAATAGAAGCAGACAAGCGGTGATCACTAAAGAATTGATAGAAATCATTTCAGGTGCTGAATCTTTGTAGAAAATTAAGGAGAAAATAAATAATGACAAATAAATTTGGAACAATTACTCAAATAATCGGTGCGGTTGTTGACGTAAAATTTGAAGAGAATTTACCTGAAATTCTAATGGCTTTAGAGTGTGATAATGCAGGTAATAGATTGGTTTTAGAGGTTGCGCAGCATTTGGGAGAAAACACGGTTAGAACTATTGCAATGGACACAACTGAGGGATTAAAAAGAGGAGATAAGGTTACCAATACAGGATCGGCTATTATGGTTCCAGTAGGACCAGAAACTTTAGGTAGAATCATTAACGTTATTGGTGAGCCAATTGACGAAAGAGGTCCCCTTAATACAAAAGAAAAATGGCCAATTCATAGAGCGGCACCTTCTTTTGTTGAACAATCAACTGAGACTGAAGTTTTGGTTACAGGAATTAAAGTTGTTGATTTGTTAGCTCCTTATTCACGAGGTGGTAAAATTGGATTATTCGGTGGAGCAGGCGTTGGAAAAACAGTTTTGATTATGGAATTAATTAACAACGTAGCAAAAGCCCACGGTGGATATTCTGTATTTGCAGGAGTTGGAGAAAGAACTAGAGAAGGAAATGATCTTTACCATGAAATGATGGAATCTGGAGTTATTAAAATTGATGGTCCCGGTTCTAAAGCAGCTTTGGTTTATGGACAAATGAACGAGCCTCCTGGAGCAAGAGCTAGAGTTGCCCTTTCAGGACTCACGCTCGCTGAATATTTTAGGGATCAAGAAGGACAAGATGTCTTGTTTTTTGTTGATAACATTTTTAGATTTACTCAAGCAGGATCAGAAGTTTCTGCATTGCTCGGAAGGATACCTTCAGCGGTTGGATACCAGCCTACTTTGGCCACCGACATGGGTAACCTACAAGAACGAATTACCACTACACACAAAGGATCAATTACATCTGTTCAGGCAATTTACGTTCCTGCAGACGATTTAACAGATCCTGCACCAGCAACTTCTTTTGCCCATTTAGATGCAACCACAGTTCTATCTAGACAAATTGCAGAATTGGGAATTTATCCAGCAGTTGATCCATTGGATTCAACTTCTAGAATCTTGGACCCAAGAATTGTTGGGGAAGAGCATTATAGAGTAGCTCGTGAAGTTCAGGAAATTTTACAAACTTACAAATCTCTTCAAGACATCATTGCCATTTTGGGAATGGATGAACTGTCAGAGGAAGACAAGTTAGTTGTTGCAAGAGCAAGAAAAATTCAAAGATTCTTGTCACAGCCTTTCTTTGTTGCCGAAGTGTTTACAGGATCACCAGGAAAACTGGTTGATTTAGAATCTACAATAAAAGGATTTGCAGCTATTTGTAAGGGTGAATACGATCATTTGCCTGAAGCCGCTTTTTATATGGTAGGTACAATTGAAGATGCAGTTGAAAAAGCTGAAAAAATGGCCAAAGAAGCCGCTAAGTAAAGACTAAACAATGAGTGATACAATTCAAGTTGATATCGTAACTCCTGAAAAAAAGATTTTTTCAGAGAACAATATCCTGTCTGTCACTGTCCCTGGAATAGAAGGCGACATGGGTATTTTAAATAATCACATACCTATTATTACCTTTTTAAGACCAGGAACTATTCAGATCCAAGCTCAGAACAAAGACAGTTCTTTTTTTATTTCTGACGGAGTTTTGGAGTTTAGTAATAATGTTCTTACAATATTGGCTTCAGAAATTTATGATTTAGCCACAATAGAACCCGATACTATTAATAAACTAAAAGCGGAATCTAAAGAAAAAATGCAAAAAGAAAATCAATCAGATAACGATATTTTTCTAGCAAGCAAATTTGAAGAGGAAGTTAATAATTTATCTCTGGTTAAATAAAAGATTCAAATTCTTTTACCAATTCCTGATATAAATCTTTTTTAAAAGGCACTATAAGATCTGGTAACTCATTGATACCAACCCATTTCCACTCTTTAAATTCTGCATTTTTTTGATCTAAATAAATCTCATCGTCTGTCCCTAGAAATTGTGCAAGAAACCAGGTCTGTTTCTGCCCCTTGAATCTTCCTTTCCATATCTTACCCAAAAGATAGTCGGGAAGATCATATGTATATATTTTATCAGATTTTTTTATGATTTTTATCGAAGAAACACCTGTCTCTTCTTTTAATTCTCTTTTAACAGCATCCACTATATTTTCATCTTGATCAACACCTCCCTGAGGCATTTGCCAGGCTGATTTGTTATCAATTCTTTTTCCTACGAAAATTTTTTTATTATCATTGATAAGCATGATGCCAACCCCATTTCTATAAGGTAATTCTTTAAGTTTCGACATAACTCCCTATCCTCTAAAAAGATTTAAAGCATATTCTAGCTGATTATCTTTTTTATCATCGTTTATTTTGAAATTTTCCTTACTTTCTTTCACCACAATATCTGGCTCCACTCCTATTTCTGAAATGGATGTTCCCGAGGGCAAATAGTATTTTGCAGTAGTTAATCTAAGTCCACCTTTGTTTTTAAGGGGAATGATTGTTTGAACAGAGCCCTTTCCAAAAGTTTTCTCTCCCAACAATATTGCCCGCTTATGGTCCTTCAATGCACCAGATACAATCTCTGATGCCGACGCTGAACCTCTATTAATTAATATAATCAGTGGTTTTCCTTTTAGAGCATCACCTTTTTTTGCAGTATAAATTTTAATATCGTTTTTATCCCTGCCCTTTATGGATACTATCTCTCCACTATCTAAGAATGCGTCACTAATTTTTACTGCTTGAGAAAGTAGACCTCCAGGATTGTTTCTTAAATCTAAGATATACCCATTTAAATTTTTATTAGTTTTGTAAAAGTCTTTTATTTTATTTAATAATTGATCTCCACTTTGTTCATTAAAAGCACTAAGTCTTATATATCCAACGTTTTCTTTGATTGCAGATGAGACTTCTCTTACTTTTATTTTATCTCTAACAATTGCAAATTTTAAATCTTCTTCCACATCTAATCTTCGGATAGTTATGTTAATGGGAGTTCCTATTTTTCCTCGCATTAAATTCACTGCTTCCATCAAGTTTAGGCCCTTAACTTGTTTTTCATTAATTTTAATTATGTAGTCTCCAGCTTTTACTCCCACTTTATCCGCAGGTGAATCTTCCATGGGTGTAATGACTTTGACAAAGCCAGACTCCATGGTTACTTCAATGCCAAGTCCTCCAAATTCTCCAGAGGTTTCAACATTCATATTTTTAAAACTTTCAGGACTCATGTATGCAGAAAATGGATCAAGAGATTGCAACATTCCGTTAATTGCACCGTCAATAACTTCACTTTGGTCTACTTCCTTAACATAACCTTTGTTAATTTTTTCCAGAACATCGCTAAACAAGTCTAACTTTTCATAAAGAGCGTTGTCATTTTTGGATTCAGCATTTTGAGTGATTAAAATTAAAAATACTATAGCTAGTTTTGTAAAAATTCTCATATTGTTTAATACTTATGGTAAGGATGATTGGTTATAATTGTAGCACACCTGTAAAATTGTTCACATAAAATTACTCTAGATAAAGAGTGCGAAAAAGTTAATTTACTTAGAGATATTTTATCGCAGTTATCTGTATTTACAGAAACTCCCTCAGGCTTGCCTATCAGTAAGTATAGCTCCTTAATATTATTGCTTAAAAACTTTTGTATAATTTTTGCAAATTCGGTGCTTGCATAAACTTTCCCAACTTCACTTAAGATTAATATTTTTTTGTGATTATTTTTTTCCTGAATTATTCTAACGATTTCTTTCATGGTAGACTGTTTTATAGAAAAATTACTAAAACCACTTTTTTTTATCAGGTTTATTCTTTTTTGGTATAGATCACATAACTCTCTTTCAGGACCCTTGTTAATCCTTCCCTCACACAAAATTGTGACTTTCATTACAACGTGATATTTTGTTGCGGGAGAATATCTTCCCACATTTTTTCCAGATTATATAAGGCTCTTTTTTCAGGATGAAAGATGTGAATAACAACCTCTATGGCATCTATAAGTTTCCAGTCGTCGCTTTCCTGACCTTCGATAGTGCAATTTTTGATTCCTAATTTTTTTAGAGACTGAGCTGTAATTTCAGACACAGCTTGTATGTGTCGAGAAGAAGTTCCGCTAGCAACAACCATATAGTCAGCAATTGAACTTTTGTCCTTAAGGTCAATAATAACTATATTAGTGGCCTTATTGTCATCCAATATTTTTTTAATTTTTGATACGAGATCTGAGTTTTTTGCAATTACCATTTAATAGTTATTTGTATAAACTAATTCTTAGCTTTGAAGAAGAGACATTAATTCCTCGATTGTTGACATAAACCCATTCTTTTTTTTTCAACTTCCTTTTTTGTAGTGTAGAAAGATTTATTTGAGTTGTGGCAAATTGTTGAGCGACCAATGATTGCAAAGCTAGCTTTTTATAACCAGGTCGGTTCATTACAATAACTGTACTTAATTCAAATATTTTTTCGTAGCTTTTCCATAGATGAAAGTTAATTAAATTATCTGCCCCAATTATAAAAAATAACTGACATTCTTTTCGAACTTTTTTTTTAATGGCTTTAATTATGTTGATGGTAAAATCTGAATTTTTAATATCATCTGTATTTAAGATGTAAATTTTTTTTTCCTTTTTTACAATTGCTTTGCAAAGCTGCAGTCTTTCCCTTTCAATTTTCGATGGTTTAGTTTTCTTTAGCGGGTTTTGTTTGGTAATTGACCAAAGTAATTTTTGAAGTTTTAGATTTCTTATAGCTATTCTTGAGATATACAAATGACCCTTGTGAGGTGGATCAAAAGTCCCACCCAATATCCCAATATTATGTTGAGCTTTTTTTATCAAGTCCTGGTTTGCCCGTTACCTTTAACAATATATTTGTAAGAGGTCAGTTGCTCTAGCCCTACAGGACCTCTGGGATGAAGCTTGTTAGTTGAAATGCCAACCTCTGCCCCCAATCCAAATTCGTATCCATCTGCAAATTGTGTAGATGTGTTGTGCATGACAATAGAACTTGTTACTTCATTTAAAAATTTTTGAGCATTTTTTTTATTTGCAGTAACGATCGATTCTGTATGATTTGTTCCATATTTTTTTATATGAGCAATTGCATCATCAATGTTATTTACTATTTTCACAGAAATAATAGAATCCAGGTACTCTGTTCTCCAGTCTTTTTCCTTAGCTAAAGTTGCTAGTGGAAAATATTTTTTAACTAATTTATCACCCACAATTCTGCAATTATTTTTGTGCAAAAGATTTAATATTGGCAAAAGATGAGTCTGCAAAACTTTTTTATGTACTAGCAAAGTTTCAGTTGCCCCGCAGATACTAGTTCTTCTAAGTTTGGCATTTAGCGTAATTTTTTTTGCCATATCTAGTTTTGCATTTGAATCTATATATGTATGGCAAAGACCCTCTAGATGACCAATGACAGGAACTTTTGACAAATCCAAAACTTTTTTAACAAGACCTTTTCCACCTCTTGGAACTATAACGTCAATATAGGATCTCATACTAGAGAGCAAATAATCAACATGATCTCTGCTAGTTTTGTTTATTAATTGAATGCAATCTGGATTGATTTTATTTTTTTTTAATATTTTTCTAAACAAGTTGGAAAGAATGGTATTGGAATAAAAAGCCTCTGTTCCACCTCGCAGAATTGCACAATTTCCTGATTTAAAGCATAAAATAGAAATATCAGCAGTTACATTTGGCCTTGCTTCATAAATTACGCCGATGACACCAATTGGCATTGTAACCTTTTGTATTGTCAGGCCGTTAGGTCTCCTCCAAGAACTAATAATCTTTTTTGTAGGATCTTTAAGCTTAATGACTTCTTGGATAGATTTTACAATAGATTCTATACGATCGTTATTCAAAATTGATCTTTCTATTACATTCTCCTTTATGTTTTTATTCTTTGCTTTTTTAATATCAAGAGCATTTGCTTTTAAAATATTTTTTTTATTTTTTGTTATTTCTAAAATATAGTCGTTAAGAACCTTGTTTTTTTGTTTTTCTGTTAAATTAACTATGGAGCTGGAAGCGATTAATGATTTTTTTCCTAGCTGATCTAAGTAGTTATTTTTTTTCATTTTCTTTATCTCGTACTAAATTATCTATATGAATTACCTCACCGCGTGAAGAATACCCAAGAACCTCATCTATTTGGTCGCTTCTTAAACCCTTGATCTTCTCAATATCATCGCTGGAGTATGATGTTAAACCCAAGCCTATTTTCTTTTTATTAACACCAATTATAGAAACAGTGTCGCCTCTTTGAAAAGTGCCATTGAGTCCTACAATTCCTACTGGCAATAAACTTTTTCCATTTAGCAAAGCGGTAGTAGCCCCATTGTCGATAATAATAAATCCTTTTGTTTTAATAGTCCCCATAATCCATTTTTTTTTAGCATTATGAGAATTAATTTTTGGAATAAACCAAGTAAATTTTTTATTTTTAATAATATTTTGAATTGGATTATTTACTTTGCCAGAACTTATTATCATATTGCAACCCGCATCCATGCAAATTTTTGCAGCCTCAATTTTTGTTATCATTCCCCCAGATCCATAATCGCTAATGCTTTTTGTTGCCACTCTTTCAATTGATTTATCAATCTCAGTAACTTTCTCTATAAACACAGAATCTTTAAATTGGTTTGGATTTTTAGAATATAGGCCGTCAATATCTGAAAGCATTATTAAAGTATTTGCATTTGTTATTTGGGCAACTCTAGCAGCTAATCGATCATTATCTCCGTAACGAATTTCTGTAGTAGCAGTGGTATCGTTTTCATTTACTATTGGAACGATATTCATTCCAAACAAATTGGAGATGGTGTCTCTGGCATTTAAGGCTCTCCTTCTATTTTCGGTGTCTTCGAGAGTGAGCAAAATTTGCCCAACTTTTATTTTTTTTCTCAAAAAAGATTTCTTAAAAAGGTTCATCAGCTCTATTTGCCCTACGGCAGCAACGGCCTGATATTCTTTAAGTTTTAGTTTTTTTTTGTTTTTTTTTAATAGCTTGCAACCCAATGCAATCGCTCCCGACGTTACTATAATTATTTTAATTTTTTTTTTAATTAAAAAATGCACATCATCAATCAGCTTGTTCACCCAGGCTGTATTAAGTTTTTCCGTTCTACCGGCTAAGGTTGAGGAGCCAATTTTAATAATAATTAACTTAGATTGTAAAATATTCATTATAAAACACGCAACACCGCGCTGATATTTTTCTTTTGAAGTATAGAGATTTCATAAAATTTCTTTTTAAAAAATTTTTTAAACTCTTTAAGTTTTGTATTTTTTTCCTCTTCTTCTAATAAATCTATTTTATTAAATACCACTATTTCTTTTTTTTTTAACAGTTTCTCGCTATATTGTTTTAACTCTTCTCTTATAATTTTGTAACTTCCAATCAAATCACTCTCATTGATATCTATAATATGTAATAAACTTTTACATCTTTCTATATGTTTTAGAAACTGATCCCCAAGACCAACTCCTTTATGAGCTCCTTCGATTAAGCCAGGTATATCTGCCAAAACAATCTCCTTATCATCAATTTGAAGCACACCAAGATTTGGATTTAGGGTAGTAAAAGGGTAGTTCGCAATTTTTGGTCTAGCCCTGGTAGAGATTGCAAGAAAACTGGATTTACCAGCATTTGGAAATCCAATTAAACCGACATCAGCTATAATTTTTAGTTCTAGCCAGACGGAAATTTCCTCACCTTCTTTGCCTTTTGTAAATTTTCTAGGTGCACGGTTGGTTGAACTTTTGAATTTAGTATTTCCAACACCACCAAAACCACCTTTGGCTAAAATAAATTCTTCATCTTCCTTTGTAAAATCATAAATTAAAGTTTTTTTATCTTCCGCATACACTTGCGTTCCAAGAGGAACTCGTAGGCACAAATCTTTTCCTCCATGACCAGTCTTATTGCTAGAGCCTCCCTTATCCCCATTAGTTGCTTTGAAGTGCTGTGCATATCTAAAGTCTATTAATGTGTTAAGTCCGTTTACTGCTTTTAAAATAATGGATCCTCCAGAACCACCATCACCACCATTCGGTCCTCCAAATTCTACAAATTTTTCTCTTCGAAAACTTGCAAGTCCGTTGCCGCCGTCTCCAGCTTTTACATAGATTTTAGCTTGATCTAAAAATTTCATAGTTAGGGAATTATACGAGAATTGGTTCTTAAAAAAAGAACTGATTACTTAGTGGGGGATGACTGAAATATAAGTTCTTCCAAGCTTCTTCTTTTGAAATTTAACTCTCCCACTTACTTTTGCAAAAATAGTGTGATCTTTTCCCATGCCAACATTTAAGCCTGGGTGCATTTTTGTTCCTCTTTGTCTTAAAATAATATTACCAGGAATAACAGTTTGCTCACCATATTTCTTAACGCCAAGTCTTCTACCTGCGCTATCTCTACCATTTCGTGTTGAGCCACCAGCTTTTTTCGTTGCCATAGTATAATTTTATATCACTTATTTGTTTTTAGTTTCAATCTTTTCTTTAGTTTTTTTAGTCGCTACCTTCGAAGTTTCAGTTTTTTTAGCCACTACTTTTGGAGCTTTTTCTTCCAATGTTGCCTCAGATAAAAGTTTTCCGTTTTTTCCAAAAATCTTCATGATTTGTACAACAGAAATCTTTTGTCTATGACCTTTTCTTCTTCTAGAATTTTGTCTTCTTCTTTTTGTGAAGGCGATAACTGTTTTGTTTTTTGTTTGTCTAACAATTATTCCTTCAACTTTTGCACCTTCTAAAAGAGGAAAACCAATATCAATATCATCATCTTTATTTGTAAGAAGAACTTGGTCGAAATTAACAATTTGACCTTCTTCCACAGAAAGCTTTTCTAATCTCAAAGTATCATTAGCTGACACTTTGTATTGTTTCCCACCTGTATGTATTACTGCAAAAGTCATTGTGTATTTTTTAAAGTAGGGGCAATATATCCAGCAAGTTTATCATGTCAAGGCGTTAGATGATGAATTGCTAAAAATTATCCTTAAGTTTCCTCAGTTTTTTGAAAACTTCCAGGTCACTTGCCTTTTCCAGCAAGATTACTTTTCTAATCCTCGGATCATTTAGTCTAAAAAAAACATTTGTTTTTTGCTCCTCCAAAACCGTTGTTGGAATAGTTGGTTCATTTCTTTCCCTTTGTTCCAAAATCTGCTTTTCCCTCTTTTTCAGGTCAGAATTATTTTTGTCTAAAGATAAGCAAAATTTCAAATTTGACTGGGTATATTCGTGCCCACAAAATATTTTAGTTTCCGCAGGTAGATTTTTTATTTTGTTAATAGAATCGTACATTTGTTCCAAGGTATCTTCAAAAACTCTGCCACACCCTAAAGAAAAAACAACATCTCCAACAAAAGCTATTTTTTCTTTTTTTATAAAATAAAAAACATGCCCACTAGTATGACCGGGAGCATGTCGTATTTCAATTTCTGTATTTCCAAAATTCCATATTTGTTTTTCATTTAACGAGATGTCCAGGCCTGGTATGCGATTTTTGTCTGGACCAAACCCTAAAATTTTACAATTGTACTTTTTTTTTAATAAGGTGTTCCCCCCGACATGATCAGAGTGATGATGAGTATTTAATATATAATCAACTGTTAAATTATTTTTTTGCAAAAATGCGTCTACAGAATCAAACTCAGCAGGATCAATTAGGCATACTTTTTTGGTTTCATGGTCAATAATGCAATAAGAATAATTATCTGATAGGCAGGGAATTACATTTACAATCATTTGTTTTTTTTTGTATTATATAACTTGTTATGTATCAAGATTTTAATGAGTTTGAAAAATTTTACCAATCAGAGCTTGGTATTAACGTTAAATATTTTATTTCTTCAAAATTAAAAAAATATATTTATTTATATGATGGTGAAACATTGGGAAGCTTTGGCTTTGGAAATCCCTATTTAAATTTGTTTGCTGAAAAAAATATTAAAATATTTAATTTTTTATCAAAAAAAGTAGGTATTAAAAAAAATTCTTATACCGAAAAAATAACAGATGTGCTGCTCGACGAGGAAAAGTTACCAATCGAAGATCTTTTTTTTAATCATATTGTAAGCGTTCATTACCTTGAGAACGCAAGTAATTTAAAGAAGAACCTTAGAGAGCTTTGGAGGGTGCTCGCCCCCGAAGGAAAGATTTATATTGTGTTGCCTAATAAAAAATCTTCGTGGAATATTTTATCAAGCAGTCCTTTTTCTTCTGGACTTGGCTTTTCTAAAAATCAAATAACTCAAATTTTAGAGGATAATTTTTTTGAAACCCAATTTATCGATAGATTGGTTTATTTTCCTCCCTGGAACTCCAGCATGATCATAAAAAATAAATTTCTTTTTGAAAAAATGGGTTCTTATTTTTGGCGCTTCTTTAATGGTGTTTATCTATGTGTTGCTAAAAAAAGGATTTACGCGACCCCACATCTTAAAAGTGCATCTTTTGCTCACCAAGCAAAAATTATAAAAAAGGTTGATTAATTTATTTTTTTATTAAAAAAATTCCTATTTCCGATATAAGATTTTTTACTTCCAAATTGCTTTTTTGAATATTGCTGACCTTATCTGAAGAAACAGAGATAGATTTTACAATTTCAATATTATCTAATTTGCACAAGTTATAAAAATCCTTAATCGTGCACATATGTAAGTTTGGCGTATTGTACCATGTATGTGGAAGATTTTCTGTAACCGGCATAGTTCCTTTAAATAAAAGGTTTAATCGAACTTTCCAATAGCCAAAATTAGGAATTGTTATTATGGCTTTTTTTGCAACTCTCAAAAGTTCATCGAGCACTTTCCTGGGATCGTGAAATTGTTGCAAAGATTGATTTAAAATTGCAAAATCAAAAGAAGCATTTGGGTAGTCGACCAGATCTTTTTCCGCATCTCCCTCTATGACAGCCAGTCCTTTAGCGACGCTTTCTTGTACGCGCTTCTGATCAATTTCTAATCCTCGACCATCTACATTTTTGATTTTTTTTAGATGCAATAATAAGCTTCCATCACCGCAACCAACATCTAAAACGCGAGAGTTGGCGTCAATTAATCCTGCCAATACATCATCTTCAAATCTCATTTTTAAACTCCTCGTAGGCTGAATCTACAAATCCTTTTAAAGTATTAAAAAACGCCGGTTCATTCACTAAAAAAGAATCGTGCCCATTGTTTGTAACAATTTCTACAAAACTTACTTCTGCACCTATAGAGTTTAGCGCAATAACGATTTTTTTGCTCTCTGCTGTTGGGTATAACCAATCAGTTGAAAAAGAAATAATACAATATTTAATTTTTGAATTTTCAAACGCTTTAGACAGATTTCCATTATTTTCTTTGTATAGATCAAAATAATCCATAGCCCTAGTAATATACAGATAAGAATTTGCATCAAATCTATCTACAAAAGCATACCCTTGATATTTGAGATAACTTTCAACCTCAAAGTCAGCATCAAAAGAAAATTTTAAATCAGTTTTTTTTTGAAGTTTTCTTCCAAACTTATTCTGCAATCCCTGTTCAGACAAATAACTAATGTGCCCAGCCATTCTTGCAATCGCCAAACCTTTTCTTGGAATTTTTCCAGAAACTAAGTAATTTCCACTATCCCATTCTGCATCAGCCATAATGGCTTGTCTTGCCAATTCATTAAAAGCAATATTTTGAGCCGAGTGACTTGCTGCGCAAGCAATAGGAATAGATGCAAAAGTACGATTGGGGTAAAGAGCGCAAAACTGCAAAGCCTGCATTCCACCCATTGAGCCACCAATAACAGCTAAAGTTTTTTTGATACCAAAATAATCAAGTAAATGAATTTGTGCAGAAACCATATCTTTAATAGTAACCACAGGGAAACTTAGTCCATAAGGTTTTTCTGTGGCAGGATTGATTTCTTTTGGTCCTGTGCTTCCCATGCAGCCTCCAAGAACATTGGCGCATATTACAAAATACTTATTTGTATCTACGGCTTTATTTTTTCCTATAGCCAAACTCCACCAGCCATCTTTGCCGGTAACAGTATTTATTTCGGTTGCAAATTGATCCCCAGAGAGAGCGTGAAAAACTAAAATAGCATTAGTTTTATTTTCATTAAGCTCTCCAAATGTTTGATAGGCAATATCAAAACCATCAAGAATAGTTCCGCAGTCTAATGGGAGAGATTTCTCAATTTTTATTTTTTTAATACTTGTAAAGTTTAAATTCATTTATTTAAAACCACTTTTGTAAGACGGCTTTCTCTTTAGCAGTTTCTGCCCGCAATTTGGTTAAATCAGCGATAGAAGTTGTACTAAATGACAAATTTAATGTCAAACGACCAATGTTTTTTTGATAAACGGCTATAGTTATTGTATGAAGAAAAATAACTAATGATTTTGAAATGAGTTTTCCAAAAGCAAAAAAAATAAAGATTCAGAGATACGAGGGGGGGCTTTCAAAGCTATCTGGCATCTCCAATCCCACTAAGCTGTCCTCAAATGAGTCTGCGCTTGGCTGCTCTCCATTAGCAATAAAAGCATTGGACTCAGTGAAGAAAAAAATTTTTAAATATCCAGACACAAATACCAGTCTATTAAAAAACAAAATCTCACAACAATTTAATTTAAATACCAATAGATTGATTATTGGATCTGGCTCCGATGAGGTAATTAGTTTTGCATGTCAGGCATTTTTAAAGCCAGGTGATGAAGTGGTAGTTCCCGAATTTGCCTTTTTAATGTACGGAATTTATTCCCAAATAAATGGAGCAAAAGTTGTTCGTGCTAAAGAAAATAATTTTAAAACAAATATAAATACAATTTTGAATTGCATTTCTAAGAAAACAAAGATTGTTTTTTTAGCAAACCCAAACAATCCAACAGGAAGCTATTTAAGCAAAAACGAATTAAGGACATTGCACAAGAAACTGCCCCCAAGAGTTTTACTGTTAGTCGATGACGCATATTGCGAATATGTAGAGCAAAAAGATTATTCTTCAGGTCTAGATATTTTTAAAAGTGCAAAAAATGTTTTGGTAACAAGAACTTTTTCAAAAGTTTATGGATTGGCAAGTTTGCGATTGGGCTGGGGTTATGCATCGGAAGCAATTATTGCTTCTTTGCTAAACTACAAACCTCCGTTCAATATAACTACAGCAGCAGAATTGGCAGGAGTTGCTGCACTAAAAGATAAGAAGTGGTTAAAAAAAAACATTAAACACAATAACTATTGGCGTATAAAAATTTTTAAAAAATTGAATGAAAAAAAAATTAAGTGCAATCAGCCAACTACTAACTTTTTCTTAATGCAGTTTGATAAAAAATATAATGCGGATAGTATGTTTAATAAGTTTGCACAATATGGAGTTATTTTAAGAAAAATGAAGAATTATAAAATTAAAAACAGTCTTAGAGTAACCGTAGGTAACGCAAAGGAATGTCAATTATTTATTAGGCTTTTGGATAAATTTTTTAATGTTTAAAAAAGTAGCAATTATAGGTTTTGGATTAATAGGCTCTTCTATTGCAAGGGAAATAAAAAAACATAAATTGGCAAAAATAATAAGTGCGTGTGATATTTCTCAAAAAGCATTAAAAGAAATAAAAGCTCTTAGGTTGGTCAACGAAGTAACTGCAGATCTTAAGACAAGCTGTAAAAATGCAGATCTTATTTTTATATGCTCTCCCCTTAGCGCTTATGAGACAATCTTTTTAAAAATTAAAGAGTGCGCAAATAAAAATGTAATTATTACAGATGTTGGATCCTCTAAGCTTGGTGCCATTAAACTATCGGAGAAAATTCTTAATAAAGATTTTTGCTTTATACCAGGTCATCCTATTGCTGGGACTGAAGAAAGCGGACCTAAAGCTGGACTGTTAGGTCTTTTTAAAAACAGATGGTTCATTATTACCCCAGGGAAATTTGCCAAAGCCAAACAAAAGAAAAAAATAGAACAAGTTTGGAAAAAATTTGGAAGCAAAGTAACTACAATGAGCCCCCAAAGTCATGATAATATTATGGCTATTACCAGTCACATACCTCATTTAATTGCTTACAATATTGTAGGAACTGCATCCAAATTAGAGGAAAAAATTAAATCCGAAGTTATTAAATTTAGTGCCAGCGGATTTAGAGATTTTACTCGTATTGCATCTTCTGATCCCACTATGTGGAGAGATATTGTAATCAGCAATAAAAACCAGATTTTATTTATGTTAAAAAGATTTAATAAAGACTTGAATCATTTGGAAAAAGCAATTAGAAGCGAAAATAAAAAAGAATTATTTAATATTTTTAAAAACACTAGAAATATTAGAAAAAAAATTATACAGGCAGGCCAGGATAGCAAAGCAGCTAATTTTGGAAGAAAAAATTAATTATAAATTGATTGTTCTAACTGCTTGGTAAATGAAGCGCTATCCATACCTGGCTCTATAGGTTCCTTAAATTCGAAAGTAATTTTTCCAGGATATTTGTAGAAGCTATTTTTTGGCCATACAGACCCAGTATTTATTTTTACTGGCAAACAAGCGATATTAAGTCCTTGATAGATGCGGCTTGCGCCCTTTTTTAGAGGTGGCTGCTCATCAAACTTTACTCTAGTTCCCTGAGGAAATATAATTAAGGTTCTGTTGCTCTTGTGAATAGTTTCAAAAATCTGCCCGAAGGAATCAAGATTTTCCCTACTTGCTTTTCCTCGGTCGATAGAAACATATTTTAATTTTCGTAAGTAAAGTCCGTACAGCGGTATAGATAACAATCCTTTTTTTATTACAAATATGCAGTCAGGAATTAAAAAATTGTAAATAAAAGTTTCAAACATAGATTGGTGTGCAGAAGCTATAAAAAAATTTTTGTTTTTTGGGATTTTATCAAGACCAATAAACTCTACTTTGGTTTGAAGGATTATTTTTGTTAGTAAAATTAAATAGTAGCCTAAAAAATAAGATAATTTACTCAAGAATAATTTTCTTGGCAAAGCAAGCATTGGAAGTGCAACCACACAAGCAAGTGCTATTCCAACGTACGTAAAAAAATTAAATATTAGAGAACGAATAAAATTCACAATATTTTTATTTGATAAGATCTTTTAGCTTTTGTCTAGGTCTTATAATTTGGTAGGTTTTTTTATTTACAGCAATTTCTGCTACCAGGGGTCTGACATTGTAATTAGATGACAGGGATCTCCCATAAGCTCCTGCATTTGTAAAACAAACATAGTCACCTTCTTTTATTTTTGGATAATTAGCATAAGTAATAAATTTGTCAGTGCTTTCACAAATCGGACCAACAAATTCTATTTTTCTATTAAATTTCTTACTAGTTTTGCGCAGGGCCAGTATTTCATGTTTTGCACCATATAAAGCCGGTCGCATTAAATCATTCATCGCTGCATCTAGTATTATAAAATTTCTATCTTGAATCTTCTTAATGTAAGTAACTTTTGCTACAAGCAGCGCAGTATTTGCTGACATATACCTTCCTGTTTCAAAAATAATTTTGAATTGATGCTTTTGATTAAATTGATGAACAATTTTGGCATATTTTTTGAGATCGAAACTTTTTTCTGAAGCAAAGTAGGGAATGCCCATGCCCCCACCAAGATCTAGATGATTGATTTTAATTCCTCGGTCGTTGAGCCTATTAATAAATTTATCAATTAAATTCAATGTTTTTTGAAAAGGAGCAACCTTTTTAATTTGACTACCGATATGAACGCTTAAGGCATCGATAGAAATATTTTTATTTTTTTTATTTTTTTTTAAAATATCAAAGCATTTTTCCAACTCGATTCCAAACTTGTCGCTTTTTTTTCCAGTAGAGATTTTTTTAATAGTATTAGCATTTATGTTTGGATTTATTCTTAATCCAATAGTTACTTTCGTTTTTGTTTTTTTCGCAATTTTTATAATCTCACCAACTTCATTTTCTGATTCGGCATTGATAAGTAATATTTTTTTGGATATTGCATAAGTTAATTCTTCCCTTGTTTTTCCAACACCAGAAAAAACAATTTTTTTAGATGCTATGCCCGCTTTTAACGCAAGCTGCAACTCTCCTATAGAGACCACATCTGCACCGGCTCCTAAATTTTTCAAATTTTTTAGAATTGTTAAATTAGGATTCGATTTTACAGCAAAGCATATGAGGGGGTTGGTTTGAGAAAATGTTTTGTGAAAAAAATTGAAATTATTTTCTAATTTTTTTAGTGAATATAAATAAAAAGGAGTTATATTTTTTTTTGCAATTTTTTCTACAAGTGCATTTTCTAAATAGAGATTATTGCCCCTATATTTTATTACATCCATTCTATTAAGAAAAATATTTTTGAATTAGATGATTAGATTCTGCTTTTTTGTCATTATAGACAGGAGGTCCCTTTTTCCCACATGACAAAATGAAGATACTAGACAATATCACCACGATTAGTTTTTTCATTTAAATTCTCTCTTGATTTTTTTTATCATATTAACAACATTTTTTGTACCAGTTCCACCGTAGGATATCTTTTTCTCAATAGAGAACTTGATATCAAAAACTTTCATAACATCTTTATCTATTAGCTTATCTATTTGCTTAACCGTTTTAAAATCAAGCTGATCCAATCTTTTGTTATTTTTCTCTGCTATATTCACTAATTCAGCAGATTTTTTGTATGCTTCTCTAAAAGAAATGCCTTTTTTAACCAAGTAATCTGCAAAATCTGTAGCAGTTGTAAATCCACATAGGGCTGCATCAAACAACTTTTCTTTATTAGGTTTTATTCCCTTGATCAGTTCACTGGCCAACAGCAGGTTAAGTTTTAAATTATCGTAAGCACTAAATACTGCAGCCTTATCTTCTTGCATGTCTTTAAAGTAAGATAGCGGCAGACCTTTCATGGTAATAAGCAGAGAATTTAAATTTCCATAAATACTTCCCGTTTTTCCTCTGATGAGCTCAGCTGAATCTGGATTTTTTTTCTGAGGCATCATGGATGAACCGGTTAATAAGCTATCTTCAATTGTAATAAAGTTTAGCAAATCAGAATTCCAAAGAATAATTTCTTCGGCTAATCTTGATAAATGCATCGCGCACAAACTTGACGCAAATAAAAATTCAATAGCATAGTCTCTATCAGAAACTGAATCGATGGAGTTATGTGTCGGGTTCTTAAATCCAAGAAGCTTGGTAGTTAAGTGCCTATCAATATTGTAAGAAGTTCCAGCAAGAGCCCCTGACCCCAATGGATTTTCATTTAAATTATTTATTACATTTTCAAATTTTACAAAATCTCTTTTAAACATTTCCACATAAGCCAACAAGTAGTGAGAAAACAAAACTGGCTGTGCATTCTTTAAATGAGTGAAACCAGGCATGATAACATCAATATTTTTGTCAGCCAGATGCGTAAAATCTTTTATCAAAACGTGAATCAATTTTTTAATTTCATAAGATGATTTTTTAATCCACAATTTAAAATCAGTTGTTACCTGGTCATTTCTTGATCTAGCAGTATGCAAGAAACCTGCGTCAGGTCCTATAATTGCAAAAAGTCTTTTTTCAATATTTAAATGTATATCTTCATGCTTTACTTCAAATTTGAATTTATTTTTTAAAATTTCTTGTTCAATTTTTTTTAGTCCAGCAATAATTTTTTTGGATTTTTTTGGATCTATTATTTTTTGTTTTGCAAGCATAGTACAATGAGCAATAGAACCGCCAATGTCTTCTTGAAAAAGTCTTTTATCTATTTCTATAGAAGAGTTAGCTCTTTGCAGAACAGAAGAAACTTCCTTGTTCATTCTAGTGCCCCAAACAGAGTTTTTTTTTGTTTTTTTCATTTAAAAATATTATAGTTAATTAAAATGAATGTTTTTACAATTTTTTCCAAAAAGTTAACTATCGTTGTTTCTTTATTGTTACTTATTACTAATTATTGCTTATCTCAACAAAATATCCCAGTACCATCAAAGAACATAATTCTTCATGAAAAACCAAAAGATCTTCCCAAAATTACCCTAGAAAATAAAAAAGAAGGCAGAGATATTGACGTTGTCTTCAATAAAAAAATTACAGTTATAAATTTTTGGGCTACTTGGTGTGCTCCGTGCAAGGAAGAGATGCCGTCTCTAGACAAAATGGTAGATATATTGGGGCCTGGCTATGTGGATGTTCTGATGGTTAATGTGGAGGCTATTGATTATAAAAAATCTAAGCTTTTTTTAGATGAGTTAAAAATAAAAAATTTCGATAGTTTTTTTGATAAGGATTTGAGAGTGGTAAAAAAACTTGCCCTCAGGGGTGTCCCAACAACATTATTAATTAACGCAGAAGGAAAAGAGTTTTCCAGAATTGTGGGTTCCGTAGATTTTGCAGATAAAAAATTTATTGATTGGATAAAAAATTTTTAAATTATTTTCCGTATATTAAAGCTAATGCCATCAGTATTACGATTGCACAAAATTGAAGAAAAACTCTTAATTGCATTAATTTGTTACTCTTTCTTTTTTCTTCAATATCCCCACCCTTAAAAAATGACTTTAATCCACGTATTAGAACAACAAGAACTGCAAGAATAGCTAATATGCCAATGAAGCTTAATGTATTTGGACTCATTCGAAATAATTAACATAAATACTTTATAATGATAGATAAGATTTAATGTCGCTAAAGTATAAAAAACTAAATTCCCTTTCCGGAGTTACTAAACAAATGGTAATTTTGTCTCATGGTTATGGGGCGGATTGTAATGATCTGATTTCCATAGGGGAGTATTGGCAAAGATTTTTGCCAGATGTTTGTTTTATTGTTCCCCAAGCCCCAACCGTTTGTCAAATTAGTCAATCAGGTTATGAATGGTTTGATTTGATGCAGACATCCCCAGAAAAAATAATTGAGGAATTGAAATCGTCTTTAATAAAGTTAGATGATTTTATTGAAGGTCAGCTCTCGGAATATAATATTGCTAAAAAGGATTTATTTTTTATGGGGTTTAGCCAGGGTACCATGATGTCACTACACCTTGCATTGTCATATAAAGATTCTGTGGCAGGTATTTTGGGTTATTCGGGTAAAATATACGATTACGAAATACTAAAAAAAAGCATTAATTCCAAACCACCCATTGTATTATTCCACGGAACAGAAGACACCATTATTCCTTTGGAAGAGATGTATGCAAGTTATGAATTTTTAAAAAAACAAGCAGTTGATGTACAATGCAAAGTTTTTGAAAATTGCGGACATTCTATTACACCCGAAGGTTTGAGTTTGGGACTAGATTTTATAAAGTCCAAAATTAAGTCATAAAAAAATTTTAGCTTGAAGCTAGATTTGAATAGATATAATTTAGCTTGTCATGATTGTTAGTCACGCTAATGAGCTTCCGTTAGAAAAGTGCCCAGCTTTAGTTCTGAATGCTGATTATCGACCTTTAAGTTATTACCCATTATCACTCTGGTGTTGGCAAGATGTTGTTAGGGATGTTTTTCTAGATAGGGTGAATATCGTTTCTGAATATGATCGAGAAATTAGAAGCCCATCTTTTTCAATGAAATTACCAAGCGTCATTTCTCTTAAAACCTTTATTAAACCTTCTGAGCATTCAAACTTTACAAGGTTTAATGTGTTTTTAAGAGATAAATTTATGTGTACGTATTGCGGAGATGGAAAAAACTTAACTTTCGATCATCTTATTCCAAAGTCAAAAGGGGGCATAACTTCTTGGGAAAATGTTGTGACGGCTTGCATGCATTGTAATGTAAAAAAAGGAAATAGACTTTCAAGCCAGTGCGGAATGTTTCCAAAAATTAAGCCTTATAGACCAACAGATGAACAATTGCATAAAAACGGAAGAAATTTTCCACCGAATTTTTTACACCAAAGTTGGCTTGATTATTTGTATTGGGATGTTCGATTAGAACCTTAATCGATTATATTTTCTTTGAAATTTCTATTGCAGCTTTTGAACCTATTTTAATGAACGCATCTAAAAACCCGTAAGCACCCTCTTTAGTCGCTCCTTCCTCGTAGGCAATATCACGATGATCTAGCTCATCCTGTCTAAATTTTTTAACTTTTAAAAGTAGCTCTTTTTCTTGTTTTTCGTTTTTGCTCAAATAGTCAATTTGTTCTGAATAGTGTTTATCAATTACCTCTTCTACAGAAGCCGTACATAACATCGCTGCTTTTTTTCCCAAAACAGCAGTACCAAATCCTAAAGCAGTTCCAAGAAAGTCCCAAAGCGGGAGGAATAGGGTGGGTCTTATTTTTCTATCTGCTAGCTGTTGTTCAAAATATTTCAAGTGTTCTTTCTCATGCTCTTTCATTTCCGCAACTTTTCTTTCCAAATCTGGATCAGCTTTTAACAATTGCAAAGCAAGTAATTGCCCGTCGTAAATTTTAATCGCACCACGCTCTCCAGCATGATCTACTCTTATCATTTCAGCAATTTTATTTTTCATATTTTAGAATTAACCAATAAATTAACATTAAAACAACACTTGTAATAGAATTTATTGCTGCAAGAGATAGGCCAAAAATTTTAAAACTAATGTTTTTACAAGAAACCACAGATTGTTTTTGCAATTCCTTTAATAAATTAGCAGTATTATCTACTTTAATGTTGTTGCTGCAAGAGTTTAGCTCATTCAAAAATCCCTGCTCAATACCAACATGATACAAACCCAATAAAATACTAATGAATGACAGTAGTATTAAAATTGAAAATAATGTTCTGAAATTTACTATTTTAAATAAAGCCAAAAAAATTACTGCTGTAGCCAAATAGTAAGGGATTCTTTGATAATAGCACATTGCACATGGAGGAATTTTAAGAACATACTGAATAAAATAAGCTGATAAAAGAATCGCAATATTGACAAGTCCCAGAATAATCAGGATCTGGTTTTTCGAATTAATCATTAACTGATAAAATATTGATAATTATTGTAAATTAAATAAGCAACAAAAAAACCAAGCAAAAGCAGAACTGTCAAAACAACCAAAACTTTCATAGATCTTTTTTCTATATAAGGAATTATTTGGTGACCAAAAAATCTAATAAGTCCTGCCAAAATAAAAAATCTAGAGCCTCTCGTTAAGCTAGCAACTACTATAAAAACTAAAAAATTAAAATGGATGAACCCGCTGGATATTGTGAGTAATTTAAATGGGACGGGAGTGAATCCTGCAATCACTAACAAAACTACCCAGGCCCAATATCCTTTGCCAATAGAAACCTGTTCTTTAAAAGCAGTAAATCCTTCAAAGCCATAAAATTCAAAAATTGGAATTCCTACTTCTTGATAAAAAAAATGACCTATTGCATAACCAGCGCACCCACCCACAACAGAGGCTATACTTGCAGTTGTTGCTATTTTAATCCAGTCTTTATTTCGTGCTATTGTCATAGGGACAATCATAACGTCTGGAGGAATGGGAAAAAAAATACTCTCAATAAAACAAACAAAAGCTAAGTACGTTCTTGCACTTTTGTGAGCTGCCAAAGCCACTGTTTTTTTAAGTAAATTTTTAAACATGCGTAATGAGAAGCTTATATCGCAAAGCTTTTAATAAGTATTTCAATTTTATCAGACCAAAATATGCTGAATAATCTAGATTTTATCTATTATTTTAATTACAAAGCTACCTATCTGAATAAATATGCGAGTGTGTTGGAATTGGTAGACAAACTAGACTCAAAATCTAGCGTACGCAAGTACATCCCGGTTCAAGTCCGGGCACTCGCACCATAAATAAATGAACTTATCTCTTTGCAATAATCTCCCCGAACTTTTTTTTGAAAAGAGCAAGAATAACTCCAGCAAACAACACCTAATTTTTATTAATAAAGAGAATAATAAAAAAGAATCTTACAGCTGGCAGCAAACAGAAAAAGAGATTTTGGCTCTATCAAGTATCTTGCAGGAGCAAAAAGTGCAAAAAGGAGAAAGAGTAATGCTAGTTTCAGAAAACAGGCCAGAATGGCTTATTTCTGATGTTGCCATAATGAGCAACGGTGGAATTACCGTTCCTAACTATACAACCTATGCCATTAAAGATTTTGAACATATTATTCAGGATAGCAAACCTGTTGGCTTGGTAGTTTCAAGCCAAATATTATTAGATAAAATTATTTCCGCATCTAATAACCTGAACTATTCATTTAATTTTATCATTCACCTAGATAAAATAGAAAACAATTATTCAAATCAAAATTTTATCTCCTACAACTCCGAAGTCAAATGCAGTACACAAAAAAAGCATTTTTTTTTTGATAAAGAGAATCTGATAAGAAAAGACCCTGCTTGTATTATTTACACATCAGGAACAGAAGGAAATCCAAAGGGTGTAATTTTGAGCCATGGAGGAATCTTAAGTAACTGTGATGGAGCTTTGGATTTGCTAGAAGATATAAAGACAAAGAAACATACATTTTTAACGTGGTTACCTCTTTCCCATTCCTATGAGCATACCATTCAGTTTGTTCAAATAGCGCTTGGGGCAAAAGTTTTTTATGCCGAAAGCTTGGAAAAATTACTGCCAAATATTACAGAGGCAAAACCAACTATTATGACCGCAGTTCCAAGATTTTATAATAATCTTTATAATAAAATAAAATTGAATACAAAAAAAACACAAGGTTTAAAAAAATTAATGTTTAATAAGACAATTGAACTGGGGGAAAAGCTAATTTTACATAAAAACATCACAAATGTTGAAAAAATAATAAATTATTTTTTAGATATTTTAGTAAGAAGAAAAATTAAGAAAAATTTAGGAGGAAATATAAAAGCTTTTATTTCTGGAGGCGGTCCATTAGATCCCCAGGTAGGATTATTTTTAAATGCCCTGGGTTTAAAAACCATGCAAGGTTACGGTCTAACAGAGGCATCACCAGTAGTTAGTTGCAATCCTGTAAATTTTATTAAAGTTGAAACGGTGGGAAAAATTTTGAAAACTACCCAAGTTAAAATAGCTGAAGACGGAGAGATACTTGTTAGTGGCGAAAATATAATGTTGGGGTATTGGAACAATGAAGAGGCAACCAAGAATACTATTATTAATGACTGGTTACATACGGGAGACATAGGAGAAATTGATGCTGATGGTTATTTGAAAATTACAGACCGAAAAAAAGATATTATTGTTAATTCGGGAGGAGATAATATTTCACCAGCAAAAATAGAAAATTTACTTTGCGCAAACGCAGAAATAGATCAGGCGCTTATTTTTGGAGATAATAAAAATTACTTAGTAGCTCTCATTTTTATTAATAAAGAATTTAATTTATCTCGACCAGAGATTGGAATGATAATAGATAATGTCAATAAAGAATTGGCAGCAATAGAGAAGGTAAAAAACTTTCATATTCTTGATGAAGGATTTACTTTAGAAAATAATATGCTCACACCAACAATGAAAATGAAACGTTACGTGATTGTGAAAAAGTTCTTCAATGTGTTAAATAATTTTTACAACTCTAAATAGTTTAATCAAATCCGCGTTAAACTGTTTAAAATCAACAATAATATTAATTTTTTTTTATTTTGAAACTTTAAATTAAATTTAATTTAATTTTTTGTAAATTTTTTTCGTTATTTAAAGTTTGACAATCATTGTTATTTATTTTTATATGAATTAATAACGAATCACTTAGAAAATATTCTAAGTGCAACTCCAAACTAAAAAGGAGAATAAAGATGGCTAAAAAAAGAAAAAAAGCAGCTAAGAAAAAAGCTCCAGCTAAAAAAAGAAAACCAGCTGCAAAAAAGAAAACTGTTAAGAAAAAAGCTAAAGCTAAGAAAAGAAAAAAATAGTTTTATATATAGTTTTCAAAAAAACGCTCTCCAATTAGAGAGCGTTTTTTTTACTCTACTAAATTCTTTTCGGGAGTTTTGCCAAGAGCTTTATTTAATTTTTCTTTTGCTTCCTCTTCAGTGCTCTCTGATACCACAGTCACTTCTCCTAAAAGCCTTTCAAATGCTTTTTCGAATAATTGTCTTTCACTGTAGGATTGGTCTACTGGCATGTCGGTATTTTTATTCAAATCTCTTACGACTTCAGCGATTTGATAAATTTCTCCTGAATTAATTTTTTGTTCATATTCTTGAGCTCGTCTGCTCCACATGGTTCTTTTAACTTTTGCTTTGCCTTTTAGAATTACTATAGCTTTGTTAACTTGACCAATGCTTGATAGTGGGCGCAAATGCCCTTGTTGGTTAGTTGGAATAGTTAAAACTAACTTATCTTTTGTAATTTCAATTTTGTAAAAATTTATTTCAATTCCAGCAATAACATCTTTTTCTACAGCAACAATTTGGCCAATTCCATGCTTTGGATATATTACGTAGTCTTTAATTTTATAAGTTCTTTTTTCATTGTCTTGTTTTTTAATCTTAACAATTTCAACCAATGGATCTTGCGAAGAATGTGACGTGTACACTCTGCCTGTTTTTATGATTGGTTTTTCAGGTGTAGGAATTTTTGTTTCTACTTTTGATTTTTTAGATTCTTTTTTTTCTTTAACCGCTTTTACTTTTTTTTCTTTAATAGGTTTAGCTACTTTTGGTTTTTTTTCTTTAACCGCTTTAACTTTTTTTTCTTTAATGGGTTTGGCCACTTTTTCTTTTTTTCCGGCAGCTTTCATGAGAGATTGTTTTATTTTTTTTAGCATGGGTTTTTATAAGGCGATGGAAATAGCTTATATTAGGAACTTTTTCAACAAGTATAATTATTTTTTATCTCCAGGGCCTGGATTTTCATTGTAATATTTGTCCAATTTGTTTTCCATGTCCTTAAATTTTTCCCAATCTGGTAGAGGATCTTTCTTTTTGCTAATAACTGGCCAGATCTCAGATAATTTTTTATTAAGGAGTACATGTTTTTCAGCGCCATCATTTGTATCTGGTTCTATAGCGTTAATAGGGCATTCAGGTTCGCACACACCACAATCGATACACTCGTCAGGATTGATAACCAGCATGTTCTCACCTTCATAAAAACAGTCAACAGGACACACCTCAACGCAGTCTGTTAATTTGCATTTGACACACTTGTCATTAACCACGTAGGTCATAAGTTTAATTTCTTTTTGATGTTTATTCGGATGGCTCCCATATCTGCACTTTCTATGTAAATGAGTCCAGCAACTCTTCTTATTAAATTATCCTCAAAACTATCTAATTTTTTGTCTGCATATATAATTTCTACCAGCATTTCAATTATCTTAAGCCTTTCAGGGTAAGAAACCTTTTTTATTTCTTGAGTTAAGTGAAGTATTTGGTTGCTGTTTGTTTCAAGCACCTCACACTCCCCAATAAGCTCTTGGATATAGCTCTTGTCAGCAATCCCCAATTTTTGCAAACACTGGACTATAGTTTTTTTTTCAATTTCACTGTAATTATCATCCAGTCTTGCAGCGTGTATAAATAGTGTCGTAATGGACAACTCGAGTGGTTGAAATTTTTGGTCACTTTTTTCTTTAAAAAACCAGCTCATGAATTAAAGAGTTTTAATTTTTTTAAGTTCACCAAATGGATTGTTGGAGACTTTAGTTGCGATACTTTTGGAAAAATATTTTTTAGGCATATATTTGAAGAGTGTTTTTTCTTTATTATCTATGCATTTATAATTCATTTTTTTCATAAGTTCTTTAAAATCTTCTTTGGTAGAGCCTAATAAGTTTAGCATATCACTTGTTAATTCAAAAGCCCCACTTTTCCCTAGTGTGATAATTTTTAAAAATAATCTTTCCAGCATATCTATTCTTACAATGTAATTATCAAAAGTTTCAAAGCCACAAATTAAAAGATATTCTTTATTTTTGTTTGAAAAATTTTTAACAAAATTTAAGCCAAAAGCTGGGCATTCATTTTCTGAAAGGTTGTAAAAACAATTCCAGAGAATAGTTTTGAATGTGACTGCAGCAGGCTTTACCATGCGTGGTTGATAAATGTGGTATCTACCAATTTTAATACCTAGCTTTCTAAGACTTACCCTGTCCTCCTTGTTGATTTGTTTTACAATTGAATCAACACTTTCTCTTTTGAGAACACCGTTATTTTCAAATAATTGATAGCACAGTCCTCTAATAAATCTATTTTCTGTATTGGAATTTTCAATTCTAATAAGGTCTTGTAATAAATTTTTCTTTTCTTGCTTTAGCCAGTTTAGTAAAGACACGGCAATTCTTTGCTGATCTTGGGGTTCTATGCTTTCATCTGCTACGATTTTAACATCTGGATTTAAATAGTTTTTTCCAGGATTAATTTTTCCAACCACTTGATCCTGCCAATAAATATTTTTATCTTTTTTTAAGCTAAAATTTTCTGGTGAATTTATAATTTCTCCAATTCTTCTTTTAAGCTCAGTAGCAACACCATTTCTGGCAGCTTTTTTAATAGATTTAATGTCCGTTTGGAGTGCCGTTGCCGTGTAATCGAGACTAATTTTTAAGCCATTAATTTTACCAACCAGTTGACCGTCAATGATAATTTCGTTGTTATCTAAAATTTTTGCTTCATGCTGGATATCTTGTTTTAATCCTCTGGAGAGAATGCTTATTCTTTTATCGACAAAACTTTTGGATAGTTCTTCGTGCAGTCGGTCAGATAATTTATCCTCAATATCTTTAGTTTTTGCAATCCAATAATCGTTATTTTCTACCCAATTTCTTTTATTAGCAACATAAGACCAGGTTCTTACATGCGATATTCGGTTAGCAATGGCATCAATATTTCCAATTAGATTGTCTAAATTAGAAACTTGTTTTCTCATCCATTGATTAGTTATTTTTCCCTTGTCAGAAGTTAAAAAATTAAAAACATTAGCAATGATTTCTATATGTTCATTGTAAGAACTTTTGGTGAAATCTGGTATTTGACAGCATTCCCAAAGTGTTGAAATATGATTTTGCCCATTGTTAAATTTTAATGGCGAGCTTTCTAACGTTAAAAATTTAAAAATATTCTCATCTATTAGCTCTCTATTTCTTAACAAATTGGGAGTGGCGGGTGGCAAGTTTAAACTTGCAACAAATCTTGCAATGTTAGAAAAATCCAAATCTGAGTTTCTCCAATAAATATTGATAACACTATCAAACCTGTGATTTTCCAACTTTTCTATTTGTTCGCTTGTTAGTGTTTCGCAATTACCAGTTATTCCAAAACTTCCATTATTTTTATATCTACCAGCTCGTCCGCTAATTTGACCAATCTCTGTATTTCTAAGCCCTCTAATTTTTTTCCCATCATATTTTCTTAAGCTACTAAAGCTAACGTGATCTATGTCCATATTAATTCCCATTCCTATAGCATCAGTCGCAACCAAAAAATCCACATCTCCGGATTGATACAAGTCTACTTGAGAGTTTCTTGTTTTGGGACTTAATGAACCCATAACAATAGCGGCGCCACCTCTTTGCCTTCTAATAAATTCTGCAAGCGCATATACCTCATCAACAGAAAAAGCTACAATCGCACTACGTGGCTGTATTCTCGATATCTTTTTATGTCCGGTGTAAATTAATTTGGAAAGTCGATCTCGATATACAAATTCACTAGAAGGAACCAGAGTGGAAATAATACTTTTCATTGTATCTGCTCCCAAAAACATAGTTAATTTATCACCACGATAATTTAGTAACCTATCAGTAAAAATATGACCTCGCTCAGGATCGGCACACATTTGGATTTCATCAATTGCAACAAATTCAAAATTTAAATCCAAAGGCATCGACTCTACAGTGCATAAATAATAATTCGCCGTAGGTGGAATTATTTTTTCTTCTCCTGTAATCAGCGCAACTCTATCAGCCCCCAATTGTTCAACGCATTTGTCGTAAACTTCTCTAGCTAAAAGCCTCAATGGAAATCCAATCACCCCAGTTTCAAACTGCAACATTCTTTCAACTGCAAAATGGGTTTTCCCAGTGTTGGTTGGTCCAAGAACAGAGATTATTTGGGGATTCATCATTTATGGTCTAAAATTTTTTGACCCACTATATTTAGATTTGAGCCTAGAACAAACTAGGCATAAAACAAGACCGAATCAATGAAAAAAATGTTCTCGTTTTAAGTGTATTTCTGAAATTTTACTTTCTAATCTCAAAGCCAAGGGGAGCTTTGAGTGTTGCAGTGTCTTCAACGAGAATATTATTAACAACTGATTTTGAGGAACCCAAAAAACAATCAGACAAAATATCTTTAAAAATATTCTCATCTACATTGCAAAAAGTAGCCTCAACCTCGCCATTGCTCTTGTTAAGAACCCATCCAACGATTTTATTTTTAATGCAAATCTTTTGTAACCAATACCTGTAGCCAACACCCTGAACTTTTCCCATTATTGTAATTTTTTTTGTAATTAATTTTGTCACAGCGGTCTTTTAATAGATAAAATTTTTATATTTTTCGTTTCAAGAAGCGTTTTAATAGTTTTTTTAATAGGCATAACAATAACTCTTTTTTTTGGTCCATAAGCATGGACGAGAGACTGCTTGTTCAAGGCTATTGCAACATGTCCTTTCCAAAATAGTAAATCTCCTTTTTTAATTTTTGATAAAGAAGCACTTTTTTTAAAAAAAGCTAATTGATCCTTGCTATCTCTTGGACATTTTTTATTTACACTTTTTAGCAACTCCTGAACCAAACCAGAGCAGTCAATGCCTTTAATTGAATTTCCTCCCCATAAATACTTAGTTTTTGAAAAATATTTTATTTTTTCTAATAAATTATTTGAGCTGTTGTTTATTTTTTTAATAGAATTTTTTTTTATCCAAAATTTACCAATTTTAATAAAATTATTCCGTTCCTCTTGAATGCAGACTTGTGAATTAAATAATAATTCTTTTTTTGTTTTTTTTAATAAATTAGGTCCGGAAAATAGAATGGCTTTTTTTATTGTGATTCTGTATTTTTTTTTAGCAGGAATTTTTTTAAAGTTTTTTTTTAAAACAAAACCTGAATATTTATCGAAAGTAGAGCACCCTTTATAAAATTGATTATTTGTTTTTTTTGCAAAAAATTCTTCACCAAATAAAATCTGTGAAACAACTTCAGATTTTTTATTCGGCGCTTTAAAAATATTACTGAGCTGATCTACGCAAGTAAATATTTTTGGCATTTTTATTTAGTAAATAAATCTTGTATAAATTCTTGTACCCAATTTATATTTTGTATAATTACTTCTTTTAGAATATCAGACGCTTCAAAAAAACCCACCAAGGATGGGTAGTTAGTTAAAATTAAATCTTTGTTTGATAAAATTCCAGCAAACAGTATCGACAGAAGTAGAATAATAATTAAAATTACAGAATAGGAGCTATCCTTTTTTTTTGTGGTAGTGTTTTTGATATCTTTAGTTGGTTTTTTCCCCGGGAGGATAATTTCATTATTAAAGCCATTCATTTCAGATTCTTCTTGATTGTTTTCTTGAAACCATTCTTCGTCACAAAAACCACACTTTACAACCCTCCCATTAGCCGAGATTGCTTCGTCTGGTATATCGAATTTATATTTTTGACACTTGCAATCAATAATCATTACCTCATAGAGTAAGTCTTAAAAAAAAATAATCAATTTTATTTTTCACTTGCCACTTAAATTAAATTAATATTTAAAGTGTTTTAGTTCGGGGGTGCGGAAACGCTGAGATTATACTCTTAGAACCTGATGTTTAATTACAACTTAGGGAGAATGATGCATAAGAAAAAAGTCCTAGTAGCAATATTGATTTCTATTAATCCTTTAAATGATCGGTTTTATGAATTTGGATCTTAATATTTATATATTAATATTGATGTGTGTTTTGTTCATGATTTTTGGATTATTTTTTTCCAAAAACAATCCGTCATTATCTTTCTATTTAAATGCAGGTCGCTCTATTAAGTCAGGATCATTAACCGCATCCATAGTAGCTTCTTGTTTTGGTGTATGGATTTTAATAGGACCAGCAGAAGCAGCTACTTGGGGTGGTATAGGTGCAGTCTTGGGGTATGCGCTTGGCCAGGCTTGTCCTTATTTGGCTATGAGTACCTTTGGCAGAAGATTGAGATCCATCATGCCCAAAGGAAATAGCTTAACTCAATTTGTTTTTGCTCGTTACGGATTGAGAATGATGAAGATTGTTTTATTGTTGTCGTTATTTTATATGTTCATTTATCTTTGTGCTGAAGTAACCGCTATTGCACAAGTTGTTAATCTAATAACAGGAGTATCTTTATGGAAAACCTCCTTGTTAATTCTGATCACCACTTTAATTTATACACTTAAAGGTGGCTTAAAGATTTCAATTTTAACAGACAAAGTTCAGTTTTCTATTATTGCTTTTTTTTTAATTCTTGTTTTTTACTATTTGCTTTTTTCAGGTGAAGTAAATATTTCCCTAGATTTGATCGAGTTAAAAGCAGGAAATTTAATTAGCTCAAAGTATTTTTATGGATATACAGCGGGAATAACTTTTTTTATAGCAGTGTTTGCTACCAATTTATTTGACCAAGGTGTTTGGCAAAGAGTTTTTGCAGCAAGTTCTAATGACGACCTAAGTAAAAGTTTTAGAAATTCTTTTTTTATAGTTTTGCCGGTTATACTAATATTAGGATTTTGTGGCATTGTAGCTGTTTCTCTAGGTCAGGCAAAAGACCCTAGTACAATTATATTCTCATTATTGCTTGGAAGTGCTGGTACATTTTTATCGAGTATTATTTTAATATTGGCATTAACCTTGGTGATTAGCAGCATGGACACTTTAATCAATGCCATCGCAAGCTTGCTAGTTATCGAAAGTAAAAAATTTATTAAACTAAACTCAAAAATTAGTTATCTAAATTTTTCTAGAATGATTTTGGTCTTAGTCTCTATTGTGGTTTTTTATATTGCCTCAAAAGGCTTGAGCGTTTTGTACATGTTTTTATTAGCAGACTTGCTTTGTTGTGCGGCGGCTGTTCCAGTCTTTTATGGAATGTTTAGAAATGATATTAGCGGCAAAGCATCAATGATTGCAGTCTTGTGCGGTCTATTTGCTGGATTGTTAATTTTTCCAGATGTAACTTTTCAAAAAAGTATTTTAATAGGTATTTTATTAGAGGCTAAAATATTCCCAGCATGGATTTCAACAGCTTTATTATTTTGGTCTTTTATACTAGCAACGTTTATTCCACTAGCTGTTATTGGGATCTTAAGAAACAAGAGAAGTAAATTTGATTTTGGTAAAATTAAGGTATTAATTACTGAAATAAAGTAATTTTGCTTACCAGATAAATCTATGGACTTGATAGAATTTAACTATCTTTTTTTTATTTCACTATTTATTTTCTTTTTAGGTGGCTTGGTTAAAGGAACTATAGGAGTGGGCCTGCCCACGGTTACCCTGACACTGCTGTCCTTTTTGTTTGATATTAAAGATTCAATTTCATTCATTTTAATACCCGTAATTTTAACTAATTTATTTCAGATGTTGGATGGGAAAAATTTGCGATTCATCTTCAAACAGACAAAGTTTTTTTTAGTATCTTCAGTAATATTTATTATTCCAGGGTTTTTTATCTTAAGGGCAGTGAATTCAAAAACAATTTTATTAATATTAGCGAGCTTGCTAATTATCAACTCTTGTTTAGTATTGTTTAATAAAATAATCGTTTTTAAAAAATACAAATCATTCCAAGTTCAGTTTATTATTGGAGGATTGACTGGTATGACCACAGGAATCACAAGCATTTACACCATACCATTTGTATTTTTAATACAATCGCTAAATTTCAATAAAGACAAGTTAATTCAATTAATGGGATTAACTTTTTTTTTATATTCCTTGTGTCAATTCATTCTATTTTATAGTTTTTCTATGATTAGTCATCAGGGGATGCTTTTCTCATCTATTGCATGTGTGCCAATTCTTGCAGGATTATTAACTGGAAAATGCTTAAGAAAAATTTTAAGTGAGAAAACTTTTAAAAATTTATTTAATTATATGTTGCTGATTAGCGGAATAATAATTATTTTGAAAAATGCTTTTTAACTGCTATTTAGTGCTATTTAGTGCTATTTTTTTTAAGTAATTTTTTTGCTCTTCAGGAGTTACTTGTCCATCTTTATTAACATCCATTGCTACTAAAATTTTCTGTCTTTCTTCTTGTGATATCTTTCCATCTTTATTGGTGTCTGCCAATTTTCCCAAAGCTTCATCGACCTTCCTTGCTTCTACAACCTTTTTTGTGAATGCTTTTTGTTCTTCTGGAGTAGCTTTTCCGTCTTTGTTAGTATCGACTCTATCAAATTCTTGTTCTAATCTTTTTGTATTGCTATCAATATATTCTTTTTTAGTTATAGTTTTCAGATCAGCTGCATGGGCATGATTGAAAATAAATATGCTTGTAGCTAATATAAATATTATTTTTTTCATTTTTTATGATGTACCATCTAACCTTCAGTTTGTAAAATTACCTATTTTTTTTTATAGTTATATCTTTAATAAAATAGATCAAAAATAAAACTGGCACACCTAAAATAGCGGTAAATATAAAAAAGAAGGGATATCCAATAGCATCAACCATTCCCCCGGCGTAGCCAGCAATTAGCTTGGGAAGAAAAAGCATTATCGAACTAAACAAAGCATATTGGGTTGCGGTGAATTTAATGGAAGTTAGAGAAGATAGATAAACCACAAAAGAAGCCCCAGCAAATCCACTTGCAATATTATCTGCAGTAATAACTATAATCAAAAATAAAATACTAATGTCAGTTATGGCAAGCCAAGCAAACAAGACATTGCTAAGAGCGGCAACAATCGCCCCAACCAATAAGCTTTGGATCACGCCCTTTCGCATTGAATAAAAGCCACCAAGAAAACCACCCAAAATAGTTGCGAATAATCCAAAAAATTTAGAATAAGTAGCGATTTCTTCAATTTTGTAACCCTTCTCAAGGTAAAATACATTTGCCATTATCCCCATTACAATGTCGGCAATTCTATAAAGACCAATCAGCATTAAAATAAATAGGGCAATTTTTTTATATCTTTGAAAAAAGTCTCGAATAGGTTCTACGTAAGCTAATTTAGCCTTATCCATAGAAATAATTTTGATTTTGCTAAAAAATAGAAGCGTTAGCAACGCACTACCGAACGAGATTGTTATTCTTAGTAGACTATCTAGCGAACTTAACAGAATTGATTTTTCAAAAAATATTTCTGGTAAAAAATTGTAACAAAGAAAAAAGACAATAATTGCCAAAATTAGAACTAATAAAAATTTTACTTGAGAAGATGTTTTGCTTTTTTTAATGCTCGGTTCTTTAGAAATCAATGTTGCAAAAATTCCAACTAACATCAAGCACCCCATAATTTGATACACTTTCCTCCAGGTGTCTACATCGTAGGTTTCTGCGCCAAAGTAAGATGCTAACCACAGGCTACCCGCACCAGAAATAATCATTGCGATCCTGTACCCCGCAAGATACATGGAAGAAAGAGCACCCTGTTTTTTGATGGTTCCTGATTCTATTCTAAATGCATCAATTACAATGTCTTGAGTGGCGCTTGAGAATGCAATCAAAACAATACCCATCGCAGTGTACAATAAATTTTTACTAGGATCTGTTAGTGAGGTTATAAAAATAGATATAATAATCATTAATTGAGATAGTAAAAGCCAGCTTCTTCTGTGACCCATTCTATAAAGCACAGGTAAGTTGCAGTGATCAACAATAGGTGTCCATAAAAACTTGAATGAGTATGCAAATCCGGCCCAACTAAATAAAGTGATAGTGCTTCTTTCAACTCCAGCTTTTACTAGCCAGACAGACAATGTTGAAAAAATTAAAAGCAAAGGAAGACCTGCTGAAAAACCAAATAAAGCCATCCCTAAAGATTTTTTATTCAGGAACGGTTTGATATTAAAAAAGTTCATTAACTAATAATGAAACTATACAATAAATAAATTATTTATATATTATTTTAAGGGAGCGGGGCTATCGCTCAAGCTATTAAGGTAGGCAATAACATTGGCTCTATCGCTGTCTTTTCTTAATCCAGCAAATCCCATCTTAGTACCCTTTAAATACTTCATGGGCTGATTTAAAAAACCGTTAAGTTCTTCAAACGTCCAATTTTTTCCATAGTCTTGAAGCGTAGAAGAGTATTTGAATCCTTCATGGGTTCCTACTTTTTTGTTTACAACACCCCATAACGCAGGACCAATTTTATTGGGACCGGCTTTATCGACACTATGACAAGCGGCACATTTTTTGAAAACATTTTTTCCAGCATCTATACTTGCGGATGCAAGCAAAGGAGTTATTAAAGTTAATTTTTCTTCTTCCTTGGCTGTCTCTGTTTGCGCACCAGCCTTAACTTCAACACCCTCTATTTTGTACGCAGATTGTTTTGGCTTTTCGACATGAAACAGCTCACTAGCAATTTCGTTTATTCCAATTACTATTAGAATAGTAACTAGCACTGCTGCTGCAATTTTATTGAATTCAAAACTATCCATAATTATTAATCGAATTCATATAGTATTTTGAGATAGTTTTAGAGTATAAAATAAAGCTATAGATGTCGCAGTGTTTAATTTTTTAATGATATGAAAACAGCAATAATTATCCCCAGTCATTTACATGCAAAAAGATTACCAAATAAACCTTTATTATTAATCAATAACGAACCCATGATTGTTCATGTTTGGAAACAGGCAAAAAAGACCAATATTGAAGAGGTGGTGGTTGCAACCTCGGACCAAGAAATTTTTGATGTGATTAAGAAATGTGGAGGAAAAAGTATACTTACTAGCAATCACCACACCAATGGATCGGATAGAATTTTTGAAGCAGTGGAAAGCCTAGAGTCAAAGCCAGACCTTATTATAAATGTGCAGGGTGATATGCCATTAATAAATCCTGATGCAATTAATTACCTAGAAAATTTTATGAAGGCTGGAGAAGCAGAAATGTCTACTTTAGCGAGCAGTCTTGAAATGCAAGATATGACCAATCCAAACGTGGTTAAGGTAGAAACAAATGAAAAAATTAATCTAAATCAATTTTCTACTGCTAAAGATTTTTTTAGAACAAAAGATGAGAGGGAAGATTGTTTATATCACCATGTTGGAATTTATGCTTACCAATATTCAATTTTGAAAAAATATGTTGGATTGCACAAAACTAAAAATGAGCTAGAAAGAAGTTTAGAACAAATGAGAGCCTTGGATAATAATATAAACATTCATGTAGGATTTGTTAAGGATTATCCTTTGGGTGTTGATACTCAAGAAGACTTAGATAAAATTAGATTATTATATAATGAAAAATAAAACAGCAATTCAGGGAGAACTAGGAGCTTACTCCCATCTAGCATCAACCAAGATATTCAAACATACAGAGGTATTGCCATGCAAAACCTTTGAGGATGTTTTTCAAATTTGTAAAAAAAATAACAATGTTATCTCGGTTATACCCATTGAGAATTCTTTAGCCGGAAGGGTAGCAGACATTCACTATCTATTGCCAAAATATAAACTAAAAATAATTGGGGAGTATTTTCATAAAGTAGAGCACTGTTTGCTTGCCAATCGGGGCGTCAAGCTGGAAGACATTAAGTTTGTAAGAAGCCATGCTCATGCGATTGGCCAATGTCAAAAAAATTTAAATAAACATAAATTAACTACAGTGGTGGCAGCAGACACAGCAGGATCAGCAAAATATATTTCTGAAAATTGCAGTACTTTCGAAGCTGCAATTGCCTCTTCATTGGCAGCAAAAATTTATAATTTAAATATCTTAAAAAAAAATTTTGAAGATAAAAAAGGTAATACAACCAGATTTTTAATAATGAAAAAAAATCATAAATTTCCTAAATTTTCCAAAGGGAAAAAATTTATCACTACTTGCATATTTATGATCAAGAGCACTCCAGGGGCGCTGTTCAATGCGCTTGGAGGATTTGCAAAAAATAATGTTAATTTAACAAAATTAGAGAGCTTTGCTGTTAACAATACTTTTCTACAAACGATATTTTATTTAGATATAGAGGGTCACGCAGAAAATAAATCGGTAAAACAATCTATTCACGAATTAAAAAAATATACCAAAAAATTAGATATTTTAGGTATTTATGTAGCAGATAAATTTCGCTACAAAAAATAATACACAGAATCTTTTCTATCGTTTTTTTCTTATCTTGTTATACTATCGCCTTGGGGAATTGGTAGCAGGTGGATGTTGCGCTAATCCGGTCAGATTCGAAAGAAAGCAGCCGTACCGTGAATTTTTCAGGTTGTTACTCAGTTCCCCGTAAATGTTATGAATAATCGAAAAGTTTTATCACTCAAATACCGACCGCAAAATTTTGATCAACTTATAGGTCAGGAGTCAATGAGCATTGCCATACAAAATGCCATTGCAATGGACAGGATTCCCAATGCATATTTATTAACAGGCATTAGGGGGGTTGGAAAAACAACAACAGCAAGAATTATTGCAAAGGCAATTAACTGTAATAAAAAATTTGGTTCAGAAGAAAAGTGTACGAAGGAAGAATATTGTCACTGTGAAGCAATCATTGATTCTAGTCATATGGATATTCTTGAAATGGATGCAGCTTCGAAAACCGGAATTGACGATATTAGAGAAATATTAGATTCTTCGCAGTACTTGCCATCTAGTGCAAAATACAAAGTGTTTATCATAGATGAAGTGCACATGTTATCGAAACAAGCATTTAATGCTTTGTTAAAAACTTTAGAAGAACCGCCTTCACATTTAAAATTTATTTTAGCAACCACGGAAGTTAAAAAAATACCAGTAACGATTTTATCCAGATGTCAAAGATTTGATTTACGCAGAATCAAGATGGATGAGATGCAAAAGTTTTTAAGAAGCATTTCTGAAAAAGAGCAGGCTAAGATAGACGATAAGGCTTTAGCTATTATTGCAAAAGCATCAGAGGGATCCGTTCGAGATGCCCTGTCCATTTTAGACCAGGCTATTATTACTTTCAATTTGCAGAGTGAGGAAATTACAGAGGAAAAAATAAGAGAGATGTTAGGTCTTGCAGACCAAACAAGAGTAATAGAGCTATTATCATATATTGTGAAAGGCTCACAGCAGGAGACCCTTAAGGAAGCCGAAGATATTTTTAATATAGGGGCTGATCCAAAGTTAATTTTGCAAAGTATGCTTGAAATTATTTATTTAATTTCAAGAACCAAAACATTTGGAAAAATTGAGAATGATCTAAGCGTTTCTGAAGCGGAATCTTCGCAGATTAAGCAAATTGCCGATGAAGTTGACTTAACATATGTATCTATGCTTTGGCATTTTACTCTAAAAGGTATCGAAGAATTAAATTTCATGCCAAATCCTTTCTTGTCTTTTCAAATGCTTCTTATCCGATTGGCGCATTTAAAAAACATGCCAGACCCGCAAGCGCTTATGGAGGAGTCAGAATTTAATGAAGAGGGTATAGCTGAAAATAAGGAAACTCCTTTAGTAGCAAGAACAGAATCTTTGGTTTCCAAAACACAAATTAAAAACACTATTCAAGAGAAAAAAGAAGCACCTAAAATCAAACCTGAAATTTTAAATGATGCTAGTGCAAAGCATTCCATCCAATCTTTTCAAGAACTGGTAGATTTAGCAAATAAATATAGGGAAATTGAATTAAAGTTTGACCTGGAAAGAAATGTTCGACTGGTAAAATTTGAGCAAGGAAAAATTGATATTTCTTTTAATGAAAACTTATCCAAAGATTTTATTAAAAATATTTCACAAAAATTAAACGAATGGACAGGAAAAAGGTGGATTATTTCTTTGTCCAAAGATGAGGGGCAAACCACAGTTTATGAAAATAAAAATAAGTTAAAATCAGAACTCATAGAAGCAATGAAAAAATCGGAAGTATATAAAAAAATTATAGAAGCATTTCCAGATGCGGAGTTGGTAGATGTTAAGGACGAAGGACAAGAGTAGTATGGATTTCAGCAAAATGTTAAAACAGGCACAAGAGATGCAAGGAAAAATGGCCCAAGCCAAAGAAGCTATGAAAAATATTTCTGCAGAAGGTGAAGCAGCAGGTGGTGCGGTCACAGTAGTAATGAATGGAAATCATGAGGTGATATCTTTAAATATAGATCCCGAAACTCTCAAAGAAGATAAAAATATTATTGAAGACCTAATTATTGCAGCAACAAATAACGCAAAAAAAGCTGTTGAGGTAATAACTCAAGAAGAAATGTCTAAATTAACAGGAGGAATTAAATTGCCTGCTGGTCTCAAATTCCCTTTTTAATAAGATGAAATTTTCTACAGAACCAGATCTAGATGAATTAATAACTTTGGTTGCAAAGTTACCTGGACTGGGACCAAAATCTGCAAGACGTATAGCTTTGTATTTATTAAAAAATAGAGACAATGTAATGAAGCCACTATCCCAATCTCTTGCCAAAGTTCATGCAAAGGTCATTAGGTGTACTTTGTGTGGAAACATTAAATCAAATGAATCAGAATGTAATTTGGAGAAATGCTTTTACTCAAGCAAAAGTTATGATCAAATATGCGTAGTTGAGAACATCGCCGATATGTGGGCTATGGAAAGCACCAACGTATTTCAAGGTCAGTATCATATTCTCGGGGGCACACTTTCAGCCCTGAATGGATCCAATCCAGAGGATCTATTAATCAATTCTTTAATTAATCGTATTAAAAAAAATAAAGTTAAAGAGGTAATTTTAGCAACCTCAGCAACCATTGAGGGACAAACAACCGCCCACTACATTAATGACAGCATTAAAGATTTGGGTGTAAAAGTTACGAAATTAGCCCACGGTTTGCCAGTAGGGGGAGAAATTGAATATCTGGATGATGGAACTTTATTCTCCGCTTTTAAATTCCGCAATTCTTTAGTATCGGATTAGACTTTCATCACTTGATGTAAATTTATATCTATTTTAATCTTAACACTATGAGCATTCTTAAAATTTTAAAAGAACCAGATCCTATTCTTAGAAAAAAATCTTTACCTGTAAAACAGGTGGATAAAGAAATAAAAAAATTAATGAAGGATATGCTAGAAACTATGTATGCAGCACCAGGGATAGGTCTTGCCGCAGCTCAAGTGGGAATTTTAAAAAGAGTTGTTGTGATCGACATATCTAAGGAAACATACAAAAAAGAACCAATATTTTTTGTCAATCCAGAAATTATTTGGAAATCTGATATTCTAGAAAAAAAAGAAGAAGGGTGCTTGTCCATACCGGAGCATTTTGCTGAGGTCAAAAGACCGGAGGCATGCCATGTAAAATATTTAGATGAAAAAGGAAAAGAGAAAATATTAAAAGCCGAAGGTTTGCTTGCCACATGCATTCAGCACGAAATTGATCATTGCGATGGAATTTTGTTTATAGACTATCTGTCTAAATTAAAAAAATCATTCATCCTTAAAAAATTGATAAAAGCAAAGAAAAACCAAAAATAAGATATGGAATTTAATATTGTTTTTATGGGCACACCTGCTTTTGCCGTGCCTATTTTGGAAAAAATTAGCAACAGTCAATTGGTGATTAAGCAAGTTTATTCTCAGCCACCCAAGCAATCCAATCGGGGAATGAAGATAGAAAAAAGCCCTGTACATATTTTTGCTGAAAAAAATAATTTAAGCACACGAACACCTGGAAAATTACAGGATGATTTCTATTTTTTTAAATCACTAAATATAGATCTGGTTATTGTAGTTGCATATGGACAAATAATTTCAAAAGAATTCTTGCAACTATCTAAGTATGGATTTTTAAATATTCATGCATCTGTTTTGCCAAAATGGAGAGGGGCAGCACCAATACAAAGGTCTGTCATGGCGCAGGATTCTTTTACTGGAATCTCCATAATGAAAATAGAAGAGAAGTTGGATGCGGGCCCCGTATTAATGGTAGAAAAAATAAATTTAGATTTGCACAAAACCGCAGGGGAAGTTGAGCATAAACTGGCAGAAATAGGTGCTGTTACAATTTTAGAGGCCATCGATTTAATTAGAAATAATCAAGCAAATTTTATTCCACAAAACGACCTGGAAGCCACTTATGCAAAAAAAATTAAAAAAGAAGATGAAAAAATAGAGTGGAACCAGGATGCAAAAAAAATTATAGCTCAAATACATGGTTTAAATCCTAGGCCAGGTGCTTATTTTGAGCATAAGGGTGGAAAAATAAAAATATGGCGCGCGACCCATTCGGAAGAAACGGGCAAGCCAGGCCTGGTCATCAACAGTTCACTACAAGTTGCTTGTGGGACAGCTTCTATCAAAATTGAGGAAATACAAAGACCTGGTAAAAAAATTCAGAAAACTAAAGAATTTTTACTAGGATTTTCCATTCCTAACAATACGCAGCTAGACTAATGAAACGATACAAATGCATGGTTGAATATGACGGAACAGCATTTGTGGGATGGCAAAGACAGGTCAATGGCTATTCCGTACAGGAAGCAATTGAGCAAAGTCTAGAAAATATTTTTCAAGAAAAAATTAGAATTCATGGGTCTGGCAGAACAGACACGGGTGTACACGCAAAAGAGCAGGTTATTCATTTTGATTTAACAACCGAATTAGAGGAAGGAAAAATAACCAGTGCGCTAAATCATTATTTAAAAAAAGAATTAATTAGCATCTTAAATACACAAGTAGTGGACAGCAATTTTGATAGTAGGAGAAATGCTACTTTGCGAACTTACGAATATATAATCGTAAATAGAAATTCCCCACTTGCTATAACCAAGAACAAAGCATGGCATATTTCTTCACCTCTGAACATTGAGCTAATGAAGGAAGCTATCAAAGTTTTTGAAGGGGATCATGATTTTACAACTTTTAGAGCAGCTTCTTGCGAGGCAACTTCACCTATTAGAACAATCGAGAAAACCAATATTATCCAGCATCAAGAACAGATTGTAATTATTTTTGAATCCAGATCTTTTTTGCAACACCAGGTTAGGTCTATGGTTGGTGCTTTAAAATTGGTAGGGGAAGGAAAGTGGAGTAAAGAAAATTTAAAATTAGCATTGGAAGCAAAAGACCGAACAAAATGTGCGGCCCTTGCTCCACCGTGCGGATTGTATCTGGTAAAAGTTGGTTACTAAAATTAAACTTTTAGTAGGGATTGCACATGCAGAGAAGTGCTTTCTTGAAGAGCCATAAGATCGTAACCTCCTTCTAAAACAGAGACTATTTTATTATCACAAACTTCTTTGGCAACTTTTATAATTCTATCAGTTAATTCTGCAAAATCTTTTGATTGTAAATTAACTTGGGCCAGAGGGTCATCTATGTGTGCGTCAAATCCAGAAGACAGCAGAATAAACTCAGGTTTAAATAGTTTTATTTTTTGAAAAATAGTTTCGTATGCATTTAAAAAAACACCTCCAGAAGTTCCAGCATCTAAGGGAATATTTAGTATGTTATTGTGATGTCCAGTCTCATTAATCGAGCCTGTTCCCGGGTAAAAAGGGTACTGATGAGAGGAAATATACAGGACCTGTTTATTGTCATAAAATATTTCCTGAGTCCCGTTACCGTGATGCACATCAAAATCAATAATTGCTACTTTGTTTAGCTTGTATCGATCTAGTAAATAGTGAGCTCCAATAGCAACATTATTGTAGATGCAAAACCCCATTGCTTTTTTGCTCTCTGCATGATGACCAGGCGGGCGAATAGAGCAAAATGCATTAACATAATCTTTGTTCATCACACCATCTATGGCTAACAGAACTGAACCAACAGCATCTAGGGCAGCCCCCCTTGATCCTGGGCAGACTAGTGTATCTCCATCCAAAAAGTAATTTCCTTCTTTTGGAAAGGATTGTTCAAGAGTTTTTAAATAATCAGAAGTATGGGCTAAGGTTAAATATTTGTAGTCAAAAGCTTTTGGTTTGAGCCAAACAAGCTCTTTGGATTGAATTTTTTTTAAACCTTCGTTGACAAACTTAACACGGTCTATTCTTTCTGGATGTCCAATGCCTGTGTCGTGGTTTTGGTAGGTATCTGTCGTAACGATACAAGTTTTCAATGGAAATAAGATTCTAATATTTTGTAATAGATTTTTTTTAATTTTTTTAAATCATTTATAGAAACAGACTCATTAACCTTATGCATGGTATTTCCAACCAATCCAAATTCAACACAAGGAGCAATATCTTTAATAAATCTTGCATCTGACGTTCCTCCGCTTGTAGATAGCACCGGTTTATTTTTGGTAATATCTTTGATAACTCGGCTCATCATACGCACTGTTTTCTCTGGTTTCGTAATGAATGCAGTTCCAGTTTCAGAATAGTTAATAATAGCTTTGCACTTATATTTCTTGGCTATTTGCTGAACAATAGAAGAAATTCTTTTTTTTAATGAGGAGTAGTTATGTTTGTTATTGAATCTAATATTAAAAGTTGCAGACGAAGTTGCCGGAATAACATTGTCAGCATTACTATCAGTGCTTATTTTTGTAATTTCTAAGTTAGAGGGTTGAAAATTTTTTGTTCCATTATCTAATTTGGTAGATTTTAGTTTATCCAAAATTTTTATTAATGGAGTAGAAGGATTACACGCTTCGAGAGGGTATGCGACATGACCTTGAGTTCCTGTTAGCGTAAGATAAGCTGTGATACTTCCTCTTCTTCCTATTTTCATCATTTGTCCCATGACTTTTCTATTGGAAGGTTCCCCGACTAGACAAAAATCAATTTTTTCTTTTTTCTTCTTTAAGTAATTTACTACTTTTTTGGTTCCATTGATGGCTACTCCCTCTTCATCTCCAGTAATGATGAGGCTAATAGATCCTTTAAATTTTTTATTGTTCTTTACAAATTCGCTTACAGCAGAAACAAAACAAGCAATACTACCTTTCATATCGCTTGTGCCTCTTCCGTAAATTTTTCCTTTTTTTACTGCTCCTGAAAATGGACCAACATCCCAAGACTTTAAGTTTCCTGCCGGCACAACATCTGTGTGTCCAGCAAAACAAAAGTTGGGAGATGATTTTCCAAATTTTGCATATAAATTTTTTATTGTCGGAGTGTTTTTATCTGCAAAGTTTAAAATTTTACATTGAAAGCCAATAGATTTAAGGTGCTTAGCAACTAGAGCAATAGCTCCACCATCTACTGGGGTAACACTAGGTATTTTAATTAGTTCTTTTGTTAGCGAAAGTTCATTAATAACTTTTGCCATTTATTCTCTCAGCAAATCATTTACAGAAGTTTTGCTTCTTGTTTTTTCATCGACTGTTTTGACAATCACTGCACAATATAAATTTGGTCCACCCTTATCGTTTTTACTTGGCATGCTGCCAGCAACAACTACTGAGTAGGGAGGAATTTGTCCGTAAGAAATAGTTTTAGTTTTTCGGTCATATATTTTTGTGGAAGCGCCAAGATAAACACCCATAGAAATAACAGAGCCTTTTCCAACAATAACGCCTTCAGCCACTTCTGATCTTGCTCCTACAAAGCAATTGTCCTCAATAATAACAGGGTTTGCTTGCAAAGGCTCAAGTACTCCACCAATTCCAACTCCACCGCTAATATGGCAATTTTTTCCAATTTGCGCACAAGAGCCAACAGTTGACCAAGTGTCAATCATGGTTCCCTCATCAACATACGCACCTAAATTTACAAAAGAAGGCATCAGCACAACATTTTTTCCAATGAAAGCACCATGTCTCACTACTCCATTAGGTACCATTCTAAAACCAGCTTTTTTATGCTCTTCTCTTCCCCATCCAGCTGTCTTACCTCGCACCTTGTCCCACCAAGTGGCATAAGGACCAGCAAGTGTTTGCATTTCATTTGTTCTAAAACTTAAAAGGATTGCTTTTTTAATCCACTGATTAACAATCCACTTTTTACCTTTTTTTTCAGCAACTCTTATTGTTCCTTGATCAACTAAATCAATTGCTTCTTTAATTGCTTCAATAATTTTAGAATCTGAATCTTTAGATATTTTTTCTTTTTTTTCCCATGCTTGGTTTATAATTTTTTCGTATTTCATAATATTAATTTATACTTTCGTTTATTTTTTTCAAGAAATCACTTAGTTTTTTTACATTATAGTTAACATGCTTTCCATCATATCCTTCTTTGCAATAAGAATCGTCATTCTCAATCCATGCCGTTTTCATTCCTAGCTCATAAGCGGGCAATAAGTTTTTGGCGATATCTTCAATAAAAATACTATTTTTGGCCTCAATATTATACTTGGCAATAAGAGAGTGGTATGGCTCAATTTCTGGCTTGGGAATAAATTTTGCATCAACAATATCAAATATTTTGTTAAAATTATTTTCTATTCCCAGTTGTTGCGTTACTTTTTGAGCGTGTTTTTTTGTACCATTGGTAAAAATAATTTTTTCTCCAGGTAATTTCTTAATTTGCTCCCCTAACTCATCATCTTTTTGAAGTAAGCTGTAATCAATGTCGTGAACAAATTCCAAAAATTTATCGGCATCTACTTTGTGATTTTTCATCAGTCCATTAAGGGTAGTGCCGTGCTCATGAAAATAGGTATCTTTAATTTTCAAGGCTTCCATAGGCGTAACATCCAAATTATCCTCTATGAATTTGCATATTAGGGCATCAACGCCATCAAATAAATTGGTAGTGTTTGGGTAAAGAGTATTATCTAGATCGAAAATCCAGAAACGAATATTTTTTAATTCGATCATTGAACAATTAAAGTTCCAGCTCCAGCGCTAGAAAAAAGTTCAAAAAGTACAGCGTGTGGTTTTCTGCCATCAATAATAACTACTCCTTTGACACCGCTACGGATCGCAGAAATGCATGTTTTTATTTTTGGAATCATTCCTCCAGTAATAGTTTCATTTTTAATTAGCTCTTCTGCTTCAGTAATGGTTAATTTAGAAATTAAATTTCCATTTTTGTCATTTACTCCCGGAACGTCCGTCATTAACAACAATCGTTCTGCTTGAATTTTATTAGCAACCGTTCCCGCCGCTGTGTCTGCGTTAATATTGTAAAATTGACCCTTCGCATCTTTACCCATGGGAGCAATGACTGGAATAATTTCTTTTTCAATTAAAGAATGAAGCATATCAACGTTAATTTCCTGTGGGTCAGCTACAAATCCTAACTCAGGATTAATCGCTTTAATTACATTAAAAATATTATTATTTTTAACTGTCACGGGCTCAGCATTTGCTCCGTAGTGCCTGATAGTATTTACAAGATCTGGGTTAATTTCATTAAGCAGAACTTCCTCAACAATTTTAATAACATTTTCATCAGTTACCCTTAGTCCCAAAATAAATTTACTTTGAATATTTAAAGCTTTTAACTTTTTTTGAATTTGAGGACCGCCACCATGAATGACCAATGGCTTAATTCCCAATTTTCTACAAACAGCTGCATCTTGTGCGAAAGCTTTAGAAAGCTGGTCGCTTGCCATTACCTGGCCACCGTATTTTAATATTATTTTTTTCCCCTGATAATTTTCAATATACTTTTTTGCTTCTTCTAGGGGAGGGGCGTCTTTTGGCCAGAACTCTTCAATATTCATCTAGACCGTTTTTATGGTTGTTTTTCTAATGATGATATACTGCTGAGCCATAGTAAGAACATTGTTTACAGTCCAATACACAACGAGACCAGATGGAAACGAAGCCAACATCACAGTAAGAAACAACGGAAAGAATGCAAATATTTTTGCCTGAATAGGATCAGTTGGTGCAGGATTTAGTTTTTGCTGAACCCACATGCTTACTCCCATTAATATCGGCCACACACCAATTATTAAGAAAGAAGGTGGACTCCAAGGAATCAAGCCAAACAAGTTAAATAGTGAGGTAGGATCTGGAGCTGACAAATCTTGAATCCATCCAAAGAATGGAGCGTGTCTCATTTCCAATGTAACAAATAGCATTTTGTAGATAGCAAAGAAAAAAGGAATTTGAATTAGCATTGGCAAACAACCAGATACCGGATTGATCTTTTCTTTTCTGTATAAAGCCATCATTTCAAGCTGAATTTTTTGCTTATCATCTTTGTGCAAGTCTTTTAATCTCACCATTTCTGGCTGTAGAGCTTTCATTTTGGCCATAGATGCAAAAGAGTAGTTTGCAAGAGGAAAAAATAACAATCTTATTCCAGCAGTTAGCAAAACAATGGCTATACCGAAGTTTCCGCAAAATTTGTATAGGTAATCAATGATGAAAAATAAAGGCTTGGTAAAAAAGTAGAACCATCCCCAATCAATTGCTAGATCGAATTTTTTTATATCAGCGGTTTTAACGTAGCCATCAATAACATTTACCTCTTTAGCTCCGATAAACAGTTGAGCTGATCTTGAATTTGTTTTTCCAGGTTCTATGCTGGTAGGATTGGTTAAAATATAATTAGCTTTGTAAGAATCGTTAAAGGTAAATTCTGCATTGAAGGCCTCTTTTTTTTGCGGAACAATAGCAGTTAGCCAATATTTATCAGTAATACCAACCCATCCCTCTGTTCCCTGATATTTTTCATTTTTTTCTTTTATATCGTCATACTTTTGCTCTTGTAATCTTTCGTCAATTACTCCAACCAATCCTTCGTGCAGAATATAGAAGTTTTGTACAGATGGTTTTTCTTTTCTAGTAATTTGAGAGTAGTGAAAAAGATCGACTTTATTTTTTGAATTGTTTTTTATGCTTTCAGTGATTTTAAATAAGTACTGATTATCTATTTCAATTTTTTTATTAAAAATTAGACCATTTTTATTATCCCATTCTAACGCAATGGGAGTTTGGGGAGTAAGAGATTTGTTTTTAACTAGAGTCCAAACGCTATTATTATCAGGAACTTTTAGGTTATTTGCACTAGCCCAACCACTCTCTAGATAATATCCAGTGTTCATTTTTTTTGGATTAAGAATAACCACTTGTTTGCTATTTTTATCTAGAGTTTCTTTATAAGTTTTTAAAACCACATCATCGATTAACGCACCATTTAAAGAGATGGACCCGGTTAATTTTTCATTTTCAAGTCTCACTCTTTGCTCTGAAGAAACAGCATCAGTTCTGCTTATTGATTTTTGTGGAGCAGGTAGTTTATTGTTTATAGAAGGAGCAGAAGGCTTTCCATTGTTAGCAGACGTAGTCTGCTCTATTTTAGTTGCTTCTGTTTTTGTTTTTTTTAATTCCGGATCCACCACAAGCACTTGCCAACCAACAATAATCACTGTTGATAAAATAACCGCCATTAATACATTTTTTGAATCCATTATATTTTTTTCTCTTTCTGTACAGGATCGTATCCAGCACTACCACCCAACCAAGTTAGTGGGTGACATTTTAAAATTCTAGTAAAACCTTTGAGAGATCCTTTTAGCCATCCATATGCTTTAACTGAATCGATAAAATAGTGAGAACAAGTAGGTTCAAATCTGCACGAATGGTGCAATACAGGAGAAATTAAATACTGATAGCTTTTGACTATAAAAATAACGAATTGGCTCAATAGATGATTCATGGGCTAGTTGTACTTTGCTTCTTTAAATTTATTTTTTAACTCTTCTACCAGAGTTTGGAAATTTTCATCATATACTTTTGCTTTTGCAAAAATAGCATATTTGTATTTATTGTTGAATGAGGAGTCTAATTCCATAATTGCTTTTCTTGTCGCCATTTTTAATCTTCTTCTAATTTTATTTCTTTTTACTGCGTTACCAAGTTTTTTTGCCGAGACACAGCTAAGTATTACTTTTTTATTAGTCTCTAATTCTTTCTCTATTTTTCTGTAATAGATAGTAAATAAATTAGATATCACTTTTCTGTTTTTTAAAATTTGTTTGAATTCGATATTTCCAGAAAGACTTTCAAATTTAATGGAGGCTGCCATTGAATTAAGCAGTTAGTATTTTTCTACCTTTTGCTCTTCTTCTTGCTATTATTTTTCTTCCACCTTTTTTCGCCATTCTGCTACGAAATCCGTGTCTTCTTGCTCTAACTTTTACACTTGGTTGAAATGTACGTTTCATTGATATACTTGCTTAAATTAAATTTTGGCTATTTATAGGTAATTCAATTTAGGATGTACAGTATAAATTAAGCACTAAATATCAATATATGGAAAAGTTTTCTAAGCTAAAAACAGGGATAGGCCTTATCTATTTAACCATTGTCGCCTTAGTGGTTTTTTTATTTTTTTATTATGGTGCCAACTCCTATTTAGATCTCGATTTTTTAAAAAATAATAAAGACAAGATCCTTGCCTTTAGGGATCAAAACTTTTTTTTACTAGCAGTTGTTTATTTTTTCTTTTCTATTCTTTGGGTTTTTTTATTAGGCTTTGGAACACCTTTGATAATTATTGCTGGTTTTGCTTTTGGAGTTGTTTGGGGTTCCGTCCTGTCTATTGCTGCTTTTTCAATCGGCACTTCGTTACTTTATCTTTTTGCCAATCATTATTTCAAAGATTTGGTCTATCAATATTTAAGTAGTAGATTTTTATCATTAAAAAATCATTTTAATGAAAATGAATTTAGTTATTTCTTTTTTATTAGAGTTATACCAGGCATCCCATTTCCTATTAAAAATATTATGCCAGTTTTATTTAATATGAAGTTGAAAAATTTTTTTCTAGCAACTTTTTTAGGAGAATCTGTGCCAATTGTAATTTCAGTAAGTATTGTTAGCGGATTTGCAGGGGCGATTGAAAACAATGCAAGTTTAGATTTTAATTTATTTTTTACCCCAGAAATATTTCTTCCTTTGCTAGGATTTGGCTTTATGGTAGTATTAACTAACTTTTTAAAAAAAAAATATTTAAAGAAATAAAAAATTATGACATTTGAATTACCAAAATTAAACTACCCTAAAAATGCTTTAGCTCCTGCGATGTCAGAAGAAACTTTAGATCTTCATCATGGAAAGCATCATCAAACTTATATTAATAATTTAAATAACTTAGTTAAAGACACAGATCTTTCAGGTTTATCTTTGGAAGACATTATTGCAAAGACTTCAAAAGATTCTTCTAAAGTTGGAATTTTTAATAATGCCGGTCAACATTGGAATCATGTTTTGTTTTGGAATTGCATGAAACCTAAGGGTGGAGGTTTGATGCCAGCTCAGTTAGAAAAAAGAATTACTTCAGACTTTGGAAGTGTTGATAAATTTAAAGAAGATTTTATCCAAGCGGGAACTACACAGTTTGGTTCAGGCTGGGCTTGGTTAGTAATTAATAATGGAAAATTGACAGTTACGAAAACAGCAAACGCTTCTAATCCTTTAGTAGATAATATGAAACCTATTTTTGGATGCGATGTTTGGGAACATTCCTACTATGTTGACTACAGAAACCGAAGACCTGATTATCTCAAGGCCTTTGTCAATGATCTTGCTAACTGGGAATTTGTTGCGTCTCAACTAGATTAGTTCTCAGTCTTAAGTCTATTGTTTAGCAAAAGAAGGTAGTAAGTATTTTCTATGCTTAAAAGTATTTTTATAATTTTTTTATTTCAGCTTATTGGAGAATCTATCCAGAAGTATTTTGAAATAACTATTCCGGGACCAGTCATTGGTCTAATTTTACTGCTTTTTAGCTTGATCAGTTTGAGGGCGACCAAAAATATTTTTATCAAGAAAACAAAAGAAGAAATTACTGAAACTGCAACTTATATTACCAGCTATCTTTCGCTGCTGTTTGTTCCCATTGGCGTAGGGGTGGTTATGCACCTTGCCTATTTAGAAAAAAATTACATTGAAGTATTGGCTGTGATTTTTTTTAGCACTATTTTTACCATTGGATTTACAGCTTTTTTTTATGGAAAAAATTAATAATTATTTTAAAAAAAATGCTAGAAAAAAATAAATTATACAGCATTTGGGTATATCTCCAAGCCGAACCCTTGTTTTGGCTAACGCTAACTATTGGTTCCTATCTGGTAGGTGATTATTTGTATAAAAAATCAAAACTTAATCCTTTGGTTAATCCAGTGGCTATTTCCATTTTGCTGGTAGCAAGTATTTTAATTTTTACAGGAGTTTCTTATGAGAGGTATTTTAATGGAGCTAAGTTTATTCATTTCATGTTAGGACCAGCAACAGTTGCTTTAGCCATACCTATTTATAAGCAGATTAATCTTATTCAAAAAGAAGCAACTAGTATTTTTATTTCTTTAATTGCCGGTTCTTTATTTGCAATTTTTAGCACCTATTATTTTGCTAAACTAATGAATCTAGATATTCAAATTATTTATAGCATGATGCCACGTTCCGTTACCGCACCTATTGCCATGGGTATCTCAGAATTGATCGGTGGAGTACCATCCTTAACTGCTATTATTACAATTCTAACAGGAATTGTTGGAGCTTCTTTTGGTACTTTTGCTTTAGATATTTTGCGCATCAAAGATATGACCGCTAGAGGTTTTGCCTTTGGTATTTCAAGCCATGGTATTGGTACAGCTCGAGCCATGAGCAGGAACGAAACTGCCGGTATATTTGCAGCATTGGCTCTAGGTTTGAGCGGCATTGCCACTTCAATTATTATACCTTTGTTGTTTAAGTTAATTAATTTTTAATTTAATTTTAAAATCAGTTTTAAAAATTTTATAAATTTTGTTAAAAAAAACTCCTTTACGCACAACGGTCATGTCTCGAAAATCAATTTGAGTGCTGGATAATGACAATCCATCTGTATCTATAGTTTTTCCTTTTTGATAAAATTCACAGGGACCATAATCTATTATGATATCGGCAATTTTTCTTACCTCAGGCTCAATGGCAGCGACAGTATATTTGGTTCCTTTCTGAGATAAATTTGCCGAAGAAGCTATCAATGGAAAGTTATTTTTTAAACTTAGTTTGGCAATTTCTTCTCTTAAAGGTCCTGAGTTCAAAAGTAAATTTACAGTATTATTTTTTGTAGCAAGCTTTTTTGCAAATTTTGATAGTTTCAATATGAGGGGGTGATTTTTTTTGTAAGGAGCTATTATAGAAATTGGCAAGTCGTATTTTTTAGAAAATTTTTTTATTATAGTTTTTTTGTTTTTGTCTAAAACATGCATAGTTTCATGAGTTTTGCTATACGCAATCATTCCGCTAGGACGTTTCAGATCTCTTTTTTTAGATTTGTAAACCTTTTTAAGAGCTTTATCCGTACCGCTTATTATAGCATAAGCATTTCTCATATAAACTATAGCTATGCCACCATTTTTTAGAATATTAAAAACATTTTTGGCATCTTTTAAATAATTTTTTTTCATCGTTCTGCTATCTTTTTTGCTACCTTGAATAAGTCAGTAATTTTTTTCTCATTTATTAATCCAGTATTAAAGTTCCTGGGAGAGGTGTGATACGAACTAATTAAAATTTTATTATCAGGAAGCATATATTTTTTGCCGTGCCCAAAAATATATATCTTTTTTTCAATGTCATATCTTTTTTTGTAAAATCTTAATATTTCTTCAAATGCTACTTTTCCTATTGTAACTAAGATTTTAGCTTTGCTTAGAATGAGTAGCTCATTTTCTAAGAAATGAGAACAGTTTGATAGTTCTTTTAATTTAGGTTTATCTTTTGGAGGGACGCATTTTAAAACATTGGTTATAAAACACGATAATTTCAAACCATCATTAATTCTAGTTGACGATATTTGATTGGATAAACCGGCCTTATAAAGACATTTAAATAAAAAATCTCCAGATTTATCGCCAGTAAATACTCTGCCTGTTCTAGTTGCACCATGTGCTGCGGGGGCAAGACCAAAAATTATTATTTTAGATTTTACATCTCCAAACCCAGGAGTGGGTCTTCCCCAATAAGTCTCATGCAGGTACTGCTTTCTTTTTTCTTTAGAAATTTTTTTTCTGAACTGAACCAATCTGGGACATTGGCTGCAGCGAATAATTTTTTGATTTAGAGAAGATAATTTTGTATTCATAATTTTGGTGATCCCGGAGGGAATTGAACCCCCAACCCTCAGTTTAGGAAACCGATATTCTATCCAGTTGAACTACGGGATCAAATTTTTTATAACATTTTTTTATGCTCGATTAATGTACATCGATTCATAATCATAACAACTCCACTGTCTTCTGCAATTTTTTTTGCCTCTTGGTTTTCGATACCTAGCTGCAACCAAACGTAAGGTATTTTTGCTTTAATGGCTTTTTTTGTTACTTCCAAAGCTTCCCTAGAGGGACGAAATACATCGATCATATCTATCACTTCTGATACATCCAAAATATCTGCATATACTTTTTGTCCAAGTATATCCGCACCTTGGTATTTTGGATTTATAGGAAAAACTTTGTAGTTATGTTGCAAAAGATACTGCATCACTTCGTGAGCAGCCAATTCTGGTTTAGGACTTGCTCCAACAAGAGCAATATTTTTGCATTGTGTTAGACATGTATGAATAGCCTGCTCTTCAAATTCACTCATATAACAAGGGGAAGAGAATGGTTCGTTCATTATACTAATTCAGTTAATTTTTTTAATTCTCCAATTTTAAATGTGATCGCCTGTTCTTTGGTGTACCCGTATTGTTTTGCAGAATTTTTAAATCTTACAGGTGGTTCGAAAGGATCTTCCAAAGATAAAATAATAGTTCCCCAGTGCATTCCAATTACTTTTTTTGCTTTTATATCTTTACCGATTTGCAGCGCTTCTTCAGGAGTTGTGTGAAAAGTAGATTTTTCAAACATGGGTCTGAAGTCATATGCGCCAATGTTAATAAACAACAAATCTATAGGACCAAACTGTTGGCCAATTTTTTTATAAATATCTCCATAACCAGTATCGCAAGAAAAAAATAATTTTTTACCTTTGTATTCAATTAAATAGCTACCCCACAAGGTTTTGTTAGCATCAGTCAGACTTCGTTTTGACCAATGCACGGACGGCAAGAAAGTTATTTTAACATCACCAATAGTCGTTTGATCATACCAATCCATTTCTTGTACATGATTAAATTTATTATTGATAAAATAAGATCCTATTTTTAAGGGAGCTAAAACTTTTGCATTTTTGTGTGGAAATTTTTCAATGGCTGAAAGATCGAGATGATCGTAGTGATTATGCGTTTGTAAAAATAAATCTATTTTAGGCAATGATTGCAAGGGAATTGCAGCATCTACATAACGTTCAGGACCTAAAGTTATGGGTCCTGCATTTTTAGAAAAAAGAGGATCAGTAATAATAGTTGTAGATCCTAATTTAATTAGAAAAGTAGCGTGACCAATCCAGCCAATATAATCTTTATTTTTAAAGTCATTGATTTTTTTCAATACCTGCTCGCTTGGAATGACATGATCTTTTGGGATATCAATTTTAATTTTTTTATTCTCTTGATAAAATGTAAGGTAAGACCATTTTTTCTTAGAATCTCGAACTGGACTTCCTTCGGGATTACGAAAAGTTCCATCTGTTAAATGATGGTAAGGATTGGCAGCATACAAATTAAGTGAGGGTAGTACGGATGCGGCAATCGCAACACCTGCGGTATTTTGTATAAACCTTCTTCTGGAGGTGCTTTTAATTTTTTTCATAACAAAAGCATGTTAACAATTTTTTAAAATGAAAAAAATTATTTCTTTTTGCATAGTTGTTGCTTGTAGCTTCATCAGCTCTTCTAATGCCCATATTCAACATTATAATAAGCTCAATCTAATTCAATTTGACATATTTAGAGAGGATAGCAAAGTTGGTTATCACCACATTGTTTTTACTAGAAACAAAGGTGAAATTACCGTTCAAAACAAAATTAGTTTTGATATTAAGAAATTGGGTATTTCTTTTTACCAATACAGGTCCGAAGGAACTGAGCTTTACGCAGAAGATGGAAGTTTGCTTAGCTTTATTTCTAAAACTTCAGATAACGGTACAATTAAATTTTGCAATATTAACAGACAGGGCAAAAGCTATATAATTAATGGAACGCAATATAAGGGCAACTTTAATAAGGACTTTCTCATTTCCTCGTATTGGAATCATGAAATTTTAAAAAAAAATATTCAAATCTCTGGAATCAGTTGTCAAATTAGAGAGCAAAAAATTAGTTTTGTTAAAAATGAAACAATAGTAGTCAATGGTGAACAAACAGAAACATCTGTATTTGATATTCAAGGCAAGGATTTAAGCACACAAGTTTGGTATCGAAAAAGCGATATGGTAATTGTAAAGCAAATTCTTCACAAAAAAGGAGTTTGGCGTTATGAAATACAAGAACTCAAGTAGGATTGTTCTTTAAAAACTCAATATAATTTAATACTTCGTTAAACTTTTCATCTTCGATATCTTTGTAGCTATTATTAAATTTATTTTTTACGCAAAGAGCAACATGTGCGTAAGGATTTCTTCCTTTGGGATGATTGGGGTGGCTAGGCAGCTGCCCTTGTAAATAGTCACCAGCTTCTTGTATTCCTTTCCAAAGCTTGCTTGCATTTTCTTTGTTCATTTTTTTACAAAATATTATAATAATCTCATACTATGATTGCAAAAGTTTTTTACAATCATTCATGCAATATTTGTAGAGCTGAAATTAATCACTATAAAAAAATTACCAAAGATCAATTTGATTTTGTTGATATTACAGATAATCATATGGCAAAAGTTCAAACAAAATTAAATGACAGACAATTATTAAGAAGAATGCACGTGATAGAAAATGGAAACTTATTTTCTGGAGCAAGAGCATTTTTAATTGTTTGGTCTAAAATACCAAGATACAGAATCCTATCTAAATTATTAGGACTACCAATTATTTTTTCACTATTTCATTATTCGTATGAAGTGGCTGCTTACTTTTTGTTTTTGAAAAATAAAGGTCAGCTAACCAATCTTAAATAATTATATCGAGATATTATCTAAGCATACCAACGATTATTGACCTTATCCTAACAATGTTTGACTTTAGCGTTCTTTTTCTATTAAAGACGAAGTGTATTTGCCTTTGCAGATACATAATTACTAATAATAACAAGAAAGTACAAAAAATGAGTCTAAAAGGAAAAGTAAAATGGTTTAATGAAAAAAAAGGTTTTGGTTTCATTGAACGCGAAGACGGAAAAAAAGATGTTTTCGTTCATATCTCTGCAGTCCAAGCGGCTGGCTTAGATTACCTAGATGAAGGATCTACTATTAATTTTGATGTTGAAGACGGCCCTAAAGGACCTTCTGCAGTAAATCTAAAGCAAGAATAATCCCAATCGTAAATTAGTTAGGAGGCCCGTTTTGGGCATACACTACAATTACAAAGCAAAGCGCGGTGAACGTGCAATGCAAAAGGAGCAAAAGCGGAAAGATCGTTTAGCTTCTAAAAAATTGAAACGGGCCCCCTCAACTAGCGTCTCCACAGCATTTACTGCTGCACCTAGAGAAAAACGTGTAGAAATGCACGATATTAATAAAACCATCACTCTAGACGACCTCACCAATCCAGATAATTAATCAGTTTATTTTCATTTCTTTTCAAATACAAAATTTTCGTTAACACTTTCGTATGTACGAAAATTTTAATTGGAAGTGGACTAATCTTGTTTTTTTGGGAAGATTGTTAACATCTTCAGTTTTTTTCATGTACGTGGGTTCATTACCATTCTTGTTAAGCAGTTGGAATTTAACAGCAAGTACAGCAGGGATTATTCAAACAGCAGTAGTCGTCGGTTTCGCACTGTCTTTATTTGCTTGCTCTTATCTTTGTGATTATTTTAATCCAAATAAAATACTAATTATTTCAGCAATTGGAAATGCAGTTGTAGCATTATTTTTTTATTTATTTGCTAAAGATTTTGTGAGTGGTTTAATTTGCAACTTATTAGTAGGCTTATTTCAAGGTGGGATTTATGGACCGTCTATCATTTTAGTATCTGAAAAGTATAAAAAATCAGAAAGAGGTTTTGCCATGGGCGCCCTATTATCTGGTCAATCTTTTGGATATGCACTGTCTCTTTCTGCAAGTTTTATTTTATCCAATATGTATTCTCCATCAGTAGGTTTTTTGTTTTGTTTAGGATGCGCATTTCTTGGTATCTTCCCTTTTTTATTCGCTATAAAAAAAGATCTATCAAAAAAATATCAATTTGATCATTCATCGAGTTATTTCCAATCCAAGCAACCAAGCCAAAACAAATTTTTAGTTAGAGGGTATACCGCTCATTGTGTGGAATTGTTTGGTATGTGGTCGTGGCTGCCAGTTTTTTTATCATTTATTCTGATAAGAGACATGGTGATAAGTCCACTAGTCTTGGGACTGATTATTGGATTAATTCTGCATCTATCAGGAGTGATTTCAAGTCTAACCAGCGGGGTGCTTGCTGACAAGTTTGGAAGAAAAAATATTCTAATTATTTTTGCGTTAACGAGCTCTGTTTTTTCCTTTGCAATTGGTTGGACAGAGAACTGGCACTGGATGTTGGTATGTTTGTTTTCAATTATTTACAGTTTCTTTTCAATAGGAGATTCAGGAGTATTAACGGCCGCTCTATCAGAAAGTACGGAAAGAAATTTTTTAGGCAGGGCTTTAGCTTACCGGTCTATTGTTGGAATGGGTTTGGGATCTTTAACTCCAGGAGTATTTGGCTTGATTCTCGACGCGACCAACAACTATGAGCCTATTTCGCAAAATACAAACTGGGTTTATGCTTTTTCCTTCCTAGGCTGTGCCGGCTTGATCGCTTCTTATAATGCTAGCAAAACCAATAAAAAAACTCTAGGCTAAGGTAGAAAATATTTTTTAGATTATCCTCAATTAGCCACAATTAAGGATTGGTATCTGCTTTTTAACAAAAGGAAAAACATGAAAAAACTAGTTACACTAATGATGATCTTGTCAGCAATCTCTATGAATGCTTATGCAGGAAACCATTCAAAAAAAGCAGATGTCTCTAAAGCGGATTATTTAAAACAAGCGGAAGCTTCTTTTGATAAAATGGACTCTAACAAAGATGGAATCCTAACTGCTGTGGAAAAAAAAGAATATTACGCAAAAGCCAAGGCTGCTAGAGAAGCTGCCAAAAAAGCAAAAGACGCTAAGAAAGCAAAGTAATTAAGTAAGTTATTCGTTTATTTCAGCAGTGCCTCGCACTGCTGAAAAAATCACATAAAATTCACTAGCTTTTAAAAATACAGCATGTATTAAGGGGCGCATTATGGAATTAAAGTTAAGAAACATCGCAATCATAGCCCATGTCGACCATGGAAAAACAACCTTGCTTGATAACATCATGAAGCAAAGTGGAATGTTCCGAGACAACGAGCTAGTTGCAGAGCGATTAATGGATTCAGGAGATTTAGAAAAAGAAAGAGGAATTACTATTCTTGCAAAACCAACTTCAGTGAAATGGAAAGATGTTCGAATGAACATTATCGATACACCAGGTCACGCAGATTTTGGTGGAGAAGTAGAGCGTGTCCTTGGTATGACCGACGGAGTTATTTTATTGGTCGATGCTGCAGAAGGACCAATGCCACAAACAAAATTTGTTTTAGGAAAAGCATTAAAACAAGGTTTGCGTCCTATTGTTATTATTAATAAAATTGACAGATCAGATGCTAGACCAAAAGAAGTGATTGACGAAGTATTTGATTTATTTGTTTCGCTTGAAGCAAGTGATGCGCAATTAGATTTTCCTATTTTGTATGCATCGGGCCGAGCAGGCTGGTGTGTTAAAGAATTAGAAGAGCCAAGAGAAAATTTACATCCTTTGTTAGATTTAATTCTAACTCATGTTCATGAACCAAAAGTAGATCAAAACAGACCGTTTGCAATGTTGGTTACATTGCTAAGTTCAGATTCTTATTTAGGAAGATGTTTGGTGGGTCGAGTGATTCATGGATCAGCAAAAATAAACGATACAGTAAAAGCAATTAATTTAAAAGGTGAGCAGGTCGACACGGGAAGATTAACAAAACTTTTTACTTTTGCAGGAACAGAGCGAATTATCACAGAAAAAGTTACAGCGGGTGATATTGTTTGTATCGCTGGTTTATCCGACGCTTCTGTTGCAGATACTATTTGTGATTTATCTGTAAACGAACCATTAAAATCTACTCCCATTGATCCACCGACTATGTCGGTTACTATTACGGTTAACGATTCTCCATTTGCAGGAAAAGATGGAAAAAAAGTTACTTCAACAGTCATTCGTGAACGATTAATGAAAGAAGCAGAAAGTAATGTTGCTATTACTTTTAGAGAAAATGACGGTAGAGATTCTTTTGAAATCGGAGGACGAGGAGAATTGCAAATCGGAGTCTTAATTGAAACGATGAGAAGAGAAGGTTTTGAATTAACAGTATCTAGACCAAGAGTTCTATTTAAAACAGTAGACGGTCAAAAATTAGAGCCGATGGAAGAGGTGACCATCGACGTCGATGAAGAATATGCAAGCAGCGTAATTGATAACATGAATCAGCGAAAAGCTGAGATGACAGATATGAAAGATACGGGAGCTGCAAAAAAACGTATTATTTTCAAAGCACCATCGCGTGGTTTGATTGGTTATCAAAGCAGATTCTTAACAGACACCAAAGGTACAGGAGTGTTAAACAGAATTTTTCATTCTTACGGAGCATTCAAGGGAGAGATTATAGGAAGAAGAAGCGGTGCTTTAATTTCGATTGATACGGGAAAAGCAGTTGCTTTTGCTATTTGGAAGCTTCAAGAGAGAGGAAAAATGTTTGTTTCTCATAATACGGAAGTTTATCAAGGAATGATTGTTGGAGAGCATTCTAGAGAAAACGACCTGATCATTAACGTCATGAAAGGAAAACAACTTACCAACATGAGAACTTCAGGACACGATGAAGCTGTATCCTTGATACCTCCAGTTATAATGAATTTAGAAGAATTAATGGCCTACATTAATGAGGATGAGCTGCTAGAAGTTACGCCTGCTCATTTAAGATTAAGAAAGAAATTTTTACTTGAGCACGAAAGAAAACGCGCTTCTAAAAGTTAGTCTTTATACAACTTTTACACAACCACTGTTGATAATTACCAAAATCCAAGGCCAATGTTCTTGTTTTGATTCTGTTTAAGACTCTAATTGAAACTGTTAAGAGTGATACTTATCCACTTTGTGAGTAGATTACGCAGCTCGAGATAATTTTAATTCATTCCAAATTTGATCAAGACAGTCAACCAAGTACTCCATTTTTTGATCATCATGGTACGGAGTCGGTGTAAATCTTAGACGTTCAGTTCCTCTGGGTACAGTTGGATAATTAATTGGCTGAACATAGATTGAAAATTCATTCAATAAAATATCTGAAATCTCCTTGCATCGCGCAGAGTCTCCAACCAGCAAAGGCACAATGTGACTGTCATTTTTAATAGTTGGCAAATTTTTATCAGCCATTAATTTTTTGAGCTTATTTGCTCTTTCATGCAGTTCAACTCGTAAAGAGTTGTTATTTTTTACCACTCGAATACTAGCGATTGCCGCTGCTGCAATACTAGGAGGCATGGAAGTTGTAAAAATAAATCCTGGTGCAAAAGACCTGATAACATCAGCAATATTTTTATTAGCCGCAATATATCCTCCCATAATTCCAAAACCTTTAGCAAGTGTTCCTTCAATAATATCTAGTTCATCGGTAACACCCATTTTTTCGGACAATCCACCACCGTGTTCTCCATACAAGCCAACGCCATGAACCTCATCAAGATAAGTGAGAGCGTTATATTTTTTTGACACCCTAATAATATCTTTGATAGGGCACAAATCTCCATCCATAGAATACACAGATTCAAAAGCCACAATTTTAGGACTATCTTTAGGAGATTGCTTTAATAAATACTCTAAATGTTCAACATCATTATGTTTCCAAATATGCTTATCTGATCTGCCATTTTTAATTCCTTCAATCATAGAGGCGTGATTATTTGCATCAGAATAAACAATACAATTGGGTAAAAATCTAGAAAGTGTGCTTAACGCACATTCATTGGCTATGTAGCCAGAAGTAAAAATAAGAGCAGCTTCTTTGTGATGAAATTTGCAAAGCTCACGCTCCAGTTCTACATGATAACTAGAAGTTCCCGAAATATTTCTAGTACCACCTGCTCCCGCACCAACTGCTTTTGCAGCATTCACAAATGCATCAATGACTTCAGGGTGTTGACCCATTCCAAGGTAGTCATTGCTACACCAGATGGTTACATCTGATTTAACTCCGAATTCATTATTAAATACTGCCTTAGGAAACTCGCCGCTTTTACGAGTGATATTATTAAACACTCTATACCTACCTTCAGTTCTTAGTTGGTCTAGAGCACTTTCAAAAATAGAATTGTAATCAAATTTCATAATTTTTTTCTCATTTATACTAATACTGGAAGATATAATCTATTGAACTTTTGGACTTATTACTTTGCCGTTCTCTAATTTTGGTGGTGTATATTGTTTTCCTGCTGGTGCGTCATTTGAGAACCTAAAATAAACTAGAGCGCAAGCAAGCAAAAGCAAACTTGCCAAAGATAGTTTAATGATGGGCCATTTGCCGTTAGTCTTTTTTATTACAACTCTAGATATATAAAAAATCACAAAAGGAGCAAGAATGGATATTAGAATGATAATTTTATTCAGCATAAGTTATTTTACAAACAGATTATTTAAAAGCCAAGCCTTATAGTATCATGAAAACAGAATGATTCTTAAAAATAAATTTTCTATTACTGACCTTAGCACAATCGCAACAAGACTAGAAAAGGTTAGGAAAAAATTAAAAAGCCCTCAAACAGAAAAGTTTCAAATTGATTTAGAGTTAATTACCGTCATTAATAAATTAAAAGCAGCCATTAGTTCTTTAAAGAAGTAAAACCAGGAAAGATAATTTTGCGGTCCCAGCACAACCCCATTAAAGATTAAGATGGCTAAAAAATAAGCTAAATAAGGAACGAGTACTGAGACCGACTATATTTATAGCAAATAAATTTGAATAAATTGCGACAAAATAATTTTTTTTTACTTATTTTTTCTTTTATTTTTGGCGAAAAATAAGGATTCAACTTTTGATTGTATGATTTTTTTAATTTTTTGTTTGCAAATAAGCCATGAGACTTGAAAGAGCACCAATTACTATCTGGCCATCTAGGGAGAATAAAGTTTGCGGGTAAATTCCTATGATCCACCAACCAGCAGAAATTAAAACATACCAAAGAATGCTTATTTTTGTGGTACGTCCTATCTCTCTCCAATTGATTTTTTTTGGCTGTTCTTCACTCATTGGGAAACACTAAAGCAATTATATTGTTTCGTCATTCACTTTTTAGATAGAAGCCATCTAAAAATAGCATTGCTCAAAAATAGCGAGATCTATTAATAGTCTTGTTATGTCAATAACAATGAAAACATATTTTTTTAGCTTTTCGTTTATAGCTGTACTGTCGTTAGCTATTCACTATTTTGCTTAAGAAAAAATTACTAGTTAGCCTAGGAAAGGGTAGTCCGTATATCCTTTTTCTTGGCCACCATAAAACGTAGATCTATCATACTTGGTTAGCTCTGTTTGTTGGGCAATTCGCTCTGGAAGATCCGGATTAGAAATAAACCATCTACCAAACATAACGGCATCTGCTTTATTATTGGATAATGCTTCTTCAGCATTTTCAGGAGTGTAACCACCTGCGGAAATAAATACTCCATTAAATTTATTTTTAAATAAATTTGAAGTGCTAGGAGCTTTATCATTAATATTGTCATCACCACCAGCAGTAGCTGCTCTTGGTTCAATCATGTCAACAAATAAGATCCCTCTTTTGTTAAACTCTTCTAAGATATGATTAAATAAAGAAATAGGATCAGAGTCGCTCATATCGTTGAAGGTTCCGTAGGGAGAAAGTCTAACACCCACTCTATCTTTTCCCCAAACAGAAATTACGGCATCCAAAACTTCCAAAGGAAATCTTACTCGGTCTGCAATAGATCCGCCGTATTGGTCTGTTCTTTGATTGCTTCCACTTTGTAAAAATTGATCTAGCAAATAACCATTCGCCATATGAAGTTCTACACCGTCAAAGCCAGCCTCCTTGGCATTGATAGCACCTAGTTTAAAATCTTTAACAATTTTTTTAATTTCAGAAATTTCAAGAGCTCGAGGAGTAAGGATTTCTGTGGGTTTCCATTCAGCAGTATAAGTTCCGCTATTTTTTGCTGCAATTGCAGAAGGTGCAACTGGTAATTTTTGATCTGGTTGGTGAGAACTGTGTGAAATTCTTCCAACATGCCACAATTGTAGAAAAATTTTTCCACCTTTATCATGAACAGCTTCGGTAACTTGTTTCCATCCTGCCACTTGTTCTTGGCTATGAATTCCAGGAGTTCCCGGATAACCTTGTCCTTGTTGAGAAATTTGTGATGCTTCTGAAATAATCAATCCTGCACTTGCTCGTTGAGCATAATAAGTAGCGTTTAGCTCTTGAGGTATGTTTCCAGGCTGTCCAGAACGCATTCTGGTTAGTGGAGCCATAACGATTCTGTTCTTTAAAGTTAAAGTGCCCAATTTTAGCTCTGATAGAAGTTTCATAGTAAGTTTCTCAATGATTAGATCCGACTACATAAGTATTAATAACTACATTTCAAGTATAGCTTCAAAATAAGAGCTTTTTAGTAAATTTTATTTTTTTAATTAAGAAAGATATTTTTTAAAAAATTCGACTGTTCTGTCCCAAGCCAATTTAGCCATCTTTTCGTCGTATCTTGGCGTACTATCGTTATGAAAGCCATGATTTACTTTTGGATAGATGTAGGCTGTATAATTTTTCTTATTTTTTTTTAGCGCTGCTTCATAAGTGGGCCAACCTTCGTTAATTCTTTTATCCAGTTCGGCATAGTGCAACAAAAGAGGAGCTTTAATTTTTGACACATCTTTTTCTGCAGCCTGTTTTCCATAAAAAGGAACAGAAGCAGAAAGTTCAGGATAAGCTACAGCGAGCACATTACAAACTCCACCTCCATAACAAAAACCAACGCAACCAACTTTGCCGGTTGCATCGTTTCTGGACCTTAAATATTCAAACCCTGCAAAAAAATCATTCATTAGCCTAATAGGATCAACTTCGCTTTGCAATTCTTTACCCTTCTCGTCATTTCCTGGATAACCACCTTTAGAAGTTAATCCATCAGGAGCAAAAGCTAAGAAACCTGCCTTAGCTATTCTTCTGGTAACATCTTCTATGTAAGGATTTAGTCCCCTGTTTTCATGAACAACTAGGACAGAAGAAATTTTGCCAACTATTTTTTTAGGATTGACCAGGTATCCTTTAACTTTTCCATTACCTTTGGGAGATGAATATTCAACATAGCTGGCATCAATAGACGAATCGTTAAAACTTACTTGTTCTGCATAAGCATAGTTAGTGCTTAAAATGCTCAAAATGGTAGCAGCAGTTAAACCACCGATTGCAAATTTATTAGCAGACTCCAAAAACTCTCTTTTGCTTATTTTGCCATGAGCGTAAAAATCATAAAGATCTAGAAGTTCCTGGTCAAAGTCTTTGGCAGTAAGTCTGGTCATATACACTCTATTAGAATACTTTTTGGATTTGTAAAGTATATTTACTATCTAAAGAAAAAGAGTATTAGAGGAATTAACTTTAACCGGTAGGATATTATGGCAAAAACAAAAGACGTAAAAAAAGAAAAGAAAAAAGTAAAAAGTACAGCTCCAAAAGTAAGCAAATCTAAGAAGCAGTACTAATTACTTTTGCAAAAGGACGCCCGGTGCATACTTGGCGTCCTTTTTCTTTTCAATCCTTAAAATAGTCTATAATTAATCATGATGTTGAAAGAAAATTTCCATTGGATCTTACTTGGTGTTGCTATCGGGATTGTTTTTTATTTGGCAGATAAATACATTTTTTAATTAAGTTTATGCAGACAGAAATCCTTGCCAAGCTATTTGAAGTAATCTTTCCTGTTTTTTTTATTATTGGCATGGGATACGTGTTTGGGAAAAAAAATCCAAATTTTGATTCAAATGTTATTACAGGATTTGCTGGTAGCGTAGGAGTTCCTTGTCTTCTCTTTTATTCTCTAACCTTAACTAATTTAGATTTTGATGTTTTTGTAAAATTTGCAGGGATTACTTTGCTCTGTATTGGCCTGTTTGCGTTAATGGGAGCATTACTATTATTAGTTCTCAAAAGAAATATTTTAAAAGAACTGCCACCCATTATTTTGCCCAATATGGGAAACATGGGTTTGGCCTTTTGTTTATTTGCCTATGGACCTGAGGGTTTTTCCATAGCAAGCGCGATTGCTTCCATGATTATGATCCTGCATTTTACGGTGAATATTTTTTTAGCCAAAGGCAAGTTTACTATTGAGCCTTTATTAAAATCCGTTCCTCTATATGTGATGGTGATAGCAGCTACTTTTTTGTATTTTAAAATTCCAGTACCAAAATTTGTTACTAACACAACTATGCTAGTGGGTTATACGGCTTTAGTATTAGTATTAACTTCTCTTGGTATTGCTTTAAGCACTTTAAAAAAAGTCAGTATTCAAAAAACTTTAATCATTTCTTTTGCAAGACTAGTGGGAGGACCAGCTATTTCATTGGGTGTAATTAAATTTTTTGGTCTTACAGGATATCAAGCCGGTGTTTTATTTGTTCAGTGTTCGATGCCTGCAGCAGTTCTTACTTATCTATTGGCAAAAATGTATTCGCCAAAAGAACAGGCAGATAATATTGCGAGCGTTATTGCAGTTTCAACTCTAATATCTATTGTTACCATACCTATTGTTATTTATATCGCCCTTATCTATTTTGTTTAAGTAGCTTGTTTTAAGATTTTTAAAATCCCCTTGGTATTTTTTCTTTGTCTCGATTTTTTTATTTTTTGCTGGTAGGTCTTTTTTTTCTTACGTTTCATGAGGCAAGCTAATCCCGGTCTTCTTTTTCTGCTTTTCTCGAGATGATTAGGGGAAAAATGATTAGAGCAAAAACAATAACGACCGCAACAATGGAGAGTAAAGTCCAGTTCATCAAGATCTACTTGTTGCTATTTAATATAGATTCTACTTTTTGGTAGTTACTCGAAGACAAGGTCTTTTTGGGATCGAAATAAGCACTTTCAATTTTGCTCATATCGTAGTCAATTTCTTTTAAGAGCTCAATTCCTTGATCGTAATGTTTCTTCATAGCAAATGCTAGGCTACGAAGCTTAATTTCATTTTTCTCTCCAGCAATCTGCTTTGAAATAGAGCTTACTTCTTTTAAGTGTTGAAAAGCCTTTTTCTCAATCTTTTTATTCTTAGATTGGAATATATTTGAAATAAATTTAAACAATGCGACCTTTCATTTGTAAGCAAAATATCAAAAGATTCATTCAATGTCTAAAACAAAGAGACAATATATTTGTGTACAAAAAAACCACCAATTAGCAGGGCAATGCCCAGGATATAGACAAGCCAAAAATTCATCCCAATATTTTTTGCGAAGAAAAAGGGAAGAAAAAAAAGATAAGAAACAGGAACTCCTATCAATATGCTTTTTGCAAATGCAAATGTTGTTTCGGCATTTTTGTGCTCTAGGTAAGAAAAGGCAATAGCAATAATGCTTGCCAAAGGCAGCGCTATAATAAAACCAGATAGCTCAGGTTTTTTTCCAGATAGCCAGCTAGCAAATGCGATAATGGTTGCTGCTAATAAAATTTTTAATAAAAAAATCACAATAGAAGTATATTAAATTACTTCAGAAAGTTTAAGAGATATTACTTCAAAGCGTCTTCAGGTAAAAATTTTACTATATTTCCCTGAAAGTACTCAAATAATTGGTGATTTTCTTTGTAGATATTTGAACAAGCAAAATATCTTTCTTTTTCAGCAAGCTTAAATTTTTGATCAGCTGCCGTTAAGTGATTAATGCATTTGTTCATGTATCTGTAACCACGGTATTGCTCTTCAATCTGAAGACCAACTAATAAAAAAAGTGCGAGACAAATTCCAACTCCAGCATAAGATTTTAAAACATACCCCATGCATTTAAATATTTGAGGAGTATTGCAACACCAAGGACAGCCTTCTTTTTTTTTTACTTCTTTTGTCTTCATGTAAAAAGACATTATATTTATATATTATTTTGACAAATGAAATTTTGCTAAGAATTTAAAGAAATGTTAGATTCGAAGAAAACAAAGGAGAAATTATGATAGCAACTTATAAATGTCCCAAATGCAACATGGCTGTTAATGCTACGTGTGCTAACTGTAATAACGAACCGCTTGTGAATGGCACTCTAGATGTTAATGGAACACAAGTTCAAATATCCAAATGTCCAAAATGCGAGGGGAAGATAAAATCTCCGATGTGTTGTGGTCAGGATATGAGTTGCTCTATTTAATCAGAGCAATTATTTAATCATTTTCAATTTTTATTAAGACTAAAAAGAAAAAAAAAGGGGCGGGGGTTCTCTTTATTTGGTCTTACCAGCTAATTAACTTTCGGGGGAGAAAATGACTTTAACTGGTAAAACTAAATAAAATTTAAATATAATGGATGCTTCTATGTAAATTAAGTAGCTAATATAAGTACTGTTTTTGTCGCATCTCAGCGATGCGATTCCTGCATAATGCAAAAAAGAGTTTGGTTCGCTCTACTAGAACCAATCTAACAGGGGAGCCAAATAATATCCGAATAGAGCGATGTCAGCTGTTTAGCTTTGTTTTTGTTTTTTTCAATAATAGTTTTATGAAACTTTTATGACAGCGTTGACCTGCGACATTTCAGTTGTAATAAAAAATTAATCTCAGATTCACAATTAAAACACAAATCATTTCTATATGACCCGCATGAATACAGTCGCACAAACACAAACATTAGATCTGAGCTTTGATACAAAAACTCTGAATGACATCTTTAAAACAGCAGCATCTGTTTTGGCTATGATTACAGTTTTGACAGCATTTTTATGCCTGCCAATGATTTTGTACATGGCAACTAAAGTAGGAATTTAATTAGCTGGACCAAAGCTGTTAAGTGAAACGAGTAACATTAATAATTATACATGATCACTGATTATGTATGACTGGAAGATAAATATGATACCATACAATCAAGAAGAGTTAGACTTTCTAAACAAAGCTTAAATTTTCAAAAAAATTATTTTAACCAAAGGAAAACAGTGAATACGCAAGTAGGAATATGGCTGTTCTGCCTTGGCATACCGGCAACCTTTTTGTTTATGGTTTTTTTGATTTGGTGCCAAAGCCCCACACAAGAAAAGTAAACAATGTTTCGCATTACCGTAGAAACGCCTAAGAACTCCCGCATTCAAAAGATAAGTGAAGAACAGGTAAAAAGATTTTTAAGCCCAAGACTCATGAAAATGCTGCAAGACAAATTTATACGCAGCGTTGCTCTTTCTAAAAGCAATTCAGTCATGTATGTCTTTACCTACGAAAACAATGCGTAATTATTTAAATAAAATTCTCGCTCAAAAAAGCATACAAAAAATTAAAGAAACTTCCCTATGGATTATATCTGTAGGACTTGTTATTTGGTGGGCTTACAATCTTTTTAATTAAATTGCGATGAACAGAATCAATTCTACATGGGAGCCTTTTATTTTTGTAGGCATTATGGCTTTTGGAATGAGTGCGGTGGTATCATTTGTAATCATTATTATTAATATTGGATTTATAGATAATTTGGCAACAGTTTGGTTTTATTCGTGGATAAAAGCTTTTTTTATCGCACTAATTCCAGCTTATATAATGAGAAAATTTGCAATATTTGTTTTAAGTAAAGTTATTCAAAGATAATATTTGCCATAATCTTAAGATAATTAAGATGGTATTAAAATTTTTTATAAAGGAAAATTTATGAACAAAGCAATTTTATTAGTATTATTTTATTTTTTATTTTCTTCATCGGGAATAGCCGAAACTTGTCCTAAGCTAATGCAACAAATTGATGAAGAGCTAGGAGAATCAAAGCAGCTTAGCGCTGATCAAATTAGGGAAATCCGCAGCTTAAGAATTCAGGGAGAGCAAGCGTATAAAGAAGGAAATAAAGAAGACTGCCAAAAACTTCTTAGTGAAGCCCTAGACTTATTGGGATAATTATTCTTGATGAAAAAAAATAATATTGGATGGAACTTTGACAATAGTTATTTAAATTTACCAGAAATAATGACTTCTAAGCTGTCTCCCGTACCAGTTAAAGATCCAAAAATTATTTTATATAATCAGAGATTAGCCAAAGAGCTTGGGCTTGATTTTTCTTCACTAAGCAAAGAAGAGCTTGCCTCTATTTTTTCAGGCAATGTTCTGCCGGAAGGAACTACTCCTTGGGCGGAGGCATATGCGGGACATCAGTTTGGTCATTTTGCAATGCTAGGCGACGGACGGGCAATTGTTTTGGGTGAGCATATGACAGCAGACAAAAAAAGATTTGATATTCAGTTAAAAGGTTCAGGAATTACTCCTTACTCCAGAAGCGGAGATGGCAGGGCAGCATTAGGACCCATGTTAAGAGAGTGCATTATTAGTGATGCAATTCATTATTTAAAAATTCCAACCACAAGAAGTTTAGCAGTAGTTTCGACGGGACAGAATGTCATAAGGGAAACAATTTTGCCAGGAGCAATTTTGACCAGAGTTGCAGCAAGTCACATTCGTGTTGGAACTTTTGAGTTTGTAGCAGCACAAAAAGATATCAATGCTCTTCAAGAGCTAATCATGTACTGCATCGATAGGCACTATCCAGAATTAAAAGGAGAAAAAATTCCAGCACTACAGCTGTTTAGAGCGGTAATGAATAAGCACGCAGATTTAATTGTGAATTACATGAGAGTTGGTTTTATCCACGGTGTTCTTAATACAGATAATGTTGCCGTATCAGGGGAAAGCATTGATTACGGTCCATGCGCTTTTATGGATGCTTATGATCCCAAAACTAAATTTAGTTCAATCGATCACAAGGGCCGCTATGCTTATGGAAACCAAGCAAATATTGCTCAGTGGAATATGGCTCGCTTTGCAGAAACCTTAATCCCCATGGTTGATGTTGATATTGATAAAGCGATTGAAATTTTAGAAAAAGAAATTGGAGCATTTGCTAAAATTTATGCAGAAAAAAGTTTAGCAATGATGAGAGGGAAGCTGGGAATAGAAGGGGAGATAGAGGAGGATAATTTGCCAATAGAAGAGTTGCTTACCTGGATGAAGAATAGCAAGGCTGACTATACCAATACTTTTAGAGCGATCACTAACCAAGATTTTGGAGCAACATATCAAAACAAAGAATTCGAAAGCTGGTTAAAAAAATTTGAAAGTAGAAATCCAAATAGAGATAAGATGAGGCAATACAATCCTAGTATTATTCCAAGAAATCACAAAGTGGAAGAGGCCTTGGAAGCTGCAAATACAAATAATCTACAGCCTTTACACGAGTTGCTTAAAGCTCTGGAAAGTCCATACGCAGAAAATAAAGAGTTTTCATCTTATCAGAATCCTGCATTAGAGACTGAAACACCATATCAAACTTTTTGTGGCACATAATTCTGTCGCTTGTTAAATATCTTAAAAAACAATATTAATTCTTATGTTAATAATTAAAATCTATGGGCTTAACTAATACCATCAGCACTTACGGTTTTATTTCCAAGTTCTTTCATTGGATCATGGCATTAATGCTGATTGCAGCATGGATTATGGGATTATTTCATGATGATGTTGGTAGTTTAAAAAGAACATTTATCATTGCTCATTATACTCTTGGAATTAGCGTATTTTTATTAGTAGGTTTTAGATTGGGTTGGAGACTTCTCAATCCAACACCCGCACATGTTTTGAAAAATAAAATGCTTAATATAATTTCAAATACCACTTTTGCTTTTTTTATTCCTTGATGTTTTTAATTCCAGCTTCGGGATATGTGATGATGAATTTCAGAGGTAGAAACCCAGTTTTCTTTGGCTATGAGATCCCAGCCTTATTTCAAAACAACCAAAGCCTAAAAGGGCTTGCGACTGATACCCATGAATTATTAAATACTTTGCTATTAGTTTTGGTTATTTTATATGTGGCAGGAGCCTTATTTCATCATTTTATTAGAAAAGACCCCACCTTAAAAAGAATGTTGCTTTCCAAATAATCTAGCAGTATATTAATCATGCATTTTATGCATATGTAATATGTGCCATTCACATGGCTTACAAGTGACTCATCTACATGAGTTAAAAGTAGGTAAACTTGTAACAAAAGGTAAAGTTATGTTGCTACATAGAATAAATGATCTTTTGATCAAATTTAGTAAGCAAAAAGCTATTGAGAAAACCAACACTGCATTGGCGAGAAACGTTAAGTCCGTTGACACTTATGCAAATGGTACAACAGGTTATGTGATCAAAAATGGTTCTGGAAAAGGCAAAGTCAAAGCTCATCTAGCACCAAATAGGTTTCAATAGTTCGCAATAAAAAAAGGGGAAGTAAGTTTCCCCTTTTTTAAACAATCCCTTAATTTTTTAAAAATATTTAGTGTAATTACAATACATTAAGTTGATATATTCTATTCATTGATGATGGAAAAAAAAGCAGCAGCCAAGAAAAGCACTTTAGTTAGCGTATTTGTTAATTTGTGTCTTGGCTCTTTTCAGATTGTAATAGGATTTTTTTCTGGGTCACAAGGTTTAGTTGCCGATGGAATCCACTCTCTATCAGACATGGTTTCAAATTTTATTGTATTATTTGCAAATAAACACAGCAGCAAAGATCCAGACGAAGACCATCACTATGGTCATCAGCGATATGAGACTGCAGCTACTTTTTTTATAGGAGCATCTTTAATTGGAGTGGGACTATTAATGATTTGGAATTTTGGTCACAAAATTATTGATCCTGCGGTTGTTAGTGAAATTAAAATTATTGCTTTATGGGTAGCTCTGGGTTCCCTTGTGATTAAAGAATTATTATTTCGCTACATATTTTATGTGGGGAAAAAAGTAAGAAGCTCGATGCTAATTGCAAACTCTTGGCATGCAAGATCCGATGCGGCTTCATCTCTAGTGGTATCGATTGGTATTATAGGTGCTTTGCTCGGCTATTCTATTTTTGATGCTATTGCTGCCCTCGTGGTCGGTCTCATGATTATGAAGATGGGTTGGAATTTTTCTTGGGATGCGCTTAATGATTTAATGGATAGATCGCTGTCGATGGAAGAGGATGCCAAAATAACTAATATCATTTTAGGAAACAAGGGAGTAAAAGGTGTACACGATCTTAAAACAAGAAAAATGGGAGATATGATTTTAGTTGATGTACATATTGAAGTAGACGCCAACATGAGCGTTAAAGAAGGTCATGATATTGCGGTGGCATCAAGAAGTGCCGTTATGGCAGCTATGCCAGCAGTGCTAAACGTGATGTCCCACGTAGATCCAGTTTAAATGAAATTAGATATGAAAAAGCTAATTCTTAAGAGGCAAGAGTTAGACCAGGTTCACAAACAAAGAAAAGCCAGGGGCAAAAAGAGGCTTAAAAAATTACAAAACAATCCTCAAAACAATTAAAAGTCTAGGCACCACCTAGAAAAACGAAGCCAAATTTCCTTTATTTTACAGGGGTAAAAGAATCATGTTATTCTAAAAAGGCTAAAATTGGTAAACATTGTATTGGGAAGCTGATTGTTGATGATTGATTAATCCTTTCTATTTTTTTCCCTAAAAAATTAAATTATGAGCGAAACACTACTTATTGTTACCTGTGTAATTGTAATAGCTTTCATCGGCTATTCGTTAGTTGTTAGCAAAAAAGATAGCTCATCAGGAAGTGATGTTTTGAGCACACAGCTTTCTAACTTAATGGAGCGCTTTGTAAAATTAGAAGAGACTGCAAAAAATATGAACACGATGCAGTCGTCTATTGATAGCACCTTTAAAAATTTTCAAGGAATGTTAAATGACAGACAAGAGCGAGGTGCTTTTTCAGAAGTAGAATTAGAAAAATTATTAAGAGATAGACTTCCCAAACAATATCTAAAATTTCAAGAAACTTTAAGCAACAACAAAAGAGTCGATTGCTTAATTGACTTTGGAGATGCCAACTCTAGAATTTGTATAGATTCTAAATTTGTTCTTGAGAACTTTAAGAATTATGCAGCTGCAGAAAATGACGAAGATATTAAACGTTATAAAAAATTGTTTGAAGATGATGTTATGAAAAATGTTAAGAAAATTTCAGAAGATTATATTATTTCAGGAGAAACAGCGCCGCACGCAATTATGTTTGTGAGGTCTGAATCGGTTTACCGCTCGATCATTGATAGTGAAGTTGATTTGATGCAAAAAGCTCGTGAAAAAAATGTTTTAATTGTTTCTCCCTCTTATCTTTGGGGTTTGTTAAATACATTACGTGTTTTTTTAAAAGATTCGGAAATGACTAAAAAAGCTCAAATAATTATTAAAGAAATAGGATTAATAGGAAAAGATATTGGAAGGTTGGTAGAAAGAACAGAGGATGTTGAAAAAAAATTCAATTTAGTAGCCGATCAATTTAGAAGCATTAAAGTTTCTGCTGAAAAAATTCAGCGTAGGGCTGAAAAGATAGAGGAAATTGAAGGAACAAACATAGAAAAAATAGAAAAGGATAAATAATGAATTACGCATTTTATGACTTTGAGACGACTGGCAGATCTGGAACTTGGGACCAAATTATTCAAGTAGGTGCCGTGTTGGTAAATGCTGAGTTTCAAGAATTAGATCGATTTGAAGCCAAATGTAGTTTGAAACCAGGGTTAGTTCCAGAGCCAGGGGCTCTTTTGATAAACAAAACAACACCTGACATGCTTCGAAAATCAAACCTATCCCACTATGGTTTGGCAGATCAAATGCTGCAGACTTTTAAAAAATGGACGCCTGCACTTTTTATTGGTTACAATTCTATAGGTTTTGACGAAGAATTTTTACGAAAAACTTTGTTTAAAACTTTAAACGATCCTTATCTCACCCAGTTCGATGGAAATAAGCGTGGAGATATTTTGGGATTAATTCGTACCGCTCATCTTTATTATCCAGATTGTATCAAAACACCAACTAGCGACAAGGGTAACGCTGTATTTAAACTAGATCAACTTGCTCCATTGAATGGTATCGAACACGGTAATGCGCATGATGCCATAGGAGATGTTCTGGCAACTATCGGTATTGCAAAAATTATTGCAGATAAAGCGCCTGCGGTATGGAAGTCTAGCTTAATGACTACCAGCAAAGCAGAGGTAAACACAATCGTGCAGAACGAAAAGCTATTTTGCTTCAACGAATATTTTTATGGAAAAGCAAGACCTTACGTTGTTACTTTTTTGTGTTTTCATCCAAAATATAACTGGCCACAATGTTTTGACTTAAAAGAAGATCCTCACACATATTTGAATATGAGCATGGAAGATTTGAAGAGTGCAATGAAAAAAAGCCCCAAGATTATCAGATCCGTTAAAAATAATAAGCATCCGGTGATTATGAATCCTAAGTTTGGTGAAAATTTTGATGGATATAAGCAATTGGGAATGAAGAAATTAATAGAGAGGGCAGAAATTTTACAAGGCAACGAGGAATTTAAAAAAAAAGTATCTAAAATTCTAGAAGAAGAAGCTGAAGAAAAAAATGATCTAGATTCGCAGCTTGATGTAGAAGCTGAAGAATCTATCTATTCTGGAGGATTTGCTTCTGATCAGGACAAATCTACCATGAAAGCATTTCATCAGTCGGAATGGAAAGATAAATTGATTGTTGCAGATAAATTTAAAGACCAGAGATTTAATTATTTTGCCAAACGTTTAATTTACGAGGAGAATCCGACTATTTTACCAAAAGACATGTATGATGAAATTCACCGTGCAATTGCTAGGCAAATTTTAAGTACGAATAATGAGAAATGGAACACGATTCCCAAAGCATACAATGAACTTGATAATTTAAGGGTCAAATATGAAGAAGCAAAAGATGAAGAACGTTTGGCAATGATGAATGACCTAAATCAATTTCTAGAAGAGATTGAAAATAAATATCAAGACGCCTAGTTGACAATTTAAATCAGATGCTTAACTTACTCTTTTAACTTTAGGAGATTCTTTATGGCTACGAAGCAAGTAAATGACGATAATTTTGAAACCCAGGTATTAAAATCTGACAAGCCTGTTCTCGTAGACTTTTGGGCAGAATGGTGTGGCCCTTGCAAAATAGTAGGACCTGTATTGGAAGAATTGTCAGATGAAATGGCAGATAAGCTTGTGATTGCTAAACATAATATCGATGACGCACCTAATACGCCTACTAAGTATGGAGTTCGAGGAATTCCTACTATGCTGCTGTTTAGTGGTGGTCAGTTAATCGACACCAAAGTAGGTGCGGCTTCCAAATCAAACATCAAAGAGTGGTTAGACAGTAAAATAAGATAATTACAACGTAGGTATTCTTGAGAGTACTTTAAAATCTTTATCTGTAATAACTATTTCTCCAGAAGAGATAGTTTCATTTAAGGCATTGCCAATCACTACTTGGTGGGTGACAAAAACTAAGTTTTTATTGCTGTTCCAATTTTTTACAAAAGCCTTTATGTCCACAAGTTGCTTTTTTGCATCTGCTCCAATGCCTTGTTTAAAAAAAGAATTTAGAGCAGCAAAGTCTTTGTAGTCACCAAATGCATATTTTGCAGTATCTCTGCATCTTTCAAATTGAGAGGTTAGCACCTGATCAATTTCAATATTATTTTTTTTAAACAGCATTCCAATTTTTTTGCTTTGTTCTATTCCTTCAGTCCCCAAATTTCTTTGAGTAGACCTATCGTTGATTTTTAAATTGTCAGGATCGCCACAGCATGAAGGAGTTGTAATTGCATGTCGAATCCAAACTATTTTCCCCCCATCTTCTAAAATATCCCAGGCTTCATGGTCATCATGCGAATAGGATATTGCTGGAACAAGAAACAGAAATAAAAAGACTAATAATTTTTTCATATATTCAATTCTAAAGCAGCACCTGAAAGATATAGGCTGCCGCATACTACGATAATACTTTCCGGATCTTGTAATGCAAGCTGAGCCAGTCCACTTGCGACATTTTTCGTAGGGTTGGCATGAATGCCAAGTTCTTTTGCAGTCTTTACTATGTCATCCGTTTCATAGAAGTTTTCTCTTAATTTTACAGCTTTAATTTCAGTTGCGATGCTTGAAAAGTTTTCCAAATAACCTTTTAGATCTTTAGAAGTGAGCATTCCTAAGACAAGATAAATTCTTTGTTTTCCTTGAATTTTAGAAAGGTAATCAGCAAGTTCTTTTCCACCCTCTTTGTTGTGAGAGCCATCAATGATCAGTCTGTTCTCATCGTGCACATGGTTCCGTAAGTTTCCTTTAGTAATTTCTTGAATTCTTGCAGGAAGCTCTGTTTTGTTAATAGCTTCCGAAGTTTTTACATTATTAAGATTAATGCCAACGGACCTTAAGGTTTGAATAGCTGTTGCTGCATTTTCCAATTGAAATCTTCCTTTCATTTTAGGAAGCTTTAAATCCATTAAACCAAGGTCATCTTGGTAAATCATATTATTATTTTCTTCGCTTACTTGAAAATCTTCAGAGAGAATAAATTTTTTTGATTTATTTTTTTTTAATTCCTCATCAATATATTTCATTATTTCAGAAGACTGCTTTGAAATAACAATGTTTGTTTTTTCTTTAATAATTCCGCATTTATTTCGCACAATATCTTTTAAAGTTGGACCCAAATACTCCAAGTGGTCTAATGAAATAGTCGTTAGAATTTGTGCTTTTGGCTGGTCAAATACATTGGTGCTATCACCAATTCCCCCAAGACCCGTTTCAATAATATGATAATCGGCTTTGTGTTTTGAGAAAGCTACCAATGCCAACGCAGTTACAAACTCAAAAAAGGTAATGTCCTGATTGTTATTTGCTTTATCCACTTCGTAAACTAATTTTTCAAATTCATCATCAGTGATAAAATGATCATTGAGAAAAATTCTTTCATTAAATTTCACAATGTGCGGGCTGGTATACACATTTGCAGAATACCCGTGTTCTTTTAAAATATTTTTCAGGTATTCACAGGTGCTACCTTTGCCATTGGTTCCTGTTACCGTAATGACATTCGATAATTTTTGTTCTGGATTGTTAAGATCTTTAAGTAATCTTTTTACTCTATCTAAAGTAAGTTCAATCCTATCAGGAGGATTAAGCTGATATAGTCTGTTGAGTAGAAATTGAATCTTCGTCGGCTGCATCTGTTAAATTTTCTGCTTTTATAATTTTTAAGTTTAGTAGTATCGATAACAAATTGCTCAACTCTTCTCTATGATTTTTTCTATGAATAATTCTATCAACAAAACCTTTTTTTAATAAATAACCAGCTGTTTGAAAGCCATCAGGCAAATCTTCACCAATGGTTCTTTTAATAACATTGGGTCCTGCGAACATAATTTTTGTATTTTCGGATTCGGCAAAAACAAATACAGAAGGGCCGTAAAACCAGCTAGCAGTGACACCTCCAGCAACCGGACTTGTTGCCATAATAATTGCTGGGATTCCTTTTTCTTCTAACATTTGTAAACCAATAATAGATTTAGGCATTTGCATTAAAGCATAGGCCGAATGTTGCATTTTCTGACCACCTGTTTGAGGAAATGCTACAAAGGGAAGGTTATGCTCAACTGCATATTTGCAAGCAAATACAAAAGCCTCACCTTCTTCAATTCCAACTGAACCACCTAGGAATTTTTGATTCATGCAATACACAATCGCTTTTATTCCATTGATATTTCCCGTTGCCACCAAGGCTGCATGCCGTTGATTAAATTTTTTTCGGGCAGCTTTAACTTTCTCTTTGTAAGAAGTTATATCTTTCCAATTTAAAGGATCGGAACTTAATTTTGGGGTCTCTAATTCTTCACACGTTCCTTCATCAAATAAAATTACAAATCGTTGTCGTGGTAAAATTTGTTGAGGCTCTTGGCAATTCGTGCAGCAATAAAGATTTTTTTCTATATCTTCCTTGTAAATAATATTTGAACAGGATGCGCAATTAGTCCAAAGATTGTCTGGAATGTTAGATTTCTTGCCAAATAGATTGTCTAATTTGGGTTTAAGTTTTCTGGTAATGTTTGTAATCCAGTTCATATAATTTTAGCTTTTAATTTTTTTACCACATTTACCACACTATGCACAGGGTTCGTGCCTCTAGCTAAAGAGACAGTAATAGCCTTGCATAAAGCAGAACCAACAACTAATCCATCTGCTTTTCTTAAGGAGGCAATTGTTTTTTCAGTAATTCCAAAACCAATGACCACATTTTGCTTAGGATTAATTTTTTTAATTTTATTATAGTTATGTAAAATTTCTTTGGCCGAAACCTTTAACGTTCCCCCAGTAGTAGACAACATACTGATATAATAAACCATGTCATGAGAGTCTTTCATAATTTTTTTCATTCTTATGCTTGATGTGGTGGGAGACAAAAGTTGAATAAAATTAATTGAATGCTTTTTACATTTGTTGGAAAAACCTTTATTTTCAGGCCAAGGCAAATCTACAACAATCAAACCATCCACACCCGATTGTTTGCACTGCTTTAAAAAAAAATCTTCACCTTTTTGATAAATATTATTATAGTAACCCATTAAGATAACGGGTTTACTTTGTTTATTTTTTTTAAATTGTTTTACGATTTGAAATATATCTTTTGTTTTAATTCCATTTTTAATAGCTCTATAAGCGCTACTTTGAATTTGACCACCATCTGCAACAGGAGTGTTGTGAGGTATTCCAACTTCGCAAATATCCACATAAGGGGCGATAGAGTTTAGTATTTCCAATGATTTTTTTTTAGTGTTATCTCCTGCAACCGTATAGGTGAGAAGGGCAGGTCTTTTTTCTTTTCTGCACTTTGCAAAAGCTAAGCTAATTTTTGATATCATCTAAAAAATCCAAGTCTTTTTTTAATAATAGCCCTATCTTTTTTTGCATCACCGCAACTATTAACGCAAATTATCGTGTCCTTGCTTAACTTGGGAGCAATTTTAATTGCCTCAGCAAAAGCATGGGACGGTTCAAGAGAGGGGGATAAATTTTCTAACTTGGAAACTAGCTTGTAAGCTTGTAGCGCCTCTTCATCAGTAGCCGATGTGTATCTTGCTCTTTTTGCATCTTTTAAAAAACAATGTAGCGGAGAAATTCCCGGGTAATCAAGACCAGCACTAATAGAAGAGGTTTCTCCAATTTGCCCATCTTTGTCTTGAATAACATATTGAGCAGCTCCATGAAGAATTCCAATCTTGGATCCATTCGTAAGTGGGGCCGCATGTAGTTTGTTATTTTTTGGGCCTCCTGCTTCTACACCAATAAATTCTACTTGGTTTTTATTATAATCCATAAATTCATTCCAAAAACCAGCAGCAGAGCTACCTCCGCCAACACAATTGATTAATTTTAATTTTTTGGGAACTCCACCAAATTCTTCTTTCATTTGAATCATTAACTCTCTTGAAATCTGGGCTGTACTCCAAGCGCATATTTTGATGAAAATATTAGGGCCTACAGTACTACCCACTGCCATATGAGTAGTGTCGCAATTAGACACCCAGTATCTCATGCATTCGCTAACAGCATCCACCAGTGTTTGACTTCCAGAGTATACAGGAACAATTTCTGCTCCATTTTTTCGCATAGCATCACAGTTTGGTTTTTGACGAATAATGTCTTTAGCGCCCATAAAAATTTTACACTTGAGACCAAATTTTTTGGCAGCCATACTAAGCATTTTCCCTGCGTAACCCGCTCCCGTGTCGCCAACAATATATTTTTTCCCTGCTCGTTTGCAGATTAGCGCATGAACTACCGCATTATAAATTTTGTGAGCACCACCGTTTGCTTTAGAAACAACTTTTGCATAAATTTGGGCTCCAACTAGATGCTTAGTTAGATGCTCCAATTTAACAAAAGGGGTAGGGGCACCAACGTAGTTCTTAAAATAATAATCCCGTTCTTTAATAAAACTTTTATCATGACGAAGTTTTTCAAATAATTTTGTAAGATCTTCGACTGGCTTCTTTAATGTTTCAGGAATGAAATTCCCACCAAATTTTTTACCATACATGCAATTCTTGTCATGCTGATCTATTAGAAGAATTCCTTTTTTTAATTTAAGCATGTCTTTTTACTTCTTTCATAAAATCTTTAATTTTTTCTAAATCTTTCACCCCAGGCTCCGACTCTAGTCCGCTTGAAATATCTAATTTAGAAGTAAATTGCAAAGCTTGCGCAACATTATCAATATTTATTCCTCCCGCTAGAAAATAAGAGTTTATATTTCGGGAATCCAGTAAATTAAAATTAAATAGCTCTGACTGTTCCATTGCTGGAGTGTCTAGCAACAAGTCATCTGCATTTATGTAGGTATCAATTTGTTTTAAGTCGTCTTCTGTTTTAACTTTAATTGCTTTGATGACATTAAGGTTAAATTTTTTTTTTATATCTAAGACTCGTTCGTTCGTTTCAGAACCATGTAGCTGCAAGAAATCAACGCTGTCTTTAATAATGTGAATTAGCGTATCGTCTGGATCTACTACTACCGCAACTTTATAGGCATCAAGATTAGATATATTTTTTGTAATTTCAGCCAGTTTATAAGGAGAAAGACTTCTTGGACTCTTAGGATAGTCGCAGACAAATCCTAAATATTTTGCTCCAGTATCCACGGCGGTTTGAATTGCATCGTAGTCTTTTAATCCACAAATTTTAATAGTGGCCGACATTTATTTTAGAGACGTGATTAGTTTTTGAATATTGTATTTGATGTTTCCCCTGGTAATGCTTCTGCCAATTACAATACCTGTTGCGCCATTATTGAAAGCTTGCATGGGAGTCATAACTCTTTTTTGATCTTGTTTTGAATCTCCTTCCAATCTTATTCCTGGAGTAATAATTTGCATCCCTTTGCAAATATTTTTTATTAGTTTTGCTTCATGTCCCGAACAAACAATTCCATCGACACCCGCTTTCTTGGCAAGAGTTGCTTGCTGAACAACAATGCTTTTAATTTTTTTTGTATGTCCTGTTTGTCTAATAGACTGTTCCGAAAAAGAAGTAAGAACTGTAACTGCTAGAACTTTTAAATTTTTATTAATTTTTTGAGCCGCTTTTTTTGCAGCCCTCATCATTTCGTACCCACCCGATGCGTGTACAGTTAAATATTTTGCATTTTTCAAATCTTTGAGTGAATACATCGAAGATGCAACTGTATTGGGTATATCCATTAACTTTAAATCCAACCAAGCCGTATTGTTCTTTGGTAGATTGGAAACAAAACCCCTTCCTGATTTTGAGTTAAAAAACTCTAGACCAAATTTGTAGCCAATATTTAGATGTTTGTTTTTAGTAAGACGAATTATTTTTTTTACTTCTGACAAGCTAGTGGTGTCACAGGCAATAAACACATTGTATTTTTTCTTAATCAATTTCCCCCACCTTCCTGATTAATTGCAACATTCAATAATTTAGAGCTTTTCCAGCTAATTTTGTTTTTAGAGGGCACTTCCACTTTTGCACCTGATTTAGGGTTGCGAGCGATTCTGGCTTTCATGGTTTTTACTTTCAGCATGCCAAAGCCTCTGATTTCTATATTGTTACCAGATGCCAATTGATTAGACAGGTATCTAAAAACACTTTCCACCATTCTTTCAATGTCTGTGTTTGGGATTTTTGGGTATTTGACTTGCAGCTCTTGAATTAATTCTTTTTTAACAAACGTCTTTTTTTTCATTCAGTATAGAATAGCCTATTGATTATAAATAATAAATAAATAAAAAAGATTATAAAAGTAGATTACTTGTCTTCTTTTTTCTTAAGAGCGGTACCTAGAATATCAGCAAGCGAACTTCCTGATGTTGCTGAACCATATTTTTCTACAGCTTCTTTTTCCTGTTTCTTTTCAAGTTCTTTAATAGACAGCTTAACTTTTCTTTCGTTCAAATTAAGCTCTACAATCATAGAATCTAGTGAATCCCCAGGTGCAAAACGATTTGGTCTTTGATCTGTCTTGTCTAAAGCAATATCAACTTTTTTAATAATTGTTTGAAATCTTTCTTCACCTACATTAACTTTGATTGCATTATCCAATACTTCAGCAACTTGAACTGTAAGAATATCTCCAACCTTTTTGTCATCGAAGAAGTTAAAAGGATCTTTTTTCAAAGCCCTAATAGAACCATTCACCTTGTCGTCTTTGATATCAATTACTTTAACTTTAACAGAATCGCCATTTTTGTATTCGTCTAAATCTTTGGAGGTTTCTGCAAATGAAATTTGTTTATAGTGAACAAAGATATCAATATCAGTATCACCGCTATTTAGAAAAAGACCAAAATCTTGCTTATTTACTACTTTTGTATCAACAATCGTTCCAACAGGGTATTTCGAAAGAAATTCACTCATTGGATTTGGTTGCGTGTCTTTATAACTAAAGCTAATTTTTCTTTTTTCCGTGTCTACTTCTTTTAATCTTACTTTAACTGCGTCTCCAATTTTAAATACAGATTTTGGGTTAACATTTTTTTGCATATGCTTCATTTCGCTAGAATGAATTAATCCAACCACACCTTCGTCTAATTCTGCAAAAGCGCCAAAATCAGATAGCTTAGTAATTTTTACATCATAGTCTTTTCCAACTTCATATTTCTCAGCAATAGTTTTGAATGGATCGGGCAACATTGCTTTAATAGAAAGACTAATTCTTTTTGCTTCATTATCGATCTCAATAATTTGAACTTTAACAGAGTCTCCAACAGCAAACATTTCGTTTAAATTTGAAATTTTTAAATGACTTACCTCACTAGAATGTAGCAAGCAGTCTAAATTTTCGATGCTTACAAACAAACCATAAGAAGTGATTGCTTTAACTTTTCCTTCCACAATGTCATTAATTTTGTATTTAGAAATAACCTCATCTTTGTTTTGATTTTTAACTTCTTCTAAGATGGCTCTTCTTGAGCTGATAACGTTCATTCTTACGTTGTCGATTTTGATAATATAAAATTCTAGCGGTTTGTTGAAAAACTCGCTTGGGCTTTTTATTGGTCGGTCACTCAATTGAGAAGATGGACAAAATGTAAAAATTCCGAAAATTTCTACTATAAAACCACCTTTTACTGAGTTCTTAACTAAACCTGAAACTTTTTCTTTATTAGTAAAAGCATCTTCAATTTTTTTCCAAGATTTTGCTCTTCTTGCTTTTTCAACGCTTAAAACAATGTCTCCGACTTTGTTTTCAACTCGTTCAACGTAAACTTCTAATTCTCCACCAACTTTTAAATTGTCTAATTCTTCACGAGACAACTCAGTCTTGTCAATCATCCCAGATGATTTTCCTTTTACATCAATGGTAATAAATTTATCTTCGATTTTTTCAACTCTACCTATAACGATAGTGTTTTCTTGAACTGATCTTTGGGAAAGGTCTTCATTTAGCAATGCCTCGAATTCTGCATTGTTGTTGTTATAAACTTTCAACGGTTGTTGCATCAATATTTTTTACTCTGAACCTTTCTTATAAACTTTTGTATTTTTACAAAGGTGGATCTTATATTGCGTCCTGTATTATTAATCAAGATAGAGTCTTTAGTTTTAACAAGAGGGCTATTAGATCTTGTTTTGTCAAGATAGTCCCTATTACCAACGGTTTTAAGCACTTCTTCATATGTAATCTTTGGATTTTTTTTCTTAAGTTCCAAGAATCTTCTGTGCGCTCTAACTTTTATAGGAGCATCTATGTAAATTTTTAGATCTGCATTTGGAGCTACTTTGGAATTTATATCTCTTCCACAAACAAATACGTATTCGTACGGATTGTTAAAAATTATATTTCTTTGCACAGGTAGCAGTACGGACCTAATTTTTTGAATTTTAGCTATAGTGGATACCAGGGAATTTATTTTTTGCGAGTGAAGACCAGACGATTGCAAATCTCTAAAGGTAATTGATTTTGCTATTTTAATTAAATTGGCAATATTTATTTTTTTATTCCCCTCTTCAAGGTGTTTTTTGGCAAGAAACCTGTACAGCAAACCTGAATCTAAAAATAAACTATTTTTTATTTTAGACACGGCATATTTGGCAACGGATGTTTTCCCAGATCCAACAGGACCATCCATGCCAATAATAATTTGTTTAAAATTTTTGTTGTTAATTTTTTTAATGTCTTTCAAGAAAGAGGGGTAGCTGACATTCGCAGAATTAAAATCTTTAATTAAAATTTTCTTTTTGGAAGCCATAGCCATGACAGCAAAACTAAGTGCAATTCTGTGGTCTTTATGACTGTCTATAGTAGTTGTGTTGCTAGAATAAAATTGTTCACCAAGCCCAAGAATTGTCATGTCATCATTTTTTCTTTTTACATGCACGCCAACTTTTTTTAAATTACTTTCCATTACTGCCAATCGGTCAGATTCTTTAATTCTTAACTCTTCAAGATTAGGAAAGAAAGTTTCACCATTTGCAAACGATGCTGCAATCATCAATATTGGAACTTCGTCAATAATATTAGGAATGATTTCTTTGTTAATTTTAATTCCTTTTAGAGATGAAGATTTGATTTGAATAGTTCCTGTTTTTTCGCCATATCTTATTTTTTTATTTTTAATAACTATTTTTGCTCCCATTTTTTTTAACACACTCAAGAAACCAATTCTTTTTGAATTTAATAAAACATTATTTAATTCTAGATTGCTATTTTTAGTAAGTAGTGCGAGCACCACTAAAAAAGCAGCAGAAGAAGGATCTCCAGGAACAACGTATTTTTTTTCTGCATTAAGAAACTTTTTCCCCATAATAGTAATTGTTTTTGTTGTTCCGTGATTTTTTATATTGATGGGGTATTTTAAATACTTAAGCATCAATTCAGTATGATCTCTTTGTGCATTTGGAGCTTTAATTGTGGTAAGGCCATGACTATTCATTCCAGCTAAAATACAGGCAGAAACAATCTGTGCAGAAGGCTTGTTTACTACAATTTCTGTTTGAACTGAATTCTCATAACCAACTACACGTATAGGTAAAAAGTTTTTGTTTTTAGGATAAAAACTTGTAAAAAATTTTTCCATCAAGGAAATAATGCGAATAGGTCTGCGAGATAAAGATTGATCACCAATTAATTTGGCATCAACGGGAGATGTGGCAAGTAAGCCTGTCAATAGTCTCAAAGTAGTTCCACTATTATTAAAATTAATAGTGCCTTTAAATTTTTTAAAACCAATCCCAAGACCAAAGACACGATAGCTATTTGAGCTTATTTTTTGAATTGGAACTTTTAATTTTTTGATAGCATGGATAGCTGTTTGAACATCTTCCCCATCAGATACGTTATGAACTTCAGAAATCCCATAGCTCTGCGAAAGTATAATAATCGATCTAATCCCGACAGATTTGTCACCAGGAAGATTAATTGCCCCGTGTATGGAAATATTATTTGATGGTAAAAACCACTTTTTGTTTGCCATTTCTAATCGAATTATATAAATGCACCCTTAATATTACAAATTAATAATATATGGCAGACACAAATTGGGGAATAAAAATTTATTGCGAGTGTGGAGCAAAATATTATTCCATGAACAAAAAAGACAAAATCACTTGCCCAATTTGTTCAGCTGAATATGTTCCAGAAGATTTAAATGCCCGAACGGTTCCAGCCCCTGCGCCAAAGCCGGAGCCAAAAAAGAAAGACGGTATAGAAAATATTGACGATACTCCTGATGATGCAACAGAGGATGATGTTATCAGCTTAGATGATCAAAAAGAAATTGAAGATTCTAACGAAGAGTTCAAGCCAGACTAAAACCTAAAGTTTCCACCTAAATAATATTTAATAGCATTCTTATCGTTAGAGATTTTTTGAGTTGTTCCCTCAACTAAAATTTGACCATCTTTGATTAAATATGCCTTGTCTAGAATGTTTTCAATTGCCCAATAATTGTGATCAGTGATCAGTATAGATAAGCCCATTTTTTTTAGTTCGAGTATGAATCCTTTAAGAGAGTTAATAGATAATGGATCAAGCGCAGCACACGGCTCATCTAGAAGCAAAGTAGATATATTTGGATTGCATATTCTTTGTAAAATACTAATTTTTTTATACTCTCCTCCCGATAAAAGATTTGCTTTTGTCTTTCTTAAATAAGCCAAATCAAAATAAGCCAACAAGGAATCAATTCGTTCATAAATTTTTTCCTTATCTTTGATGTGTAGTTCAAGAATTGCATAAAGATTGTCCTCTGCCGTCATATTTCCAAAAAGACCCTTATGCTGCTCTAAAAGGCTTATTCCTTTTAAGCTCCTAAGATGGATGGGCATATTATGTATCGGCTCACCATTAAATAAAATATTTCCTTCGTCTGGAAATATTTTTCCAATAATCAGGTTGAACAAAGTTGTCTTCCCAGAGCCATTTGGTCCTAATAATCCTACAATTTTTCCAGGCTCCAAGCTTAAAGATATATTTTTTAATATAGGTCTTTTTCCGAGAGATTTAGAAACTTTTTTGACTTGTAGTAGTTTGCTAGTATTTTTTTTTAGATTGAAAATATTATCTTTTTGATAAATTTTATTTTGAATCACCTTAAATTCTTTCTTTAAAAGAAAAGCTTCATTTTTTTTTAAGACTGATTTATTATCATCTTCTTTTTTCTGGGATATAGAAAATTCTTTTTCTAACAAGAAAACATCTTGCTTAACTTCTTTTTTTATAAAACCTTTTTGTTCTATATCTGCTTTTAGTGTTATTTTTTTTTTCATTTAAATTTTTTAGCAATCACTTTATCATTGCTAGAATTCATAAATGCAACTGCATTATTGGTTATTGTATCTATTTCTATAGTATCACAATATGCAATATGAGATAATCCCATAGTCAAATCCTTCATAACTACATTGCCATTTATTATAATAAGATTTTTGGCAGAAAAATGTTTTGCAGAATTTGCTGTGATAATGTAATTTTTATTTTTAATGCTAACGCTGTTCTCATAAGTTGTTGTTTTTTGGGCTTTGTCAAAAAGTCCAATTTTAGATCTGATCTCAATTAAAGACTGGTCTTTTTCTAATTTTGTAAAAGAATATGGATTAATTAGATGAATTAGATCCGGTTTATTTTGATAAAAATAGGATTCTGCTGCTTTGGTTGTATAAATCTGTCCTTTTTCATCTTGGTTTTTATACTCTGTATTTGTAAAAGTATTTTTAGCTTCAGATTTTTCAATGCTCTGTTCTTTTGTGATCTTTTCAACTTTAACAGATCCTTTGTTTTGTGATGGTAGATAATAGTAGGTATAAAATAAAACTAGACCAATTAGTAAAAACAGAAATATTTGGATGTTTCTATTTATTCGCATGCATTTTATGAATTTAAATAATCCAAAATATCATGCATATGCGCCAGTCCTTGAAGTTTCTGGTTTTTCATTACCAAAAGTGCAGTTATTTTTTTTTCATTCATGAGCCTTAGAGAGTCTACAACCAGACAGTTGCTAGAAATAGTTTTTGGCTTTTTTGACATAATATCTTTTGCTTTTTTTTCAAATATATTTTTGTATTTTTTAATCGCTCTATTCATATCTCCGTCAGATATAAATCCGCATATTTTTTTATTTTTATTCACTACGACTACACATCCTAGCCTTCCAGATGAGATTTTAAGCACAGTGCTTTGAACGGACGATTCTTCGCTTATTATAGGAACTTTTTTGTCTGTAATCATAATTTCTGAAATTTCAGACAAATTTTTTCCTAAAGAGCCGCTCGGATGTAGCTCTCCAAATTTTTTTTTATTAAATTTATTTTTTGTGGCTAGGCTAATTGCAAGACAATCACCAAGCGCTAATAAGTTTGTGGAGCTGCTAGTGGGTAGGATATCTAAATTTTTATTTCCTGCCTCCACAACTTTAGGCATCAAGATTTTTACATAACTAGATTTTATTAAACTAGATTGAGCATTGGAGCTAATACCGATAATTTTAATAGAGAATTTTTCAGCATATTTTAAAATGCTATTTAGTTCTGTGCTATTGCCGCTAAATGAAGCGATCATTAATACATCTTGTTTTTTTATTGCTCCTAAAGAGCCGTGGCCAGCATCTGTAGGATCCAATGTAAAACTCGAAATACCAATAGACGATAGCGTGCTTGAAATTTTTTCTAGAATTTTTGCAGATTTTCCAACTCCACAACAAACGACTCTTCCTTTGCTTTTGTGAAGTAGGTTTACTGCTTGGCAAAAAGAACCATTAATGGATTGGGATAATTTCTTTAATGCTAGAATTTCTGCGTTAATTACTTGTTTTGCGGTATGAATTGTTTTTTTATTATTCATAATTAGTGATTAAATATATCTTCTTCCCATCCATCAAGATCAAGCTTAACTCTTGTATTCAAAAAATTAAAACATTGTTCAGCAAGCCCAGCTCTGTTCTCTCGTTTTAACATTAAATCTAATTTTTCTTTAAGCCTGAGTAGATAAAAAACATCTAACGCTGCATATTGCTTTTGATCTTCGCTTAATTCTTTTAATCCCCAATCAGACGATTGTTGAGCTTTGTTGAGAGTAATATTTAAAAGTTCTTTAGTGATATCGTATAGACCGTGTTTATCCGTATAGGTCCTGCAAAGTTTGGATGCTATTTTTGTACAGTAAATGCTTTTTAGGTCTGCATTTAAGTAGTGTTTAAGAATTCCAATTTCAAATCTTGCAAAGTGAGCAATTTTTAAAATATTGTTGTTTTCAAGTATTTTGCAAAGATTGGGACATTCGTATTTATTCCTATCAAACTGCACAATAAAAACATCATCATCACCAGCACAAAGTTGCAATAAACAAAGTTTATCTCTACCTTTATAATTTAAGCCCAATGACTCAGCGTCAATCGCTACACTTTGGGCATTTGCGAGTTTGTGATTTTCAGGTAAATCGTTTTGATATAATGTTATTTTCATTATTATTGTTTATAAAATTTAAATGTTCAATTCCAGATTGTATATAGTATGAATCAAAAAAATTATAGTAGAACCGTAGGTGTTTTTGGTGGTTCAGGTTTTATCGGAGAGGCAATCATTCAAAGACTGTTAAAAAGTAATTATAAAATAAAAGTCGCCACTAGAAGTCCCTATCTATCGCAAAACCTTAAAGTGTATGGGGATATTGGGCAGATCGAACTTTGCAAGGTTGACATTAAATCACCCCAGTCAATTTCAGGTTTCCTCAAGAACTGCGATGTCTGCATTAATTTAGTTGGCATTCTTTATGAAAAAAGATCGCAAACATTTAAGGACCTCCACGTAAATTTTCCAAAACAGTTAGCAGCTATTGTTTCTAAAATTTTAAGCTCGGGTACTTTAATTCATTTTTCAGCTCTAGGCGTTAAGCAAAATTCAGAATCTCAATATATCGAAAGCAAATATCAAGGAGAGCAAGAAGTTAAAAAGGCATTTCCTAATAGCATCATTATAAAGCCAAGCATTGTTATTGGAGCAAAGGATAAATTTTTTAATATGTTTGCACAGTTAGTTAATGTGCTTCCCGTTGTTCCTTTGGTTGGAGCGCAAACAAAATTTCAGCCAGTGTGCGTAACAGATGTAGCCGAAGCAGTTAATAATATTATTCAAAAAAATATTAGCAAAGAAACATTTGAGCTTGCCGGAACTAAAATATTTACTTTTAAAGAATTGATACAGCTGCTCTTGAAAGAGGTCAGAAAAAAAAGATTAATCATTTCCGTTCCTTTTTCTTTGGGAAAAATACAGGCATTTTTTTTGCAACTTATGCCAAAACCACTTTTGACTTTAGACCAAGTAAAAATATTAGAAGGAGGAGATAATGTTCTTTCTGGTGAGAATCAAACTTTTAAAGATCTGAACATAGTTCCTCAGAGCATAGAAAGTGTGATCCCTTCCTATTTGAAAATTTATAGGCCCAAAGGTCAATTTAGTGAGTAGTATAATAAAAAGTTAGAAGAATTATACCCAAAAAGATTCTGAAAATTACAAACACATTTAGACTAAATTTTTTTAAAAAAATTAAAAAATATTTAATTGTCGCTAAAGAAAATAAAAAACTAAAAAGAAAAGCAAACAAAGAAAGCGTATTAAAGCTTGCTTCTCCCAACTTGTATATTTCGTAAGTGCTCAAGATAAAAGCTGCAGACAAAGTTGGTATGGACAATAAGAAAGAAAATCTAGCAGCATCTACTCTGTTAAACTTTAAGAATCTTGCTCCTGTTAAAGTAATTCCGCTGCGAGAGGTTCCCGGTATTAGTGCCAAAACTTGATACAATCCTATTATAAAAGAATCCTTGTGAGAGATTGATTTGGTAAAAAATTTTTCCTCTTTATTTTTATCACTAAAAAACAATAGGAGACCAAAAAATATTGTTGCATACCCTATTACAGCAATATTCATTATTTGATCAATGATGCTCAGGTACTGTAGTAGACCACCAACCAACACTACCGGAAGAGTTGCTATAATTAAATTGCCGAGTAACTTATGGTTGTTCCAAAGATTGATTAAATCTTTAAAAAAGAATAACACTACAGCAGCCAAACTTCCTCCATGCATAGTTACATTTATCAGGAGGTTGTTGTTTTTTAATTGTAAAATATTTTCAAAAATAACCAAAAGGCCTGAGCTTGAAACTGGAATAAATTCAGAAACTCCTTGAACAATAGACAGAAATAAAATTTTGATAAAATAAAGTTCGCTCACTGACATCGCGAGTGTTCTTTACACCTATATTCTTAATGTTTAAACAAATTCAAAATTGGTCAATTTTTGGGACTTTTTTTAAACTTTGATTAGTAATTTTTGGCATAATTACTCAATATTAATTAAATGGTAACAGTATGCTGACTAAAAAAACAATTTATTATTGCATTTATTAGAAAAACTGAGATAAAAATAGCCTAAATTAAATTAAATCGATATGACTGAAAAAATGCTTAAATTTATTGGAATAAAAAAAGAAACTCCAACTAAGTTAGAATCTTCAGAAAGAGTTTCTAATTTTCACGAGATTTATAAAGAGTTTATAGAAAGTAAGGCTTCGGAGCAGGCAAGCAGATGTTCACAGTGTGGAACTCCTTTCTGCCAAGTACACTGTCCACTTCACAACAACATTCCTGATTGGCTCAAATTAACAGCGGAAGGAAGATTGGAGGAGGCTTACAAGTTAGCTTCTTCTACAAACTCAATGCCAGAAGTTTGTGGATCTATTTGCCCCCAAGATCGTTTGTGCGAAGGAAATTGTGTTATCGAACAGTCGGGTCATGGAACTGTGACTATTGGAGCAATAGAGAAATATATTACAAACACTGCTTGGGAAAATGGCTGGGTTGAAATTATAAAGCCAACAAAAGAATTAAAAGAGTCAGTAGGAATTATAGGGGCGGGACCCGCAGGCCTGGCTGCCGCAGAGCAATTACGACAAAAAGGATTTCAAGTTACTATTTATGATCGTTACGACCGAGCGGGTGGTTTATTAATTTATGGAATTCCTAATTTTAAATTAGAAAAATCTGCAGTTCAAAGAAGAGCCAAACTTTATCAGGATAGTGGAATTAAGTTTGTGCAAAATTTTGAAGTAGGTAGAGACTCTACCTTGGAAGAATTAAAAGAAAAACATGACGCAGTTTTAATTGCAACTGGAGTTTATAAAACTAGAGAAATAGATGTACCAGGAAAAGATTTGGAAAATGTTTTTCCTGCAATGAAATTTTTAACGGCCTCAAATAAAAAAGGACTAGGTGATTCAGTCCCTGAATTTGAAGACGGAACTTTAAACGCCGAAGGAAAAGATGTTGTTGTCATTGGTGGCGGCGATACAGCAATGGATTGTGTTAGAACTGCAATAAGACAGAAAGCTAAGTCTGTATCTTGCCTTTATAGAAGAGATAAAAAAAATATGCCAGGGTCTGCAAGGGAGGTTCAAAATGCAGAAGAAGAAGGTGTGAAGTTTATTTGGCTATCTAGCCCAAAGGAATTTGTAGGAAAAGGAAAAATTGAAAAAGTTGTTTATGACAAAATAAGATTAGCCGAGCCAGACTCTTCTGGACGTCAATCTCCAAAAATTATTGAGGGTGCTCACAAAGAATTATCTGCTGATCTTATTATTCAAGCACTTGGTTTTGATCCGGAGGAAATACCAACTTTGTTTTCAGAGCCTAAATTAGAAGTTTCTAAATGGGGAACTGTCAAAACAGACTTAAAAACTATGAGAACTAATATTAGAGGAGTATTCGCGGCGGGAGATATAGTTCGTGGAGCTTCGCTTGTGGTTTGGGCTATCCGAGATGGCAGAGATGCTGCAAAAGAAATTGACAAATACTTAAAAATTAAAAAAGAACAAGCATCGGTTAGGGCTGCATAATGAAAGATTTGTATTTAAAAAATTTAGAATTACTTAACAAAAACCACATCAATACGCAGGAGCATGATGCTTGCGGAGTGGGTTTTGTTGCCTCAATGAATACTAAGCCAAGAAGAGATGTGATTATCAATGGAATTAACGCATTAAAAGCCGTTTGGCATAGAGGAGCGGTAGATGCAGATGGCAAAACAGGAGACGGAGCAGGAATTCATTTTGAGTTCAGTAAAGATTTTTTTGAAGACAAAATAAATTCAACCGGCCACACCCTAAAAGACAATCAAAAGCTTTGCGTCGGTATGATTTTTTTACCAAGAAATAACTTTGGGGAACAGGAGCGTTGTAGAACGCTTATGGAACAGGAGCTTCTTAAAAATGATTTCTATATTTTTGGATGGAGACAGGTTCCTGTAAATGCAAAAGTTTTAGGTCAAAAAGCAAACGATACCAGACCTGAGATTGAACAACTGTTATTTACAACAAATAAAAATTTATCAGACGAAGAACTGGAAACATTGTTATTTGCGGTGAGAAAAAAAATAGAAAAGCGATCCACAGAAGAGCAGTTAAGAGAATTTTATATTTGTTCGTTTAGTGCCAAGACTATTATTTATAAAGGAATGTTTCTGGCGCAACACTTAAGTGATTTTTATCCAGATTTTGCCGATGAAAGATTTGTTTCTCGTTTTGCTATTTTTCATCAAAGATTTTCAACTAACACATTTCCTTCGTGGGAGCTTGCACAGCCTTTCAGAATTATAGCGCATAACGGAGAGATCAACACTCTAAAAGGAAATGTTAATTGGATGAAAACTCATGAGGCCGGAATGGAAAGTAATTTAATAGAGAACATTGAAGACATAAAACCTATTATCAAATCTGGAAATTCGGACACAGCATCATTAGATGCTGCATTTGAATTGTTGGTACGAACAGGAAGATCTTTGCCTGTAGCAAAAATGATGTTGATACCTGAGGCGTGGTCTAAAAAAAGCAAAATTATTCCAAAGGCACATCGAGAAATGTATAATTATTTAAATTCTTTAATTGAGCCATGGGATGGCCCAGCAGCTATTGCAGCTTGTGATGGAAAATGGGTTGTTGCGGCTTCTGATAGAAACGGTTTGAGACCTCTGCGATTTACCATTACTAAAGATAAACTTTTCTTCGCTGGTTCAGAAACTGGAATGATACCTGTTTCTGAAGACAATATTTTATTTAAAGGACGAGTAGGGCCTGGACAGATGATCTCTTTAGATTTGGACAAAGGCAAGTATTACAATGACAGTAAAACAAAAGATCACTTATCATCAAATCCAATCTATAAAAAATTTTCTTCTAATCATATCGAGCTAAGTAAGACATTAAGTGAAATCAAAGAAAAAAATAATTACGAAGGAACAGAATTGAGACAAAGGCAGTTCATGGCTGGTTTCACCATAGAAGATCTGGAGAGCATACTCCACCCGATGATTGAGGATCAAAAAGAAGCAATTGGGTCAATGGGAGACGACACTCCTATTGCTGTTTTATCAAGTAAATTCAGACCTCTTTCTAACTTTTTCAGACAAAATTTTAGTCAGGTAACCAATCCACCTATCGATTCTTTAAGAGAGAGTAGAGTTATGTCGCTAAACACAAGGTTTGGAAATTTAGAGAATATTTTAGATGACAGACTTACAGAACAAAAAAGTTATGTTTTAGAAGGTCCTGTTTTATCCAACTCCCAGTTTAAAAAGTTATTTGAAACATTTGGAGACGAAAGTGTTCAAAAAATAGATTGTACCTTTGATAAAAACGACAAAGAGTTAAATCTTAAATCTGAAATAGAGAGAATTAGATCAGAATCTGAGTTTTCTGTAAGAGCCGGAAAGAAGCACTTAATTATTAGTGATGAAAATATTTCCAAAGATAGGATAAGTGTTCCAATCATTCTTGCTGTTGGAGCAGTCCAGTCTCACTTGGTTAAAAAGGGGCTAAGAAAATTTACTTCTATTAACGTAAGATCATCAGAATGTTTAGATACGCACTATTATGCGGTTTTGATTGGAGCAGGAGCAACTACTGTTAATGCTTACTTGGCAATAGATTCAATCTATCAAAGATACACAAAGGAATTGTTTGGAAAACTTTCTTTTGAAGAGTGTGTTAATCGTTACATAAAAGCGGTGAACGATGGTCTTTTAAAAATTATGTCCAAAATGGGCATTTCAGTTATTAGCTCTTATCGTGGCGGATTAAATTTTCAATCTTTGGGTCTTAGTCGCGGATTGGTGGCTGACTATTTTCCTGGGTTAGAATCTAAAATCTCTGGAATTGGACTTTCTGGAATTGAAGACATGATTAGAAAACAGCATGAAGCAACTTATTCAGAAAATATTATCACTTTGCCCATAGGGGGTATTTATAAGTATCGCCACGGAGGAGAGACGCACGCCTATCAAGCAAAGACTATCCATCTTTTGCAGACAGCTGTGGGAAACGATTCTTACGAATTGTTTAAAAAATATTCAAAATTAATGAGCGAGATGCCTCCGATTCATCTTAGGGATTTGCTGGATTTTAGATTTAAAAATAAAGCAATCCCATTACAAGAAGTTGAGTCAGTTACTCATATTAGAAAAAGATTTGGGTCAGGAAGCATGTCTTTAGGAGCTTTGTCCAAAGAAGCGCACGAGACATTAGCAATTGCAATGAACAGAATTGGAGGAGCTTCGTGTAGTGGAGAAGGTGGGGAAGATGAAATTAGATCTGTGCCAAGAAAAAATGGAGATAATGCCAATTCACGAGTTAAGCAAATCGCATCCGCAAGATTTGGTGTAACCGCTACTTATTTAAACAATTGTAATGAGATAGAAATTAAGATGGCGCAAGGTGCAAAACCCGGAGAAGGTGGCCAATTACCCGGGTTTAAGGTAACAAAAGAAATTGCAAGACTAAGACATTCGACACCAGGAGTGACATTAGTTTCTCCACCACCTCATCATGACATTTACTCAATTGAGGATTTGGCTCAATTAATTTACGATTTAAAGCAGATCAATCCAAAAGCTAGAGTTGGAGTAAAGTTAGTTGCTTCAGGTGGAATAGGAACTATTGCTGCGGGTGTTGCAAAGGCAAAAGCAGATATTATTTTAATTTCTGGACACAATGGCGGAACTGGAGCTACTCCTCAGACTAGCGTTAAGTATGTTGGCCTGCCTTGGGAAATGGGTCTTACGGAAACTAATCAAATTTTAACTTTAAACAACTTAAGACACAAGGTTGTTCTCAGAACAGACGGAGGAATAAAAACTGGTAGAGATGTTGTCATGGCAGCCATGATGGGAGCTGATGAATTTGGAATAGCTACAACAAGTTTGGTTGCAATGGGATGCATTATGGTACGTCAGTGTCATTCAGACACATGTCCAGTTGGAATTTGCACTCAGAATGAAGAGTTAAGAAAAAAATTTACAGGAACACCAGAAAAAGTTGTTAATCTTTTTACTTTCATTGCCGAAGAAGTAAGGGAAATTTTGGCTGAGATTGGCTTCAAGTCTTTAGATGAGATTATCGGCAGAACTGATTTGTTAAAACAAGTTTCAAGAGGAGCGGCAAATCTTGATGATCTAGACTTTAATCCCTTATTAGTTCAAGCCGATCCAGGAGATCATCCAAGATTTTGTAAAGACAAAATTAGAAATGAAGTTCCAGATACACTTGATAAACAAATATTAATAGATGCATTACCTTTAATTCAAAGTGGTCAAAAAGTGGAGTTGAGTTATGCCGTTAAAAACACAGATAGAACTGTAGGTGCGCGACTTTCTTCTCATCTGGTTACAGATTTTAAAAATAAAAACTTTCCAGAAAATCATATTAAAATAAAATTAAGAGGTTCAGCTGGACAATCGCTCTGTGCATTTGGTGTTAAAGGAATAAAATTTGAAGTAGTGGGTGATTGCAATGACTATGTAGGAAAAGGTCTTTCCGGAGCTACTATAAGTGTAAGACCTCCAAGAGCTAGCGAGTTAGATACTAACGAGAATACTATTATTGGTAATACAGTTTTGTATGGAGCTACTTCGGGATATCTTTTTGCAGCAGGACAAGCAGGTGAAAGATTTTTAGTCAGAAACTCAGGAGCTACGGCTGTAGTAGAGGGAGCAGGAACTAATGCTTGCGAATATATGACAGGCGGATGCGCAGTAATTCTAGGAGAAGTGGGAGACAATTTTGCCGCCGGTATGACAGGTGGCATGGCGTTTGTTTATGATCCAAAAGATAATTTAGGCAATGTTATTAATCAAAGCTCAGTTATTTGGCAGAGAGTAGAAACTCAGCATTGGTCAGATTTTCTTCGCTCCATAATTGAAAAGCACGTAGAAGAAACAGCATCTGAACATGCTAAAAAAATATTATACGACTGGGATTTAAGTAAAAAAGATTTTTATCAAATTTGCCCAAAAGAAATGCTGGATAAATTAGAGCATCCAATTTCTCCAAAGGAGCTTGAAAAAAAAGCTGTCTAATAACATTAAATTATTTTGTTTTGGTTTTGGTCTGTCCGCCAAATACTTGGTTAAGTTACTAATAGATAAAAAAATAGATTTTTCTGTTGCTGGAACGTCAAGATCTACAATTAAATTCAAAGAAAAAGAAGTGAAGAGCTTTTATCTAGAGGATGAAATTTTTGATAAAGAGATTCTTGAACACTTAAACAACTCTACTCATATTTTGATATCAACACCACCCAAGATGGAAGATATTATTATTAAATATTTTTACGATACTTTGTTGAGTAATAAGAATTTATCTTGGTTGGGCTATTTATCTTCAACGAGTGTTTACGGAGATCATGCAGGAGGCTGGGTAACAGAGCAGTCAGAAACTAAAGCTACATCGGTCAGTGGATTACAAAGATTAGAAGCCGAAAAAAAATTGCTAAATACTAATTTGCCAGCTAGAATTTTTAGATTATCCGGAATTTATTCAGAAGAAAGAAATGTTTTAAAGAGATTACAGCAGCAAGAAGTCAAAGTTGTGAGCATGAATAATCAAATTTTTTCAAGAATTCATGTGGAGGACATAGCTCAGGTGCTATGGCATTCTTTTCAAAAATCCAAAGCTAAAGATATTTTTAATGTTAGTGATGACGCGCCGTGCTCTTATAGAGAAGTTGTAGAGCATGCTTGTGAAATGTTAAAAATCTCCAAGCCAAAAGAAATTTTATTTGAGGATATACCAGAAGGTCAAATGAAAGATTTTTATCGCGATAGCAAAAAAGTAAGTAATAAAAAATTAAAATCTACAGGAGTCGAATTGAAATACCCTAGCTACAAAGAAGGTTTAAATAGTATTTTTAATCAACTTGATTAATTCATTTGAAATTTTTTTAAGATCTTCTTTTCTGGAAAGGCTGTGATCTGCATCTTTCTGAAAAAAAAGAATTATATCTTTGGATAGTAGTGTTTTTGCCAAGCCAATAGAGAAGTCTACACCAACTGTTTTGTCATTAAGGCCATGAAATAACCTTATAGGAAAATTGCACTTAATCTTTTTTTTCAAAACAAGACTTTTGTTACCGCTTTCGATTAATTTTTTAGAAATGGGATAAAAATTTCCATATGCATTTGGCAAATAGTAAATTTTTCCACCACTGATAATGGATTTTATTTTTTTAGAAAATCCATTCCACATTATTTCTTTTGTAAAATCAGGAGCTGATGCAATTCCTATAAACCCCTTGATACTCTTTTTTAGTTTTTCTATTAAAGAAATACCAACCCAGGCCCCCATGGATGACCCTATTAAAATTACATTTTTATTTTTTGATACTTTCTCTATTAACTCTTGCGATTGTTCTGCCCAATCTTTAATTCCATAATCCGTTAAAAATCCTGAAGATTTTCCATGTCCAGAATACTCTAGGGCTAAAAAAGAAACATTCTCTTTTGAAGATACTTTGTTTAGTGTTTTTACTTTTTTCCCTGTCAAATCAGACATAAAGCCATGTAGAAAAACAATTGTAACTGGTTTTCTGCCTTCAACTAATTTATATCTAAGTAGCTCCCCTTTTTTAGTTGGGAAAAATTTAATTTGAGATTTATTCATAATGAATGTTAATTTTTTATCACAAATTTAATGATTAAAAAAATAAGATTATTACAAGTAATACCAAGCATGGGTATTGGTGGCGCAGAAACAGGGTGCAGACATGTAGCCGATTATGTTTCGGAACGCTCCGAGCTTTCTTCCATTCTAACTTCTGGAGGGTCTCAGCTAAGCTCTACAGGCAAAAATGTAAAAATTTTTAAGTGGCCAGTTTCTAAGAATATATTTATGCTTTTAATAAATGTTGTTTATATTTTTTTTCTAATAAAAAAAAATAATATCAACATAGTTCATGCAAGAAGTAGAGGGTCCGCCTGGTCCTGCTATTTGGCTTGTAAGCTTGCAGGCGTAAAATTTGTCACAACTTTTCACGGAACTTATAATTTTAGCTCTTCCATAAAAAAATACTATAATTCTATTATGATAAAATCAGACCATATTATTGCAGGATCTAACTTTATTCTGAATCATATAAAGTCTAATTACAAAATGAATAGCCCTATCAGCGTAATTAAAAGAGGAATTGATGAGCAATATTTTAATTCGTCCAACATTCAAGAACAAGACAAAGAGACTTTGAGAAAAGAAATGGGGTTTTCTAATAAGAATTTTTTAGTTCTACTTCCTGGAAGACTAAGCTCATGGAAAGGACAAATTTTATTCATCGAGGCTGCTAACTATTTGAAAACACAAAACAAACTTTCTAATATATTTTTTATTATTTTAGGAGATTCTCAAGGCAGGCATGATTATGAGAGTGATTTACAAAAATTAATACTATCCTATAAGCTAGTAGATAAAGTCAGGCTTGTTAAGCCTTTGCAAAGCATGGCCCTTGCATACGCTTTTGCTAACTTGGTTGTTTCCGCATCTATTGAACCTGAAGCTTTTGGAAGAGTGAGCATAGAAGCCCAGGCTATGGAAAAACCTATATTAGCAAGTGCAATTGGAGGATCTATAGAGACAGTTATCGATAAAAAAACAGGATGGCTGTTTAAGTCTAATAGCATAGAGGATCTTGCAGACAATATTTACAATATTTCAAAAATGGAAGAGTCGGCCCTTAAAATAGTTGGTGCAGAAGGAAGAAAAAACGTCTCTGAAAACTATACCAAAGATAAGATGTGTTTAAAAACACTAGAAATTTACGATTCATTAGTTTATTAAAATCCCCAATGAGACTGACACGATATATATGCCAATAGTACAGTTGCCTGATGGTAAAAAAGTAACTTATGATAATGCTGTAACAGGTCTTGATATAGCGAAAGATATTAGCATTTCTTTATCTAAAAAAGCTTTAGCGTTACAAGTTAATGGTGAATACAAAGATCTCGATACAAAAATTATAGAAGATTCAGCAGTTAAAATTATCACACTAGATGATGACTACGCATTAGAATTGTTAAGGCATGATGCTGCTCACGTTTGCGCAATGGCAGTGCAAGAGCTTTTTCCAGGAACCCAAGTTACAATTGGACCCGTGATCGAGAATGGGTTTTATTATGATTTTGCTAGAGAGGAACCATTTACAGAAGAGGATTTAATCAAAATCGAAAAGAGAATGATAGAAATTGTAGATCGAGATGAAAAAACTACAAGAGAAGTTTGGGAACGAAAAAAAGCAATTGAGCATTTTAAAAGCATTGGTGAAAATTACAAAGCTGAACTCATAGATTCAATTCCTGGTAAAGAAGAAATATCAATTTATTTTCACGGCAAGTGGCACGATTTATGTCGAGGACCTCATTTGCCAAGCATAGGAAGAATTGGCAAGGCATTTAAGCTAATGAAAGTTGCAGGAGCTTATTGGCGAGGAGATTCTAACAATGTCATGCTTCAAAGAATTTATGGAACATGTTGGAAAACTAAAAAAGATCTAGATGAGTATTTGCATAATCTTGAAGAAGCAGAAAAAAGAGATCATAGAAAACTTGGAAAAACTATGGACCTATTCCACTTCCAAGAAGAAAGCCCAGGAGCTGTTTTTTGGCATCAAAAAGGTTGGGCTTTGTTCCAAACTCTAGTGGAGTTTATGAGGCAAAAACAATTAGAGGCTGGCTATAAAGAAGTAAACACTCCAGAAATTATTGATAGAGCACTGTGGGAAAAATCTGGTCATTGGGAAAAATTTCACGATTATATGTACACGACCGTAACACCAGATGAGAGAACTTTTGCAATTAAGCCAATGAATTGTCCTGGTCACTGTCAGATTTATAATCAGGGCTTAAAAAGTTACAAGGATCTTCCTTTAAAATTATCCGAATTTGGAAAGGTGCATCGCTATGAACCGTCAGGTTCTTTGCATGGCTTGATGCGAGTGCGTTCTTTTACGCAAGACGATGCCCATATTTTTTGCACGGAAGAACAAATAACTGAAGAATCGGTTAAAGTTACTAAGCTAATTCTGGATATCTATAAAGCATTTGGGTTTGAAAATATCAGCCTCAAATATGCGGACCGACCAGAAAAAAGAGTGGGTGACGATTCTGTTTGGGATAAGTCAGAGCAGGCTTTGTTGGAGGCAATTAAAGCATCCAATGTTGAATACACAATTAATAAAGGTGAGGGAGCATTTTATGGACCGAAAATTGAATTTGTTCTAAGAGATGCCATTGGAAGAGATTGGCAGTGTGGAACTTTGCAGGTAGATTTAAATTTACCAGGTAGATTAGGCGCTACTTATATAGATAAAGAAGGAAAGAAAAAAATACCAGTGATGTTGCATCGCGCCCTATTTGGTTCTCTAGAAAGATTTACAGGAATTTTGCTCGAACACTATGCCGGAAAACTTCCTTTCTGGTTATCACCTGTTCAAGTCGGAATACTTCCAATAAATAATGAGCATCATGATTACGCAAAAGAAATATTGAAACAGCTTGAAAAAAAAGGAATAAGAACTATTATCGATCTAAGAAATGAAAAAATTAATTACAAAATTAGAGAACACTCCCTTGAGAAAATTCCCGTCTTAATGATTTGCGGTACTAAAGAAATTCAAGATAAAACCATAACTTTGCGAAGACTGGGCAAAGAAGAGCAGCAAACTGCAAAATTAGATGAGATAATTTCTAGCTTATCTCTAGAGTCTCAAGCTCCAAAAATCTAGAGGTATTCTTATTAATAAAAATTTTCAACATAATCGGAAGCCAAGAGAAAGAGGTCCTCGTACTAATAACAATATTAGAGCAACGGAAGTTCAGTTAATTGGTCACGAAGGAGAGAACATAGGAATTGTTCCTTTGGGTGAGGCAATCAATAGGGCACAAGAAGTTGGTTTAGATTTGATTGAGATTGCACCCAATGTAAAACCGCCCGTTTGTAAAATTATGGACAGTGGTAAGTTTAAGTATGAATTGCAAAAAAAAGCTAGTTTGGCTAGAAAAAAACAAAAAATAATTAGTTTAAAAGAAATTAAATTGAGACCCGTTACAGATGTTCACGACTATGATTTTAAAATTAAAAATGCATTAAAATTTTTAACAGGGGGTGATAAAGTTAAATTTACAATAAAATTTAAAGGTCGAGAAATGGAGTATATGAAGGCAGCCTATGATCTTGTTAGAAGAATTATAGAGGATACAAAAGAAATAGGTAAGGTAGAGCAGTCAGCTAAGATGGAAGGAAGACAAATGACCCTAATAATTCAAGCCTTATAGACAATCGATTTCTATTGTTTTCAAATCACAATCTTTGTATAACCCCGTTACATTTTTATGGCAAAACTAAAAACTAAAAGCTCTGCAAAAAAACGTTTCAGATTTACTGCTAGTGGCAAGGTAAAAGCTCCACAAGCTGGAAAAAGACACGGAATGATCAAGAGAACAAACAAACAGATTAGAACATTGAGAGGTACAACGATTTTATCTAAGCAAGATACTAAGATTATTAAATCGTATATGCCTTACAGCACAAGAGGATAAAAATATGTCTAGAGTCAAAAGAGGGGTCGCAAGTCACGCGAAGCATAAAAAGGTTTTTAAGCAAGCTAAGGGATTCCGAGGTAGAAGAAAAAATACAATCCGAGTTGCTAAGCAGGCAGTAGAAAAGTCTCTACAGTACGCCTACAGAGACAGAAGAAGAAATAAAAGAATTTTTAGATCTTTGTGGATACAAAGAATTAATGCAGGCGTGAGAGCTGAAGGCTTAACATATTCTAAATTTATAAATGGACTTATTAAATCTAAAATTAAAATTGACCGTAAAGTATTGGCTGATATCGCATATCACAATCCCGAAACCTTTAAATCCATTGTAAAAAAGGTACAATCACATCTAAATTAAATTAAAATTTTTAATTTATTAGATGAACGATCTATCAACACTAGAGCAAGAGATTTTTAATAAATTTTCCCAATTAAAAAATAAGGAAAATTTAGAGAATCTAAGAACAGAAGTCCTTGGAAAAAAAGGTAGCTTATCTAAGCTTTTCCAGGATCTTGCTACTATAGATAAAGATAAAAAAAAAGAATTTGCGTCTCAGCTTAATATTTTAAAAACAAAAGTCTTAGAAGAGTTTAGCAAATACTCTGTAAGATTTGATCAAGAGGAAATAACAAAAAAATTACAGGGAGAATCCATAGACATAACTCTTCCAACCCCAAAATTACCTCAGGGAAAAATACACCCAGTATCCCAAGTAATTGATGAGCTAACATGTATTTTTGCAGAGTTGGGTTTTTCTGTAGCGGAAGGTCCAGATATTGAAAACGAATATAATAATTTTACAGCTCTAAATACTCCGCCTAATCATCCAGCAAGAGATATGCACGACACTTTTTATCTTGATGATCAAAAACAAAATTTGTTAAGAACTCATACTTCGCCAGTTCAAATTAGAACAATGTTAAATGACAAGCCTCCTTTTAAGATTATTGCACCAGGAAGAACTTATCGTTGCGATAGTGATCAAACACATACCCCCATGTTTCATCAGCTGGAAGGTTTGTACGTAGATAAAAATGTAACCATGGCAGATCTTAGAGGCTGTCTTGATTATTTTCTAAAAAAATTTTTTGAAATTGATGAAATTAAAATGCGATTTAGACCAAGTCATTTCCCATTTACAGAACCATCTGCAGAAGTTGATATTGGATACGAAATTAAAGATGGAAAAATTACCATAGGACAGGGAGACAAATGGTTGGAAATCTTAGGATGTGGAATGGTTCATCCCAACGTCTTAAAAAATGCCAAAATAGATTCGAGCAAGTATCAGGGTTATGCATTTGGTGTAGGTGTAGACCGATTAGCAATGTTGAAATATGGTATTAACGATTTAAGATCATTTTTTGAGAGTGATGTTCGATGGTTAGAGCATTTTGGATTTAATGCTAATGACATCCCAACCAATTATAGAGGGCTAGCAAAATGAACATTACTCTAAATTGGCTGAAGAAATATTTAAAAACAAAATCAACTACAGAACAAATAGCCGAAAAGCTTACATCTATAGGACTTGAGGTTGAGAGCATTAGCTCTGCAAAAAGCAATATGTCCAATTTTAAAGTTTGCAAGATAGTAAGCGCAATTAAGCATCCAGAGGCAGATAAGCTAAAAATTTGCGATGTAGAGATTGGAGATGGAAAAATTATCAAAGTTGTTTGTGGAGCATCTAATGCCAAAGAAGGATTGATTACGGTTTATGCATCTCCTGGAACAGTGATACCTAAAAATGGCATGAAGCTTTCTGTGGCAAAAATTAGAGGCGTAGAGTCTTTTGGGATGCTTTGCTCCGAGGCAGAGCTAAATCTTGCAAAAGATAGCGATGGAATTATTGAGTTAAAAACTAAACAAAAAATGGGGGACAGTTTTTTTAAAGAAAATTTAGATCCCATGATTGATATTTCGATTACACCAAATAGATCAGACTGCCTTGGCGTTCGAGGTATTGCTAGAGATCTTGCTGCCTCCGGAGAGGGAATTTTTATTCAGCCCAAGCTAGATAAAATAAAAATAAACTCAAAAAAAATCGTTACAGTTGAAATTGAAAAAGACTCAGGCTGCTCCCAGTTTGGAAGTTGTTTTATCGAAAATGTTCAAAACAAAGAAAGCCCAGATTGGCTAAAAAGACACTTGGAATCAGTTGGTCAAAAATCAATATCTGCCATTGTCGATATTACAAATTATATTATGCTAGATATAAATAGACCGCTTCATGCTTATGACGCGGATAAGATATCTAAAAAAATTATTGTTAGAAAGTCTAAGCCTGGAGAGGTATTTCAAGCGCTAGACAATAAAAAATATACTTTACCGAAAGACAGCTGTGTTATTGCAGATACAGAAAAAGCTCTTGGTTTAGGGGGTATTATTGGGGGGGAGATCAGCGCAACAACAATGAATACAACTAATATTATTTTAGAAGCTGCTAGTTTTGATCCGATTTCAATTACAAAGTCTTCAAAACAATTGGGAATCATAACAGATGCCAAATATCGCTTTGAAAGAGGAGTGGATCCCAATTCTATAGAAGAGGGATTAATGAGTGCTGCAAAATTAATTCAAGAGGTTTGCGGTGGAAAAATAGGAAAAATCAATGTTGCCGGCAAATCAGCTTATAAGGAAAGAAAAATAAATTTCATTTTATCTAATTTTGAAAAATTAATAGGATTTGAAATTTCAAAAGCAGATTCTGTAACAATCCTTGAAAAATTAGGATTTAAAACAAAAGATAAAAAAACAAATTTAGAACTGGTCGTTCCCAGCTTTAGACCTGACGTCAGCCAGGAAGTGGATATTATTGAAGAGCTTATTAGGATAAGTGGTTACAACAATATACCTCTTGCAGAACCTGATAGAATTGCTTTAAGGCCAGCTCTTAATTATCAGCAAAAAGTTTTCCATTACATTCAAAGATCGATAGCATCCATCGGTTATCTAGAGACTATTACCTGGTCTTTTACTAATTCAAAAATTGATGATTTGTTCACAGATAAAAAATTACGTCTAGTAAACCCCATATCTTCTGATCTTGATACTTTAAGAACATCTGCTTTTTCTAATTTATTAATTCATACAAGAAACAATATTGATAGAGACTATAAAAATTTAATGATTTTTGAGGTGGGACCAGTTTTTCATGGCAAGCAGCCCGGACAACAAAGTACAGTCGCGGCCGGCATAAGAATTGGCAATAAAATTGAAAAAACCTGGAAAGAAAAAACTGCAGGATCAACCACATACGATTCCAAAGCAGATGTTTTGCAAGTTTTGACAGATTTAGGCTTTGATATAAAAAAATTAATTATAGAAAGTAAAAGCAATCAGTCTTTTCATCCAGGTAGATCGGGATCCGTATATTTAGGATCTAGCAAAGGACCATTGCTTGCTTGTTTTGGCGAGTTGAGCCCTATTATCATTGCTCAATTAGAACTAGAAAAATACTCACCGTGTGGTTTTGAAATTTATTTAGACAATATTGTAGAACCTAAAAAAAAGCAGAAGGATGCCAAAGGAGCTTACGTGGTTTCTAAATTTCAAGCAGTAGAGAGAGACTTTGCTTTTATTGTGAACAAAGATGTTAAGGCCAGCCAGCTCATTTCGTTAATCAGGAGTTGTGACTCTCAATTAATAACCAGTATTGATATTTTTGATGTATATGAAGGCAGTAACATTGAGCAAAATAAAAAATCAATTGCTCTTAGCGTTAAGATGCAATCAATGGAAAAAACATTAGATGAAAAAACAATTGAAGACATTAGTCAAAAAATCATATTTTCCGTGCAATCCAAAACAGGTGGCACTTTAAGAAGTTCATGAGTTCCACGGATTTAATTAGAAATTTTTCTATTGTAGCCCATATTGACCACGGGAAGTCCACGCTTGCCGATCGATTAATACAAACTTGCGGAGGGTTGCAGGCAAGAGAGATGAAACAACAAGTCCTCGACTCAATGGATATTGAGAGAGAAAGAGGAATTACAATCAAAGCACAAACGGTTAGACTCAACTACAGGCACAAGGATGGTAAAGATTATATCTTAAACATTATGGATACGCCTGGGCACGTAGATTTTAGTTATGAGGTCAGCAGATCTCTAGCCGCATGTGAAGGATCTTTATTAATTGTTGATAGTTCCCAAGGTGTTGAGGCACAAACATTAGCTAACGTTTATCAAGCTATGGATAATAATCATGAGATTGTAGTGGTCTTAAACAAATCTGATCTACCGGCTTCAGAACCTGAGAAAGTAAAACAAGAAATTGAAGATGTTATTGGTATAGATACTTCGAATGCAATTTTGGCTTCGGGAAAAACAGGAGCCGGGATCGAAGAAATTTTAACCGCTATTGTAGAAAGATTGCCAGCACCAAAAAGCGAAAGCAATGATCAGTTAAAAGCTTTGCTGGTAGATAGTTGGTACGACAGTTATTTGGGAGTTGTGATATTAGTAAGGATTATTGATGGGTTCATTAAAAAAGACGATGAAATTTTAATGATGTCAAATAAAGCCAGATACAAGATTGACAAAGTTGGAGTCTTTACACCAAAGCCAGTCGATAAAGATAATTTAGGACCTGGAGAAATAGGTTTTATAGTAACGGGAATTAAAAGTGTTTCAGAAACAAAAGTAGGAGACACAATTACATTAAGTAAAAATCCAATTACAAAAGCATTACCAGGATTTAAACCAAGCAAACCAGTTGTTTTTTGTGGCCTATTTCCTGTAGATAGTTCAGATTATGGTCTTCTCAGAGACAGTTTGGGAAAGCTTGCTTTAAACGACTCTAGTTTAGTTTATGAGGCAGAATCTTCAACGGCACTTGGTCTTGGTTTTAGATGTGGTTTTTTAGGATTGCTACACCTTGAAATTGTTGTTGAAAGATTAGACCGAGAATACGATTTGAATTTAATCACGACCACACCAGGCGTTGTGTACAAGCTAGAAACAACAGATGGCAAATCAATAGACCTCCAAAACCCAAGCAGTATGCCTGAACCAAATTATATCAAAACTATTAAAGAACCTTGGATTAATGCAACCCTGATTACACCCGATGAGTATTTAGGATCAATAATTAAAATCTGTGAAGAAAAAAGAGGCTCTCAAAAAAACCTTTCTTACTCTGGAAATAGAGCTATTTTAAAATACGAATTACCCCTTAATGAGGTCGTATTTGATTTTTACGACAGATTGAAATCAATTTCCAGCGGATATGCTAGTTTCGACTATGAAATTAGCGAATATAAAGAAGGAGATCTAATTAAGCTTTCAGTTCTAGTTAATGCAGAGCCAGTTGATGCTCTATGCGTAGTGATTCATAGCGAGTTTGCTGTTCGACAAGGAAGATTAATTTGTGAAAAGTTAAAAGAATTAATTCCAAGACATCAATTTCCAATACCAATTCAAGCTGCGATTGGAGGAAAAATTGTAGCGAGAGAAACAATCCAGGGTTTTAAAAAAGATGTTTTAACTAAAATTCATGGTGGTGGTGCTAGAGATAGAAAAAGAAAATTACTTGATAAGCAAAAAAGAGGAAAATCTAGAATGAAACAATTTGGTAGCGTTGAGATTCCCCAAGAAGCTTTCATAGGAGTGCTAAAAATAAACAAAGATGCTTAAATATTTTGCATATTTTTTGTTATTTACTAATATTTTACTAATATTTTATTATAATAAGAAAAAAATAAAAAAATTATTCTATAATCCGAAAATTACTTCTGTAGATCTTGAGATGGTAGATGATTGCTTTTTACCAGATACTATTGACAAAAAGTTAAAATCCCCAAATGATGCAATGGTCATAAAAACTTTTTTTGTTCCAAATTCTTGGAATGTAATTGGAATGACTTCTGATTATGAAGGTTGGATTTTGTCCGTTTTAAGTAAAAAATCTCTAAATATATTTGAGTTTGGAACTTGCAGTGGCAAAACTACTTATTTGTTATCACTAAACTCACAACCCGAGGCTAACATTTGCACAATTACTTTACCACCAGAAAACGCAGATCGAATAAAAAAAGATGAAACGAATGATAACGTTGCGGCACACAGAAATGCCATGGCAGAAAGTAAATATGATAAATTTATGTTTTCAAATAAGAGGATTATTAAAGAAAAAATTAAAGTAATTTTTCAAGATTCTAAGTCATTCAATATAGAAGAATTTAAAAATTCTTTCGATCTCATATTCATAGATGGAGGACACACTTATAGTTGTGTAAAAAATGATACAGAGAAAGCTATGAAAATGTTAAAAAAAAATGGACTTATTTTTTGGCATGATTACTCAATTGGAAAACGTTCGCACAAAGATGTCTATAAATATTTGAATGAAATTAGAGAAATGTATGAGATATATCATATTAAAAATACGAGTTTTTGTTTTTATAAAAAAAATTAGGAGAGATGTGAGAGCGGTTTAATCAGCACGCTTGGAAAGTGTGTGTACTGTCAAAAGTACCGAGGGTTCGAATCCCTCTCTCTCCGCCAAAATACTAAATTTTTTGGTAGTAATAGTCTGTTTTGCCATCACTATAAATTTTACTAATCTGTTTAAAACTATTTTTTACATTAAATTGATTGTCACCTTTTTTAAAAAAAGCAAACTCAGTGTGTAGTGATGATGTATTTTCATTTTTTTCAACAATACCGAACCCTCCCTGCTGAATATAGCCATTTCTTAGCTTGGCTTTCATTTTTAAATTGTGCTCTTTGTTAGAAAAGCCATAATTATGCTCTGTAATATTTTTAATTTTCTTATTTAAAAAAATATTTTTTTGAAATTTTAGAAATGTTTCTTTAACTGGTTCAAAAGCAATAACTCTTAATTTAGGAAATTTTTTTCCAATTAACAAAGAATAAATGCCGCTATTTGCACCAATATCCACGAACATATGCGGATTAAGCTGTTGAATTTTTTTAGTTAAAAAACTTATTTGCTCATCCTCATAGATGTCGTGAAAAAAAATCATCTGGTCCATGGGCTCATGAAGATTAAGTCCTTTATATTTTTGTATAAAAATATGCTTGCCTAATATTTTGAGAAATCTTTTTACCAAAGAAGGAACAATTTTTTTAAATATTTTGATTTTTGTTAAATAATTAATTAAGTTCATTTTAATAATCATTATCTAACATTAAATCATGAATAAAATAACCATTATCGGGTCCGGCTTTTCTTCAGCGGTATTAAGCAAAAATCTTAAAGAAAAAGATGTTTTGATATTTGATAAGAGCAGAGGGCCTGGAGGGAGGTCGTCAACTAGAAGGGTTGAGCATGTTGGTGTTTTTGATCACGGACTTCAATTTATCTGCCCAAAAAAAAAGGAGTTCAAATTATTTTTAAAACAGCATTTGACATCTTTTGTAAAAGAGTGGGATGGAGAATTTATTCTTTTTGAAGATAATAAAAAAATTGAGAAAAAAAAGTATATTGGCAAATCTGGTAACAATGATTTTGTGAAAAAATTAATAAGCTCAAATGTTCATTATCAAAAAGAGCTTCTAAGCATTGAAAAAAAAGATAAAAAATGGTTGCTAGAATTTAAAGATAACAGCAAACAAGAGTGTGAAAAATTAATACTAACCATCCCACTAGAGCAGTGCCAAAAAATTATTGCACCATTGAATTTAGATTTTAAAATTATTGGCTCTATGGAGCCCAATTTAACAGTGATGATTGGATTTGATAAAAGTTTAGGAATTTCAGCAAATGGTTTTAAGTTCGAAAAAAATTCTATTTTGGGTTGGGCTGCAAATGAAAGTTCAAAAATAAGATTTGAAAACAATCCCGATTTAGAGTTATGGACCTTTCAAAGTAGTTTATTTTTTGCTCAAAAAAAATTTCAAGATTATAGAAGCAATAAAGAGGATGTTATAAATTTAATGGTTGGGGAGTTCTTGAATTTATTTAATATAAAAAATACAAAGATTGTTCATAAAGACATTCACGGTTGGCTTTATGCTTTTAAAAAAGAAAATTTTTCACAGAAATTTTACTGGAATGAAGAAATCAATCTTGGCATTTGTGGTGATTGGATGTGTGGATCAAAAGCTGAAGATGCCTGGTCTAGCGCTAGCGCCTTAGCTGATCAAATTAACAATTCATAAAATTTTTTAACTAAGCCAATAGCTCTTTGGTCTACACCCATGGTGGGGTTAATTTCTTTTGTGACATAAGATACTCCAAGTCCATTAACAGGGTCTGCAAATCCTAATGATCCACCCCAACCATTGTGACCAAAAGATTCCTTGTGTCTGCCAAACATCCAACCGCCCCTTAAAATAAAACCTAAATTCGTCCATCTAATAGGAAAGTTCAAGCTTAAGTCCACGGAAGATTTTGTTTCTTCGAGTCCTTTTTGTAATATATTTTTTTTAATTATATTTTTACTATCATTTTTTAAATCATTAGCTAAATAATCGTAAATTGAAGCGATGGCATCAGAGTTTCCATGGCCACCCATTGAAGGTATTTCGGCTTTTCTCCACACCGTGGTGTTATAAAATTCTAGATCATGCTTTGGATTGTTAAAAGCATTTAGATTTTCTTCAGTAGATTTTTTACTTTCATTTGCAAATACTCCAGTTGATAAATTGGCAATATTCTGCATTTGCAACTCATTAACTCCAAAGAAAAAATTTAAACTGTTTTTGCTGGCAATAAACTTATTGAAAAATTGACCAACGCTTAATCCGGTTATAATTTTAATTAAGTTTCCTACTAAATACCCGTGTGTTTTTGCATGATAGTAAGTTGCCTCACCTGGTTTGTGATCAGGGCTTTGATTTTCTAGTATTGAAATTATTTTTTCCCAATCTAGCAAATCTTTATTTTCTAATTTTTGTTTAAATCGATACATGCCAGATTGGTGAGATAAAATGTGTTTGACTAAAATAGAAGATTTATTTGTCTCCTGAAAAGCAGGCCAGTAATGACAAACTGGTTTGTCTAAATCTAGCAAATTATCATTAACGATTTTTGCAATGCAGGCCTCATACATTCCTTTGCTTGCAGAAAATGTATTTACAATTGTGTTTTCGTCCCAAGGGTCTTTTTGTAAATTTTTTGTTCCACCGTATAAGCTTATGATTTTTTTATTATTTTGAACTACTGAAAATGCAGCCCCAGTTTCTTTATTTTTTTTAAAGAGATCGTTAAAAGTTTCTTGAATTTGAGAAAATCTACTTTCGCAAAAACCTTTTGCGAGCATTTAGCTTGCTAGTTTTATGGAAAAATTTCTTCCCAAACTCACTTTTAAATCTTGGCAAAATTTTGCAGCTTCAGCACCATCAATAATTCGGTGATCATAAGATAGAGAGACGGGCATCATCATTCTTGCTTCAAATTTTCCATCAATGAATACTTGCTTCATTTCAGATTTTCCAATTCCTATTATGGACACTTCAGGTGCATTAATAATTGGCGTAAAGAAACTGCCACCAATTCCTCCAAGACTTGAGATGGTCATAGAGCCTCCAAAAAATTCTTTTTTATCGATTTTTAGCTCCTTACACAGCTTGCTAATTTCTCTGACTTCCTGACTTAATTCAGATAGATTTTTTTTATCTACATTTCTAATTTTTGGAACCATTAGTCCGTGTGGTGTATCAACCGCAATTCCAATATGAAAATATTTTTTTAAAAAAACCTTATCGTTATCAATAGAGCTATTAAAATTAGGGAATTTTCTCATGGCATTAACCAGTGCTTTCATCATAAAAGCCAATGGTGTAATTGAAATTTTTTCTCGAGTGTTCAAATCTACTAAGTTTTTTCTAAAATTTTCCATCTCAGTTATATCAAGTTCATCATGCTGAGTAACATGAGGAATAGTTGTCCAGGCTTTAACCAGATGTGGGCCAGATAGCCTTTTGATTCTCGGTATGTTTTGCACATCAACATCCCCAAACTCACTGTGTTCGTATGGCAAAGAATCAGAGACAGCTGTTTTTGGTTTTAGTTCTTCGACATGCGCAGAGGTCTTGGTCGTATTGATATTTTGAGCTACATATTGCTTGATATCTTGCTCCAAAACCCTTCCTTCTCTGCCACTGCCTTGAACTTCATTAATGGAAACACCCAGTTCTCTTGCAAACTTCATAACTTTAGGGCTCGCACCATAAATACCAGTAGAGCTTTTCAGTGACGTTACCGGAATCTCCTTTTCTTTTACCGAAGTGTAATTGGAAACTGTAGAGTCGGATATGTTTTTGCTCACTTCTTCAATCGCCGCCTTAGATTCTGTGGTCTTGCTTATTTTTTTATTGTCTTTTTTTTCTACAGTGCCAGCTTCCTCCAAAGAAGCTACAAGACTACCTTCTGAAACTTTGTCACCAACTTTAATGTGAATTTTTTCAATTTTGCCAGATAAACTTGATGGAACTTCCACGCTTGATTTGTCACTTTCAAGCATTATTATTGGATCGCCTTTTTCTACTTCTTGTCCTTCTTTTATTAAAACTTCTATGATCTCAACGCTCTTAAAGTCACCAATATTTGGTACTAAAATATCTTGGGCCATTATAACTTAGTAGGTATCGGTTTTGCTTGGTCTATATTATATTTTTCAAAAGCTCCCTGAGCAACTTTTGAAGCAATTTTTTGTTCTTTGGCCAAAATACTTAGGGTATTTGCAACTATATATTCTTTATTAACTTCAAAAAAATCTCTAAGTTTTTTTCTCGTATCACTTCTTCCGTAGCCATCAGTTCCAAAAGTATAATAATTTTCTTTGATATAAGGTCTTATTTGATCGGCGTGAATTCTCATATAGTCAGTGGCAGAAATTACCGGTCCAGATTTTCCTTCTAGGCATTTTTCAACATAAGTTTGCTCTCTATTTTTTGTAGGGTTTAGTAGATTTCTTCTTTCTACTTCCATTGCATTTTTTTGAAGCTCATTAAAGCTCGTTACGCTCCATACATCAGAGTCAATTCCATACTCGCTGCTTAAAATTTCAGCTGCTTGAAGCACTTCATTAAGAATAGTTCCCGATCCCATCAATTGAACTTTAGCTTTTCCTTTATTGTCAAATTTTTTAAGCAAATACATGCCCTGCAACACATCTTCTTTTTTTACATGCTTGGGTATTTCAGGGTGAATATAGTTTTCATTCATTGCAGTGATGTAATAAAAAACATTCTCTTGTTTTTCATGCATTCTTTTTAGCCCATCTTCAAAAATAATTGCAAGTTCATAAGCGTAAGTCGGATCGTACGATACGCAATTTGGTATCATAGAAGCCATAATCAAACTATGACCGTCTTGGTGTTGTAATCCTTCACCTGCTAATGTTGTTCTTCCTGCTGTAGCCCCAATTAAAAATCCTCTGGTTTGAGAATCTCCAGCAGTCCATATCAAATCCATAACTCGTTGAAACCCAAACATAGAGTAAAAGATATAAAGAGGAAGCATTTCAATTTCATGATTTGTGTAAGCTGTACCAGCCGCAATAAATGAAGACATGGCCCCAGCTTCGTTAATTCCCTCTTGCAAAACTTGTCCTTTTTTATCTTCACGATAAGAGCTGATTTGTTCAGAATCTACAGGTTCATATTTTTGTCCTTCATGAGCATAAATTCCAATCTTTTGAAAAAAACCTTCCATACCAAAAGTTCTGGCCTCATCGGGTATGATAGGAACTAGTCTTGAAGCTGTTGATTTATCTCTTAGCATTTTTGTTAGAATAGCAACAAGGGCCATTGTAGTCGAAATTTTCCTTTCACCTGATGATAGATATGAGGATTCAAATACAGAGCTGTCAATTTTTACTGGGGCAGCTTTAGAAGATCTGGACGGTATAAATCCTCCAAGTTTTTTTCTTCTCTCAAGTAAATATTGAATTTCGTCAGATTTTTCATCGGGTTTATAAAATTCTAAATTTTCAACTTGCTTATCTGTTAAAGGAATTTCAAATCTATCTCGAAAATAGAACATATCATTCACATCTAATTTCTTTTGTTGGTGAGTAGTATTTATGCTTTCACCAGACTTGCCCATCCCATAACCCTTGATTGTTTTAGTCAATATAACCGTGGGTTGACCTTTGTGCTTGGTTGCAGCGTCATATGCTGCATAAACCTTATGAGGATCGTGACCACCACGATTCAGTCTCCAAATGTCCGCATCAGACATATTTGAAACTAATTTTAACAATTCCGGATACTTTCCGAAGAATTTTTCTCTTACATAGGCACCGCCATTAGCTTTCATCGCCTGGTATTCTCCGTCTACCACCTCATTCATCCTTTTCATTAAAAGACCAGTTTTGTCTGCTTCTAATAAAGGATCCCAATACGAACCCCAAATAACTTTAATTACATTCCAACCAGCTCCCCTAAATGTTCCTTCAAGTTCTTGAATAATTTTTCCATTTCCCCTAACAGGCCCATCTAGTCTTTGAAGGTTACAGTTAATGACGAAGATTAAATTATCCAATTTCTCTCTTACTGCTAAACCGATCGCTCCTAGAGTTTCTGGCTCATCTGTTTCCCCGTCTCCAATAAACGCCCAAACTTTTCTATCTTGATCAGGAATCAACTCTCTGTTTTGCAAGTACTTCATAAATCTAGCTTGATAAATAGACATGATTGGACCAAGACCCATAGATACGGTAGGAAATTGCCAGTAATCAGGCATTAACCAAGGATGTGGGTATGAAGACAATCCACCCTTTTTTGTTTCTTGTCTAAAATTAATTAATTGCTCTTCGCTAATTCTTCCCTCAAGAAAAGATCTGGCGTACACACCTGGAGAGGCATGACCTTGATAAAAAACCATGTCACCTAAAAAGGTATCAGTTTTGGCTCTCCAAAAATGATTACAACCAACATCGTATAATGTTGCTGCCGAAGCAAAAGTTGCAATATGCCCACCCAATTCTGAAGAAATTTTATTAGCTCTAACAACCATTGTTGCAGCATTCCATCTAATCAAAGATCTTATTTTTCTTTCTATCTCCTGATTGCCTGGAGACTTTGCCTCTAACTCTGTAGGAATCGTATTTATATAAGGAGTATTTTGAGTAAAAGGAATAGTAGACCCAGCAATATAAGTTTCATCAATTAATTGACACAATAAATAGTGAGCTCTTTCTGCTCCATCTTTCTTTACTACGTTACTTAAAGACTCAATCCACTCACTCGTTTCTTGAGGGTCTATATCGTTAATATTGGGAACACCGCCATATAGGCTTTTATTTTTAAACTCTATCTTTGGAGACTTATTTGCAGTTTCGCTAACAGCATTGTTCTTGGAGAGAGTTTCCTCTGCGTCTTTGATAATTTTTTCTGTTTCGGGTAAAATTGTTTTTTTGACTGTATTTATTTTTTTGTCTTCAGTCAGTCCTTCAGCTTCTATAAGTCCAATTAGACTTCCTTGAGAAATTTTATCTCCTACTTTTACTTTTAATTCAGTTATTTTTCCAGAATAAGGAGAGGGGATTTCTACACTGGATTTGTCACTTTCAAGTGTAATAATAGTATCATTTTTATTAATCTGATCACCTTCTTTTACTAGGATCTCTATAATTTCAACATTTTTGAAATCTCCAATATCTGGAACTTTAATTTCTGTACTCATAAGATTAGGTGGTACTTATTGGATTTTGACCCATATGTAAATTCATAATAAATTAACAAATTAGGTTGGATTTGAACATTAATTAAACTAAAGTTCTCTTAAAATTAAAGCTTATGTATCAAAATTTCGGACAATTTATCGATGGAAAATGGACAGCTTCCACCAAAAAAGAAACTTACGAGGTTATTAATCCCTCCAATGAAGAAATTTTAGGACACGCATCTAAAGCTACAAGCGAGGATGTGGAAAAAGCCCTGCAGTCTGCAAAAAAAGGATTAGAAATTTGGAGAAAAACTTCTCCATGGGAAAGATCAGCTAAAATAAGAAAAATTGCCGATCTAATAAGAGAGAGAAAGGATATCATAGCCAACTGGATAGCCTTAGAGGTAGGAAAGCCATTTGCTCAAGCTCAAGGAGAGGCAATTGCTTCTGCTGATATTTTTGAATGGAATGCAGAAGAGACAAAAAGAATTTACGGACAGATAGTAGAAAGCAGATTCCCAGACACAAGAATTCAAATCAAGTATGAACCTGTTGGTGTAGTTGCGGCTTTAACACCATGGAATTTCCCAACAATTTTAGCAGCAAGAAAAATTTCAACAGCATTAGCTGCGGGCTGTTCAGTTATTTGCAAACCTGATGTTGTAACTCCAGGGTCGGTTATGCAATTAGTTGATATTGTACGTGAAGCAGGAATTCCTGCTGGAGTAGTTAATCTTCTATCAGGAGACCCAGCATCTATTGCTGCCCAACTAATTTCATCTGATATAGTAAAAAAAATATCCATTACTGGGTCGACAAGAGTGGGAAAAATCATTTTAAAGCAAGCAGCTGAAAAAGTTCAAAGAGTGACAATGGAATTAAGTGGTCATGCTCCTTTTATAGTACACGATGATGCCGATATACAAAAAGCTGTAGACATGGCTATTATGGCAAAATACAGAAATACAGGACAAGTATGTATATCTCCAAGTAGATTTTATATTCATGAAAGTAAAAAAGAAGAATTTACAAAACTATTTGTTGAAAAAACATTAAAGTTAAAAATAGGTCCTGGAATTGAAAAAGACTCTGATCTTGGACCAATCACTACTAAAAAAAGATTAGGAGAGATAGAGCAGTTAGTTGAAGTCACCAAAGGAGAAGGAGCATCCATTTTGTGTGGGGGTAAACGACCAGCCAATTTCAATAAGGGGTATTTTTACGAAGCAACAGTTTTTGATAATGTAAAAGACGATTTTACTATTATGAAGACAGAGCCGTTTGGCCCTTTATCCCCAATACTTTCTTTTAAACATTTTGATGAAATAATCGAGAGAGCCAACAATAGTGATGCAGGATTAGCAGCGTATGTTGCAACAAACTCTATGGAAAAAGCTCACAAAACTTCCGATGCATTAGAAACAGGAATGGTTGCAATTAACACCCCACTAATACCATTTGCAGAAGCACCATTTGGAGGAATAAAACAAAGCGGTTATGGAAGAGAAGGTGGATCTGAAGCAATTAAAGATTATCTAAATGTTAAGTACACACACTTAGGTATTTCTGGATAAAATGTCAGATCAAAAAATAAATATAGCATTTATTGGCACAGGACTAATGGGCTTGCCAATGGTTCAAAATCTTTCCAAAGGTAACTATCAAATAAATGCTTTTAATAGAACCCCGTCAAAAATGGACAGCTTAAAAGAGGCGAGCAACATCAAAATTTGCGATTCATTAGAGCAGACAATAAAGAATTCTTCGATAGTTATAACTATGCTGCCAGATGATGAGGCTGTTGAAAAAGTAGTGAATGAAGTTGTTGGAAAAAGTTTATTAAGCAAAGACAGCATATTTGTGGATATGAGCTCTACCAAGTATGAAAGTGCAAAACTTTTTTACAGCAATTTGAAAAAAACAAATGTACATTTTGTCGACGCACCAGTTTCTGGAGGTCCAGAAGGAGCAAAGTCAGCTACCCTAGCCATTATGGCAGGTGGAGATGCTGATACATTTGAAAAAATAAAAAACATTTTAAAAACCATGGGAAATCCTACCTTGGTAGGTCCATCAGGTAGCGGTCAAGTGGCAAAGTTGTGCAATCAAATTATTGTTGGAGTTACTATAGGTGCTGTAGCCGAAGCTGTTATTTTGTGTGAAAAAGTTGGAGCCAATCCTGAGAATTTTATTAAAGCAGTGGCAGAAGGATTCGCCGATAGCAAAATTTTACAAAATCACGGGGCAAGAATGATAAAAAAAGATTTTGCGCCAAGAGGAAAATCCATAACCCACCTAAAAGACATGGATAACATTTTAAAATGTGCAAAGGATGCAAACATCAGTCTTCCTATTTCAAAACTTATTCAAAGCATGTACCAAAATATTGTTGATCGCGGACAAGGCAATGATGATCACAGCGCTCTTTACAAGGAGATCTTAGAACAAAACAAAAAATAGTTTTGGTGCCCACAACCAGAATCGAACTGATGACCCCGTCCTTACCATGGACGTGCTCTACCTTCTGAGCTATGTGGGCTTCTTTGTGACTTTTTAAATTTATCGCAGGTTTTTACAACTTTTTTTATCTACGTTGCCTGAAATAAGTCCATTTTAAAGCAAAGTACAATCATTATTCAATTTTATATTTGTAATATGAAAAAAATATCACTTATACTTGCTATGGTTGCTTTGGTAGCCCTAACTAATTGCACGACACATGAAGTTAAATTAGGTAAAAAATGCACTAAAGTTGCAGACAATAATACCTATGAAAAATCATATGTCTGGATTGTAAAAAAAGAAACTATTGCTACTTTTGACCAAAAAATAAACGAAACAAACTGTTCAAAAATCGAAGGAAAAATATAATTTTTTCTACAGTTAGTTGAAATTGGAATTCTTGACAAAAATGTTTTATATCTATTTAAGATGTTAAGCATTTGGGTCAAAACCAAATGATACAATTAAACAACAGAGAGTAAAAATGAGCATAAAAGGTAAAGTAAAGTGGTTTAATGGATCTAAAGGTTATGGATTTATCGAACGAGATGACAAGGAAAAGGACGTTTTTGTTCACATGTCAGCAGTTAAGGATTCTGACGTAGAACACCTCGACGAGGGAGATGTTCTCACTTTTGATATCGAAGATGGAACAAAGGGTCCATCTGCTATAAACTTAAAAAAAGAATAGTTTTTTTAAGTTAAGAAAATTAGTTTAGGAGGCTCAGCCATGGGTATTCATTATGATTATAAGTCTAAGCGTGGTGAAAGGGCAATGCTGAAAGAAGCAAAGAAAAAAAAACGTCTTGCTTTAAAAAAGGCAAAAAAAACCTCGACTAGTCCTGCAGAAGAAAAGAAAGAAATAGTTGAAATGCATGATATCAGTAAGCCAATTACCCTAGAAGATTTAACCAATCCTAATAAATAATTTAACAAATGTTTTTGATGGTCGCGAAAGAAGATAGAAACAAACGATTAACTAACGCTCTAAAGGAAAATTTAAAAAAAAGAAAAGAGTTTCAAAAAAAGCAGAAAGAAAGAAAATGAGCGTATTGTCAGATAAATGGATAAAAAAAATGTCCCTCGAAAAAGAGATGATTTCTCCTTTTGTTGAGAATCAACAACGAGGAGGTAGTATATCTTATGGACTGTCATCCTACGGATATGACGCAAGAGTTTCTAATGAATTTAAAATTTTTACGAATGTTCACTCAACCGTGGTAGATCCAAAAAACTTTTCACAGGAAAGTTTTGTTACAAAAAAAGAAGATGTTTGTATCATCCCTCCCAATTCATTTGTATTGGCGAGCACAGTGGAATATTTCAAAATTCCGAGAGATGTTTTAGTAATTTGCCTTGGAAAAAGTACCTACGCCAGATGTGGTATAATTGTAAATGTAACGCCTTTAGAGCCAGAGTGGGAAGGTCATGTAACTTTAGAATTTTCCAACACAACTCCACTCCCCGCAAAAATTTACGCAAATGAAGGTGCTTGCCAATTTATTTTTCTAAAAGGAGACCAGCCACCAGAAGTTTCTTATGCAGACAGAAAAGGAAAGTATATGAAGCAACAGGGCGTTACTCTTCCGAAAGTATAATAATTAATGAAAAAATTAGTAATCCAAGGAGGCAAAAAACTCTATGGAACTATTAATATTTCTGGTTCAAAAAATGCCTCTTTGCCAATTCTCGCAGCATCACTACTCATTGATGAAGTTGTAACATTAAAAAATATTCCAAATGTTAAAGATATTTTAACAATGATCGTTTTGTTAGAAAATATTGGAAAAAAAATAGAGTTTAACGCTGCAAAAAATGAAGTAAAAATCTATCCTCAAAAAATAAAAAAATTAGAAGCGCCATATAACTTGGTAAAAACCATGCGGGCAGGAGTTTTGGTTCTGGGACCTTTAATTTCCAAGTATGGTTATGCAAAAGTTTCTCTGCCTGGAGGCTGCGCTATAGGATCAAGACCAGTTGACCTTCATATCGAAGCGTTAAAAAAAATGGGTGCAAAAATTAAGATCGATAATGGATATATTCTTGCCGAAGTGGCAAAAAAATTAAAAGCTACTAATTTTAAATTTCCCTCAGTTTCAGTTGGTGCTACAGAAAATTTAATTATGGCGTCAGTTCTTTGTGAAGGAAAAACTCTAATTAAAAATATTGCAATTGAACCGGAGATATTAGATTTGATAGATTTTTTAAATCAATCAGGAGCGAAAATACTATTTAGCTCAAAAAGATCGATTACTATTGAAGGAGTTGATAGATTGAGAGGGGTAAGTTACTCGATTATTCCAGACAGAATAGAAGCTGGCACATATGCGATCGCATCTTTAATTACTAATGGAAAAATTACTTTAAATAAAATTAATAAAGAAATAATGAGAAATATATTTGATGTTTTGAAAAAAGTAGGGGCGCAATTAGACTTTAAAAAAACAAACTCAGTTACGGTATCTAGAAAGAAAATAAAATCACTAAATGTCAAAACATTACCCTACCCAGGTTTTCCAACAGATATGCAAGCACAGTTAATGAGCTTGTTGTGCTTATCTAGGGGCAAATCAGTAATCAAGGAAGATATTTTTGAAAATAGGTTTTTGCATGTTCCAGAGCTAAAAAGACTGGGTGCTAATATAAAAATAAAAAATCAGAGTGCTCATATCGTGGGTATAGAAAAATTAAAAGGAGCAGAAGTTATGGCTACTGACTTAAGAGCATCCGTGTCCCTAGTGCTAGCTGGTTTGGTCGCACAGGGAACAACGACAATTAATAGAGTCTATCATCTAGAAAGAGGCTATGAAAATTTAGTTGGTAAGCTTAAGAAATGTGGAGCTAAGATAGTTTTAAAAGATGCCTGATAAAGACGCTAATTTAAAATTATTAGCTAACGATGAAAAAGACCTAAAAGTTTTTTCAGCATATTTGCAAGACGCTGTCATCATTTCTCAGGACATTAAGTTTTTATTAAAAAACCAAACATTTGCCTGTATTTTTAACAGGTTTATGTGGGAAGATGCTGAGCAGGGTGTTTTTAGAGACAATAGAAGAGTTAGATCGGCACTGGTTTTTAAAAATATATTAAAAGTTAAGTCTAAAAACATTAATATTAAAAACAAATCAAGAATATTAGAATTTTTAGCACTTGAAACGACTAAGCTCAAAAATGACAATTATAATTTGAAGTTGATATTTTCAGGTGGAGGAGTAATTTCAATGGAGGCAGAGTTTATTGATTCAACGCTTGAGGATTTTTCCGAAAGCTGGACAACCAAATATAAGCCAAAACATAAAATTTAATGAAATATATATTAGATACAAAAAAAAGTAATTTCCAAAAAGAATTTAGCAGAGCTTTAAATTCTAAGCGTCAGCAGTCTAATATTAACAGATCTGTCGTTCTTAAAATTATTAATGATGTGAAAAGAAATGGAGATCAATCGTTAATAAAGTATTCAAAAAAATTTGATAAAATTGACTTAAATAAAAAAAATATTCAAATTAGTAATAAAGAAATTATTTCAATCACTAGCAAGCTTGATCCTAAGATAAAAAAAGCCATCAATCTTGCGTATAGCAGGGTTAAAAGCTTTCATTTAAAGCAGGTTAGTAGTCCATTCAAGTTCAAAGACAAATTTGGAAATCAACTTGGGTACAAGTACACACCCATCAACAAAGTGGGAATTTATATCCCGGGTGGAAAAGCTAGTTATCCGAGCACGGTAATAATGAACTGTGTTCCAGCAGTTGTTGCGGGTGTTAAAAATATTTACGCAGTTGTTCCAACTCCTAATAATGAAATTAATGCAGGTGTTATTTATGCAGCTAAAATATGTGGCGTTAAAAAAATTTTTAGAATTGGTGGCGCTCAAGCTGTAGCTGCTTTAGCTTACGGAACCAAAACAATTGAACAAGTAGATAAAATTGTGGGCCCAGGAAATATTTTTGTAGCAACGGCTAAAAAAGAAGTCTTTGGGCAAGTTGGTATCGATATGATCGCAGGGCCATCGGAAATAACAGTAATTGCAGGCCCGGAAAACAATCCTAAGTGGACAGCTCTTGATTTGCTGTCCCAAGCAGAACACGATGAATTATCTCAAAGTATTCTGATTACTAAAAGCGCTGTATTTGCAAATAAAGTGGTGCTGGAAATTGAAAAAGAAATTAAAAATTTACTGAGAGCTAAAATTGCAAAGGCAAGCATGAAAAAGTACGGAACAGTTATTGTATGCAAAAATGATCAAGAGATGATTGAAATAGCTAATAAAATTGCACCGGAACACTTAGAGATTAAGGTTAAAAATTGCGATGCAATTGAAAGAAAAATTATCAATGCAGGATCAATTTTTTTAGGAGACTATAGCCCGGAAGCAATAGGGGACTATATCGCAGGACCAAATCACGTGTTACCAACATCAGGCACTGCAAGATTTTCCTCAGGTTTGTCTGTTGCTGATTTTTATAAAAAAACATCTGTGATAAAATGCTCAAAAAGTGGAATTCAAAAAATTGGACTAGCTGCAGTTGATCTTGCAAGCTATGAAGGCTTGCAAGCACATGCTCTTTCGATTATGACACGTATTAACAACAAAAAATAAAATTTATGGCAAAAGAAGAAATGTTAGAGTTTAATGGGGTGGTTACTGAGCTACTTCCCAATGCTACATTTCGAGTAAAGCTTGAAAACAACCATGAAATTTTAGCCCACAGTTCAGGGAAGTTAAGAAAAAATAGGATTAGAGTTTTGACAGGGGACAAGGTGTTAGTCGAAGTTACCCCTTACGATTTGACAAAAGGCAGAATTACCTTCCGATTAAAATAAATGTCTACAATTACCAAGGGGTTAGTTTTGGCAAGCGCATCTCCAAGACGATTAGAGTTATTACAGAAAGTAAATATAATTCCTGAAATTGTTCAAGCAGCAGAAATAGACGAAACCCCTAAAAAAAAAGAAAAACCAATTGAATATTGCAAAAGACTAGCGAAAGAAAAAGGTGATTTTGTTTTTAAGCAATACCCTGACATGACAGTACTATCTGCAGACACAATTGTTTTTTGTAGTAATAAAATTTTTGGAAAACCAAAAACAGAAGATGAGGCTAGAAGCTTCTTAAGTTTTCTTTCGGGAAGAAAGCACAGCGTATTAACAGCGATGTATCTTCGAAATAAAAATATAACAAAATTAAAACAGACAATTTCTAAAGTCACATTTAATCGACTGGATAAAAAAGATATAGACATGTATTTGACAACTAAAGAGTGGGAAAATAAAGCTGGTGCGTATGGCATACAAGGCTACGCCGAACGTTTTGTGAGAACAATAAATGGATCCTATTCAAATATTGTCGGTTTATCTCTTCACCAAGCTTTTAATTTGATAAAATCAGCTAATTTAATTTAGTTTTTAATTGATTATTTAAATAAACTGTGGAAAAAGACTGTGCGTGGTCTGGTAGCTCAGTTGGTAGAGCAGAGCCCTGAAAAGGCTTGTGTCGGTGGTTCAAGTCCACCCCAGACCACCAGTTTTTATTTGCAATTTTATTAGTGTCTTGATAATCAACCCTTAATTGAAATGAAAAAAAAATATATATCTACGCATAGACACCATTCTCATGCCGAGCATTTGCTTGGCCAATAGATTTATATATTTAAATTAAGAATACTATTATAAACAAAAAATATTATGCAGCTGTAGCTCAGTTGGTTAGAGCGCTGGTTTGTGGAACCAGATGTCGGTGGTTCGAATCCACCCAGCTGTACCAAAACAATGAATAAAAAAACTTTTAAACCTAGTAGCGATTTACCTGCGGGATTTGTAGATAGACAAGAAGAAGAACTTTTAATTCGAGATCTTTTAATTTCGAATATTAAAAAGACCATGTCCAAATATGGATTTCAATATCTTGAAACACCAAGTTTTGAGTACACGGATAGTATCGGAAAATTTTTACCAGATAAAGACAGGCCATCAGAAGGAGTCTTTTCTTTTGAGGACGAAAAAAAATGGCTGTCATTACGCTATGATCTAACCGCACCTCTAGCTAGGTATTCTGCTAAAAATTTCGATTCCATTCCAAAGCCATTTAAAAGATATCAATTAGGTACAGTTTGGAGAAACGAAAAACCAGGTCCTGGACGGTACCGAGAGTTTTTGCAGTTTGACGCAGACTACATAGGAACCAGCAACTTATTCTCTGACGCTGAATTGTGTTTTTTAATTTCCGAGATATTAAATAGCTGCGGCTTAGAAAAAAAAGAATTTGTTATTAAAATTTCCAATCGAAAGCTCACCAAAGGCCTCCTAGAAGAATTAAATATTACCGATGAACAAAAGCAATCAATAACATTAAGAGCAATAGACAAACTAGATAGAGTAGGCATAGAAGGTGTGCAGTATTTGCTTGGCAAGGGAAGAAAAGATAAGTCAGGAGACTTCACTAAGGGTGCCGAATTAGAAGAAAATCAGATAAAGCAAATTATAAATTTCTTGAGCATTAAAGATCTTTCTGAAAATAATTTTGAAAAAATAAAAAAAATGTCAGAAAATAACAAAACTATGAAAGCCGGAATTGACGAACTCGCTTTAATGAAGAAATATTTTTCACTATTTAATTTTAAAAACTACATCTTTGATCCAACAGTTGTAAGAGGTCTTGAATATTACACAGGCCCCATTTTTGAAGCTAACCTTACATTCGGGGTAACTAATAACAAGGGTCAAGAAATTGAGTTTGGCTCAATTGGTGGAGGCGGAAGATACGATGATCTTGTTAAGCGTTTTAACAATCAGGAATGCCCAGCAACAGGAATATCTGTGGGTCTTGATCGTTTAATCTATGCAATTATTCAAAAAAACAAAATCAAAATTGAAAAAAGCATTCCTATTTTAATATGTGTATTTGACGAAAATTACATGGATTTTTATATAAAAATTTTAAACTTATTAAGATCTAAAAATATTAGCTCTGAGATTTATTCAGGTAGTTCCAATATAAAATCACAGTTTAAATACGCTGATAAACGAGGCTGTAAGTATGTTATTTTGTGTGGGGAAGATGAAATTCAGAAAAACCTTATTACAATTAAAAATTTAAGCATAGGCAAGCAAGTATCAGAAAATCTTAAAGATCGAGATGACTGGAAGCAATCGGCTGAGGCACAAAAGACAGTTCCCTTTGACCAACTTCTAAATGAGATCAAATAATGAAGCAGGGATTAGAAAAGAAAAGATTAAAAGAGGATTTTTCTAAAAAAATATTACGGAGTTTTGAGAAAAATAGTTTTAATTTTACCGATTTGGATTTGCTCATTGATACAAACTTGTTAACTGAACGCTCTGGAGAGCAATTTAAGAAATCCACATTAACTTACAGGGATTTATTGGGCAAAGAAATTAGCTTACGTCCAGATTTAACTGTTTCTACAGCCTTAAAATATATCCAAGAAAAAAAAACTAAAGAAGAGAAGTATTGTTACTTTGGAACTGCCTATCGTCTAGATAAAAAAGGGGATTTGAAAGTCTTTGACCAAATAGGCTGTGAGATTATTAACGCTAATAATAAAAATTCGGAAATAAATTTAATAGATGCAGTTCTTGAGCCTATAAAAAAAATTAAAAAATTAGAAGTTGTGATTGGAAATGTTGGTTTATTTAAAATACTAGTTGACTGTCTAGAGCTACCTGCAAGATGGAAGTTGAGATTGGTAAGACACTTTTCCAGGAGAGAATATTTTGAAGACTTGTTAAAAAGGCTAGAAACAAATTATGATCTAGATCAGCAAACAATTGAGGTGGATACTAAGCGCCTAGAGGACTTAAAAAAAATTGATTCAAATCAAGTTATAGGAGGAAGGGCTATTTCTGAGATTGTTCAAAGGTTTGAAAAAAAACTAAAAGACCCGAGAGATGATTATAGGGGTAAAAAAAATGTTAAAATTATTAGAGATTATTTAAAAATTAATTTACCAATTAAAAAAACAGAGCAAGCAATCATTTCTTTTTTTGCAAACAATAGTCTTAAAAATACAAATCTTAATATCTATTTAAAGAAAATAAATTTTATAAATAAAAAACTTGGAAAAAAATACTCAATTTATTTCAAAACTAATTTTGGAAGAAATACGGAGTACTATACCGGAACGGTATTCTTAGCATTTGTCAAAAATAAATCCAAAACTGTAGAGATTGCGAGAGGCGGTGAGTACAACAATTTACTTAAAACCCTTGGGTATAAAAAGGATATACCAGCACTAGGTGGGGCAATTAACTTAAATCAGCTAATAAATTTATAACATGAAAAAAATAAAAATAGGCTTACCAAGCAAAGGTAGATTGAAGGAAGACTCTTTAAATTTTTTTAAAAGCAAAAATTTAAAAATAGAAAATTTTTTTGGTGAGAGAAACTATTTTTTTAACATGCCCAACAAAAGCGAGGTAGAGGGTGTGTTTTTACATTCCAAAGAGATTATTGAAAGAATTAATGACGGAACTTTAGATATGGGCATATCTGGACTGGATTTATTAAAAGAATTTCCAGAAATTTATTCAGAAAATGTAAAAATATTCAAGGAACTTAATTTTGGCTTTGCAGACTTGGTAGTGGCCGTACCCAGGGATTGGCTAGATGTTCAGAATATGGCAGATCTAGAAGAGGTAAGTTTTGAATTTAGAGAAAAATATAGTCGTAGAATGAGGGTCGCAACTAAATATCCCAACTTAACAGAAGCCTTCTTCTTATCTAAAGGCGTTAGTCAATTTAGAGCTGTTTCAAGCTTGGGAGCAACAGAATCTTATCCTTTCACTGGTTCAGCAGAGCTTATTACCGATATCACTTCGACAGGGTCTACTTTAAAAGCCAACAATCTTAGAATTGTAAATGATGGTAGTATTTTAAAAAGTTCTGCTTGCTTGTTTGTTTCTAAAAAATTCAAAACAAACAGTTTTTTAAAGTTCTTTAAATAAAAAAGGCCAGCTTTAAATCTGGCCTTTTTATAAATCTTTTGAAATTTATGAGTATTGGGATTACATTCTCATTCACTTATTGTTTTACTAGCTTAATTAATGGTTTTTCGTGCTGTTTCGTGTTTTTAGAATAGCAACCGAAGATTAGCCAAATATTATCAATCTCATATATGAGATTTAGGCAAGTCGGTAATTATTTAACTACTCTTAATTTGTTCAACGAGTAGCAATTATATTTTATTTATTTTCTTTTTTGATATTCTAAAAATATGAAATCTAAAGGTTTCACACTTATAGAACTATTAGTGGTAGT